>ERZ791815.293-NODE-293-length-50128-cov-18.359615_pt1 | contig 50128 bp, 48 predicted proteins | sample MGYA00510302_ERZ791815 | MGnify/ENA primary metagenome ERZ791815 (study PRJEB30046, sample SAMN00791995) | human gut metagenome | study: EMG produced TPA metagenomics assembly of the A metagenome-wide association study of gut microbiota in type 2... | reverse complement strand
CAAACAATGCTGAACAAAAAAAGAGTCTGCATCGTAAATTTTAATTACGACACAGTCCCCCCTCTTATATTTTACTGAAGCCTGTGAAATCACATCTTATCTTGATAATAAGCTTCAGGCAATTTTCTACAATTATATTGAAAGGCCATAATCTCACCATACGCTCCAGCAGAACGAATAGCTAATAAATCTCCTCGTTGAGTTCTATTCAATGAGATCATCTTCCCAAAACAATCAGAAGACTCACAAATAGGTCCTACGACATCATACTCCTCTAACGGCTGGTCTGAAGTAATATTTTCTATTTTATGATAAGCTTGATATAAAGCCGGTCGAATCAGATCTGTCATTCCGGCATCAGTTATTACAAACTTTTTATTTACCCCTTCCTTTACGTATAACACTTTTGTAATTAAAGAACCACATTGACATACAACAGACCGTCCTAATTCAAAATGGACTTCCTGTTTAGGTCTCAATTTGAGATGCTTATGAAAAACATCAAAATAACTTTTAAAATCCGGAACAGACTGTTTGTCCGGTTCTTCATAATTGACCCCTAAACCGCCACCGACATTTATGGAATCTACAATTATCATCCGTTGATACAAACATTCTTGTATTTCATTAATTCGAACACAAAGACCTTTGAACGAATCCATATCGGTAATCTGCGAACCAATGTGAAAATGCAATCCGATAAGTCGGACATTTTTCAGTGTCTCTAAATGATCAAGCACCGAATCTAAATGAACTAAACTTATTCCAAACTTATTTTCACTCAGCCCTGTAGTAATATAATGATGCGTATGTGCATCTATATTGGGATTGATACGCAACGCTATCGATGCTGTTTTACCATATGAGGCAGCCAACGCATCAATATTATCCAACTCCGGAACAGATTCTACATTAAAACAATATATATCAGATTCCAGTCCCAACTTAATCTCCCAATCAGCTTTGCCAACCCCTGCAAAAACGATTTTATGAGCTGGGAATCCGGCTTCTAAAGCAGCCCTTATTTCTCCTCCACTCACACAATCCGCACCGAATCCGTTTTCTCTAATAATAGAAAGTATACGACTATTGGCATTTGCTTTTACAGCATAATGAACATGGTAATTTGAATACAGAGATGTTTCCTGTTTTATTTTATCCAACGTCTTTCTCAGTAAAGATGTATCATAATAGTAAAAAGGGGTCTCTACATTTCTGAACTTATCGATCGGGAAAACTCCTTTCATATATTTACCAATTTAATATTTGATGATTTTAAGAATTTGTAAAAATATCCTTAAACCTGTTTTCTACTACAATAAACACAAATGTTTTTTTAAAAGAACACGGACTATTTTAAAAAGTAGTCCGTGTTCTTCTCTTATTATTTATCAAACAAATATTTACTTAAAGATTGCAATGCTGCAGTCTTGTCTTTTGACTTTATCAAAAACGAAATATTGTAATTACTGCCCCCATAAGATACCATTCTTACCGGAATATCTTTCATTGCCTGCATCGTATTTGACTCAAAACCGATATTATTCCATTCCAAATCTCCGACTACACAGATAATGACCATATCTTCGTCAACTGTGACAGTCCCGAACTTTTTAAGATCATCCAGAATCTCGGTTAAATGTTTTGTATTATCGATAGTCACAGAGACACCTACCTCTGAAGTAGTCACCATATCTATGGCCGTCTGATAACTTTCGAAAATTTCAAATACTTTACGTAAAAATCCGTAGGCTAAAAGCATACGCCCCGATTTGATCTTAATGGCTGTAATACCGTCTTTTGCCGCTACAGCTTTTATTTTCCCCGGCTCTGATTGATTGTAAATCAAAGTCCCCGGAGCTTCAGGCTCCATCGTATTCAACAAACGAACAGGAATGTTATTAAGCTTAGCTGGAAGAATACATGTAGGATGCAATATCTTCGCCCCGAAATATGCTAATTCCGCAGCTTCCTCAAAATGTAAATATCTTACCGGAGAAGTATTTTTAACGAATCGAGGATCATTATTGTGCATGCCATCGATATCCGTCCATATTTGTATTTCGTCAGCCTGAATGGCAGCACCGATCAATGAAGCAGAATAGTCGCTTCCTCCCCGCTGTAAATTATCTATTTCACCATAAGCGTTCCGGCAAATATAACCTTGAGTTATATAAATAGGTGCATCAGGATTTACAGACAATAAATCTTTCAGTTTTGTTTTAATATATACGGGGTCCGGTTCGGCATTTTTATCTGTCCGCATATAATCCAAAGCAGGAATCAGTACAGATTTTACACCAGTCTCATTCAAGTATAAATTCACCATAGCCGTTGACATCAACTCACCTTGAGCCAAAATCACTTTTTCTTCAAAAAGAGTAAAAAGATCTTTTGTAAAAGAACGGATATAATCGAAGTGAGATTTTACAATTTCAGTAGCCCTCTGTTTATACTCGTCTGTGCTATACAACTCATCAATTACCTGCATATATTTATGCTCAAGGCCATTAATAATTTCGTTAGCGCCGTCCGGATTTTTTTTGTATAAATAATCCGAAATCTCTACAAGTGTATTTGTTGTACCGGACATAGCAGATAAAACAACGATCTTCTGCTCTCCGTCACAAATCAATTTGGCAACATCTTTCATTCTTTGTGCTGAGCCCACAGAAGTTCCACCAAACTTTAAGACTTTCATTTTTTATTCTTTCAATTAATAGTTCGTATATTTAAATACCTGTATTTTCAATATATATAGTTTCTGAAATGCAAAGATAAGATATTATCTATAATAAGCAATTCTATACTTAAAGAGAGACTTCGGATAAACATTTATTCTCACATTTCAATAAACGTCCGGGAAATTCTTCTACCAATCGATGATTATGGGTCGTCATAATAACAGCCGTACCTGTCTCACAAATAGAATGCAATAACGATACAATTTGTTGCCCGGTCTGAGGATCAAGGTTTCCTGTCGGTTCATCCGCCAAAATAATCTGCGGAGAATTCAACAATGCTCTGGCTATAACAATTCTCTGTTGTTCCCCTCCGGATAGTTCATGCGGCATTTTGTACGCTTTATTTTGCATGCCGACCTGTACCAAAACTTGCTCGACTCTCTCTGTTATCTCTGCTTTATCTTTCCAGCCTGTCGCTTGAAGGACGAAATTAAGATTATCTTTTACCGACCTGTCCGTCAATAACTGAAAATCCTGAAATACAATACCTATTTTTCTTCTTAACTGAGGTATATCCTTCTTTCGGAGAGACTTCATATTAAATCCGAGGACAGAAGCTTCTCCTTCAACCACCGGAATTTCAGCATACATCGTTTTCAGTAAGCTACTTTTCCCTGTACCTACCCGACCGATGAAATAGACAAACTCACCTGAATACAATTTAAAATTTACATCTTTCAGAACAACAAGCTCCTTACGACAAATTTCGACATGATCATATTGTATCAATAATCCATCTTCCATATAGTTCTATTCTTTATGCCGTTTTTTCAATTCTCTGGCAAGATCTTCTATCCTATATCCTTTTGAAGTCAATAATACAATCAAATGATAAATTAGATCGGAAGCCTCATAAATAAGTCGGTCATCTGTTCCGTTCGTAGCCTCGATTACCGTCTCCACAGCCTCTTCTCCAACTTTTTGTGCCATTCTGTTTATTCCTTTGTTAAACAGAGACGTCGTGTACGAACCTTCCGGCATCTCTTTTTTACGGCGATCTATAAAATCCTGAAGATACTTAATAAACATAATATCTTCCTCGTTTTTTTCATCAAAACATGTATCGCTACCAGTATGACAGACCGGACCTACCGGACGGACTTTGATAAGAAGCGTGTCTTTATCGCAATCTTCTTTTATCGAATCGACTAATAAAAAATTACCGCTTTCTTCCCCTTTTGTCCACAAACGGTTCTTAGTACGACTGAAAAATGTCACTTTACCTAATTCCTTGGTCTTTGCTAACGCTTCCTCATTCATAAAGCCCAGCATTAGAACTTTAGAAGTATAACTATCCTGTATAATTGCAGGAACCAGACCTCCCATTTTTGCAAAATCTATATTCATTTCAATACGTTATTTTCTTACACAAATATTTTCTCGATCTAAATAATCTTTAAGTTCAGAAATAGAAATCTCTCCAAAATGAAATACACTTGCTGCAAGAGCAGCATCGGCCTTTCCTATCTGAAAAACATCCTTAAAGTGCTCTTTCTTCCCTGCCCCTCCTGAAGCTATCACCGGGATACTCAATACCGAATTCAACATGGCTAACGCATCGTTTGCATATCCCTCTTTTACACCATCATGAGTCATACTGGTAAACAGTATCTCTCCTGCACCTCTTTCCTGTGCTTCTCTTGCCCAAGAAAAAAGCTCTTTATCTGTCGGAACTCTTCCTCCATTTAAATAACAACGCCATAAATTATCGTCAAAGTTAGCATCTATAGCAACAACACAAACTTGCGAACCGAAATTTTTTGCAATTTCTTCAATTAATTTCGGATTCTTCAATGCAGAAGAGTTTATTGAAACTTTATCTGCACCGGCACTCAGTAAACGGTCAACATCATTTATTTCATTTATCCCGCCTCCAACAGTGAAAGGAATAGATACCTTAGCTGCAACCTTCTTGACAATTTCCGTAAATGTCTTGCGTCCTTCATAAGAAGCGGTTATATCTAAATAAACCAACTCGTCTGCACCTTGTCGGCTATATGCGTGTCCCAATTCAACCGGATCTCCTGCATCTCTGAAATTTATAAAATTTACCCCCTTTACAGTTTTACCGTCTTTTACATCCAAACATGGAATTATTCGCTTTGCTAACATATCTATTTTTATAAAAAACGTAACAGTTCCTTCAACGTTATACGGCCTTCATAAAGGGCTTTCCCGAATATAACGGCAGGAACTCCGGCCAACTCTAATTTCTCAATATCTTCGATAGAGGCAACTCCACCACTTGCTATCAAATAAATCTCAGGAATTACAGACATCATCTTTTTATATAAATCGATAGACGGCCCGTTCAGCATTCCATCTTTACAAATATCCGTAGTAATTACTTTTTTTACTCCAGATTCTACATACGTTTCAACAAACGGAATAAGTTCCTTATCTGAAGATTCCGTCCATCCTCCGACTGCAATTTTTCCATTTTTAGCATCAGCCCCAAGAATTATCTTTTCCGAGCCGAATTTCTCAAGCCATGACAAAAATATTTCAGGATTTTTTACAGCAATACTACCTCCGGTCACCATCTGAGCACCCGATTCGAAAGCGATTTCCAAGTCTCCGTCAGATTTAATGCCACCACCAAAATCAATTATCAACGATGTACGAGAAGCAATACGTTCTAATGCTTTATAATTCACGATATGATGGGCCTTAGCTCCATCTAAATCGACGACATGCAATCGCCTTATTCCATGATCCTGAAATTCTTTTGCAACCTCCAATGGATCATGATTATATGTAGTCATACGCTCATAATCACCTTGCGACAAGCGTACGCACTTACCATCTATTATATCTATGGCCGGTATTAATTCAATCATATCATTCTATACATTTATAATGACAAAAAATGATTAAATATATCCTCTCCGACAGCTCCGCTTTTTTCTATATGAAACTGAGAAGCATAAAAATTATCTTTATGTAAAGCCGCACTAAAAGGCAAAATATATTCTGTCTCGGCAGTGGTATATTCACATACTGGAACATAATAGCTATGAACAAAATATACATATTGGTTTTCAATATGTTGCGGGAACATACGCATATCAACGTTTCTCACCGTATTCCAGCCCATGTGTGGTATTTTATATTCTGTGCTTTCAGTATGAAAACGCTTTACTTCGACATCAAATATATTCAGGCAGTCGACATCTCCTTCCTCCGAATGCCGACACATCAATTGCATTCCTATACAAATGCCTAATACCGGCTGCTTCAGATCTTTAATTAAAGAATCCAGATTATTTTCTTTTAAATAATGCATCGTTGACGCCGCCTCTCCTACTCCCGGAAATATTACTTTATCAGCAGACATCAATATTTCCTTATTATCAGTAATTTCGGCTTCTACCCCGACCCTTCTTAAAGCACAATCTACTGAATAAATATTACCGGCATTATATTTTACAATTGCAACTTTCATTTTTCTCTAATTGAAAACAACGGTTTTGTTGCGATAAGTCAATATTTTCCGATCAATATGCTTTTCCACAGCTCTGGATAATACTATTTTTTCGAGATCCTGACCTTTATAAACCAAATCGGCAATAGAATCCTTATGAGAAATACGAACTATGTCTTGTTCTATAATAGGTCCCGCATCAAGATCGGTCGTCACATAATGGCTTGTAGCCCCGATCAACTTCACTCCTCGTTCAAAAGCCGCATGATAGGGTTTAGCTCCCATAAATGCAGGAAGAAACGAATGATGAATATTTATGATCTTATCGGGATAATGCATTATAAAATCAGAAGAAACGACCTGCATATATCGTGCCAATACAATAAAATCTATATCATATTTTTCCAATAATTCCAACTCCTTAGCTTCTTGCTCCGCTTTATTGTCCTTATTGATCGGAAATACATAATAATCTATGTCGAACCTTTTAGCTACACTTTCCAAATCAGGATGATTACTGATAATGACAGGAATCTCTACATTCCACTCCCCTGCTGTATATCGCGCCAATATATCATATAGACAATGGGACATCTTCGATACGAATATAGCCATACGCGGCTTACGATCACTAAAATAGAGATTAAAACTCATATCATATTTTTGCCCGTATAATGTATTGAAATAATCTTCTATTTTATTCTGTGGAATAATAAAGTTTGTCAGATCCCATTCCACCCGCATAAAAAATGCATGATTTTCCCGATCTACATATTGGTCGAGATACAGTATATTTCCTCCGTTTACATTAATAAAATCTGTTACAACCGCTAATATACCCGGCTGGTCTGGACAATGCATCAGTAATATTGCATTTGTACTGTTATTTTTTTGTTTTGACATATCTCATCTATTTTGAAGCGCAAATATAACAAAATAAAAGCGAACAATCCTATTATTCTACAAATTTGAACAAAAATAATCTTACAAAATAGCTATTTGCAAGAAATAAAAATTTACATCAGAATTTCACAGGACCTATTTGATCCATCAGCCACAAGATTTTACGTTTTCTTTTCTGCATATATAAAGATGGAGCAGATGAGTTAAAATGTAACGGATTAGGTAATGACGCCGCAATAAGAGCACACTGTGATCGGGTCAATTTTCGGGCTGTAGTTCCAAAATGATATTTTGCTACAGCTTCCGCACCATATATATTTTTGCCCATTTCGATAGAGTTCAGATACACTTCCATAATCCGTTTCTTTCCCCATAACTGTTCTATCAAAAATGTAAAATAAGCCTCCAAGCCTTTACGCACAAAAGAATGCCCCGGCCATAGAAATACATTTTTAGCGGTTTGTTGAGATATCGTACTTGCTCCCCTGGCTCTTTTACGAGTTTTATTTTCTTCTATAGCTTTCTTTATCTGCTGAAAATCAAACCCCGAATGTTCTAAAAAAAGATTATCTTCTGAAGCGACTACCGCTTGAGGCAACCATCCGCTCATATCTTCTAAAGAAACCCATCGATGGTATAAACGGGGTTTTTCTCCGGTCATAATACCTTGTGCATAACGGATCAACATAAGAGGCGTTATATATACTGGAACAAAACGGTATAAAAGAACCGAAAGAATCGTCGAAATAAAAAAGAATGCGATAATATTTCTTATAATACGCCGGACACGCTTCATATATTACATTGTTTAAATACAGCTGCAAACGTAAAAATATTTTTTGACTAAATAAGAGCCAGTCGTACATTTGTTCATAAATATATAATATATATACCTTTGAATAGACATGGAGCAAGACCGAAGAGCTTGAGGTTCAAGAAACCGTTTTAGACGTTCCGTCCCCATACCTTTACATTTGAAATCCGGATAGTTCGTTGGGAGATTAGATCTCGTCCAAACTTTCCGATAAATATATGATCAAGTCATTTTTGCGTTTTCGTCAAGTCTTTTCTCCTGTTTTCACTCGTAGAATATCCAGTTATCTTCCTTGTAAAAACAGGAAAACATCCTCAAACGAAACTCTAAAATCTGACCCGAACAAAATTCAGACAGACTCTAAGACCCTGTCTGGATAAAAAGCCGGCCAATAACGCAAATATTGGCCGGCAATCGCAAAGTATAATCATATACTATTTCGCATCTGTTCAAATTTTATTAGAATAGACTGTCGAACATAGTTGTTATTTCTATTCTCGACTAGCATTTTACTTTATGATAGATACTGTCAACGGTTCACTCTTTAGTGAAGCCTCTTCATCAATGTATGCATTCCAATCTTCAATTGTATCGAATCCATACTTGCTCCATCCTGCTCCCCAATAATAGACTAATTCCGAACCGGGAGTATAATCTGCAATAGCAAGCACGTGACCGTCAGCTCCGCCTCTCAAATCGTTTTTCTCTTTTTCTTCAAAATAGACGGCTTTTGCATCTTTGGCCGTTGGCAAAATAGCTCCGACAAATATTGTTCCGTTATTATTATTCGGATTATCGGTCGGATCAGCATAAGTAACATATCCTTTTTCTGCCGAGACTTTATATTGAGCCGAAGATTCAGGATCATGTAATACTATTCCGGCGACTACGGGAGTAGTTTCTTTCAGATTATCATAAGTCACTACAGTTTTGTTTAACTGAGAGCCGGCATCCAATGAAATTAGACGAGTTTCTACTACTGAATCTCCATTTACGATCAACGGATTATATGTCAGTTTTACCGTAAAACGCAAAGGACCGTTATCTAATACTTCAAACGTTTTATAGCAATACGGATACACAATCGTATCGTTTACCATCAACGCAGCAGTTCCACCACCCAAAGTAGGACCTACTTTATAACAATCCAATCCGTTTCCATGATCTACATGATATGATACAGATTTATACAATTCATCAGCAGCTTTGGGATCTGTTTTCTTCAATTCTGAGATACGGGCTTTTGTTTCAGGATTCAATTCTCCTTCATATCGTTTTTCAACAACCGGTTCTGCAACCGATTTTACCCAAATGTCATAACCGAATGCTCTTTCTCCAGTAGCTTGAAGAGCCGGTCCGTAAGTACGGAAAGCGATTTTATCATTTTCCCAAGCAATATCATCTACACGTTCGGGATACTGTCTTCCGCAAGTTATAGTATCAAATTTTTCAGGGATTCCGGCTTGTACAGTATATTCAACAGATGAATTAGCTTTTACCGTAACCGGAAAGATCAATTTACCGTCATAAGTCAATTGGTAAGACAGTTGTTTTCCTTGTGCATCCAAAATAACGAACTGTGCCGTATCGGATAATCCGAGCATCTCAGTCACGCTATTCATAGAAATTTCAGCTATTTCATTTTCCCGATCTATCGCCGAGTCATTCTTTACAGAAATTTTGACACTCTTACCTCCACTGCAAGAGAATCCGATAATTGCAATAAACAGTAATAAAATAATCTTTTTCATATCTTAATTTATTGGTTATTATATATACAAAGCAACCCTCTGTCTCAAAATAGAGATAGAGGGTATAATCTTATTCCCCCGCTTTTTATTGGGGTTGCTTTCCGATATAAGCCAAAATACCACCATCTACATAAAGGATATGGCCATTAACGAAATTAGATGCATCAGAAGCTAAAAATACAGCCGGACCCATCAAATCTTCCGGAGTACCCCAACGGGCAGCTGGTGTTTTTGCGACAATGAAAGAATCAAACGGATGTCTTGAACCGTCAGGCTGTTTTTCCCGTAACGGAGCTGTTTGGGGAGTTGCAATATATCCCGGACCTATGCCGTTGCACTGAATATTATATTCACCGTATTCTGAGGCAATATTCTTCGTCAACATTTTGAGACCACCTTTTGCTGCAGCATAAGCAGATACGGTTTCGCGTCCCAATTCGCTCATCATCGAACAAATATTGATAATTTTACCATGTCCTTTCTTTATCATAGAAGGAATCACTGCTTTAGATACGATAAACGGACCATTCAAGTCAATATCAATTACCTGACGAAAATCTGCTGCAGACATTTCGTGCATAGGAATACGTTTGATAATACCGGCATTATTTACCAAGATATCGATAACCCCGACTTCTTTTTCTATTTGAGCAACTAAAGCATTAACCTGATCTTCATTTGTTACATCACAAACATAACCATGTGCCTTAATTCCTTCAGCTTCATAAGCTGCCAATCCTTTTTCAACCAACTCAGGTTTAATATCGTTAAAAACGATTTTTGCACCGGCTTGTGCAAATGCAGTAGCCAAAGCGAAACCGATACCGTAAGAAGCGCCTGTTACAAGTGCAACCTTACCTTCTAATGAGAAATTTACCATATTTAATAAAGTTAGTGTGTTTAAGTTTTATCTAAGATCTGTATTTTTATAGAAATCCTGATCACCATAATCCAGATTTTCACCACCCATACCCCAAATGAAAGTATAATTACTAGTCGCAGCAGCAGAGTGTATCGACCATTCGGGCGACAATACAGCTTCATCTCCTTTCATCCAAATATGACGAGTTTCGGTCGGTTCTCCCATAAAATGGCAAACCGCATTTCCTTCAGGAACTTCAAAATAGAAATATGCTTCCATCCGGCGACTATGAGTATGTGCAGGCATAGTATTCCAGACACTACCCGGTTGCAATTCTGTCATACCCATTTGCAACTGGCATGTTTCCAATACTTGAGATACCAGCATCTTATTGATGTTACGATGATTAGATCCTTCCAATGAACCCATTTCCGCAACTACGGCATCAGCTTTCGTTACTTTCTTATCCGGATAAGTTTTATGCGCCGGAGCAGAATTGAAGTAAAATTTTGCCGGATTCTTATCATCCAGACTCTCAAATGTAACAGTCCGTTCTCCTGCTCCGAGATATAAAGCTTCTTTGTAATTCAAATCAAAAGCCGTATCTCCCACCTTTACACAGCCCGGACCTCCGACATTGAATATTCCCAATTCACGACGAGAGAGGAAATGCGTTGCTTTTAACGGATCTATTGCTTCTAATGTAAGTACTTCACCCACCGGTTTAGCTCCTCCTACAATCAAACGATCATACATAGAGTAAACCATATTTACTTCATTATTTACAAACAGGTTCTGAATCAAGAAATCCTCACGCAAACGAGTCGTATCATAGCTTTTCGCATCTCGAGGATTGCTCGCATAGCGAAGTTCATAATTTGTTTTCATAACTATCTAATTTATATAATTGATTATTAAACTATTATCTTCAATTACCAATACTCTCAACTGAAACTTTACATTTAGATTGTGTAATCGATTGCACAAATGTATAAAAAAATAATCTTCAAACAATATCTTAAATATCTTTTTTTGATAAATTATCTTTTTTAATCGACGACTCTCTTATAATCAAAGAGGAGTCCAATACCTTATCGACCCATTTCCGGTTTTCCGGCTCAACAGACATTTCTTCTAATAAAACTTCAGCTACCGTCTCACCCATTTTTTTATTTACCTGATCAACAGAACTTAAAGGAGGCTCAACAAAAGAATCAAAAGGCTCATTAGCAAATCCGACAATAGCAATGTCTTCAGGAACTTTCACTCCATTTTTTTTCAAAACATGCATAACCCCCATTGCCGAATAATCTCCGGCAGAAAAAATCGCATCCGGAAGAACAGGCATTTCAAGTATTTTTTCTCCGGCTTTTTCACCTGTCGCTAAAGTGATACTGTTTTCAAAAATTAAAGATGAGTCTACCCGAATATCCGAATCTATCAAAGCTTGAACATATCCGTCTTGTCGATCCTTATAAACACTAATAGCCTGAGGTCCTGACAAATGAACTATACGAGTACAACCCTGCTTTATTAAATGCATTACTGCATTATAGGCTGCCGTCCGATTATCTATTCTCACACAACTGCTTCTCTTGTCCAACGGAACTCTATCAAAAAAAACAACCGGTACTCCTCTGCTGATAACGGCATCGAAATGTTTATAATCTGTAGTTTCTGAAGCCAAAGATATTGCCAAGCCATCAATTTTCTTTGCAAGCATAGTTTTCACGATATTTTTTTCTTCTTCCCAACGTTCGTTCGACTGGGAAACTAAAACACTATAACCGGCAGCATGAGCGACACTCTCGATTCCTCCGATGACCGAAGCAAAAAAATGGCGGTCAATTCTCGGAACAATAACTCCGATAACCGACCCTTTTCCCGTTCTTAGATGATGTGCTACCGGATCGGGATGATAATTCATCTTTTCCGCGAGCTCCGACACCGCTTTTTTCATCTTTTCACTAATTCTCGGATGATTCTGTAAAGCTCGTGAAACGGTTGAAGCCGAAGTATTCAGTTCTTTGGCTAAATCATATATCGTAACTTTTTGTAATGGCTTCATATATTACCTTTTTTTACGAATTTAGTACCCACCCATCGGTTTTTCTCAGTATAAGTCTCCAATACTAACCCGCAAAGATCCGCCTCTTCACATATCACCGGAATATCCTCTTTGTAAAATCCGCTCATATAAAGTTCAGAATCTTCGTTCATGCAAGCACTATAAATTTTCATATTCTCTAACAAGACATTCCGATTTATATTCGCCAATATAATATCATAGTTTTTACCGGCAATTTGTTCTGAACCTCCTAATAAAATATCTATATTCGAAATATGATTCAGTCGAATATTTTCAAGAGCATTTTCATAAGCCCATTCATCGATATCGACTCCTGTGACCGATTTTGCACCTCTCAGACTCGCCAAAATGGACAATATGGCCGTTCCGCATCCCATATCCAAAACAACTTTGTTCTCAAATGAAGTTTTGAGCATCATTTCCATCATAGTACTCGTTGTCTCATGATGTCCCGTCCCGAACGACATTTTCGGATCTATCAAAATGTCATATTTTACCTCGGGTATATCGGTATGAAAAGAGCTATGAACCACACATTCATTTCCGATTACAATAGGCGTAAAATAGTTTTTTTCCCACTCTTCATTCCAATTACGATCAGGGATCTCAGTCACAGTATAATCGATTGCGCAATCGACCGGAATTAATGCGAACGATTGCTTCATACGATCTTCATCAAATAAAGCTGTCTGTATATAGGCAAGAAGACCTTCTTCAAAAGGAACAAAACTATCGAACCCAATCTCCCCTAAAAATGCAGAAAGCAAATCTGTACTTGTCTCGGAACAAGGAGTCACTTTTATTTTAACCTCAATATAATTCATATCTTTACAAGTCAATGAGATAATTTTTGTATCAACCTTTCATTTTTTCCAATAAACGGGGATAAGAAACATTTTTTACATGAGCATACTCCGGATATAACTCTAAAACTTTACGATACATTTTCTGCGCTTCCACATAATTTTCTCGTTTTTCCTCTACGACCCCGATTGTCACCATCAATTGAATGTACATCCAATTATTTTTTTTCAATTCGGGATCAGCTTCCATTGTCTGTAAAGCTTTTTTATAACCTTGTAAAGCTTTCTCCGTATCTCCTCCAAATATTCCCGGCATATAGAACAGAATATTCGAATACAAAATATTTACATACGGATCATTCGGTCCTTTAGCAATAGATTTTTTAGCCTTATTCATCATACCTTTAGCTAAAGTCGTAGCTTTTAAAGGGGATAAAGCTATTTGAAAGCCTGTCAAATTAGACATAAGTCCAAGCAAAAGAGGATTATCCGGATTTGTTTTATATAGCTTTATAGCAAGGTCGTTAGCTTTTCGCAAATTTTCCGATGCCTGTTTTTTCTGTCCGACATCCATCAAATGTCCGACCAAACCGTAATAATATGTTAAAATTTCCAACTGACCTTCTGTATTTTGTAATTTAGGATCAGCAAGCATTTTATTAATAACCCACGGCCATTGAGACATTTTTCCATTCAAGAACAGATTGAATGCCGTAGCCTTATAATTGATTTGTTGTGCTTCGATATTGCATAAAGCACATATAAATAGAATAACAACAAAAAGAATTCGCTTCATCTTCAATTGACTAAAAAGATTTTATTACCGTGCAAAGATAGTCTTATTATTCAAACTATTTCAGGAGTTTTCCTAATTTATTCATCCATACATTTCCATACAGATTTTCTCGGAAAACATATTTGCAAACACTACAAAACAGTTATCATCTCTCATAAAATATGTAATTATGTACTATGAAAAAACAAACATCCGACGAGCAAAGTTTTTCGATATAGACAGATTAACAATTACAAAAAAGGTGTTACCTGCAACACAAGCAACACCTTTCGTTATATTTTAAATTATAGCATTTTACTATTTAGAAACCGCAACTATAATATACACATATTGTTCCAAATCATTCTGGAATGCGGATAACTGAAGATTCATTTGACCGTCTTTAATCGTACCCTCAATCTTATTTACATCAGCAAAGAAACCGTTCATGATAGGAACAGACCAAGTTTTATTTGTAGAATTAATCACTAAAGATCCATCTACAGCCGTTACCGGTACACCCGATACAGAAAGAGACATACGATCTGCGCTCGGATCGGAGCCATCTGTTAAATCCAAATCCTTAATCGTCAAGTCGACGTTTCCTGTTCCAGCAGAAGTAAGTTCCACATTCAAGTTCTGAGTTACTTCGAAAGTTGCTGTTTCAGGCAATTCATCCCAACTACCAATAGCATCGCCCAAAACATATATCGATATTTTCCCTTGAGTATAAGTACCTGCTTCCTTCGCAATAGTTTCTGCAGTCTTATCCCCCTCTTTATCATCATCGTCATCACCACATGCAGTCATAAATGTAACAGCAAACAATGCTATAAACAAATAGAATAAATTCTTTTTCATACTTACGTTTTTTTACTTTTTACTCTTCTCGATTAATTTGATTTTAAAATCTGAACACAAAAATAGAGGTATTAAACTATATTTCCAAGAAAATTCTTATTTATTTACAACATCCATGCTCTATTCAAAGATTATCGAAACAGATTTTTTATTTTACGGATAACTTTTAGCCCTATCATAAAACCGTCAAATATGGCAAATCCTGTTGTTAATTTCTTCATCAACGATGAATGCATCGGATTAAAAGAAAACGGCTCTGTCAATAAATAATAAGATTCGACAAGCTTTTGCTGCTGACTTGCAATTTGTTTCTTCAGCTCTTGCTTTTGAATTAATAAATCTTCTAATGTTAGCTTTTTTTCTCGGACATTCATTACATATCTTTTAAAAATAATTTGTATAGAAACCGAACTATCGGATTAATTATAAGCTGTTTCCTCAACAAAACAACGACAACTAATATCGATAGGCAAACGCAACCTATAATACCGAAAGCTCCTATCAAACCAATAGCCGGCTCCAATAAATAGGCCAAAGCAAAAAGCAAATAAAAAAGAGCTCCTCCCCCAAGAATAATACTTATCATCAAAACAAGAAAAGCGGAAATAAGAATTGTAAGTTTCTCAACTCCTTCAACTTTCAATAAATCTCGTTGTAATTCAAGATACTCTTTTATTTCAGCAATCAATTGATGCACAGATATAGGTTTTGGATCGTTATTTATCATAAAACATACAAACTTAAAGGACAAGTATAACACAAATCGCCATACTTGTCCCAAGAATCTTCTACTCTTTATCCGAACTTAATTCTGAAGTGATCTGATCTACCAATTCATCCATCTCATGATGGTTCAATTTAATTCCTTTTTCACGGAGAAGTTGGCAAATTCGTTTACGAGTATCTTCTCCTTTTTCCGGAGCAAACAGAACTCCCAGTGCGGCGCCAACGGCTGCACCGCCTAAAAAGGCAAATAATGCTGATAAATTTTTCATAATCATTTATTTTTTAGTGCTATTACAAAGTTAACAAAAATCAGATGGGTTTTTATTTTTTCCATATAAAATATTCCACTTTTTTGAGATTATTTTATTTTTCCCCTATCAAATACCCAAAGAGAAAAAATTATATATAATGTATCTGAAAGAAATGAACTTTTTTATATCCACTTTAACGTGTATCTTTGACTATGTCTTAGATACTCCTATTCGGCAAAATCAAATTTTATTTGTTTTTGCGCTCGACTTATTCGTATCTTTGTGGGTTAATTTTGATTTGACCAGCCAATATGACCGATAACTCAATATTTATAAAAGGAGCTCGGGTGAATAATCTCAAAAACATCGACATCGAGATACCCCGGGATAAACTGATCGTAATAACAGGACTCTCTGGTTCAGGAAAGTCGTCTTTGGCATTCGATACTTTATATGCAGAAGGACAACGCCGGTATGTCGAAAGTCTTTCTGCCTATGCACGACAATTTTTAGGACGCATGAGCAAGCCTGAGTGTGATTTCATAAAAGGAATTCCTCCAGCAATCGCGATAGAACAAAAAGTCAATACTCGAAACCCCCGTTCTACGGTAGGCACTTCCACTGAAATTTACGATTACCTACGGCTATTATATGCTCGTATAGGAAAAACAATTTCCCCAATATCAGGGAAAGAGGTCAAAAAACATCAAACGGAAGATATAATCAGATGTGTGTCCAATTATCCGGAAGGAACACGATTCTCCGTTCTCACGACATTGCATATTCCCGAAGGCCGAACCTTGGAAACACAACTTGAGATTTTATTAAAAGAAGGATATAATCGTGTTGAATATAAAGAAAAAACGATTCGGATAGAAGAAATAGAACATACGTCTAACATTGATACATCATCTCTTTTCTTAATAATAGACAGAATGACTGTTTCCTCTGAAAAAAATACAATAAGCCGATTGGCAGACTCTGCAGAAACCGCATTTTTCGAAGGAGGAGGTGAATGTATTCTTAAATTTTATACTGAAAAAGGAATAGAAGAACATACATTCTCAAAACGATTTGAAGCTGACGGTATTACTTTTGAAGAGCCGAACGATCTCATGTTCAGTTTCAACAGCCCTGTAGGAGCATGCCCGACTTGTGAAGGCTTCGGTAAGGTTATCGGCATCGACGAAAATTTAGTTATTCCCAATAAAGCGTTATCTGTATTTGACGATGCCGTCATGTGTTGGAAAGGAGAAAAAATGAGCGAATGGAAAAAGAATTTGATTCGTGTAGCCGAAGCTTCTCATTTTCCCATACATCGCCCTTATTATCAACTTACCGAACGAGAAAAGGAACTTTTGTGGAACGGGAATCATCTTTTCGGGGGAATTCACGATTTTTTCAAAATGCTTGAAGAAAATCAATATAAAATCCAATACAGAGTCATGCTCGCCCGATATCGAGGTAAAACGGTTTGTCCCGATTGTAAGGGGGGACGACTAAAGCCTCAGGCACAATATGTAAAAATCGGAGGAAAATCTATTTCAGAATTGGTAGCATTACCGATCACCGACCTAAAGGCTTTTTTCGACACTTTGTCATTAGATGAACATGATAGCGTTGTTGCTAAAAGATTGCTGACAGAAATAAAGAACAGAATAGGTTTTCTTGTAAATGTCGGACTGGGCTATCTGACATTGAATCGACTATCTTCTACTCTTTCAGGAGGAGAAAGTCAACGGATCAATCTTGCAACATCTTTAGGAAGCAGTCTCGTCGGATCTCTATATATTCTGGATGAACCCAGTATCGGATTACACTCTCGCGATACGACTTTACTTATAAAAGTATTAAGAGAACTGCAAGCTTTGGGAAATACCGTAATAGTCGTAGAACATGACGAAGAAATAATTCGTGCAGCCGATTATATCATCGACATAGGACCTAAAGCAGGACGTCTCGGTGGAGAGGTCGTTTATCAAGGAGACCTGTCAAAACTTGAAAAAGCAACAAAAAGCTATACGGTTCGGTATCTTACCGGTGAAGAAAAAATCGAAACGCCCGCCCACCGAAGGAAATGGAACAACTATATAAAAGTAGAGGGGGCTGCACATAATAACCTCAAAGGGATAGATGTCATATTTCCTTTACATATAATGACAGTAGTCACCGGAGTCAGCGGTTCGGGAAAATCATCACTGGTCAGAGACGTATTTTTTAAATCTCTTTCCAGATTTTATGAAGAAGACGGGGAACAGCCCGGTATATTCAACCGACTTTCTGGAGACATGCATTTGGTAAAACATATCGAATTTGTCGATCAAAATCCGATCGGCAAATCGTCGAGATCTAATCCGGCAACATATCTGAAAGCTTTTGATGAAATCAGAAAATTATATGCCGAACAGCAGGCAGCCAAACAAATGGGATTTACCCCGGCATACTTTTCGTTCAACGTAGAAGGCGGACGTTGCGAAGAGTGTAAAGGCGACGGAACCATCACTGTTGAAATGCAATTTATGGCAGATATTACTCTTACATGTGAAAGTTGTCATGGGAAAAGATTTAAACAAGATATACTTGAAATCGAATATCGTGAAAAGAATATCAATGATGTATTAGAAATGACTATCAATCAGGCTATTGAGTTTTTTTCGGAACAACAAGGAAGCACCGAGAAGAAAATCATCAAAAGACTGAAACCGTTACAAGATGTGGGATTAGGGTATATTAAACTCGGACAAGCTTCTTCGACTCTTTCGGGTGGAGAAAATCAACGGGTAAAACTTGCTTATTTTTTAAGCAATGAAAAGCAAGAACCTACAATATTCGTTTTTGACGAACCGACAACAGGATTACATTTCCACGACATAAAGACATTACTAAAGGCGTTCGACTCTTTAATAGAAAAAGGGCATACGGTCGTAATTATCGAACACAATATGGACGTAATTAAATGTGCTGACTATGTCATAGATATGGGTCCTGAAGGAGGAGACAAAGGAGGCTTTCTTGTCTGTGCAGGAACTCCAGAAGAGATTGCGTCTTGTGAAAAATCTTATACCGGAAAGTACTTAAAAGATAAATTATGACGATAAAGAGAATGCACTTGAAAATTCAAGTGCATTCTCTTTATCGTCATAATTATTTCAAAATAACTTAGCAGGGTACTCTCCGGCAGCAACCAAAGCATTGATCTTATCTACAACAACCGGACGATCTAAAGCATAAGTTACACCAAACCATTTAGAAGGTGTATCCAAAACCTTAACTGTTGCGATTTTATTTTGAATCAAATGATTTACCATCAACGGAATAAAGTATTCAGCCTTAAGATTTTCTGCATTTTCTTTTAAGAACTGAACAAAATAATCTTCTGAATATTTAAAGTAATCGGGCGTAAATCCCCACATATTCATTGATACGGGAGCATTCTCATCAACTTCTGTCCAGACATCTCCCTCTTTAAACATTACCTTTCCGTCACGCCGTTCTATTTGAGTCCGCTCTACAACAGAAGTCAGCTCATTTTTATCATTCATTTCGCAAACTCCCCGAGCAACAGAACCACTTTCGGACAGAGTGTTTCCGACACGATATCCCACCATACAATATTCATTCTGTTTTCCGTCCAATTTAGACAAATAATCTGCAAGAATGGCAAAACTTTCACGTCCGTAGAAATCATCTGCATTAATGACAGCAAATGGCTCTTTAATCACATCTTTTCCCATTAATACAGCATGATTAGTTCCCCACGGCTTCTCCCGACCTTCAGGAAGAGAGAACCCATCAGGTAAATAATCTAATTCTTGAAATACTACCTCAACAGGTATTATATTCTCATATTTCTTTAAAATTTTTGTCCTGAAATCTTCTTCAAAAGAATGTCTGATTACAAAAACAACTTTCCCGAAGCCACCACGCACTGCATCAAAAATAGAATAATCCATGATAGTTTCGCCATTAGGACCAAGCCCGTCTAACTGCTTCAATCCGCCATAACGGCTACCCATTCCGGCAGCCAAAACAAATAGTGTAGGTTTCATAATTCACGTTAATTTAGTTGGTAAACGAATTACAAAAGTAATAATAATGCGTAAGAAATACACTTTTTTTTATCAAATCTTTTATATTCCCCTATCGTAGCTTCAATTCTTAAACAGTTAACATTTTACGTGTTAAAGCTGTTAAATATGAACTTTTAAGTAGTAAAAATAACAAGAATGCTTTTTTTTGTATAGAAAATATATTTTATTTGCAACAAATCATCAACTAATTCATTCACATAAATAAAAAACAAGAGCCTATAGAAAAACATTACTCTTAAACCAACATACTACAAGGTAATGAATAATTTAGCATCACGAGCAGACGAAGAACTGGTCGTACTTTATTCGAAGGGTAATAACGAGGCTTTTGACATTCTTCTGAACAGATACAAAAACCGTATTTATTCTTATATATATTATATAGTCAAAGACAGAGAATTGACCGAGGACATTTTTCAGGAAACCTTCGTAAAAGTAATCACGACTATCAAACAAGGACGCTATGTCGAAACCGGAAAATTTCCATCTTGGATTTCCCGCATAGCTCACAATTTAATTATTGATTATTATCGTCAGGAGAAAAGTGAAAATCATTTATCTAATGACGAAATGAATCCTGATGTATTCAATCGAAAAGAATTAAGTGAAGGAACGATAGAAGACTCATTGGTACAGACTCAAATTCGAGCCGATATTCGCAAATTGGTAGCTGCGCTTCCCGATAACCAGAAAGAGGTTCTCATCATGCGCTATTATAAAAACATGAGTTTTAAAGAGATTGCTGACGCTACAAATGTAAGTATCAATACTGCTTTGGGACGTATGAGGTATGCTATCTTAAATATGAGAAAAATGGCCGAAGATCACCATATAGAACTTTCTTTATAAAAAAATAGCATATAAAGATAATAAAAAACAGAGTAGGTACGTTTTAATAATAAACAAAATAAAAAACAGTGCCTATGAAAAAAAGCTCTACTCCTCGACTGCTTTCAGAGAAAGCTATTGCTCCGATATTAACACCTAAAAGTTCTACAGTCGAACTTCTTAAGCAATTTGCACGGTCATATACCTACGAAAGCAAATTGCCTCAAAATCTCGGAGGATATATTCTAAACTAAGGACCTGTCTAAATTTTTCAACAAAAAAATATTATCAGGTCATCTTTATGTTTTCTTTTGGTCTTTTTTCTCGTTTTCTCTCGTCAGATAGCCCGCTATCATCTTCGTAAAAACAGAAAATATCCTCGAAAGAAATGTCCAAACCTGACCCGAATAAAATTGAGACAGGCTCTTAATCTTTATCCTGTTTTTTGAAAAGGAATATTTCAAAAAACAGGATTTTAAGTTCTGATGATTGTCTGTTCATTCCTAAAGAAGCTTTAATGCGTGTTTAAATAGTTGTGTATCCAAAGTTTCCAAGTTTGTTTTTCCGCTCCTGCACATCACTTAACTCGCTACATTCCTCAAGCTTTTAGAGAAAATCTTTTATTTTTTGTTCATAAATCCAAATCCTATCTGTATCTTTGTATATAATCTGATTTTACAAGATATGACACATAAAATAGCACCGTCCCTCTTATCCGCTGATTTCGGTAATCTGCAAGCAGCTATAGAGATGGTAAACCAAAGTGACGCAGATTGGTTACATCTGGATATAATGGACGGCGTATTCGTCCCGAATATTTCTTTCGGGTTTCCGGTTTTGAAATATGTAAAAGAAATCAGTACAAAACCTTTGGATGTTCATCTTATGATCACCGATCCTATTAAATTCATCAAGGAGATCAAAGGGATTGGCGCTTATATGATGAATGTGCATTATGAGACTTGCGTACACTTGCACCGTACTGTAGAACAGATAAAAGAAAACGGTATGAAAGCCGGTGTTACATTAAATCCACACACACCTGTTTCTTTATTGGAAGATATTGTTTCGGATGTTGATATGGTACTTATCATGTCTGTAAATCCGGGATTCGGAGGACAGAAATTTATAGAACATTCCACTGAAAAAATCTCAGTTTTAAAAGAGATGATTTTACGGAAGAATGCCAATACGCTCATTGAGGTTGACGGCGGTATTAATTTAGACACCGGTAAAAAAGTTTTGACAGCCGGAGCAGATATTCTTGTTGCAGGAAATGCAATATTCAGTACTCCAGATCCTATGCAAATGATAGCAAAACTTAAAGCATTATAAAAATCGATATAATACCGGAGACAGGAACTCTGATAAATTACCTCAACAACATTCTTTGTTAATCTCATTCTAATCCATATTTGAAACACACAATTCTTTATTTGTCATTTCCTGTACTCCCGTATATATCGTAAAAACAGCCCGATATAAAAATAGCATGAAAAATTCCTTTCTCCCAATCGAAGAAGCTCCGTTTTTACGCATACTGCTTCCGTTCATAGCAGGAATTTTATTACAACATTTTTTACCCTTCCTCCATGCAATCTATATATTTTCGTTTTTAGGAATCATATTTATCATTAAATACTACAATTCGTCAAAGTTTCCGTCAAAAAGATTTATAAACCGGCACTATTTCGGTATTGCCATATCTTTTTTCCTCATATCCATAGGAATTGCAACATTATTTATAAAACAAAAAAGCGAAACGGGACATTATTCACCCAATTATAAATATGCTATTGCAACCATCACAAATTGTAAAGAGACACAACGTTCGATCTGTTGCGAAACTGAGATAAAAGAATGGATTCAGCAAGACGAACAAATAATACGCGACAATCAAAAAGTCATTCTATATTTTAAGCCGGATGACCTTTCCCGATCCTTAATAAAAGATAATGTAATCATATTCAAACCGAAGCTCATACCCATTGTCAATTCTAAAAATCCCGAAAGTTTCGATTATGCATCTTATATGAAATACAAGGGAGTCTTATATACACAATATTTAGACGCACAAGATTGGAAACGATTAGGTTATAAACAAGATAAATCTATCAAAGGTATTGCTCAAAGATTGCAAGATTCAGCATTAGAAAAACTGAAAAAAGATAATTTTTCGGAAACATCTTATGCAATACTGAGTGCTCTATTATTGGGAAATACAAAAGAAATCACTCCAGAAATCCGTAATGCGTTTTCTACAAGCGGACTTGCTCATATACTGGCTGTCAGCGGACTGCATACCGGTATTATATGGTCATTGCTATACGTACTTCTTACCCCACTCGTATGGATAAAGATGTCAAAATTACGACCGATTCTTATAATTATTTTTTTATGGGCATACGCATTTCTAACCGGATTATCTCCCTCTGCTGTCAGAGCAACAATCATGATCAGCTTCATATTATTCGGACAAATTCTCGACCGTAAGGGAACAACCATGAATAATCTTTTTGCAGCAGCATTTTTCATGTTGTTATACAATCCGTATTATCTATTTAATGTCAGTTTTCAACTAAGTTTCATCTCGGTATTCTCAATTCTTTATATTTATCCGGTCCTTTATGATCTGATAAACCCTTCCTCGAAATGGGGATCATACATAATATCGATATTTTGTGTCTCTGCCGCAGCGCAAATAGGGACATTACCGTTAACCGTATACTATTTTCACGAGTTACCTTTACTTTCCCTGCCGGCAAATCTGATCATTATTCCTGTCCTCCCTTTTATCTTAGGAGGCGGGATGCTTATCTTAATATTGAATTATTTACAAATACCTGCGACTTTTTTGGTAAATGGATTAGACCAAATTCTCATATATATAGAACACCTGACTAAAATAATTTCTACACTTAATTTCTCTTCTATCAAGAATATCTGGATAGAATCTCATTATGTTCTGTTTCTGTTTGTCATTATTTTTGCTCTTTTCTGGTCTTACCGAACACGACGCAGCGACATTCTGATTTTTACTCTTTCATTCGCAGTATTGTTCCTAACAGCAGACACTTTTTACAAGGGTCATCCTATTCAAAACGCATGGGTCGTTTACCATGATAATCACAGCACTACGATCAATTTCATCGACAACGGGACTAATTATATTCTTCATTCAAATCCTGAAAAACAAGATTCGACGATAGAAAAAAAAGCCCTCAATTTCTGGATGAAAAACAGAATAGGGAATATTATACACATAAAAGACAGTAGCGATCTTCAAAATCTGATAATCTGTCAGCCCTTCATATATTTTAAAGGCAGCAAAATACTATTACTAAACTCCGGATATTGGAAAAACAAAAAAAGCACTTATCTTCTCCCTATCGATTATGCTATTGTCTGTAAAGGTTTTTCAGGAAAGCTGTCGGATATTACTGAGTTATTCAGCATACAGACCGTAATACTTTGTTCAGATCTCAATTACTTCAAACATCAAGCATTACAAAAAGAAGCAGATCAATTAGGCATATATTGTTATTCGATAAAAAAATCCGGAGCATGGATATTCAATACGGATACACAACTTAGAATTCCATCGATAACCTCAGATTGAACTGCCTCATAGTAAGATAATTAGGAACAGCACTTTGATGATTATAAATGTCAGTCACCCAATAATAAGAATTTACATTACTTATATCCAACAAGTTAAAGACATCCAATCCGATCCAAATGCTCTTAAAATAACGAAAAAATCCGCGTTTCATTAGTCGGTCTTCTCCTCCGACCAATAAACGGGAAGCTCCTATATCCACCCTACGATAGGGTGTCGTACGAAAGTACCCAGCCTGACGTCCCAACCGAGGAGCACCGACAGGTAATCCGTCCGACCAAATTGCGCGCAAGCTAAATTTATATTTAGGGAAACGGGGTACATAATCTTGAAAAAACAGTGCTATGCTATACCTCTGTTCTGTCGGACGAGGAACTTTTATCCCTCCTATCGTCTCTTGCGTCCTCATCAATGAGAAACTTAACCAAGAATCTGTTCCGGGAACAAATTGTCCGAAAAGCTTCAAATCCAATCCGGCAGCGTACCCTTTCGATTCATTCCGTCCCGAATACCAAATACGGACATTATCTACTTCGTAAGGTATTAAATTATCCAGTTTTTTATAATATAGCTCTGCTGTAAACTTAAATGGTCTGTTCACCGCCCTAAAAGAATAATCGCTACCTAATACAAAATGAATAGATCTTTGAGATTTAATAGAACGGTTCAAACGCACTACATAATTTTCTCCGGTACGCACCGTATCTCTCAACTCTTTATAAAAAGGAGCCTGATAATAAAGACCGGTCGCAAACCTGAATGTCAACCGATCATTAAAATTCGGAATGTAACCGACCGAAGCTCTCGGACTCAGAATAAACTCTTTATTAAATCCCCAATAAGAGCCGCGTATACCTCCGGTAAATGTATAAAAGCCAGACTTAGCCCGTAATTTATAAGTATCCTGTGCATAAAAAGAGAAACGATTGCTTTGCATATTCTGGTAAGAACTAAGGCTGGAAACAAGATCTATTCCGTTACCCGTATGCGGTAAAGAATACCCGGCAGAGTCACGAAGTTCCCATTCACGTACCCTGTCCTTAATTATTTCACGTTGAAAATTAACGCCATATTTCAATTCATTCTTACCGAAACGAGTAGCTCCTTTAGCAGCTATTGCAAAAACCGAAGCGTTCAAGCGATTTCGAGCATGCTCATGATAAGTTCCATATCCCAATGTTCCGGAAGTTTGCGGAACTCCACCATTATTCGCCATATCCAATTCATCAAGCCAATATTCTCCAGTAATATCATAAGTTACGATCTCATTTGTTGCAAAAGCCGAAGCCAGCAACGATAACGCAGTATATTTCGACACACCGTAATTTAAAGAAAGAGCACCGAAAAATGTCTGAAACTTATCTTTCTCCTGCCCGTCAAAATAGACCTTAAACTGTGATGCTGAAGTATAAGTTCCGTATTTTGTCGTACGCTCTTGCGGAGTAAAGTTATAGATATTGTTAGATATATTTCCCAAGAGAGAGATATTCCAATTCGGAGAGAACTTATATGTCAAATAAGTCTGGTAATCAAAAAATGAAGGATCATACTCACCTTTCGTATCTAAAGAGCTCAATAATGTTGAATTAGTTTTATACCGGAAACCATGTAACTGGGAAAATCTTTTCGTACTATGTCCGATCATAGCGCTAGCACCTAAAAAACTGGCAGATACAGCACCCTCAAAAGCTTCAGGCTGTTTATAGGTAATATCCAATACTGATGACATTTTATCACCATATTCTGCAGAATACCCTCCAGAAGAAAAACCTATACTACCGACCATATCCGGATTAATAAAACTTAACCCTTCTTGCTGCCCTGAACGCACGAGCAAAGGCCTATATATCTCTATTCCATTTACATAAACGATATTTTCATCGAAATTTCCTCCACGTACCGAATATTGGGAACTAAGCTCATTACTGGAATTAACCCCGGCTAAGGTCGAAAGCATACTCTCAATGCTTCCTCCCGATGCATCCGGCATCAACCTTAAATCTTTGGCATCTATTTTCTGGAGGGTACTAGTCTGTTTTCTTATTTCCGTCACGACCACCTCTCCCAATTTTTTATCCTTAGTGTAAAGTCTCATATTTAACACCACATTACCTTGCGGTGCTGCCAAAACCCTTTTTTCGGTTCGATAACCTAAACAAGAAAAAATAATCTCTATCGAATCTTGAGAAGCCACCGTCAGCTCATATTCTCCTTTCAAATCGGTTAATGTTCCCTGTGTAGTTCCGCCTATACGCACACTGACTAACTCTAACCCCTGATTATCTGCATCGATCACCTTCCCGGAAATTTTTATACGAGATTGTGCTAATACAGTAGATCCGATAAAAAGAAATATAAAGAATATATATAACTTTATTTTCATGAATTTCATTTTCAAAAGAATCTTTCTTTTCAGATATATAACGTAAAAAACATGATTTACGTATATTTACGTTTTCAAGATGTGCAAATTTACATCTTTTTATGGGGCTTTTACCACAATATAGTATCTTTGTACAGAAACATTCAACATTTACTTTATGGAAAATCTGAAAGAACTGCTTAAAAACAGACGCAGTATTCGCAAATATACCGAAGATTCCATTTCTCCGGAAAATGTAAAAGAAATACTTGAAGCAGCTTTAATGTCGCCGACGTCTAAACGGTCTCTTTGTTGGGAATTCGTCGTGATCGAGAATCCTGAACAATTAGAAAAACTTTCTCACTGTAAAGCTCAAGGAGCAAAACCTATTGCCGGCGCAAAATTGGCTATTGTTATTCTTGCTGATCCGTCAAAAAGCGATGTATGGATCGAAGATGCATCCATTGCGGCAATCCTAATCCAACTACAAGCTGAAGATCTCGGTCTAGGCAGTTGTTGGATACAGATACGAAACCGACTGACAGAAAACGGACAATCTGCTGAAGATTATGTCCGTGAAATGTTGGGAATCCCATACGGAATGGAAGTTTTGTCCATTATCACTCTGGGTCACAAAAATGAAGAAAAAAAGCCTTTTGATCCGGATAAGGCTCAATGGGAAAAGGTTCACATAGAACATTGGTAACATAAAAAGATAAATATGAAAAAAATAATATTTATCGGAGCTGGTAACCTCGCTACACAATTGTCGTCAGCAATGAAAGAACAAGGTTACGATATAATCCAAATATATAGTAAAAGCCTCAAAAATGCAAAAATATTGGGGTCATCCTTATCTTGTGACTACACCGATGACCTCAATCAAATAAAAGATACGGCAGATCTTTATATTTTTTCAATAAAAGATACGGCATTACAGGAATGCATCCGATCTATCAAACCGAATAAAGCTCTTTGGGTACATACAGCCGGAAGCATACCGATGTCCGTATTCGAGCCACATGCAAAAAGGTATGGAGTATTCTACCCGCTACAAACTTTCAGTAAAAATAAAAAGGTAAATTTCTCAAATATTCCGTTTTTTGTCGAAGCTAATTCAGAGAAAGATGCTACGTTATTAACCGATATGGCTTTAAAAATTTCACAAGATGTAAGAGTCATATCTTCAGAGCAGCGAAAATACATTCACCTAGCTGCCGTATTTGCATGTAATTTCACAAACCACATGTATGCAATATCCGAGAAATTACTAAAAGAGCACGGATTACCTTTTGACATTCTGCAACCGCTTATCCAAGAAACATCTGATAAAATAAAAAAAATATCTCCAGTAACAGCTCAAACCGGTCCTGCTGTAAGATACGACGAGAATGTAATGAACAAACAATTATCTCTGTTAGAAGACGACCAATTAAAAGAAATCTACCGATTATTGAGTAAAAATATTCACGCTTTTGCAATAAACATTTCCCATGAGCAAAATAAATTATGACTTATCTCGAATAAAAGCATTCGCATTTGATGTAGATGGTGTTCTTTCTTCAGATATGGTGCCTCTGCATCCCAACGGAGAACCGATGCGTATGGTAAATATAAAAGACGGATATGCTATACAATTGGCCGTCCGTTTAGGTTACAATATAGCAATTATCACAGGAGGACGTACCCAAGCCGTTCATGAACGGTTCTCCGCATTGGGAGTCAAACATATCTTTATGGGTGCAAAAATCAAAACCGAAGCATACTATCAATGGATTGAATCTTCAAACCTAAAACCGGAAGAGATCCTGTACATGGGTGACGATATTCCAGATTATGAAGTCATGAAACTGGTAGGACTACCTACTTGCCCAGCTGACGCTGCCCCTGAAATTAAAACAATATCAACTTATATATCCCCCAAAAAAGGAGGATGCGGATGTGGACGGGATGTCATAGAAGAGGTGCTGAAAGCACAGGGAAAATGGATGGCTGATGAAGCTTTCGGTTGGTAAATACAAAACAAAATAAATAAAAAGTTTTATAAAATGCTGAGTCATATACAAAAATACGATATTCTGCTGGCTAGCAATTCACCAAGACGTCGGGAATTACTGAGCGGATTAGGAATCGAATACCAAGTAACCGCCCTCCCCAATATAGACGAATCATATCCGGAAACATTACAAGGTGAAGAAATTCCACAATATATCGCTACGGTAAAAGCTGAAGCTTACAAACCGGAGATGTCCGATAAAGCCCTATTGATCACCGCAGATACAATCGTATGGTTGAACGGTAAGGTTTTCGGGAAACCGAAAGACAAAGACGATGCGAAAAATATGCTACGTACTTTATCGGGAAATATTCACACGGTGATTACCGGTGTTTGCATCACTACACAGGAAAAACAAATTTCTTTTGCTGTTTCCACCGATGTATCATTCGCAACTCTCGATGAAGAAGAAATCGATTTTTATGTAGAAAATTATGCTCCGCTCGATAAAGCCGGAGCATACGGAATACAGGAGTGGATCGGATTTGTAGGAGTAAACGGCATTAACGGTTCTTACTTTAACGTTATGGGATTACCTATACATCGACTATATCAAGAACTCAAACATTTTTAATTGCAAAATATCTTATAATTAAAAATCAGTCTTATTCTTATACCAGAAAGATCCGCTTTACAAATTTTCGTTTATGGAACAAAAGAAACAACAATATATAATAGATGAACAAAGTCTGGAGAAAGCTAAAGCCTGTTTGAAACAGGTGATATAAATAACATTGAGGTAGGTACAACTAAAGGATTATGCCAGATACATGAGTATTTATTCTGCGATCTATACAACTGCCGGAAAGGTACGTACTCAAAACATTACTAAAGGAGGTTTTCGTTTTGCAAATTCAATGTTTATCGACGTAATACTTGTAATAGAGAAAATGCCGGAAACAACTTTTAAGGAAATCATAGCTAAGTATGTAGAAATGAATATCGCTCATCCATTTATGGAAGGTAACGGACGTTCTACAAGAATATGGCTTGATCTAATTTTGAAAAAAAATTTTAGTAAAGTTGTTGATTGGCACATGGTTGACAAAGATCTCTATCTGCAAGCAATGGAACGCAGTCCAATCAATGACTTGGAACTCCGTTTCCTTTTGCAACCGGCACTAACCGAAAAAGTCGATGATAGGGAAATGATATTTAAAGGGATAGAACAATCGTATTATTACGAAGGATATAGTAAAGACAAAATTTAGACAGGCTATAAGACTCTTTTAATAAATCTCTACCCTCGCCCGATAATGAGATTCGGAAGTAACCGGAGATAAAGATATATATCCTTTAACAATTTTCCCGTCACAGATGATTAACGGACTATCTTTCGTCCGGGCCAAGTGATCTGCATATAAAGCGGCAGAATCAGGATTATAATCGACAACATATATTCCTTTCGATCCAGGTGCTGTATAACGATCATAAAAAATGCGAGATACTACACCCATATTCATTCTTAGATTCAATTCGATACAAGGATTCAGACGATACTTACCGTTTTCTTTATAGATCATCATATCGATACCGAAATATCCTTTATAATAAGGTGCGACTTTTACCGACAATAACTCTTGTAACGCTATCTTTACAGATTCTATATGTTCCGTAGTCACATAAATTGACAAACAAGATAATATATCATCGTCTCCAGTCAAAATATTTCCGGTATATACCCCCTTTTTGTTTGTATCAAACAATGAATATCCGGCAAAAACTACGGACGAGACTCCATCTGAATGAAACTCCATGGCAAAATCCTGCACTTTTTCATAAAACGGTTCTCCCATTATACTTCCTTGCCGACGTAATATTCCTCTACTCCAGCGCTCAAGTGTCGTATCATATACACCACGTCCCCAACTCAATCCTTTACCACTTCCTGACCATGGAGCTTTAAGAACAGTCAACGGGGCAGATTGTATATAGCGGCACACAGACTCAGTCGTATATAATTCTTCCGGTAACAAATCTGGGATATCCCCTATTCCATAATCTCTTAGTCCTTTTAATATTTCAAGTGTTTGATTTCTATGATATAAGCGTTTCTGTTCTTTTAGAAGAACATTTCCCGGTAATAAACGATCCGATACCCCCATACGTAAAAAACGTCTGGCAATTTCAGGACTCCACCCCCAAGGAATGCAAGCTGTCCAATTCTTATCGGGTAAACGACCCTTTAGCACAACCTCAGAAAAGCATCCCAAAGAGGCTCTCTCGGAATGCATCCAATCGATATATCTTTCAGAAGGAACTATTACATCATCACCATTCTCTGCATACCAAACCGGCAAGAACGCCAAATCTTCAGCTATAATTCTGGCTCGAGGAGGAGGCATATAATTTTCACCGCCATTGGCAACAGAAAGATCATTCTCGGGATTAAAAATATAGAGAGCACCAGACATATTTACACTATTCTGGCTGCAAAAATAAGAGTTTTATTTTAATGGATATTTAAAGCCTATCTAAATTTTGCTTTGAGAACTTATTATAGACTAAAGGATTCGTCAAACATATATAGATAATAAAACAAAAAAGAATCCTCTCTTTACGAAAAACTATTATTTTGATTAACCGACTTCAAATAATTATGTATTATTCGACTGGCTCTTAGAGCCAGCCTTAGTTTCTCTTATTAATTATTTATATATTAGATATTTAATAAATAAATATCCTCCTATAACCTGAAAGCACATTCCCGGTAATCCGATACGAAAATCCTGTATCGCAAGGTAAAGATCATCAGAAATCGCCCATTCTCCCAATGTCCCGAGAAACTGATAAGTCAAAACAACAGCTAATAATATAGGTATAGATACACGTTTAAAGTGATCTGCGGCATAACCTGCCGCTACAGCCAGTATAACAGATTTAAAAAGAATACCGGGCAATGCTTCAGGGAAAGGCATACCGAAAAACAGAGAATTCAATATCGGAGATAGTACACCTGTCAATAGACCTACTTTCCAGCCATATTTATATGCTCCTATAAGAGTAAAAAAGTAGATCGGCAACCAAGTAATACCTCCTTGAGGAATAAGATGACATAATTGGGGCAATACCATATTTCCCAATATAAATAACATTGCCACCATATATGTTCTCATATCTCGATAATCGAGAGCATAAAGATTAAGAGTTGTTTCTTTCATATTTTTAAATACTTTAATTCAATTATAATTACCTTAAAGACAAGAGTTTTGTTCATCACAAACTCTATTTAATCAGGGTTATAAGAATAATTTTCATTTATTTCACATTCTTTTTCTGCATAAAATCCTGTACAATCCTAAAAGAGGATATTGCAGAAACAGATTTAAAACAAGCTGATTCTAAAGGACACCAGCCGTCTTGATTACGATTTTTGATATAGGGAACTTGACAACCGAAACTTACCTTTACAGACGCATTCCTCAATAGAGACAGAGCCGGCGTACTGATAACATCTGCATGCAACTCTCCTATTTCTCCAAGTATCATCAACGATGCCGCAGCTTTCCCGACAACTTTATCTGCAACCAACGCTCCTTTTAAGAAAGTTCGATCATTAAGTAATAAATCATATAAATCTATAACACCTCTCCGACTAAAAGTCCGTGTTTCATTGAGACCGAATATAACACAAGAATAATTCTCCTTATGTAACAAATTTACAAGAGAGGTCATCATACAACATTTTGTTTTAGCTTTTCTACAAAACTGTCTATTCGATGCAACTCTTGTGGAATATCAATACCCTGAGGGCAATGATGCGAACATTGGTTACATCCTATACAATGATTTGCCTGCCTTAATTTCGGTACACTGCGATCATATCCCACAAGAAACGCACGACGGGCTTTTCTATAATTTTCTGTTCCTATATTTTCAGGAATATTTCCCTCGTTTACACATTTATTATAATGTAACAATACTCCCGGTATATCGATACCATAGGGACAAGGCATACAATATTTACAATCATTACAAGGCACTGTCGGATATTGCATCATAAGTGCGGCCGTTTGTTCTAAAAAATCGAACTCTTCATCGGTTAAAGGTTTCAATGGCGAATACGTCCGAAGATTATCTTGCAGATGTTCCATGTAAGTCATTCCACTTAATACGGTCAATACACCCGAAAAAGATCCGGCAAAGCGAAATGCCCAAGAAGCGACAGAATCTTCAGGACGTCTTTGTTTCAGACGCGACACAATATGGTCATGTACATTCGAAAGACGTCCTCCTAATAAAGGCTCCATAATAATTGCCGGAATATTTCTTTTTTGCAGTTCATTATACAGATATTCTGCATTCGTATTTCGAGGATTAATCTCTTTAGCATACTTCCAATCGAGATAATTAAGTTGAATTTGTACAAAATCCCACTTTATCGAGTCATGTATCGAAAGCAAATAATCAAAAACCTTAATATCGCCATGATACGAAAATCCAAGATTACGGATTCTCCCGGCCTTACGTTCTGCTATTAAAAAGTCTAATATACCATTATCGATATAACGTTTTTCAAACTCGTCCATACCATTTCCCATCCCCACTCCATGAAGCAACATATAGTCTATATAATCTACTTGCAATTCTTTTAACGAATTATGATACATTGCCATAGATGCTTCCCTACTCCATGTTTCAGGTGAAAAGTTAGACAATTTTGTCGCAATAAAATAACTATTACGAGGATGACGGCTAAGAGCAATACCCATAGCATGTTCAGACCGGCCTTTGCAATAAGCCGGAGATGTATCAAAATAGTTCACACCATGTTCTATTGCATAATCGGTGAGCCTATTGACCATATCCTGATCAATGTCGTCGCCACTATCCCTTGCACTGTTTTGGGATATTGTCGGTAATCGCATGCAACCATAGCCTAAAAGCGAAACTTTGTCTCCTGTCGTCGGAGAAGTTCGATAAGTCATTTTATCAGTAGGTATCTCACCCTTTCCGCTAACGACAGAACTTTTCGTATTATCTTTACAACCGTAAAATGCGGCAGCCGACACTACGGCTCCAGTTCCAAAAACTTTAAAAAATTCTCGACGACCTATACCCGATTTATTATTTTTTTCCATGACCATTCTCTTTAATTAGACGGTTTTATGTGTTTCATGCCCTTCTACATAAATAGCACTAAACGGACGGGCAGGACATAAGTTCTCACAAGCACCGCATCCAATACAACGCTCAATGTTCACAACCGGAATTTTAGGGGAATCATAACTTTCAGGATCGGAAGCTACCATTTGTATCGCTCCTGTCGGACAATGACGAGCACAATTTCCACAATCAACACCATCAGTCAGAACTACACAATTTTCTTTTATCCATACAGCATGCCCGATCTGAATAGAAGATTTATCAGAAACAGAGATGGGACGTATTGCTCCTGCCGGACAAACTTCAGAACATTTAGTACATTCAGGACGACAATATCCCCGTTCATAAGACATCTCCGGTTGCATCAATGTCATCAGACTGCCTGAAGGCCGTAAAACTTGATTAGGACATACCGAAACACATAACTGACATGCCGTACAATGTTTCGCAAAATTGCGGACACTCAACGAACCCGGAGGAGTCAATACCACCGCACGATCCGGAATTTTTTTGTCTTCTATTACCGCTAAGCCTCCGTCAACTTTTTTTTCCTGTGCTTTTATAACCGCAGTGGTTGCAAAAAGAGCTGATACTGAAAGGAAATTGCGTCGGGCACTATCGATCTGATCTTGAGTCACAACCGGACTGTTTGTTTTATCCTTTACAGCAGACCGCCGCATGTATTTTATCGCTCCATGCCGACATTTATCTAAACAGTCCAAACATACGACGCAACGACTATAATCTATTTCATGTTTTTTAGAATCAATACAAGCAGCTTTACAATGACGTGCGCATAACCCGCAACTATTACATTTAGAAACATCTATCACTGGTTTAAAAAGGGAATATTTAGCAATGATCCCCAGAAATGTTCCTACCGGACAAATCGTATTGCAATATGTCCGTCCATTCCGCCATGCCAAAAAGACTAATACACCGAATGTGATTAAAGCAATGATAAAAGTAGAAAGACTTTTTACCCACACATCTACTTCATAAAAAGCATAACTTTCTGTCCGTTCTGCCAAATAAGCGAACATATTATTCCCTAATTGGTATAAAGGGGCAAACAAATTAGATATTATCCGTCCATAAGAACTATAAGGAGCCAATAACGCAACGAATGAGCCTACTCCTGCCAAAACAGCAATAATAAATACAATCAATATTCCATATCGTAACCAAGAAAGTGCACGGGAATAGGTATATGGTAACTTTTTTCCCCGCTTTCCGAACCATGCTATTATATCCTGAAATACACCTAAAGGACAAATTACAGAGCAATAAATACGTCCGAATAACAATGTTAAGAGTACGAGAGACAATATCACCCCCACATTTAATGCCAATAATGCAGGTAAAAACTGTATTTTGGCAAGCCACCCGAACCAAACATGCAATGTCCCTGTAAAATCAAGAAACAATAATGAAATGAGCGAGAAACAGATTATAGCTACCGACACTCTGACTGTTCGTAACATATCAAAAAATTATTTAGTTTATAAGATGGATTTTTTCATTCCGAAACATCTACCGCTTTTATGATATTAATGGCATTCAGAGCATTTGGAAAACCGATATAAGGGAGACACTGTATCATAGCCGCATATAATGTCTCTTTATTATTGCCTGCCCGCAAATTACCGATCGTATGGGAATAAATCTGATTGCCTGCACCCAACGTCGCCAATATACAAATAGATAATAATTCGCGAGTTTTAATGTCCAAAGTATTACGAGTATAAAAATCGCCAAAACACACTTCCGTCAAAAAACGGGAAACATCCTCCCCCATTCCTTGAGGAAGGGAGTTCAACGCATCTCTTATCTCCGTTCCATATAACGGAGTCTGAATGCTGCTTCCTTTCTCATAACGGTTATATTCGGAGACTGTTCCTTGAGTTTCTAACGGCAAAGCAATCCCTCTCTCCTTAAAAACTTCATTAAGCGTTTCTATTGCATTCAGTGTTCTCGGAAAACCGATAAACGGCGCACATTGATAAACAACCTCACGTAATTCTATCGGAGTAACACCCACATTTAATGCAGCCATAGAATGAGTTTTCAACTGAGGTAAAGTTTGCATTGCGGTTAAAGTGACACAAGTAATCATTTCTCGAGTCTTTATATCAAGGCTACCGGTTTTAAAAACTTCACCGAAAATAAACTTTTGCAAAATATCCATCAATTCCGGATCTGTTCCTTTCCCTGTCAAAGCCTCTCCTCCAAATAACTTTGTATAATTTTCTTTACATAAATCTACTCTATTCATACTTTTCTCAACAAATTTCTCATTTTTGTTTTGTGCTATCACTAATGCTTTAACAAAAAAAACGAATAACAACGATAACAATAATTTCTTCATGTATAAATTTATTATCAATCAACTGTACAAATTTAAATATGATAGCTCAAAAAATCTGTAAACAAATTACAGAGAATATAACCAAAATTACAGATTTACAAAATATTTATTATACCGATCTTTTCATTTTCATTTAGAACCTGTCGTAAATTTTCCGATCAAAACATACCTTCAAACTTTTTGAATTTCTTTTCGGACTGCTCTCTCTAATCAATCATTCTCTTTACGATAATGATAAAACACGATTATAACGACAGTCGTCACAATCTCCGACAAAGGTAAAGTCAGCCATATTCCTTCAATTCCCAATAAGTCGGGTAATATAAGAAAACTCGGGATGAGAAATATAAAACCTCGTAATAAAGCGAACCACGTTGCCGGTCTCGCCCGTTCGACACTCTGGTAGTAACCGACAGCTGTTAAATTAAAAATAAAACATACAAATCCTATTGCAAAATAAGGAAAACCTTCGATTGCTATACGGGCTGCGACATTATCTTTATCAATAAAAAGACCTACCAAAAAATCCGGACAAGCCACAAATACGACCGTTACTACCACACCACATAAAACCGCCGTTAACAATGCTATTCTTACGGCTTCCGTCACTCGTTTTCTATATCCAAGGCCAAAGTTATAACTGATAATCGGCTGTGCCGACTGAGCAACAGCATTTCCGACCATAAACACAAAAGGAATATAGTAACAAGCAATACCAAACGCTCCTACACCATCGTCCCCCAAATAATGCATAAACACCTGATTGCCAACAAACATTAATACCGCTAATGTAGCTTCTCCTAATAAAGCCGAAGAACCTATGCGACATTGATAGCCAATGTTCCTGACAAATAAACGAAAGCTCTTTACACTCCACTTCAAAGGATACAGGCGTAACCGACGGGCAAAAAACAACAAATATAAAATAGCAATTATCCCACCCGAAATAATACTTATAGATGTTGCTAAAGCAGCACCCATTACTCCCCAACCGAAAGGAAAGATAAAAATCCAGTCAAGTACGACATTAATTACCGCTGTTACAAGACTACAAAACATCGCCAGTTTCGGTGCTCCGTCAAGACGGATAATAAACAAAGAAACAGCAATCCAAATTTGAAATATCCACGATGGTACAAACCAAAGCAAATAGTCTGTTACCATAGGGCGTAGATGTTCCGAAGCACCGAGTAAATAAGCCGTATCATCTGGAAATATCATCATTAAAAACGAAAGTAACGCTGCAATAATGGTAACAAAAAATAAAGCTTGCGTCACATTAATACGTGCCGTATTTTGTTTGCCTCGAGATAAATGTATAGAAGCGACAACCGAACAACCAGCACCGACCATCAATCCGACTCCGGTAAAGAACATCAATACCGGAATTAAAATATTAATAGCCGCAATGCCATCGCTGCCTACACCATGTCCGACAAATATACCGTCTATTGCCGTCACAGCAGACATACTCAACATGCCTAATAAAGTAGGGATGAAATACCTTCTGAATAGAGTAAACACATTTACTGTTTTCAAATCAATCGCATCTCTTTTCATAATATAGTAATTTTTACATTGTTGTTTACCTTCTCCTAAACAAAAAATACCGGATAAGTTGATTGGTTTTACCCAGTCATCTTATCCGGCATTCACTTGCCTCCGATGAGGATTACAAAACGCTCATTGGTTCTATTTTCGACCGCAAAGATGGATCAAATCTTTAAAATATTCAAATATCCCGACATTATTTTATAAGCATATTTACACTCTGTTCATATAGATAATTCAAAACAAGTCATTAAACAGTACTACTAAGAGCCAGTATATAAATCACTCATGCCAATTTACAACTTCTCCGATACGAGGTATTAAAACATCCAATGAATCTGCTTGCATATTTCGAGCATTTTTCAACGGCTCGTCCCAACGATGCTTCGACAACGCATATTTAGAATGGTGTACAGTCAATATTTTCTTTGCTTTCAAATCTTTTGCCGCACGAGACATATATTGAGGCATTAAATGAATATATTTCCAATCATCATTATATTGCCCATTTTCCAAAATCGCAAGATCTATATTCGGGAAACGTTCACCTATAACTTCAAAACGCGAATCATATCCACCGTCTCCTCCTATATAAATTTTTTGAGAAGGAGTTTCCAATAAAAATGAAGCCCATAACGTTCGATTCGGAGTAAGTCCCCGCCCCGAAAAATGGCGGGCAGGCAAACAATGGACTGTCAACCCGGGATCGAGAGATTCATTCTCATTCCAATCGAGCTCTACGATCTTCTTTTTATCAAATTTCCAATATTCAAAATGTTCTCCGACACCTAAAGCACAAATGACTTTCCCAATGCGAGGCCTCAATTCAACAATCGTTTTATAGTCTAAATGATCCCAATGATCATGTGTTATAATTAAATAATCGATATCCGGCATATCTTCAGGATAATAGACATCAGTTCCTTTAAAAGGTTTATTGATAAACGAAACAGGAGACGCGACATAGAAAACCGGATCGACAAGTATTCGTTTTCCTTCTAACTGCATGAAATAGGAAGAATGTCCAAACCAAATCAAAAAATCCGAATCTCTCTTTATATGCCGAATATCTGATTTGACGACCTGCAATGCCGCATCCGGCCTTAGTCCCGGATCTTTCTTAAAAAGAAAATTTATAAAACTCTTAATCCGATTTTCATCATTCGTCAACATCGGAGTTACACATTCATTTTTAAACTCTCCGTCCTTAAAATTAGGAGAACGTTCAATCCTAACCAATCGTTCCCCTCGCGGTAATCTTCCAAAGCTCGGTTGATTAAGGAACAAACAAACAAGAGCAAACAATACTATAATAACCGCCAATACTGCCAATATCACCATAGCAATCTTACTTTTTTTCAAGATTTTCATACATCTATATTCATTTTCGAAACAAAAATACTTTGATTTGTGAATTTAAAAAGTACATAAATTACGGTTATTCATACCTTAATCACTGTTAGTAAGAATCTGTTTAAATTTTCCGATAAAAATTCTTTAAGTTTTTCTTCGGTAGGTATCTCCGTCTCTATGCATAACACAACCCGCTACACTTCTTATCTTAACAATAAAATCCCCAAAAACAGTTTTCCCCAAAACGTTTGTACAGAATTTAACAATCTCTTAGAACGAGCTCTAATATTATTTTACAATCAGTAAAAACAACATTTCTATTAAATACTTATCTTTGCCGACGCTCTCGAATTTCACAAATGCCTTTTAATTTATAAATATGGCAACAAAGATATCAAGACGGAAGAAAAAAAAAACATGCGGATCTAAAAAAAATATTCTGTACATCATTACAGCCGTAGCTGCAATATTTCTTATCAGTATCGGCGTTATATTCAAACGGTATGTATTAGATAAAGTCACAGATACTTCATTTTTTATATACATCGATGAAAACAGTTCTCTCGATAGTGTTACCGAAGACCTTCAAAAATATTTAGAAAAAAGTGATGTCAACAAAATAAGACGACTCTCTAAATTAAACGGATATACTCCATGGAATAAACCCGGAGCATATCGAATAGATCCGGAAATGAATGCAATCCGTATTTATCGTAAACTCTCTACCGGAAGCCAAACTCCGATAAGATTTACTTTTAACAATATTCGTACGAAAGATGATCTTGCCGAGACTATCGATAAACAACTAAAAATGGATAAACAGGAAGTCCTCGAATTATTAAACGATTCGGCTTTTTGTACAGACATGGGGTTCGACACATATACAATACCGGCACTTTTTCTTCCCGATTCCTATGAAGTTTACTGGACCATTGCACCTCGCAAACTAATGGAAAAAATGCGTCAAGAATATGACAAGTTCTGGACTGACGACCGTAGAATGCTTGCAACACAAATCGGCATCTCCCCGATCGAAGTATCGACTTTAGCTTCAATCGTAGAAGAAGAAACTAAAGTTCCGGACGAAATGAATATGGTAGCCGGACTATATTTAAACCGCTTAAAAAAAGGGATGCCTCTGCAAGCCGATCCCACTGTAAAATATGCAGTAGGAGATTTTTCGATACGGCGTATTCTCCATGAACACCTAACAGTCAACTCACCATATAACACATACAAAAATACCGGATTACCTCCCGGTCCTATACGCATTCCTTCAAAAGCCGCAATAAAAGCAGTTCTGAATTATCGTCACCATCCGTTTATATATATGTGCGCCAAGGAAGATTTTTCAGGACGGCACAATTTTGCGACAACATACGCAGAGCACCAAAATAATGCGATAAAATATCATAAAGCCCTAAACAAACGTAATATATTAAAATAAACTATTCATCAGGATAACCGCACGGTATACCAGAAACTTTGTAAACAGGCATATTGGCTTTTGTTTCACGTAAACGATTGCTTAGATCTTTAGAAAGGTTCTCTTTTATTTTATCATAAAGAGGATTTTCACTCAAATCATGTTTTTCACTGATATCATTCGCTAAATTATATAATTCTGTGCATCGTGTTTCATAATCAAATAATAACTTCCAATCTCCCTTTATAATAGCACTTGCCGGACGTCCGGCATCTCCAGTCCGTTCTCCCCAATCGTTCGGATAATGAAAATAAAGTGCCCTGTTTTTTTCTACCGCTCCTGATCTCAACAGTTTTACCATGCTGACTCCATCAACCCGCTGAGGAACAGAATAATTTTTTATCTGTGCCATCTCAAGTAACGTTGGAAAAAAATCTTCGATAATCACATTAGAACGATTAACACTATTCGGTTGAGTTACTCCCGGCCAATAAATTAACATCGGCTCTCGAATTCCTCCTTCATAAAGACTACCTTTTCCCGATCGTAAAGGAGCATTTCTGTTCGGCTCACGGTATGATGAAGAATACCCTCCATTATCAGACATGAAAATAATAATGGTACTTTCGGCAATCCCTTTTTCCTCAAATAAATCCATCATATCTCCTAAACTTTTATCCATTCCTTCTATCAAAGAGGCATATTGTGCTTCACGATCGCACATCCCCTTTTTTATATACTTATCATAAAAACGCATATCTTTCTCGAACGGAGCATGAACAGCATAATGAGATAAATACATAAAAAACGGGCGGTCCGATTCTAATGCCCGATTTACTAATTTTTTTGCCTCCATAGTCAATGCTTCGGTAAGAAATATGTTTTCTTTACAATAATAATCTATGTTAGGCATCGGTACTTGCCATATCTCCGCATCTTCTCGATCAGCTCCATATCCCCGACATCCTGAATAACTCCCCATCGCTCCGGCTGCATGTCCCCCTATATTGACATCAAAACCACAAGTCAACGGATCAGCAGCCGTGGTTGTTCGAGAAGCAAAATGGGCTTTACCTACAATATAAGTCTGGTAACCGTTTTTCTTTCAGAATCTGAGGTAACATTTTAGCATAAAACATGTGGGAATAATTTTGAACGACAGCGTTTGACGGACATATTCCATTCCAATTCCACTCAAAATCAAAATATTCATTATTTCCATCGGTAGGAGTATCATAATGCAATGTCCAGTTCGAAACTTTATGCTGCAAAACATTCGCCCCCGTCATAAGGCTGCATCTTGAAGGCGAGCTAACCGATGCCGCATAAGCATTCGTAAACTTCACACCCATTCTTGCAAGTCGCTCCATATTAGGAGTTTCATATAAATTATTAAAAAGAGTTTTTTCATCAGCAAAAGGCACCGATGTATCTTGCCATCCCATATCATCTACCATAAAAAAAAGAATATTAGGTTGTTTAGTTGCTGACAACGACACAATAGGTTGCAATAACGAAAAGAAAGAAATCCCGGTACAGGCTAAACTTTTAAATTTCATAGTATCACATTTTTTAGATTTTAATCTTGAAGTTCCAAATTCAAAACAAACTCTGCTTTTCCTAAAAACATATCATTGTTCCGAACACAGAATGATTTACGAAAATATGTAAATTCATCCGATAATACAATATTTCGATAAATATTTTCTTATATTTGCAACTAAATCATAACAAAAAGAATCTTCACAGGATTATCAGATATCTTTTTGAAAGAAACACACATAAATTTACAAGTCTAATAACCGTCAAAGTATAAAAGAATGAACAAACATCTATTTTTAGGAGACGAAGCTATTGCCCAAGGCGCACTCGATGCAGGTCTTTCGGGAGTTTATGCATATCCCGGTACTCCTTCTACCGAAATAACCGAATATATACAAATTTCTCCTGAAGCAAAAAACAATACGATACATACCCGCTGGTGTACGAATGAAAAAACCGCTATGGAAGCAGCTTTGGGTATGTCTTATATAGGTAAACGGGCGTTAGTTTGTATGAAACATGTCGGAATGAACGTTGCCGCCGATGCGTTTATCAATGCCGGAATGACCGGAGTCAATGGTGGACTCATTGTCGTAGCAGCAGATGATCCGTCCATGCATTCATCTCAAAATGAACAAGATTCTCGTTTTTATGGAAACTTTGCATTTGTTCCGATGTTCGAGCCTTCCAACCAACAAGAAGCATACGACATGATGGCAGCAGGGTTCGGTCTATCTGAAAAATTCAAAATTCCGGTGTTGTTGAGAATTACCACCCGACTGGCACATTCTCGTGCAGGTGTAACGACAACATTGAAAATAAAAGATCAAAACGAGATTTCGTTTCCTGATAATACCGGACAATTTATCTTATTACCTGCAAACTCCAGACGTCGTTTCAGAACGTTGTTAAACGAACAAAAAGACTTTACAGAAGCGTCTGAAAACTCATCTTTCAACCGTTATATCGATGGTCCGAACAAAAAAATGGGAATCATCGCCTGCGGTATAGCCTATAATTATTTAATGGAGAATTACCCTGAGGGATGCGATTATCCGGTTGTCAAACTATCTCAATATCCGTTACCGTTGAAAATGTTACAAAAATTATTCGACACATGTGATGAGATATTGGTTTTGGAAGATGGGTATGCATTCGTTGAGGAAAAAATAAAAGGTATTATTCCGTCTAAAATAATAAAGGGGAAACTTGACGGAACACTGAATCGTGACGGAGAATTAAATCCCGATCGTGTAGCAAAAGCTTTAGGACTGAAATCAGGTGCAGAGTTTGAAATACCGAATATTGTAGCCATGCGTCCACCAGCTCTTTGTCAAGGATGTGGACACCGTGACATGTATGAAGCGCTCAATAATGTAGCCAAAACATATAAAAATGCCCGGATATTCAGCGATATAGGATGTTATACATTAGGAGCGTTACCGCCTTTCAGAGCTATACATTCATGTGTAGATATGGGAGCATCCATCACTATGGCTAAAGGTGCCGCTGACGGAGGATTATTTCCGGCTATTGCCGTAATCGGGGACTCGACATTCACGCATTCGGGAATTACCGGATTACTTGACTGCGTCAATGAAAATGCAAACGTCACGATCGTCATATCCGATAATGAAACTACTGCCATGACCGGAGGACAAGATTCTGCCGGAACAGGGAAAATAGAGGCTATATGCAAAGGTATAGGCGTTGCTCCGGAACACATTCGCGTACTTATTCCTCTAAAAAAGAATATGGAAGAAATGGAACGGACTATACGGGAAGAAATAGAATATAAGGGTGTTTCGGTATTAATTCCTCGTCGAGAATGTATCCAGACTTTAAGTAGAAAAAAACGTCAAAAATAAAATCCGACAAATATGAAAACAGATATAATTCTTTCGGGTGTAGGCGGTCAAGGTATTCTATCTATCGCTGCAGTAATCGGTGAAGCCGCTATACATAACGGACTATATATGAAACAAGCTGAAGTTCACGGCATGAGTCAACGAGGAGGCGACGTACAATCTAATTTACGTATTTCGGATAAACCCATAGCATCAGACCTCATTCCTTTAGGGAAAGCAGATCTCATCATTTCTCTCGAACCGATGGAGGCTTTACGTTATCTTCCGTATCTTGCCAAAGACGGTTGGATTGTAACTAATTCAACACCGTTCATCAATATCCCGAACTATCCAGAACCGGAAGATGTCATAAAAGAAATTAATAAAATGCCCCATAAAATCATTTTAGACGTAGATACGATTGCAAAAGAAAGCGGTTCGCCCAGAACAGCCAATATAGTCATGTTAGGTGCAGCTTCTCCATTTTTAGGTATCCCCTACGAACAAATAGAAACCGGAATACGGGACATATTCGGACGTAAGGGAGAGCATATAGTAGAAATGAATCTTAAGGCATTGGAGGCTGGTAGAAAAGTTGCGGATCAGTTGAAATAATCAATAAATATTGACAATAAAAAGCGTGTTTATCCTATTTATTAGGGAGAGACACGCTTTCAATTTTATATTATCCCATACAAATCGTATATTTGCCGATAAATAAAAATAAAAATGACAATAGGAATTATAGTTGCCATGCTATCGGAATTAGCATGTATAAAAGATTTGCTTACCGACTGTCGGGAAGAATCGAACGAAGGAGCAATTTTTTATATAGGAAAACGTGGAAATCATACTCTCATTTTAACACAAAGCGGCATAGGCAAAGTCTGCTCTGCGACAAGAACTCTGAATATGATATATCATTATCATCCAGACTGTATATTGAATACAGGTGTTGCCGGGGGTATAGATATATCGACCCAAGTTTTTGACATCGTAACCGGGAAAGAAATCGTTTATCACGATGTATGGTGCGGAGAAGAAAACGAACCTGGACAAATTCCTGAATATCCCGCCCGTTTCTATTCCGATCCCGAACTGCTGAAAAAAGCCTTATCTCTACAAACGTCAACACGAATATACAGCGGTCTAATATGTAGCGGGGATCAATTTATTACCACCCGTAAAGAATTAGACAAAATAAAAGCTACTTTTCCAAACGGTCTTGCTGTAGATATGGAATCAGCTTCTATTGCACATGTTTGTTACATGAATAAAATACCGTTCTTGAGTTTCCGCATCATCAGCGATACTCCCGGAATAGAAGACCATACGACTCAATACAATCGCTTTTGGGAAGAAGCTCCTCAAAAATCATTCGAAATAATAAAACAATTAATTGATATATTATAAAAACAATTATGAAAAAAATACCCAGCTTTACAATAGATCATATCCATTTATTACGCGGCATTTATGTTTCACGAAAAGACCATATAGGAGATCACACGATAACTACATTCGATATACGAATGAAAGAACCGAACCGTGAACCGGCACTCGGATATGGAGCTTTACACACAATCGAACATCTGGCTGCAACTTATTTAAGAAACCACAGTATATGGGGAGAGAAAATCGTATTTTGGGGACCCATGGGATGCTGTACTGGAAATTATTTTTTGGTACAAGGAGATTTAGAATCAAAAGATATTGTCGAACTTATGCGTGAAACATTCCGGTTTATACGAGACTTCGAAGGCAAAATTCCGGGAGCTGCACCTCAAGATTGTGGAAATTATCTGTTACACGACCTTCCTATGGCCAAATATGAAGCAGATAAATACTTGAAAGAGGTTCTGGACATTATAGAAGAAAAAAATCTTGTATATCCGAGTATTAAAGAATAAATGAGTTATAGGAGCGGCCGTTGCGATATCCAATATTATTCATTCGACAAATGAAGACGGATAAACAGACTGAAAAGAGACTTAAAAATAGAAACAAAAGACTTTTCTTTTCCAATCTTAACCATCTGAACAATTTGTCTATAATCTTTTTATATGTGTTTTCGAAGAAGAATTGTTATTCTCTAAATATTCACGCTTAAAAATATCGGCACAAAGGAGGAATATAGATAACAATAGCGGACCGAAAATAACTCCCATAAAACCAAATAACGGAAGGCCTATAATAACTCCGAATATTGTTATCAACGGATGTATATCTGCCATTTTTTTCTGAATAACAAAACGTATCAGATTATCGACATGTGTAATAATAAGTGCTGCATAAATCAATAATCCTACGGCATCCCACCAATTTCCTATAATGGCAAAATAAATAACTAAAGGTAACCAAATCAATGCCGTTCCTACAATAGGAATCACTGTTGCAAAACATGTCAATATTCCCCATAACAATAAATCAGGAACATCGAATATATAATATCCCAACATGGCTACTGCTCCTTGTATAACAGCTAATAAGGGAATACCTATGGCATTGGATTTTACAACCATATTTACATCATGCAATATCGTCAATTTATTTTTTTCAGTAAAAGGGAGTATATCCATTATATATTTTTCCATTTTATCATTTCCCAATAACATAAAATAGAGAACAAAAATCAGGACAAAAATATTCAATGTCAAACTTGTAATTCCCCCCATTAATGTCTGACCGACTTGAGGAGCCCATGATATTATAGATTTTAAATTGTCTGTATTCAAAATATCATAGCCTGTTTTTTGTTTTACCAATACAGATATTTGTTCTACGGGTGCAAGCACAATCTGCGGATCGAGGTTGATATGCTGTATTTTCATTATTAAAAACCAAACAACGAGAGAAATCGGAATCAAGAAACAAAGGACTGTTTCCACAATTAGAAAAAATGCAGCAATAGGACGTTTCATCTTTCTCTTTTCAACAAGATGTCTCATCTGATTCCTAATCAACGCATATATAGTGCATGCTCCTAACAAACCACCTAAAAAAGGAATAAGTTCGAAAAAAATAACAATGCCCAAACCCAGAATCAGGATAATAATCGAATACTTAAAATATTGTTCTTTTAAACTCATAATCCAACCTAAGTTTCTAAATTACCGACTTATTATTTAACGGTTTAACAAAGTAAATGTTTAGAATTAGATAAGAAAAAAGATATTACAATAATATCCAACATAAAAGATCTGTCTAACAAGCTTAGTCAAGAGTTTTCTTTGTTAAAGGTATAATACTTTTCAGCTGATTTACCAATTGGATACTCTACGGGCAAGTTAAACTGAACATAACATACAAATATTGACAGAGAACACCAATTCATAACCAACTATAAAATCAAAAAGGAATCATCAAATCGTTATGAAGTATAATCTCAATTCGTTTAAACAAAGCAGTACGAGATCTTTTGACGAGTAAAACGAAGAAGTAAAAGACCTCAGAACTCGAAATTATCTTTGGACATATTAAAGATCCAGAAATTTAGATCAAAAAAAATAGAAAGTGTCGGGCTGGAGTTGAGGATAAAAATTTGTACATAAACTGAGAAAATTGGTGGCCTTAAACTCTACCAAACTATTTTCTTATATTTTCTTCTCGAAAACATATGCGTTCTTTTAAACGGAATATCGCACATAGTAACATTGTAGTATTTTCATAAATCTTAAAGCCGGTCCAAATTTTCCAATAAAAAATATTATCAAGTCTTTTTGCATTTTCTTCCGTTCTATAACGGTATCGGTATGATTTTCTCTCCCTTGAAAGGGGCGTTAATCATTCTTGTGTATTTCTCTCAAACTTTGCCCGATCAAAACTTAGGCCGGTTCTTAAAAACAGGTTTTGACAAAAAAAGAGACTACTTAACTTTTCTTGTTAAATAGTCTCTTTTAGAGCCATCTGAATTTTTTCGAAGCAAAAAAACTCCCCGAAAAGGATTTATGAGAATGTACATATACAATCCAGACAGACTCTCAGAGACCGTTTGGATCTACTTTACCCTACCTTCTTTATAAATTCTTCCAGTCAGGCCATCTCATTCTCATGTGTCAGATCTTCGGCTATCTTTTCCATAAGAACAAGCGAACAAACTTTCAAAAAGATCAAAGACAACCATGAGCGAGATCAAACGGTCTTGGGACCATAGTATAAAGAAACTCTGTAGCATCAATTCCGATCAAGGTTCCACAATAGAGCAAATACTTATGCGATTCCAGTCAGGTTCTGAGAACATATCTCCGATCCCTTGACTTTGAGCAGTAATACGGTTCGGATCAATCTTGTATTTTTTTACAAGAACGCTCTTTACTGCTTCGGCTCTCGCCTGGGCCAATTTTTTATTAAATTCAAGATTACCCTCAGGAGAAGCAAAACCTTTAATTACGACAGTAGACTGAACATGCTTTTCCAAATAAAGTGCTACACGTTCTATATTCGGTAACTGCGAAAGATCGACAGTCGATTTGCCTTGTTTGAAAGTAACGACAGATTCGGGGATGCGACTATTTTTCACGACAGTATCTACCACTGTCTCCACTTTTGCCGGGCGGTTACGCCAATTATCCAGTTCTTGTTGCAATATTCCGATCTTTTGTTTTGCGTCATCTATTACATTATCCTTTTCATTCAGTTGATCACGAAGGTCATTAACGAAAGCGTTCAAGCGATCAACTTCAGCTTTGTCATAAGCTTTTACTTTTGTAAAATAACGTTTTCCATTACTGCCTTTAAAATGATAGGTGACTCCGGCCATCAATTCAAGGAACGCCCTATTCGCATTAAACCGACTTTTTGCTCTATTGAAATCCCCCTCCATATCATAAACGACAGCCGGTTTGATTCCTACGGTCCAAGCTTTCGTCTTTCCAAAATTGAAATTCAGATTCAACCCGAAACGAGTAGACCAAGAATTATCGTCATCAGAACCGTTTACATAGTAATGCATCCAACCTATACCAGCAACGGCCTCAATTTCGAACAAGCGAGGAGTACCGGGATATCCGCCGAAGAGATTCATCAAGTTAAATTTGTTCAATAAGCTGATATCTGAGACATCAATAGCATTTTTGCTGTCCGTCGTATTTACGTACCCGACACCCTGAATCTCCATTCCGAAGGCCGGTGTCAATTGTTTTCCTACGCCAAGCCCGAAAGCAGGACGAGCATCTTTGAAAAAAGAGCTATGGGTCAAAGGTGTCACCATTCCCCCTTTGAGTTCCACAGACCAATTATCTCCTATTTTAATACCCTGTAAAGCATTTTTAGCATTTTGGGCATTTACAGCAAAAGCTCCTATCACAAATGCCGATATAATGATAAATTTTTTCATAATAAAAAAACATTAACTGATTATCCAATAAAAATTATTATAAACTGTATTTTATTTTTTTCTTACCCAAAACTTTTTTAAATGAAACAGCACTTTCCTCTCATTACCTTTGCAATCTTCGACCAAGCCACTTTCAGCACTCCTTTTCTGTTTAGATCTTCAAACAGTAAACTGGGTGAAAACAGTCTTGATAAAAAATATATGTTTTCATTTCCAGTCGGCCATGCAAGCATATTACAAGCAAAATGTATATAAAAAAGCAACACTCCGACAATCATTGCATACACTGCACTTTTATTTCGCAGACAAAATTAAACAGGCATCACCGTCATCCAGATATTTATTTATGTACATTCTATTTTCATAATAAATTGATTTACAGAATATAAATAAAATAAAGCATGTACATTTTAATTTAACAAACAAAAATTTTCTCTTATACAATTACAGAAATCAGAAGAAAAATAAACAAGTTATACGGCAGCTTTTCAGAAGCAGGAAGTAAGTATCTTAGCAAGTATACAACCAACTCCGAAAGAAAACGATTATTTTTATCGTATTCCATACAGACCAGAAATCAACAAATAAGGGGGCGACCCAAAAGATTTTTTTAGAGTTTGGTCTCTTTTTCTTTTATAGAA
>ERZ791815.288-NODE-288-length-51024-cov-127.797622_pt1 | contig 51024 bp, 46 predicted proteins | sample MGYA00510302_ERZ791815 | MGnify/ENA primary metagenome ERZ791815 (study PRJEB30046, sample SAMN00791995) | human gut metagenome | study: EMG produced TPA metagenomics assembly of the A metagenome-wide association study of gut microbiota in type 2... | reverse complement strand
GAAAAAGGTTGCGCTTAAGCTTTAGCACTATGTGCACCAAAATTTGCGAAGAGCCGCTTCGTTTATTTCTTAAACTGTCTTTGGTTTCGCCTTCCAGACGATGCAAGTCATTAAGACAGACATCAGGGCTGCACCAATCCAGAAATAATTGATGTAGGTAAAGTCGTAAGTCTCTACGCCATTTACCAGATGCTTGTTGCCCTCGATGAGCAGACCGCTCATGATGTCCTGGATGCCGGCACCCACATAACTCGCTACGCCGACAACGCCAAGAGCAGCACCCGATGCATTCTTAGGCGCAATATCTACCGCCATCAAACCACCAAAAGTTTTTGTTTCATCTTCTTTATCATATATTTCATTCCATTCGGAATGTTACATGATAGCCTGCCACATTATGCTCGGCTAGGGAGAGGTTGATGGATTGCATCATCAGCATCTGGCGGGAGATGGAGAGGCCGATGCCCGAACCTGATGGCTTGGTAGAGAAGAAGGGGATGAACATCTCCTTTGCCACATCGGCTGGGATGGGGGCGCCATTGTTGCTGAAATAGATGCCCGAGAATTGTGAACTCTCGATGCTCTCTGGATGTTTGTGGAAGCATCGAATGTCGATGGCTGAGGCGTGAGCCTCGATGGCATTCTTGGTCAGATTGATAAATACCTGGTGCAGCATGTTTTTGTCGGCAGACCAGGTGGCATCTTCGGGGATATGGATGTGCCATTCTATCTGAGGATAGAGCGGCTTGATGCCTTCCACGAAATCCTTGAGTGGAATGTTCTCGATGACAGGCTCTTGTAGCTGGGTGAGCTTGCGGTAGCTGTCCACGAAACTGGTGAGCGACTTGCTGGTGTCTCGAATGGCTCGGATGCCTTCCTCGTAGGGCGAGCCTTGGATGTCGGGATTGCTAAGATAGGCTTGGCAGATGCTGGAGATGGGGGCGGTGGCGTTCATAATCTCATGGGTGAGCACACGTGTTAGCCTTTGCCAAGATTCCACCTCATGCTGCGCCACCAGTCTGCCGATGTCGTTCTCCATATCGTTGAGGGCTTGCTGCAAGGCTCGTTCTCCAGAGAGCAATCCCTTGGTGGATAGACGGAAGGAGTAATCGCCATTGCGGATAGCCTCTTGCATCAAGAAGGCACGGCTCTTCAGGTTGCGCTGATGGCGCAAGAAGAGATAGATGATACCTCCTATGACGAGGAGAATGATACCTATTATATATATGTGGAAGATGGTGTCCATATCAGATGTTGATAATCATGAATGATTGTAATGGAAAATTATCGCTTTAACTTGGCGTAAAGCGTTTGGCGAGTGATGCCGAGGAGTTCGGCGGCGCGTGAGATATTGCCGTGGCATTGATCCACAACCTTGTGAATATGAGTGCTCTCGATGCTCTCCAGCGTCTCTACTTCTTGGCTTCGGTCGATGGCATCTTTTAGGGTTCTGATGAGTTCGTCATTATCCCAAGGCTTGGTTACAAAGTCGGCGGCTCCGCTTTTCAATCCCTTGATGGCGAGCTGGATATCTGCGTAGGCGGTGATGAGCACCACGGGGATGTGGGCGTGGAGCCGGCGGAAGGTGCGGAGCCAAAGCAAACCTTCCTGTCCGCTGTTTACGCCCAAGGAAAAATTCATGTCGAGCAAGATGATGTCCACTGGCTCTTGTTGGAGCAGAGTGGGGGCGGTGTCTGGGCGAGGCAAGGTGAGAATCTGCTCGAATGTACCGCCCAGGCATATCTTCAAGGCTGTGAGTATCGATGGATTGTCGTCGATAACAAGTATTGTTCCGTATTTCATCTATTTGTGTTCTGTTATATCTTTTGTTTGCAAAAGTACACTTTTTTCTTGAAATAGCCAACAAAATGGAATGTGATGTGTGATTATCATACAGAAAAGTGTATGAATTTCATACAATCCACTTGCCGCTGGCTTCTGGTCTTTGGCAGAATCAAAAGGAATGGCTACCTTTGCATCAGAAAAAATAATGAAACAACAGATATGAAAAGTTATTTTAAGTTCTTATCACGCAACAAGCTCTACACGGCTATCGAGGCTTTCGGACTCTCGATAGCCTTGGCTTTTGTGATGATTTTGGTATCCTACGCCTTCATGGAGTATCGGGTGGGCACGCATCAGCCAGATGCCAAGAATCTCTATGTGCCTGGTTCGGGCGATTATCTCGGCATGACCTTGGGTACAGCAAAGGAGTTCTTTCCTTCCATCCCGGAAATCAAGGAATGGACCCGATTTAGCGATTATTATACTGACAAGGGTGCTGTGGTCAACGACCAATACTATCATGTACAGGCACGTGCCATAGATCCTAACTTCTTGGATATGATGGGTATGAAGTGCAGGGGATGCTCCGCTCATCGTGTGCTCACGGATAAGCACCAGGCCCTTATCTCCGAGTCTTTTGCCAAGAGGGCTTTTGGCAATACGAATCCTATCGGGCAGGTCGTTAAGTGCGACACGCTGCAATTCAAGGTAGTGGGCATCGTGGATGATTTTGGCAGGGAAGACTTGCTGGAACCCACCGACATCTTTGTTTCCATGAAATTTAAGGACGCAGATTTGTATCCGATGGATCAGTTTGGCGAGGTTGTTACCATCGCCAAACTGGCAGATAATGCTGATCCAGAAAAGGTGAATGCCACATTGCTCAATAAATATATGGGCTATTGGAAGAAATGGTGGAGTCGCAAGAAGACGACTGGCAGTTTCTTGTGGGGCTCTAGCTTGGTGCGCTGGGACAAGTTGTATTTTTCAGATATTACATGCTCGCATGTCCGTCATGGCAGCAAGACCTTGGTCAATGTCCTTTTGATTGTGGCACTCGTCCTCTTGCTTTCAGCCATCTTCAATTACATCAATCTCACCGTGGCGCAGATAGGCAATCGAGCCAAGGAGATGGCTACCCGCCGCCTGTTGGGTGAGTCGGTACTGGGTGTGGTATTGCGCTATATCAAGGAGGCAGCACTCTTCACGGCAGGTTGCTTCTTGCTGGGCATTTTGCTGGCTTGGGCGTTTACACCTTTATTTAATAGCATCTTGGATACGAAGATTTCTCTCTTCTCTTCGCCTGCCGTTTGGGGATGCCTGTTGGTGGCTTATCTCGTCATCTCCTTGTTGTCGGGCTTGTTCCCAGCCATCGTGGTGTCTCGCTTCAATCCGATAGATGTGGTGAAGGGTACCATCCGCTTGCGCAGCAAGATGTGGTTTAGCAAGATATTCATCGTAGCTCAGAGCGTTATCAGTATGTCGCTGGTGGTGATGGCTATCACGATGATGCTCCAGATGCGCCATCTCGCCAACATACCTTTGGGGTATCAGACGAAAGACATTCTCTGCATCTCCACCACTTTCGGGTTTGATAATGTGGACGTCAGAAACGCGGCGTTGATAGCGAGATTGAAATCTCTGCCTGAGGTGGAGGAGGCTACGGCTATCGGCAACAATCCTGTCATCAGCTTTGCTAATGGAGTGCATGATGAGAAGGGAGAAAATATAGCGTTCTTGCGATTGAGCGTATTGGATTCCATAGCGATGAAGATGATGGGCTTCAAGGTGCTGGAGCGATATTCTGACCCAACGCCAGGCAAAATCTGGGTTAGCGAGGAAGCCAAGCGAACCTTTGGCGTATCGAGCAAGAAACCATATTTCGGTAATCGTGAAGGCAAGCCAGAATATGAGGTTTGTGGCGTTGTGAAAAATTTCCACTGTGGCGACGCTCTTGATGAGTTCAAATCTGACAAATTTGGAAATCATAATGCGATACGTGTTCCTTCCAATCATGATGTGCTTTGGACCATCTTGGTGAAGACTCGTGGTGACCATGCCCAAGCCTTGGCTGCTATCCGGAGTGCCTGCAAGCAAGTGGCTAAGGAACAGCTGGGCGTACCTACCGACATGGATACGGAGTATCTGGACGACACCTTGGCTGATGCGCTCAAGGAGAAGCACAACATGATGGTGCTCATCATCACCTTCATGGGCATTTCCATCTTGATTTCCGCCCTCGGCTTGTTTGGCATGTCGGTATATTATGGCAATCAGCAGCGCCGACAGATAGCCCTGCGCAAGGTGATGGGAGCTTCGGTAGCTGATGCGGCATGGCAACTGTCCAAGCGATTCCTCATCACATCGTGTGTGGCTGTGGTTATCGCCATCCCATTGTGTGTCAAACTGATGCAAGAATACTTGATAGGTTTCAAATTCCGCATCGATTTCCCATGGTGGACATTGGTGGCAGGAGCCATCTTCACCTTGGTATTAGCCCTGGTATCCGTCTTCAGCTATACCCTGCGCACCGCTATGGAGAATCCGATAGACAGCATCAAAATGGAATAGCATGATGAGCTAAGTAAACATTAAACACTACACATTAAACATTAAATCAAGATGATACGTACAGAGAATTTAACGAGAATATTTCGTACAGAAGAGATAGAGACCATCGCCCTGAACGGCGTGAACATCAATGTAAAAGATGGCGAGTTTGTAGCCATCATGGGACCTTCGGGATGTGGCAAGTCTACCTTGCTCAACATCCTCGGCTTGCTCGATACACCTACCGAGGGTAAGTATTGGCTGGGCGATGAGGAGGTAGGACATCTCAAGGAGCGTGAGCGCACGGCTTATCGCAAGGGTCGCATCGGTTTCGTCTTTCAGAATTTCAATCTGATAGATGAGTTGACGGTAGAGGAGAACATCGACCTGCAGCTCAAATATCTAGGCATTGGCAAGGCGGAACGCAAGGAGCGAGTGCTCGACATCCTGCGCAAGGTAAAGCTCAGTCATCGTGCCAAGCATTATCCTCATCAGCTTTCGGGCGGTCAGCAGCAGAGGGTTGCCATCGCCCGTGCCGTGGTGGGCAAGCCTAGCATCATCCTTGCCGATGAGCCTACGGGTAACCTCGATTCCAAGAATGGTATGGAGGTGATGCAGTTGCTCAGCGAGCTGAACGAGGAGGGAACCACCATCGTGATGGTGACGCACTCCAAGCACGATGCTACTTACGCCAGTCGCATCATCAATCTGTTTGATGGACAAGTGGTGGATGCGATGAATGATCAGCTTTAAGCTGCGGTTTCTGTCCAACAATTAGACGGTGGTGTCTAATTGTTGGACAGTTTGTTTAATGAGAGTTTTTATTTAATGGTTTGATTATCAGGAGAAATGCTGTTTTGGCACGGCTCTTGTCCTTATCATGACAAAATGAAGAAGATTATGAAAAGAATAGGAATATTGATAGGATGGTTGGTCTGGGCGGCTGGAGTCTCGGCACAGAGTTGGAGCCTTGACGACTGCATGGCTTACGCCGTGGAACATGCCACGGAGGTGAAGCGGGAGGTGGTGAATGCTCGCCAACGCAAGCAGGATTACCAGCATGCTGTGGCAGGATTTCTGCCTACCGTTACGGGCGGCGTGCAGGGACAGTATGCCTGGGGACGAAACATCGACCCGGAAACCAATACTTATAATAATGTAACGACATTCAACAACTACTATCAGCTTTATGCCGAACTGAATGTCTTCGATGGTTTCGCTACCATCAACGCCTTGAAGCAGGCTAAGTTGAGCCGGGATTATTCAGCCACGGCGATGCAGAAAATTCAGGACGACCGAGCCATCGACGTGATGCAGAAATATGTGGATGCTGCCTATGCTGAGGCAAGCATTCGGATAGCAAGCGAGAAACTGAACGAAAGCAAGCGGATGCTGGCTAAGATGATGCGACTGTATGAACTGGGCGAGAAAGGCCGACCGGATGTGGTGCAGATGGAATCGCAGGTGGCGGAAGACGAATACAATCTTACGCATCAGGAGAATGTGGCAAAACAGAGTCTGCTCGCCTTGAAATCCGCGATGAATTTTCCGGTGGATGAAGAACTGAAAATTCAGATAGCTGAAGAGCGGAATCTGAAGCTAAAGGCAGAAAATAAAGAGGTTTCAGCTTCTTATACAAATTCCGAAGCCATTTACCAGGGTTTCCAGCATATTTCTCCCGATTTGAAGTCGGCAGAATACGAAGTGGAGCGGGCACGGTATGATTATAAGATAGCAAAAGGCAGATTGCTGCCATCACTCTCTCTCGGTGGCGGCATTTCTACCAACTATTATAAGAATCTCTCTCAGAAAGGGCAATACGATGGGTTTGCCTCGCAGTTTCACAACAACCAGGGCGAATATCTCGCGTTGACCCTTTCCATACCTTTTTATAATAGCGACCGATGGCACAGCGTGAAGAAGGCACGCAACGACTGGCAACTGGCACAGGTGAACCTGGAGGAAACCCGTCGCAAACTTCACGACCAGATAGCCCAGGCGGTAATGGATGCAGAGGGTTACGCCAAGGAGTTGCATCAGATGCAGAAGAAGGTGGCCTCCGATTCGCTCGCCTATCACATGTCGAGCCGGAAGTTTGAAGAAGGAATGCTTTCCACCTTCGATCTTCATACCGCAGCCCAGACGCTTCTGGAAAGCAGAATCAAGGAACTCCAGATGCAGATGCTGCTTATCATCAAACAGAGATTGGTTGCTTATTATCAGGGAGAAAATTTAATAAGATAAATTATGGATATAAAGATAGAAAAGAAAAAATATCTCGTGCCTCGCAAGTATTGGGCATGGATTGGCGGAGGAGCGGTTTTGATCGCAGTCCTCATTTGGTTGGGATTGAGCAATTTCTCTTCCACCCTGAAGGTGGATAGGAAGGGATTGAGCATCGGAACCGTAGAGAAGGCGCAGTTCAACGATTATGTTTCGGTGGATGGACAGGTGGTTCCTATCTCCGTGGTGCAGATCAGTTCCGAGGAAGGTGGTATTGTTCTGGAGAAAGTGGTGGATGAAGGTGCCCACGTGAACAAGGGCGATGTAATCGTGAAACTGAGCAATTCGAATCTCGACCTGGAGATTCTGAATGCCGAAAGCGAACTTGCCGAAAAGCAGGACATGCTTCGCAACACCCAGATATCGATGGAACAGGACCGTCTGAACAATAGCAACGAGGAACTGTCGCTTTCGCAGGATGTCATTACCAAGCGCCGTTCCTATCAGCATCAGGAGGCGTTGCACAAGGAAGAGCTCAATTCGCGCGAGGAATATCTCAAGGCTAAGGAAGATTACGACCTTGCCGTCAAGAAGCATGCGCTCATCAGCAAGCGATTGAAGAAGGATGCACAGCTCCGCCGTTCGCAGATGAATCAGATGGGCGATAATCTGGAAGCCATGCAGAAGAATGTGCAACTGGTTCGCCAGCGCAAGGAGAAGCTGAACATCCGCAGCACCATTTCGGGCGAAATCGGCTTGCTCGATGTGGAACTGGGACAGAGCATCCAGGCTGGACAGAAGATAGGAGTCATCAACGACCTCAGCGATTTCAAGGTGCAGGCGCAGGTGGATGAGCATTACATCGACCGGGTAAAACCGGGACTTACAGCCACTTTCGACCAGAACGGCAAGCATTATCTCCTGCAGGTTCGCAAGGTTTATCCCGAGGTAAGAGACGGCAGGTTTCGCATCGACTTCATCTTCAAGGGCGTTCGTCCAGGCAACATCCGAACCGGTCAGACTTATTATGTAGATTTGCAGCTCGGTCAGTCGAAGCAGGCAATAATCATCCCTAAGGGCACGTTTTATAGTGTAACGGGTGGTCAATGGATCTTTGTATTAGACAAGAGTGGCAAGAAGGCTTATCGCCGCAAGATAATCATCGGTCGCCAGAATCCTCAGTATTATGAGGTGATTGAAGGCTTGGAGCCGGGCGAACAAGTCATCGTTAGCGGCTATGAGGCCTATAAGGATAATGATGTATTAGTTTTTAATTAGTAGTGATTAGTTAGTAATGATTAACTAGTAGTGATTAGTGATAAATTGGGCTAACGCCCTTGAAACAGGATATTTGATATGAATCATATTATTAACGCATTCAAGAATCTGCCTCGAAGAGGCCAGCACAATTTCGTGAAGATCTTGTGTCTGGCGCTCGGATTGGCAATCAGTTCGGTAATTATTGCCGAGATTTATTTCGAGCAGACCTATGATACGTATTTCCCTAGTTGGGAGAGGACGTATATGATTTCGGAAGTGGGTACTAACCATGGTGAAACCATGGAGTTTACCAATACTTCAGGAGCCACCGCCCAAGGTGTAAAGCAATATGCGCCTATGGTGGAAGCTGCTACCAGTACTCACGATTTTTATGATGATGCCCAATGCAAGATGGAAGACCAGAACATCATTTCTGCCAATATCAGGATGGCAGACAGTTGTTTCTTTGATGTCTTTCCACAGAAGATACTGATAGGCAAGGCTAAACAGATTCTATCCCAACCCTTATCCTGTCTCATCGATTCAGAAACGGCAGCAAAGATAGGCGGTAATGTTGTAGGCAAGCATTTCACGCTTTCCAATTATCCGGGAACCACTTTTACCATCTATGGTGTTTTCGAAGCGTTTCCATGGGGTTCTTCCTTTCATGGTACGCAGATGATTCTGTCGAGGTGTAGTGTGCCATACGTATATTCATACGATGGCAGAGGCCAATGGGTGGGAAATGATTCCTATAGGTCCTACATCCGGTTGGCAAAGGGGCATGAGGCAAAAGAACTCAAGCCTTACGTGAATAAGATGCGAGAGGATCATTTCCCTTTGAAGGAGATGAAGAATATGGGAATAGAACTGAACTATGATTTCACGGTATTGAGCGATGTTTACACCCAAAATCCTTATATCAAGAAGATGGGATGGATTATGGGAATTATCGCTTTTGTCCTCCTCTTCACTTCTGTGATGAACTATCTGCTTATCATCGTTGGAAATCTCGTGGGTCGTTCTCGCGAAATGGCTGTCCGCAAGTGCTATGGTGCTGAATCGAAGAACATTCATGCTATCATTTTCTCTGAGGCTTTGGTGCATGTGGGGCTGGCGGTTGTTCTTGCGGCTGTTCTTGTGTTTCTTTGCAAGGGAACCATCGAAAACTTCCTTTCTGCTCCGGTAAGCACGTTGGTGTTTAATCGTGGCAGTTGGATATTGGTGGCTATTTGTATTCTGGTACTGCTGGTTGGCGGCTTGCTGCCAGGTTGGCTTTACAACAGGATTCCTGTAGCCATCGCTTTCCGTGGCTATAATGAGAATCGCAACCATTGGAAACTTGGTTTGTTGGGTGTCCAGTTCGTTATTTCGGGTTTGCTGTTCAGTTTGCTTTACATCGTGAATGGTCAATACCAGCTGATGTTGGGACTCAATCCTGGGTATGATTACGATCATGTAGCGATTGTTTCGATAGATGCCAGCTATAGAGACCAGCGCAACCAATGTCTGGCAGAAATCAGACGGATGCCGAATGTCAAGGATTGCAGTTCGACTTTTAATGTTCCGCTCGATGGGTATGATCGTAGTGGAAATATGGTTGGAGTACCTGGCGACGAGAAGAATACCTTTAATATCATGGAGATGTCGGGAGTGGATGACACTTTCTTCAAGATGATGAATATTCCTATCGTTCAGGGTTCTTTCTTTACGGAAAGAAATGACAGTTGCCGACAGGTAATTATTGATGAACGAGGTGCTGAGAAACTCATCAAAACGTGGCATTGGAAGGATGGCGTAGTTGGCAAGCAAATTACCTGTACAGGACATGATGAATACGTTTTCACCATCTGCGGCGTATGCAAAAACATTCGCTGGGGTGCTGTGGAAACCGGGGGTGATGGAATGAATGAATTTCCTGACTTGTATTTCTATTCAGCCAAGACGGCTTATTATATGTTGGTTAAGTTTAAAGAACTAAGGGATGAATCGTTGTCAGAGTTGCAATCGAAGGTGCAGGCGATGTATCCAAACAATAAGGTCATCGTGAAGAGTTATGCTTCAGAATTGGCTAACCAGTACGCTTCCCAGCTCAATTTCCGCAACGGAATCCTGGTAGCCGGCATCGTAACGATGATTATCGCCCTCTTCGGATTGGTGGGCTATACGAGCGATGAGGTGAACCGCCGCCGTAAGGAGATAGCGATAAGGAAGGTGAACGGAGCGAAGGTGAAGGATATTCTTCGCATTTTCTTGGAGGACATCATGAAGATTGCCTTGCCTTGCATCATCGTGGGCGACTTGGGGGCTTGGCTGATTGCCAGACAATGGCTGATGTCGTTCAGCGAGAAGATTACGATGACGCCTTTGCTGTTTATCGGCGTTACCATCATCTTGCTCGTCATCATCGGGCTTTCCGTCATCATCAACTGCTACAAGGTGGCGAATAGTAATCCTGTGAAGTATCTCAAGGATGAATAAAGTAAAAAGGTAAAAAAGTAAAAAGGTAAAAAAAGTAAAAAGATAAGAAAATGATAAAAGTAGAGAATCTTTGCAAGTCATTCCGCACAGAAGATGTGGAGACAATTGCTTTAAATAACGTATCTTTCACAGTAGAAGACGGCGAGTTTGTCGCCATTATGGGACCATCAGGTTGTGGCAAATCCACTTTACTCAATATCCTTGGATTATTGGATAATCCTACATCGGGAAAATATTTCCTGGGTAATCACGAGGTGGCAAACCTTAAGGAAAAGGAGCGCACGGATGTGAGAAAGGGAGAAATCGGATTTGTGTTCCAGAGCTTCAACCTGATAGATGAATTGAATGTAGAGGAGAACATCGAGCTTCCTCTTACCTACCTCAATATTCCGAAGGCGGAGCGCAAGGCAAAGGTGCAGGCGATTATGAAGCGAATGGCCATCAGCCATCGTGCCAAGCACTTCCCTCACCAGCTTTCTGGTGGTCAGCAGCAGCGAGTAGCTATCGCCCGTGCCGTGGTCTTTGGTCCGAAGCTCATCCTAGCCGATGAGCCTACGGGTAACCTCGATTCCAAGAATGGAGCCCAGGTGATGCATCTGCTTACCGAGCTGAACCACGAGGGCACCACCATCGTCATGGTAACGCATAATGAGCATGATGCCAAGATAGCCCATCGCACCATCCGCCTGTTTGATGGACAGATTGTGGAGGCGGAGGGCAATCAGCTTTAACGTAAAAAGATGAGCAGAGACAGCTAGATTCTTATTGATTCCAATTTGTCAAAGGTAACACCATGATGCTTGTAGCGAATTCTCGAAAAAGATTTTTTGTCTGTCTATAGTAGCTCTATATAACATGCGATAATAGTAAATGCCATGCGCCAATCGGTTAAAAAGCCTTTTAAATGGTTTGCAACAACTTTTAACACTTAAAATGTTGTATAATTCAGAAAAAAAACTTAATTTTGCATCCATATATAGTTACTCTTAAAACGGTTGTTCTATTGTGCGATTACAAAGATACAACTTTTAGTGAGAAACTGTTTCTCCCATTATTTTGGGGTGGAAAACTTTAGTAAGTGATTATTTATTCATAAATTAATGTATAAGAACTATGAGGCTTAGAAAGATTTTAATGGTAGCAAGTGTGACTTTTGCTTGCGTTGCCCAAGCCCAGGATTTAACTCTCCATGTTAATAAGAAAGGTAAAGTCGGGTTCGTTGATAAAAATGGAGCCGAGGTGATTAAATGTGCTTATGAGAGTGCTTATCCATTTTCAGGTGGATATGCGATTGTAACTAAATCAGGAAAGTCCGGTATAATAGATGAAAGGGGTAAGGTCGTCTTACCGCTGAAGTATACATCTATTATGCCTTGGAATCAGTCCCTTTATTTGATAAAGACAGGCAAGATACAGGGATTGGCAAGCCATGATGGAAAAGTGGTTCTTCCAACTAAGTATTCTTTTATTTCTAAGCCAAATTGTTATGGCAAGGCTTTAGTTGCGGTTGGGGGAAAGCAGTCTTCTTCTTCCGATAATAAGCAGTATATGCTCAATGCAAAATTGGGTATCATTGATGATAATGGTAGAGTACTGGTTACTCCAAAATATAAGGGAATTCATGAGTTTTCTTACAATACCAAGGGCGTATTTCCTTATAACGAAGGATTGCGTTTGTCGGCAGCAATTCATTCTTTGAAAGACACTTTGAAAACAGATTGTAAGTATATCGGTTTTAATAATGATCCTTTTGGCATCACAGGATGTGGTCTTATAGATGAAAATGGCAAGGAAATCCTTAAGATGGGAGTGTATGACCAATTGATGCTACCACAAAGCGGTATGGTCAGATATTATGATATCAAGAAGAAGCAAACAATTTGTGGCTATCACAATCTTGATACAGGTAAGGGCTTCGTTGCAGCTAAGTTTAAATTGAGTATAGCTGATATAAAGTTCTGGACTCATGGAGATTTTGATGGCGATATTGCACCTGTTAATGGTGAGACTTGGAGCTTTGTCGATAAGACAGGTAAGATATTGCGCAAGGATTACAAACAGTTGAAACATAGCCAGAATGGTGAGTGGGCGGCACAGAACGTCTCTGGAAAATGGGATGTGTTTGATAGCTACAACCAAGACATAGTTTCGTTGTCTAACTATGAGGATATCAATTTCCCTACAGAAAAAGGTGATTTAGAGGTTTATTCTGTCAAAAAGGGAACTCGATATGGAGCAATTACTAAGGCTGGCAAAGAGGTAATTCCTTTTCAATATGATTTTGTAGCTTCAAATACTTATGATGTCTTAGATGTTATGAAGGATAGTTTGTGGGGAGCTTATTCAGCCTCGGGAAATAAAATTATTCCTTTGTCTTACAAGAAAATAGTATTACCAAGCGAGCGTGGTTGTCAAGATTTCTGGGTGATGAAATCTGATAGTTTGTTTTATCATTTTAATGTGACATCGCAAAAAATATATGACTTAGGCTATGAGGCAGTTGCCAATTTTTCTAAGGGCATCGCTCATGTTCGCCCAGTTGGTATGAAAATAGAAAATTCAGAGGTAAATCGTTCTCAATTATTTGCCCCTAATACCAATCATAAGGATATAGCTTCTGTCAATCCTGAGGGACGGAGAGAGTGTTTTGGCTATTTGGTGAATACTAATGATGTGGTGCTGTTTGATTTACCGGTGTCTACTACCTATGTAGAACTCGTTATGGAACAGCTCAAAAAACGAGGAAACCGTAAGTTAACTGAGGCTGAGAAGAAAAATATCCTCTTGGATATAACTAAGGAAAATCGTAGTTATGATTTAAATTCAGTTTTGGATGAGGATGAGTGGAATTATTAAAATGTAGGAGATTATGAAAAAGATAATATTGACACTAATGATGTGTACTGCCGTCATGGCTTCTTACGCCCAGGCGGATCATGAAGATGTGATGAACTATCGTCGCAGTTCTTTATATTCTTTGATGGTGAATCATACAGACCAACAGTTTGCTAACGAGATAAAGGAGGCTTTCTTACAGATTCCTGTTCCGGATAAGTTTAATAATCATGACCTTAGTGTAAAGGTGCTTAATCTTGATAAAAAGCTTGATGGCGCAAAGAGTGATAAGGAAAATCCTGTGATAACGAAATTCCTGAAAGACAATAATGTTGCAAGTCGCTTGGTGGGACGCTGGTTCAATAGGGATATCTATACTGGTGCTTGTGATATGGAGTTGGTAAAGGAACGCGGACTTTATAATGCAACAGAGTTTGACCGCCAGTTGGCTAAGCATTCTGCTCGTGGAATGGCGTTATTACAAGATGCAGGTGAAGACTTAATTGGTAATACCTTTGTGGTTGTTAATGACATTCGATATATAGACAAGAGTAAGGGCTCTAAGACGGTAGGTTCTATCTTCAAGGTATTGGGACAGGTTGCCGCAGCATATACTGGTGTTGACAGTTATAAGGACTTGGGTGATAATCTAGGTGATATTGCTGAGAGTTTAAAGGGGTTCTCTGTCCGAATCAATACGTTCCTTTATCGTCTGGATTGGAATCAGGACCAGGCTAATTTGTTTTATCAGGAGCAATATGGCGTAGGGGCTGATGCTGCAAAAAAGCAAAACTTTGAAAAGGCGCGTCCTAATTATCATTTGAAATATGTAGGTAAGGTAGAAAGCCAGGGTGGTACTACCTCTTTCCTTGGTATCAAGGAGGATGAGCCAATTATGATGGTAAGAAAAGCTTGCCAGCGTGCCATTGATGAGAATGTGGTGGATTTGCAACGTAGTTATGAGGAATTTAGAACCAAGACTCCACTTTTGACAGCAGAACCTCTTACTGCTTATATTGGTAAAAAGGAAGGCGTAACAGCTAAGTCGAGATACGAAGTCCTTGAAGTTGTATTGTTGGAAAATGGTTCTCATAAATATAAAAAGGTGGGAGAAATTCAGCCTATAGAGGGGCAAATTTGGGACAACCGATTTATGGCTACAGAGGAAGGTGCAGTAGGCAGTAACTTGAACTATACTACGTTCCGTGCCATCAGCGGTAAAAACTTTGCGAAAGGAATGTTGATAAGGGAAATTACGAATAAATAAATTATTTGGAAAATGAAAAGAATTTTGAGCTTGTTATGCCTAATGCTAATGTTGTCTCTTGTTGCATTTGCAAAGGGTAATGAGATGCCTCAGTATGATATAACTGGGGCTGGATCTGGCAATGAAGGCATGCTGTTGGTTAAGGTCTTCGTATATTCCAAGAAGGTGACAGATCAAGACTTGAAGCGTGCTGCTGTTCATGGTGTTGTTTTTCGAGGATGTTCTGGAAATAATAGTGGTGCTAAACAACCAGCGATGGCACCAGCAGAATCTGAAGCAAGCCATTCCGAATTTTGTAATGGATTCTTTGCTGCGCAGGGTGAATGTCAAAATTATGCTAGTATCATAGCTGGTTCTTATGAGCGTGTGAAGACATCCAAGGGAGTAAAGAGTGGCGCTATTGTTCAGGTAGACAAGAAGGCATTGCGCAAGGCTTTGGAAAAGGCTGGTGTAGTACGTTCTCTGTCTGCAGGTTTTTAACTTCTAATAAATATTGATGAATATGAGAATTATCAGTTTTATATTATTTGTATTGTTAGCATTGCCTTCTTTTGGTCAGTATCGTGATGTACGTATGCCAGAACAGCCTAAGGGCTCAAATTATCGTGATTATACTTCACAAGAACAGGGCTTTTGGTGTGCCATAGAGACAGAAGGTGGTAGTAGCATCATGGAGCATAAAACTAATATGCAATATGTGAACCTAACCTTTACTGGTGGTTATCGTATAAACGAGTTTTTGCGCTTAGGTGTAGGTTTTGGAGGCAGGATGTATGTTAATAATGCTAGTGTGAGAAATACCAATAGCAAGTTTGGAATACCAATCTTTGCCAATGTCCGTGGTAATTTCATATCAGCTCAGGATAGGGATGGCGTTCCTTTTTGGTCGCTCAATGTTGGTGGTATCACCAAAGAAGGTGCTTTCTTTAGCCCTACCATAGGTTATAGCTTTGGTGGACTTCGCAATAACTTTCAGGTTGGTGTTGCTTATACTTTGTCAAATCTCAAGGATAATGCCGGTGTAAAGCAAAACTATAACTATTTTGGCTTGAAACTTGGCTATGAATTTTAAATATTACGATTATGAAGAAAGTTATTTTGTGTATGCTGATGGTCTTTGCGACCTCAGTTTCTGTCATGGCGCAGAAGCAGGCGATCTACGACCGTTCTTCAATCAAGTGTATGGGGGTAGAATTGGATGGCTCCCAGACATTGAGAGTACTGGGCTATGGTCGTAATCGTTCTGATGCCAAGGAACAAGCCATGAAGAATGCCGTTTGGGCTGTAGTCTTTGATGGTATCCGTGAGGGAGTATCGGGATGCAATATGCGTCCGTTGGTGACAGAAGTGAATGCTCGTGAGCGATATGAGGACTATTTCAATGTGTTTTTTGCAGATGGAGGAGAGTATAAAAAATATGTTACTCTTAGAGATACCAAAAAACGTTCTGCTAATAAAAGCAAGGATAAGGTAGGCTATTCGTATGAGATGACCATTAGAGTGCTTCGCTCACAGCTCAAGGCGCGTTTAAAGGCTGATAATGTAATAGATAAAGATCACATATAAAAAGAAAATATTATGAAGATAAGAAAAATGCTGATGATAGCCATGCTGTTTTTTTCTTCTGTTGCTGTTTTTGGACAGGCGAAGAAACCTACCCTCATGGTAATGCCAAGTGATGCATGGTGTAACGAGCATGGGTATATGCAGACTTATGACAACCAGGGAACTCAGGAAAAAGTACCAGATTATAAGGCTGCTGTTTCTACGGATAAACAGTTGAATGCTGTTATTTCGAAAATCAACAATCTGATGGCTGATAGGGGATTTCCATTGAGAGATTTGCAGCAAACTTTGAAAACCCTCAATAATGATGCTGCTGAGGATGCGCTCTTGACCAGCAAGGCTGGAAATTCTGTGGCAGAGAGCCCTTTGGATAGGTTGCGCCGTCGTGCCAAACCGGACATCATCATGGAAATAGATTGGACGGAGAATAAGATGGGACCAAAAAGTTCTATTACATATAATCTTCGTGCCTTGGATGCTTATTCTGACAAACAAGTTGCTGGTGCTGAGGGTACGGGCAAGGGATCTTTTTCTGCCGAACTTCCAGTCTTACTAGAAGAGGCAGTACAAGATCACATGGATGAATTTTGCGAGCGTTTGCAATCTCATTTTGAGGATATGATGCAGAATGGTAGAGAAATATCTCTTGTAATGAAAGTATTTGATAATGGCTCCGGCTTGGATTTCGAGAAAGAATATGGTGACTATGAACTCAATGAAGTTATCGATAATTGGCTTAGCGACAATTGTGTGAATCATCGTTTCAATAAGTCCGACGGAACAGAAACTACGCTTATTTACGACCAGGTGAGAATACCTTTGTATAAGGAGAATGGACAAGCTATGGATACCTATTCGTTTGCTCGCAATATGGCCCGTTTTTTCAAGGCTGCTCCTTATAATATTCCAATCAAGACCGTAAATAAGGGCCTTGGTAAGTGTGAGTTGATATTTGGTGAAAAATAAAGGTTACAGGCAATGAGAAAGAATATATATAAGTGTTTGCTGACATCGACTTTGCTCTTGTCGGCGCAGGGGATGTTGGCGCAAGATTGCAATATCCCGATGTCGGTGATTGTGGATGAGGGCTTTGCTCATGTTACCGCCGAGAGTGCTTCTGTTTTGCAGACACAGTTGGAACGTCTTATCACCCAGTCGAAATTGGATGTGGGATGGAAAAATGCAAACTTTGCCATTACGGCAAAGTTTGATCAGTTGGACAGATATATTGTAAGTAGTGCGCCTACCCAGATAGCCAATGTATTTGGGGTTACATTGTATCTTGTGGATGTTTACAACCAAAAGCTTTTTGCTTCTGTATATGTTGAGGTAAAGGGCGTGGGCTCTAATGAAACAAAGGCTTCGCTGAATGCGATACGTCAGTTGAATGCAGAGAATGGAAAAATCAATACTTTCCTTTCTGGTGCAAAGAAAAAGATTATAAGCTATTATGATTCGCAACTACCTTCTCTAATTAAGGAAGCACGTTCCAAGGCTTCCTTCAAAAATTATGAGGAGGCTCTTGCCATGTTGGCGGTGGTTCCTACCTGCTGCAATGGCTATGATTCTGCAATGAAGGAGGCTATGAGAATCTATGTTCTTTATCGGGATACCTATTTCTTGGCTCGGTTGAATGAGGCTAAGGCTCTTTGGAGTTCCAATCCTACTCAGGCTGGTAGCGTACCTGTGGTGGCAATCTTGTCTTCTGTCGATCCTGATGCCAAATGCTATAAAGAAGCGATGGCACTTCTGTCGCAGGTTGCTAAAGTCGTAAAGACCGATGTGGATTATGAGACAAAGAAGAAGTATGAGGATGCTGTTGAACTAGAAAAACTGCGCATCCAAACTATTGGGGAAATCGGTAAGGCGTATGCTGCAAATAGACCTATGAACCTTATATTTTTAGGACATGGCGGTGCTATCGCCACTCAGTCTCCAGTAGCAGTTCCATAATTAGATTTGATACTTGATATTTTAATAATTGAATGATATTCGACCACAAAATACTTTTATGTGTTTTGTGGTCGAATTTGTTTCGCATTTACAAAACGATGAGAGCACGAGGGTACCACCATCGTCATGGTAAACGCATAATGAACATGATGCCAAGATAGCCCATCGCACCATCCGCCTGTTTGATGGACAGATAGTGGATGAGTAAAATCTTGTCTTATGGGAGTAAAGGTACCATATATATAGGTAGGCAGAGCACATTGCCGTCTTTTTTCAAGTCCTTGGTGTAAACTAAGTATTTGTGCCCTGTTCTAGAACTGTATTTCTCGGAAAACTGATCGAGTGAAGCATGAGACTTATAGCCAGAAGACTTTACTTCTATAGGACTTATCTTGCTCCCATCTGCCTGCAAAAAATCGATTTCGTAATATCCTTTGCCGTCATGCTTGGGTATGGTATGGTAATACAAGTCTTTGCCGGAAGTTCTGAGCATTTGAGCCACTACATTCTCATAGATGTACCCTAGATTGGTGTCTAATTTGTCGCTCAGCAATTTGTTGTAGATGATATTGTCTGTGAATTTCTTAGACTTATAAGCCAATGTGACGAAGAGTCCCGTATCAGAAGTGTACATCTTATATCGTTGTAAATCTTTTGTAAGGGCTAAATCAACATTGGGGTCGTTGGAATGGTAGGCTATGTTTGCCACTCTGGATTCTTCCATCAGTTGGATAATGTCGCTTATCCTGTCTTGCTTTTCTCCTGGAATGACAGTCGAGATCGTGTATCGTGAGGCATTCTTGCTCAGTTGTGAAGGGATAGCATCGAACATGGCTGTGGCTTTCCCCGACGTGTCAATCTTTCTGAGGTCTTCTTCGTAAAGGGCGATGATGTCTCGTTTCACGGTGTCTACAGCGCTAAGATTGTTGGTTTTGATGTATTTGTCTACGGCTTGTGGCATTCCACCGACCAGCATGTATAGTCTGAAGTCTCTCATCAGTTTACGATGGATTGCTTCGCCGAGAGGTTGTTTTTGCTCAAGAACTGTTTTTAGCAGAGTAAATGTGACGTTGTCGCCCATAGCCCATCTGAACTCTTCGAAGTCCATGGGGTGCATACTGATTCGTGTCTCCTCGCTAGGAATGATGATGTTTTGTACATTCTTGCGGATGGAGATAAGTGAGCCAGTTTCTATATAGTCGTATCGATGGTCTTTTACTAGATGCTTGATGGCTTGTCGTGCCTTAGGATTATTTTGCACTTCATCAAAGATGATGAGGGATTTGCGATCCTTCAAACTGACGTTGTAGTTAAGCTGTAAACGCAGAAATATGTAGTTAAGGTCAGAAAGATCATTGAATAGGTCGTTGATTTCGGTAGCTGTCTTCGAGAAATCTACCAAGATATACGAAGAGTATTCGTTTTTTGCGAATTCTTCTACGATGGTAGACTTGCCGATTCGTCTCGCTCCTTCTATCAATAGGGCGGTTTCTCCCTGTCGCTCTTCTTTCCATCTGAGCATCTCTTGGTATATTTTTCTTTTGAATAATTTGGTTTGCTCCATATTTTGCTTATAATTAATGATTTATGTGTGCAAAGATAAGGATTTTGCCGAAATCCGCAAAATGTTTTAACCTTATTTTGCCGAAATCCGTAAAATGTTTTTGTGTGAATATGCCGAAATCCGTAAAATGTTTGCCCATATTAGAAGAGAAAAGTCATAAATCGCTTGGTGTTAGCCTCTTTCTGCTTCAGCTCTTCTTCCATTCTCTGTATTGCCATCTTGAAGAAGAAGCGGATGAGGTGCTCGTCGGTTGCTTCCGTACGAATCATACGGAGGGCAGAAATGTATTCCTGTCGGGCTTCGGATGGGATGATGAGGAGAGGATGATTCAATCTTAAGAGAATGTAGTTGCTGACGAGTCGTCCTGTTCTTCCATTCCCATCACGGAACGGATGAAGATATTCGTAGAAGCCATGGAAGCGGGCGGCAAGAATCATGGGATGAACGGCAGCCGAAAAGATGGCTTTTTCGGTAGATTCCAGCAGCTTGGGAACTCTGGCGATGAGTTCTTCGTGGTCGCCAAATACCGTGTCGCCTGCAGCCATGTCCGTGGTAGTGTATTCGCCCGGAATGGCTTCTGGAGAACGATAGGAAAGCGTGTGGCTGGTAACCCGTCTGTTGATTTCTTTCAGAAAATTCTCGTTGAGTGGATGCTGCGTGTTTTGCATCATGTACTCGAAGGCTTCGAAGTGATCAAGCATTTCGAAAGCCTCGAAAAGAGTCTTTCCGGCAGGAATCATCCCTAATCCTTTCTCCTTCAGTTCCCGGGTGTCATCTACGGAGAATGAGTTGCCTTCAATGGCGCACGAGTGTGTAGAGAAGAGTACTTCATAATATTTGATGTACTCTTCTCTATCCATTTTATTGATGATAAGGGTTTGATATTTTCCTCTCAAATCCTCGTATTCCTTGATTTCCTTTTCGAATGCCATAATCTTCTGTATTTGTGGGGACAAAGATACGATTTTTATGGATAAGCACCAAACTTTTCTAGTAAAAATGTGTTTATGTTATGGGATGATGATGCGAAAGGTGGTGATTCCCTGTGCCTTGTCCTGATGGAGCGAAAGGCTGCCGCCGCTTACTCGCATGATCTGGCGGGAAAGGGAGAGACCTATTCCGCTTCCTTCCGGCTTCGTGGTGAAGAATGGGATGAAGATGTGGGAGGCTACATCTTCGGGGATGAGGCCGGCGTTGTTGCTTACGTCGATGATGATGGATTCCTGGGCGTTGGCGTAGGCTTTGAGACGGATAAATGCCTTCTTGCTTGCCGCGGATTGCAAATCTGCGGAGCGGCATTCCTGCTTGTCTTCTCTTTCCTTTTTCTTGAAAGCTTCTACGGCATTCTTCAGAAGATTCGTTACTACGTGAGAGAGGAGGCTCTCATCGGCGTAGGCCAGCAAATCTTTGGGAGAAACCGAAATCTCTACTTCGTGGTTGCAGAGCAGCGCCATTCTTTCCAGGAATGGTTCCACATAGAAAAGAGCAGGCTGAGGCTGGGGAACATGGGTGAAGCGGCGATAGTTGTTGACGAAAGCCAACAGCTCGGTTCCTGTTTTGTGGATGGTTTCCAAGCCTTGCTTCAGGTCTTTATCCTCTGTAACCCGGGTAAGCAGAGTCTCGCTCAGCGAAGTAACCGGTGTGATGGTATTCATGATTTCATGGGTCAGCACACGAATCAGTTTGATCCAAGAATCCACCTCCTGATTGCTCAGCTCGTGGCTCACGTCGCTCAGGGCGATGATGCGCACGTGCTTGTCTTTCAGCATGGCTTGGGTCTCATGCTTTGCCAGGTGTTCATCCTTCAGCTTTCCTTTTACCTGGTTCATGTGGGTAAGCACATCCGTATCGAGCAACCGGAGGGCTGCCTGATTATGTTGCAGGATGTTGTCGTGACTATCTACCACCAGGATGCCCGTATCCACCGCATTCAGAATCTGCTCGTAATATTTCTCCCGATCCATCTGTTCCTCTCTCGTATGCTGCAGGAAGAGCTTGATGCGGTTGAGGGACTGGTGTAGAATATTATCTTCCTTAAACCTCTTCTCCGTAGGAAAACTGAAGGAGAAATCCCCATTATCTATCGCATCAAAAAGGAAGGTTACCTTCTTGATGTTACGGCGATAGTGGCGGTAGAGGCGAATGTAACCCACTACAGCCACGAGCAAAAGCACGATAATAATCACCTTATTAATATCCATACCTCAAAAACTATAGAATTCTTCACTCTTCACTTTTCGTTCTTCACTTAAATCCCGTATCGCTTAATCTTATTATAAAGCGTCTGGCGGGAAATGCCCAGTCTTGCAGCTACCACCGACAGGTTTCCTTCACATTCCCTGATGGTTTTCTCTATCATTCGGCTCTCCATCTCGTCGAGCGTCTGAACCTCTTCCAGGGGCTTCTCTCTTCTCTGCTGGTTTCCGCCGTCAATATCTTCGGCAGAAATCATTCCGCCATCAGACAGAATCACGGCTTTCTCGATGGCGTGCTGGAGTTCACGGATGTTTCCGTACCATGGCAAACTGGTAAGTTTTTTCTCAGCCTCTTCCGAAAAACGGAGATTCAACTTATTATATAAATCGCCATATTGATGGAGGAATCTTTCTGCCAATGGAACGATGTCTGATTTTCTCTGTCTCAGGGCAGGCAATTCCAGATGGATGGTATTGATGCGATAGAGCAGATCCTCTCTGAATTCGCCATCGTTTACCATCTGCTGCAGGTTGCGGTTGGTGGCGCAAACCAGTCGTACGTTGATGGGAATCTGCTTACTTCCGCCCACTCTTACGATGCTTCTGCGTTGCAGGGCGGTAAGGAGTTTTGCCTGAAGACTGTAGGATAAGTTTCCTATCTCATCCAGGAAGATGGTACTGCCGTCGGCAAGCTCAAACTTGCCCGGTTTATCCACCTTGGCATCGGTAAAAGCACCCTTCACATGACCGAAGAGTTCGCTCTCGAAAAGGGTTTCCGTAATGGCTCCCATATCCACAGGCAGCATTTTCTTTCCACATCTTGTGGATAAACGATGTATCTCGTTGGCTAACACCTCTTTACCTGTTCCGTTTTCGCCTGTAATGAGGATGTTTGCATCGGTTGCAGCAACCTTTTTCACAATACTTCTCAAATTGTTCATAACTTCGCTATCTCCCCAATACATAGCGCTTTGCGCATCTTTTCCACCAGGTTTTCCACCTTTCCTGTTGATAACGTTATCCACAGTCTTGTTCTTATCCCTAGCCTCTACCAGCGTACGGATCATCTTCTCGTTTTCAAAAGGCTTCACGATGAAGTCGGCGGCACCTTCCTTGATGCCTGTTACGGCAAGTTGGATGTCGGCGTAGGCGGTAAAGAGTACCACTTCGGTTTTCGGGCTGAGGCTTTTGATTTCCCTAAGCCAGTACAGTCCCTCGTTTCCCGAATTGATTCCGCTGGAGAAGTTCATGTCGAGCAGCACCACGTCGGGGTGCTCCTCTCTCAGTTTGGCTGGGATGGAGTTAGGGTTGGCGATGGTGATGATGCCATCGAATATGGGTTCCAGCAGCATCCTTACCGTAGTAAGAATGTTGCGGTTGTCATCAACAATCAATATCGTTCCTTGTTTCTTAATCATGGTGCAAAGTTACGAAATATCATGGAAAAGTGGTAATGTTTGTCTAATAATTAGACGAAAAAATGCCGATAATGGCGCCAAAAGTTGCTTTTCCGGCAGCTTTTGGCATCTTTATCGGCACTTGTTTATTCAAAATTCTGATTCCTGATGAGGAATTGCTTATCCTAAAAGGGGAATTACTTATTCCAAAAGGGGAGTTACAGCTCTATCGGAACCACTATCTTTATGCTGAAGTTGCGGCCCATATTGTAAACGCCTCTTCTGCCTGTAACCTGGTTTACGTCAAGATACTTCAGACGGCTCAGGTGGTTCTGGTAAGCACGGTTGGTAAGGTTCTCGCCCGAAAGATAGAGCGAGAGAAGGCGCTTGCCATGGAGCTTCACGTCGGTACCGGCATACATATTTAATAAGGTATACGATGGCGTAGCGGTCTCCGTATCGTTGGCTGCGAAATAATGGTTCTGGCGGAGATTGCAATCCATCTGTAGCTTTACGAAAAGATGGTCGAAAGTCTTGCCGTCGCAGACAAACTCATACCTTACATCCGAAACCCAGCGAGGGGCTGGGGTGAATGGCAGATACTTTGATTCGGATGGCTGATGCAACTGAACCGAGTTGACATACGAGAAGGTGTTGCCGATATGCAGATGCTCCACAGGGTGGATGTCGATGCTCGCCTCACCACCTAGAATGCGGGCGTCGCCCGAAGTAAACTGATAGGCTGGCGTGTCGTCGATGAGGACAGGCTGATTCTTCTCATCTGCCAACTTCTCGCTATAGATGTAATGGTTGATGCGATTGGCAAACAGCGAGAGCTCTGCCGAAATGATAGGCGAAGAATAATCCAGACCAAGGTCGAATTGCCAGCTGTTCTCAGGCTTCAGACCGGTATTTCCCAATTCGTATCGCTGTGTTCCTTCGTGCACACCATTCGATGATAATTCGCTGATGTTAGGCGCACGGAATCCTCTTGCTAAGTTCAGCTTGATATTGAAATCAGGCAGGATTTCGTAAGCCAATCCGATGCTTCCGGTCACTCCCTCAAAGTTGCGCTTAAAGGCTTGAAAACGGAATGAATCATTCGATTCAGAACGATGCGATTCTGCATCATCCTCTTCTCTCAAAGCCTCGCTGTGCAGATGGCGATGATCGTATCTGATGCCGCCGCTCAGGTTCAGTTTGCCTATCTCCTTGCTCACCGTGGCAAATACACCATAATCGAAGAGATGATAGGCTGGAATCAGAAATTCAGAACCTTTATTAATCGACTGCTGCCACATGCCGTTGATGCCCGTAGAGAACTTCCATCCATTCATTTCCGGCGAGAGATAATGCAGGTCGTAATTCATGGTATGGAGCATGAAATCGAGTCCGCATTCCTTCGGATTCTCTTCCTCCTCAAACTCCTGACGGCGGTTCTGCTGATAACCCAGGAGGAACTTCAGATTGCCGTCGCCCAGGAACCAGGAATTATCAAGTACAGCCTTGTAATGATGAATCTGCTGATAAGGCATCGGCTTGCCGTAACTCTTGGCATCGTAGCCTTCCGGAATTTCCAGTTCGCCCGTTTTCTCATCTCTTTCTCCCTCTACGATGCCTGGAGTGAGATGATAATAATCGAGTGTGAGATGCGAATGCCCCTGGCGGTAGTTCCAGCCTAGAAGCTGCGAGAATGCCTGCTCTCTGAGTGATGAACCGAATACATAACCATCGTATTTATTCTTGTAGGCATGCGCCATCTTTCCGCTGTAGCGGGTGTTCCATACAAATCCGCCCTGGTTGCCGGCAAAGTTGAGCGAGTAATCAAAAAGTCCGTTGTTGGTTTGATAACCCGTTGAAAAATTTGCTCTCATGTCGCCCTTGGCAAGGGTAGGAGCGGAGTGGAAGATGAGGACGCCTGCCATCGCATCCGATCCATACATGAGACTTGCCGGACCTTTCAGAATCTCTACGGAATGAACCGAAGCGGGGTCGATTTCTATTCCGTGTTCATCGCCCCATTGCTGTCCTTCCTGTCTGATTCCATCGTTTACCACTACCACGCGGTTATAGCCCAGGCCACGGATCACGGGCTTTGAAATTCCGCTTCCCGTGGTAATCTGCGAAACGCCTGGCTGGTGGGCGATGGCGTCGATGATGTTGGTAGAAGGTTGCATTTCGAGCTGGCGGGCAGAAACGAAGGAGATAGGTGCCGGCGATTGCTTCAGTTTCTGGCTGCCCGTTAAGCCTGTTACCACCACTTCGTTCAGTTTCACGCTCGATTCCGTCAGCGGCTGGTGTCTGGTAGAATCGTTTGCCTCTTCTTCATGAATGTTTCCGTCCTTCTTATCATGATTTGCTCTGTTTATAGCCATAGCAGGGGCTGTTGCCGACGAGCATAGGCTCATCAGCAATATTGATTTCAATATTGTTTCCATTATGTTATTTATTGCCTTATTATGTTAATTTTCAATTATTTATAAAAACTGATAATAAGGTGGAGCACGGGTAGATTTTACCCCCTTCGCCCTGCACAAGCAAGGAGAGCAGAAGGCACGGCGAGGGGAGAGATGGAGCACGGCGATGGCAACCCAAACCATGAGGGATGGAGCCAGATAAGGAGTGCTTTGCAATTGGCAAAGCACACAGTCGTGCATGGTATGCTGCAGGGCAATCAGATGCCCGTCGTGATGAACATGATGGGCACAATCGGCACAATAAAAATCAGCATGAGTTACCTGCGCTTCACCATGATGGTGAAACGTAATGGCAAGCAGCATCGGCAGGTAAACCAATAGCAGCAGCCAGGAAATTCTGATTCTCTTATGCGTAATCCTCTGCATTTATCTACAGTCTATGATGATATTTCTAATAATTTGCTTGTCTATACAGAAATATTTTAAAGTGGGCTCTGTTGTTAATATGTAGATACCTACACTCGGTTGCAAAGATACAAACTTTCCTTCTAAAAAGGAAAGAAATTGGCAATTATTTCCTTTTGAAAAGGAAATTTATCTGTTTTTTATCTAATCCTTGTGGTTTCAGTTACATGCATAATCGAAGAGAGTATTTAAGTGGAAAAGCAAATGGATAGGTCTTGCCTTCTAGAGAAAAGGGGTTTTTCCTGGGACAGGAACGCTTCCTCTTTTTCTAGAAGGCTTACTATCAGATAGTTAATAAAATTCTAGCGTTCCAGTTAACCTGCTGAATCTTCCAGATTCCAGTTCTTCCAATTAATTTTAAGAGAGTATGTATCTTTAGTTTGTCCTTCTTCTTTACTTCTTTATGTTATATAACTTATTGATTATTAATTAATTATATATATAATATATATAAATATATATAAAAATAGAGGTAGGAGGGATATGCAGAAAAAATAATTGGAAGATTTGGAATCTGGAAGATTTTCTAATCTGCTTTCTTCTAAAAGGCTTATTGTCAAGTGGTTAACGCAATCATCAATCTTCCGTATAACTTGAAAAAGGAATGTATCTTCCAAAAAGGAGCGATTTTGAGGGCTATATCTGTTTCATTTTTCTAGCTTTTGTGCTTTTTGTTGGGGTAACCATGCTCTCTTGTATGGCTGGGAATGAATCTGAAGCAATAAAGAAATCCGGAATTCGGGGTGAAACAAAACTGTTTCTTGGGGAAAATGGAAGTTATCTGGAACGGAATCCCCATTTTTTTGTGGATTTTTTCCCCATTCATTCCCCATTATCCCCACTCTCTGTTTTTGATACGGAAATGATAAGTGGCTGATAATCATCTGAAAATAGTCGATTTGCTCATTTCTGGCACGCATCTTGTGATAATGAATAGCGGGTTCGATAATGAATCCACAACGAAAGTAAATAACAATATTAGTAATAACAGTTTAAAAGATAAGATTATGAAGAAGTTCGTTTTTGCAGCTATCGCAGCTATGGTAATGGTTTCAGTAAGTAATGTTTTTGCTTCTAGCAAAATGATGGGTAATTCTGAAGTAGCTCCAGTTGATACAGTAGCTCCAGCCGATTCAACAGTAGAAGGCACAGCTATCAGTTCTCAGGCTAGCGTTGAGGATTCTGCCAAGCAGGAGTCTACAGAGCAGACTGTTGCGGACAAGGCTGTAGAGCAGCAGGCTGTTGCTGAATAGTCTTAAGAAGGTATTCATTTGCAAAGCGTTATAATAGAGAAAAGCGTATTAGAAGTTTCATCAAGGTAATAGGTTATATTTAGGTTTACATTGTAATTGCATTTCCTAGAAAAAGAAAGTGTAAAATTTAGGTTCGGTTTATGGAAAAGGAGTCTGCTGGCAGGGATGCTGGCAGACTTCTGTTTTTTTGTTCGGGATGAGCAGAGAGTCTCAGTCTCAGAGTCTCAGTTATAAATAAAGGGGGTACCATTCTTCCGCTCTCCCTTTTTTTATCTTTATAACTTATTGATTATTAATTAATTATATATTAATATATATATATAATATAAGTATATAAGAAGAAGAGGGGTGCTTGAAAAACAACTGAGACTCTGAGACTGAGACTATGGAAGCAAGTAAAAGGAAAAGAGGCGATATTCTAATTCCCTAGAAAGCAACGACTTATGAAGGTTTCGCGGTTTCCCATTTTCGGTCTCAGCCCTATAGATTATTCGAAAGATTTTACAAAAGCATTCTTTTTAGGTCTCCCAAACCCTCAAAATTGCTTTGTTTTTTGCTTTAAAGTAGATTTAGACCTTGCTGAAATACAAAATCATGTTCTCCTAAAAAATGCAAGTAAAAACGGGATAACTGAGACTATTGCCCGATTTAGAGCCGGAAAAACCGGAAAGTGAGTCTCAGCTGTCTGTTTTGAGTCATTTTCATCCTAAATATTTTCCCAGTTAGAGATTTTTATTTTCCTAACTGGAAATATTATTTTCTTCTCTTAGAAGGGTAATCGTCCCAACGCAAAATTGACCTAAAAATGATGCTTGTCGTCTATAAACGATAAAATGCGTATTTGGATTACTTATGACATGCAAAAAGGCTGAACTTCGGGTTAGGAAGTTCAGCCTTTTGCTTATTTGTGATTTCGGGAAAAGCGAAAACGCTTTTTACTTGAATGCGCCAGCATCTGAATCGTAGTTGTTGATGTTCTTCCGGATGTTCTTCTTCTTTCCGGAGAAGAAGTTGTAGCTGACACCCAGCATCAGCATGCGGCGATTATCCTTGATGATGTGCTGTTCCGTCTGGTTCATAATCGGATTGTCGAACGACTGGCTCTCGTACTTGGCAGGAGCAAACATCCACATGCCATAGAGCGAGAAACGCCAGGCTCCCTTCTGATAAAAAGCAGAGAATTCACTCTTAGGCTCATCCGCCTTGCGATAGTCCAAGACAGCCATCTTCGAAGGAATATTTCCCTGGTAAGATGCTCCCCAGTTTCCCTTCCGGAAGTTGATGCCATATTTGAAAGGACTCCACCAGTAGCAATGGCGACCATAGGAATTGCTGATTACCTCCCGTTCAAAACCTCCACCCACCATCAGTTTCAAAACCTCGTTCTTGAACGGCTTGAACTGAAGATAATAGCCTGTGCCATAACGCCAATAGAAACTGCCGTTTTCATAGGTAGAAACTATGCTGCGCCTGTCGTTCACCGTAGTCCAATAATAATAAGGTGTAATTACCTTGTCATTATAGATTCCATAAAGTGCTACTTGCAGGTAGAGCATCGCATCATTATAGGTGTATCTGAATATCGGTCCCCATTCCATCGTAGCCTTTACATTCGGGTTGCCCTGCTTCATCAGTCCAGGGATGACAATCGTCATGTTCTCGCTCAATGTTGAGATGGCGGGGTAATTGATGCCGCTGGATGATAGCAGCTGCAACGAACCGTTCTTCAGCTTATAAGATAAATACAGCAACGGAAGAATATAGTTGTTGTTATAGGTGAGATCCTGATAGCTCTGGGTTCTCCACGTGCTCTTTACGCCTATACGATAGGTAAACTTGCCGATATGGTTCTGGTATTGGGCATAAACCGTATTGATCTTGATGCATGAAGAATACTTGGATGGTTCATAGCCGGAAAGGATATTGCGCACATTATAGTCGCTCCACTTATTCCAGGTATAAACTCCTGCCGATAGCTCTCCCTGCTCCCATTCTTTGGTATAATCTGCTTCTCCTATCAGGGAATAGATGTGGCTCCTGGAGTGCATGTCGTCATCGGTCAAGATGCTATCCTTGTCGGAAGTCCATTGCCGGTTGAGCTTTTGCTGCCTGGTGTTGAAGTAAGAGCCGAGCAAGTCCACATCGAGTGTCTGCTTATGGGCAAACTGCTTGCTGAGATAAATATCTACTGCTGGTTTCACGTAATCTACAATATCCTTCGTGTTTCCGAAACCATCCTTCCAAGCCTCGTTTCCTTGCGTTGCAACCTCGCTATTTCCCCGGTTGAACTTATGTGACAATTCTGGTGAAAAGGTGACCTGGAAGGTTACGTCATCTGGCTTGCTGTAAGCATACTTCAGGTTGAACTTGTTGTCGGTATAGCCAAAACGCTTGTGCAGATGGTAATCATAGACAGCCTGTTGGTCGTCAAGCGTAAAGGAATACTGGTTGTCTTCTATCCAGTCACGATAGTTTCTCACGTTGATGTTGTAATCGAAGGAAAACTGATGATTGCCCTTGTTGTACTTGAAATACACATTGTCATCGCTAAACCCTGTGGTCAAGGCACTGGACACATCAAAACCGGTAGTATAACCCGTATCAAGCGGCTTGGTAATGATATTCATCAAGATGCCCACATCGCCGTATCTGATAGGAGGATCTTCGTAGTATTCCACCTTCTTTATTTTGTTGGCGGCAATAGCCTTCAAGTCGTTCTCGCTCGTCATCGGCACGTTGTTGATGAGAATCTTGATGGATTTGCCGGTCATACTGGATGTCTTGCCGGTCATCGGATCGGTATAGATTCCCGGGAGTGTTCCCAGGAGATCCTGTGAATGGCGTGAGTTCCTGATCTGTTCGTCAGAGAATGTATAAGAGGCATGGTCGCCGTGGTCGATACGCAGCTTGCCCTTTACTTCCACCTTGCCCAGTTGATAGGCATTCGCCTGCATCCTCACATTTCCGATGCGGGCAATAGGTACCAGCTTGCAAATCGTCTTGTAGCCCACGAACGAAACCTTCATGAGGGCCTGCTTCTGCTGGCAGGGGATGACGAAATCGCCATTGGCGTTGCTCACGCCTCCACAGAGAAAGGAGGAATCCTTCAGGTTGAGCAGCTGGATATTGGCAAATTCTACAGGAAGATTGTGATTGTCTATCAGTCTGCCTATCAGCTTGCGCTCGCTCTTGCGCATGCACTCCACGGTGATGAGGCTGTCACCTACGGTCATCTGCATCGGATAGAAACCGATTACCTTGCGGATGGCATCGGGAATATTGGCTGTCTTCACGTTCTGGGTAACTGTGAAATCCTCCAGTTCGTTGTAGATGAAGCTGATTTTGTAGCGCTTGGAAGCCTTGTCGAGGTCGATGAGGACGTCCGACATACTGCGGTCGTGATAGTTGCGCTGGATGTGCTGTGCGCTCATCGCCAGGGCGAACGTGCACAGCAGGAATATGATGGCTGAAAAACTTCTCATAATGATGTTGCTTTTTATTTGTTATTTTACAATCAGCTCGTTTTGTTGCAATTCGATGTTTACATTCTCGAATTGGTTCAGTTCTTTTACGATGTTCTCGATGCTCGAATGACTGTTCCATTCGTAATAGAGGCGGAGGGTCTTGTCCTCGTTATTCTCAAACTTCACTTGTAAATCATAATAAGAAGCAATTTCAGAAAGCATCTTCTCGAAAGCCACATTCTCGAAAGTCTTGTGAATGGCTGGCTTTTCTGGTTTCGGATGAGTCAGGGAATCCTTTCCTGCTACCTGCTTAACGGAATCTGATTTTATGGCTTCCGGATGAGTATCAGCCGTTACCTGGGTTGTTTCCTGGCTGCGCTTGATGTAAGTATGGATTGCGGCAAAGGCAATACCCGAAATCAAGACAAAGCCGGCGATGGATGCAGCCAGCTTGTGCCAGGAAGTTATAGGATGAGTTGCTTTTTCCTGAAGTTGATGCTCCTGGCTGAATTTCTCCCATTCCTCATCTACATTAATAATAGGAGAGGGGCTTTCAAGTGCAGAATCCACTTCCACCATCGTCTGATAGAGTTTTCGGCATTCCTCATCCTGCAATATTTCACGAATCTCCTCATCAGAATACTTCTCCTGATGGTCGATGATATCCAGTATTTTTTCAAACTTGTCCATAATAAATCTGCTAAGGGTTAAACTTTTGCTTTAATTTTCTGATGCCTTGCGCCAGATGCTTATAAACTGCCACTTCGCTGATGCCCAATTCCGTAGCAATCTCCCGATATTTCAGTTTCTGCCGAAAACGGAGATCGAGTACCTTGCGGGTTTGTGGCGTGAGTTCAGTATCCATATAAGCCAGAATTGCTTCGTATTTGTCGGTTTCCCTGTCTATTTCGGTAATCGTCGCTTCCAGGGGAACTATCGAAGGCGAAGTATCGGCTTTCAGGAGATGATGAACCCGGTCTTTCATCTTCTGTCGGCTCAATAGGTTGAGGCATTTATGGCGCACACACACCAGAAGATAGCTCCCGGCGTTAGCGGAAGGCAAGGGCGAATCGCTGACTATTGTCTCGTTATCAAGACCCAGTTGGGTCTTTCCGTCGAGCACATCGGCAAAGACTTCGCTCACCACATCCTTGCTGGCTGCATCATCCTTCAGAAGTACCCTGGCCAATTGGTACATCCTCAGATAATGCTGCCGGAAGAGCTGTTCTATCGTTTCTTTGTTTATTTGCATTACTTTATTTTCTTTTCTTTTGCCTATATTACAATCGAATTTTCATTTTCCTAACCCTTAGCAGAATATTTTTTAATGCAAATTTTTAAAACGTCAAAAATACCCTATCGGACTTGCTCCTTCTTCAGATGCTTATAAAGCCACAGGAAGGCGGGAATGAGGAAGAGATCTGCCATGACCCACGCCACAGGGTCGCCGAAGCAGACACCCGTCCACGTCAGGGCAGGCACCAGCCAGAGACTCACGCCGCATCTCGCTATCATTTCCATTACGCCACTCAGCATCGAGAGATTGCTGTAACCCAACCCCTGAATGCTGTAGCGCAGGATGGTGAGCAAGCCCAGACAAGGATAGAAATAGTTGGCTATGCGCATAAACTGGGCTGCATAGGTCACTACTTCAGCCTCGCCCTTATCCACGAAGAGCATCATCATTTCATCAGCAAACGGATAGATGAGCAGGAAGGTAAAGACGAAATAAACCAGCATCATCCTGATGGAAGCCCTTACGCCCTGACCGATTCTATCCAGCTTCCTGGCTCCCAGGTTCTGACCGCAATAGGTAGCCATCGCCACTCCGATGTTCTCGAAAACGCAGGTAAAGAGATATTTGATGCGCATAGAGGCAGTAAATGCAGCCACATAAACCGTTCCCAGAGCGTTGTTCGCACTCTGCAGCATGATGAGGCCGATGGCAGTAATGGAGAACTGCAATCCCATCGGGACACCATTGTTCAGCAGAATGCTTACCTTCTTGTTGTCGAATTTTCTTTCCTCACCCTTCGGAATCAGAATCTGCATTTTCTTTTTGATAAACCAGATACAGAGCAGCACGGAGATTCCCTGAGAAAGCCAAGTGGCAATACCTGCTCCCTCTACACCCAGTCCCATGCCGAGAATCAGAATGCCATCGAGAATGATGTTGATGACGGAGGCGGTGATGAGGAAATAGAATGGCTGCTTCGAGTTGCCTAGGGCACGGATCTGACCGGAGAGCAGGTTGTAGGCGATGGTAAAAGGAATCGCCGCAAACTGCAGCATCAGGAATATGTAGGCATCATCGAACACCTCCTTCGGCGTATTCACCAGGTGCAGAATCTTTCCGCAGAAGATGCAGGAAAGAAAGGTGATGACCACGGCAAATACCACGGCGATACGGATGCTGTTGCTCACGTAAGCCCGCATCTTGGCATAATCCCTGGCACCGAAAGCCTGGGCGATAGGAATGGCAAAACCGGCACAGGAGCCGTTGCAGAAGCCCATAATGAGGAACATGATGGAGCTGGATGCGCCTACTGCCGCAAGAGCTCCCACGCCAATCCATCTTCCCACGATGGCGGCATCGATGATGAGATACATCTGCTGAAGGATGTAACCCAGGATAAGCGGAATCGCAAATTTGATGATGGCTCGCAAGGGCGAGCCTACAGTCATGTCGTTTGTTGACTTTGAACTTTGAGTTTTGACCATTGAACTGTATGATTAGTTTTTGTTATCCTAAAAAGATGAAAGAGGGGGAGAATGCACTCATTTTATTTGAGCGCATCTCCTATCTTCTGTTTTATTTGTGCCATTTTATTGCGGCGCTCGATGGAAAACGTATCTCCGTGGGTTTCCACATAATCGAAGAGCATGAACGCCTTGTTCAGCAGTTCATCTCTTGCGGGCTGCCCCACGGTATCCGCTTCGTGATAGTAGAGTTCGGCAAGCATATCCATCTTGGAGAGACGCTTCTCCTCGTCGTCGATTCCTGCCATCGCCTTCATTACGTCTTCAATGGTGGCGATGCTGTAGAAGGCATAAGGACCTACGTATTGATTGTAGAGCTCCTTAATCTTCTCACGTCTCACCTCCACCTCTTTCTTTTCGAGCATTCTTTCGAGTGCCGCCATAAACTCGCGAATCAGTCGCTGTATGTAGTCTCGTTGTAGCATATTTTTTTATTTTGTTGTTATTGTTGCGTTATCTAATAGACTCATTGGTATTGCCATGACTAAGGCAAAGTTCAGGGAGTATTGTGAGAAGAGTTCCTAGAAACTCTCTTCTACCCCGTACAATGGGACATTCTTCATCCACTCTTGCTCCTTGTATGGCGACATGGAGAAGCGGATGGCTCGCAAGTCGGGATGGGCGTCAAAGAAGGCGCGAAGTGACTTGGAACGCAGGTTCTCTTCCGCTTTTACCTCTATCGGAGTTATCACCCCTTGGCGCTGGGCAAGGAAGTCTATCTCCAAGCGAGCGTCTTCCCTACTATAATAATAGGTGTAAATGTCCTGTTGACATAATAGCTGGGTAAGGACGTAGTTTTCCGTGAACGCCCCCTTGCTCTCCGTCATGGCTTTGTTGGAGATGAGCATTTGGGCAGGTTCCATCTCGCTCAGCGCACCCAGGAGGCCGACATCCAGGAGAAACAGCTTGAAGGCATTGAGGTCTTCGTAAAACTTCAAAGGCATTCCAACTTCTCTTACTCGGGAAATGCGATAGGTGAGACCTGCATCCACCAGCCATTGTATTGCCATCTCAAAATCCTTGGCTCGTGCTCCGCTTCTCACCGCTCCATAGATGAACTTCTTGTTTTCCTTGGCAAGCTGGGAAGGGATGGATTGCCAAACCATGCTGATGCGAGTGGCTTCATTTGGGCTGACATGCTTCGACATGTCACTACGATAAATGGTGAGAATGTTGTTCTGAACCTGTCTGACGAGATTTGCATCGTTAGTTGCAAGATAAGTTTTCACAGCCTCAGGCATTCCCCCTACGAAATAATATTCTCTTAATATCTTGATGAGTTTATCATGAAGTAATGTGATGGTCTTCCAGTCTTTACTTTTCAATATGTTCAGCAACTGTTCTTCGTCTTTTGCCATAAGAAACTCTTCGAAAGACATAGGGTAGAGGCGAATGATGTCAACCTTTCCCACTGGGGCGGATTCTCCTTGGTGCATGGCAACGCCTAAAAGTGAACCTGCTACAGCCACATGGTATTCTGGTGCGTTTTCACAGAAATACTTCAGCGAGGAAAGTCCCTTGTGAAGTTCTTGTATTTCATCCAGAATAATAAGCGTTTTGCCAGGGATTATAGGCTGTTTGCTAATGGCTCCGATAACCATTAGGACTCGCTTCATATCATAATCTTCTGCAAATATGTTGGCAATCTCAGAGTTTCCATCACAGTTGATGTAGACAACGTGGTCATATTCCTGTTTCCCAAACTCCTGGAGGATATAAGTCTTGCCTACTTGTCTTGCTCCTGATAAGATTAAGGGCTTTCTGTAAAGGCTCTCTTTCCATGCTTTTAATTGTTCTATGATCGTTCTTTTCATCCTTACATACATTTTGAAGTTGTTAATGATGTTAATGACTTGCTGTTATGATGTTTAAACAGCTCTGTCGGTTGCAAAGATACACTTTTTTACACGATCTTCCAAATGTTTACAACACTTTTTTACACGAACTTTCATCGTATGCATACACTTTTTTACACGAACTTTCCTCGTATACTTGCATTTTTTTACACGAACTTTCCTCGTATACTTGCATTTTTTTACACGAACTTTCCTTGTACGTTCATGACAACCGCTTTCCCATCTTATTCATAATTATTGATTGCCTCCACATACTCCCACAGTTTCTTGTAGAAAGGATGTTTCGTCATCGTGTCCTTGTTGCCCAGGATGATGAGTTTCATTCGGGCTCTCGTCATCGCCACGTTCATGCGGCGGAGGTCTTTCAGAAATCCAATCTGTCCCTCGTCGTTGGAACGTACCAGGGAGATGAGGATCACGTCTCTTTCCTGCCCCTGGAAACCATCTACCGTATTCACGCTGATCAGGCGGCGGTAAGGCTTGAAGAACTCATACTTCTTGATGAGTTTCTTGAGATATTGTACCTGGGCACGGTAAGGCGAAATGATGCCTACATCGATTCTTTCCTCCAAAACGCGCTGTTTGCCTATCTTGGTGAAGTATTCCGCCAGAGTGAGCAGGGTAAGTTCGGCTTCCGCCTTGTTGATACGCCCGAAACTCTCGCCCACAAACTGCTCCTTGTAAAGTGAAGAGTGATGAGTGAAGAGTGAAGAATTCTCTTGTTCTTCACTTCCCTCCGAAGCATCATCAGAAGAGCTGCTGAATTCTTCACTCTTCACTCTTCGTTCTTCACTTTCCTCCCCCGTGTCAATCCACGTTATCGGATGGTCATAATCCAATACGCTCCGGTATTTGATCTGTGGCGCACTCTCCACCTTGCCCCCGTAGAACCAGTCGCTCGAGAATCGCATGATTTCGTCGTTCATGCGGTATTGGATTTTCAGCAGGGTTACCACCTCAGGCTTGTTTTCGGCGATGCGCTCCATCAGGGTCTTGCCCAGTCCGGCTCTTAATGCCGCAATACTCTTTACGGTAGGCGGCAGCTGACAATGGTCGCCTGCCAGAATCACCCGGCTGGCTCTCTTCATCGGAATCCAGCAGGCAGCTTCCAAAGCCTGCGCAGCCTCGTCGATAAAGAGGGTACCGAACTTCATGCCTTCCAGCAGATGATGGGCTGAGCCTACGAGGGTACAGGCGATGACACGTGCCTCGCCAAAGAGTTCTGCGTTGATGCGGAGTTCTATCTCGGCAGCACGGCTCTTCAGCCTGTCCATCTTCTGATGATAGTTTTCGCTACCCTTCTTCCTGTTCTTTCTTAATTCCCTGATTGCCTTGCGGATTGCCCAAAGCTGAGGGTAATCAGCATGGCTCTCAAAGCGACGCTCGTAGGTGAAGCCCAGCATCTTGTCGTTCACGCGGGTCGGGTTTCCGATACGGAGCACGTTGATGCCTCTATCCACCAGTTTTTCTGATATCCAGTCTACCGCCATGTTGCTCTGTGCACACACCAGAACCTGGCTCTCGCGCATCAGGGTTTCGTTGATGGCTTCCACCAGGGTTGTTGTCTTTCCGGTTCCCGGAGGTCCGTGAACGATAGCCACATCCTTCGCCCAAAGCACCTCGTTTACAGCCCTTTCCTGGGTAGGATTGAGCCAAGGGAACTTCATCGGTTCAAAGGAAAATCTTCCTGCCTTCTGATGGGAATAGAATAAATCGCGGAGATAAGCCAGACGGTTGTTCTTCGCCTTCATCACGCGGTCTAGGGCCTCGAACATCAGTTTGTAGCTGGTTTCGTCAAAGGATAGCTGTACGCCGATAGGATCGGTTGACTGCTGAAGTTCGAGCAGAGGGGCAGAATCGGGTACGGTAATCACCATTCTGTCGCCATCCACATAACTCACGGTTCCGGTAAAGGAGAAATATTTAATACTGTGACCTTTGAGATTTGAATTTTGAACTTTATGATTAGCGTCTGAAGCGTTTTCTGGCTGCTGAAGGGCTGTGTTGCCCTGGTTCTCATTCTTGCCCATCTTCTTGACCATAAAGAACATGACGGGGCGACCGAACTCAAAATTGTGCTCGATATCCTGGTCAGAGGTTCGGAAAACCTCTATGGCTGTCTGGTTCAGCGAATTATAAAAGCTCTTTCCCACCTGTAGCGGGAACCAGGCATCACCTCGTTTCACCTTCCGCTGCATGCCCATCTGTTCGGTAAGCTTGCGGAAGGCTTCTTTCTCGGTATAATACTCCAGCTGGAGCAGGGTGCGTTGCTGCAATAATGCCTGAATTGGTGAAATCTGTTCCATATAGGGTGCAAAGTTACACCAATTCAGGCAAAAATAAGAAGATAATAGGATAAATTATCTAAAATTTATTTCATGATGCGTTCTACGTCCTGGATGGTGCGGTTGAATGGTCCGTTGTGCTCCAGTTTGATGGTACACATGGCTGCCGCAAACTTGCCGGCTTCTACCGGATTGGCTCCCTGCAGACGCTTGTAGAGATAGCCTGCCGAATAGGTATCGCCGCATCCGGTAGCATCTACTACTTCATGAGGAGGATAGGCTGGAATGTCGTAGAACGTATCATCTACATAAACCAGAGAGCCCTCGCTACCCAGGGTGATGATAACCTCGGCTACGCCCCAGGCATGAATCAGCTTGGCGGCTTCCTTCGGGTCCTTCAGTCCGGTAATGGTCTCCATTTCGGTCTCATTCACCTTCAGATAATAGGTGTTCTTGAGCACATCGAGCTTGTCCTTCCAGTCGATGGCGTAAACTTTCTCGTCTCTCACCTCGCGCAGATATCCCTGCACATCGATGGAAACTTTTCCCTTCTTGGCAAGAAAGGCAACCACTTCCGGCGAGAAATCATCGCTCAGCAGACTGCCCAGGTGGAAGACCTTGGCCTCTACATGCTCCAGCTGCTGGATGGTGAAAGGATCTGCCTTGGCAAGCACACGCTGCTTACGGTCGTTAGGATTATCGCCATAAATATTCTCGAAGAAAACCGTATTGCGTGATGGGTTCAAGGTGACGTCTATTCCTGCCTTGAGCATCTTTTCAACCGGTTCCTTCTCTGTAGGATCCATCGCCGTAATGAGCGAGAAACTTACATCCTTTGGCAATTGGTTGATGGCGTAGGCAAAATAAAAAGAGGTGCCGCCAGCCATGTAAACCGTACTGCTCGGGGTCACGATTTTATCCTTTGTTACGTGCCCAATACAACAAATATCTTTCATTTTTATTACATTTTGCGGATGCAAAGGTACTGCAAATCGGGAATAATACAAAAAAAAATGGGAATTATTTTGTTTTGTTCGCATTTTAATGTACCTTTGCATCGAGAAAAAGCAACTTTTAAAGTTTTATCTAGAATAGATATAAAGAAACATTATGTGGTTTGATAATTTAATCAACGTGCATTCGGCGGTGCAAGGCATCGTCATCCTGTCTTTGATTTGTACTTTGGGTCTTGCCCTCGGCAAGATTCATGTCAAAGGAATCTCCCTTGGCATAGCCTTCGTATTCTTCGTGGGTATTATAGCAGGTCATCTCGGGCTCTCTATTGACCAGAACATGCTGGAGTTTGCAGAAAGCTTCGGCCTTACCATGTTTGTGTATGTGCTGGGTCTTTATGTGGGTCCTAACTTCTTCGGTTCGATGCGTCACGAAGGCATTTCACTCAATCTCTGGAGTCTGGCTGTCATCCTGGTGGGAACCTTGTTCTCGCTCGGCTTATGCTGGATTTTGCCAATCAGTCTGCCTGATATGATGGGCATCCTGTGTGGCGCCACAACCAATACGCCTGCCCTTGGTGCTGCCCAGCAGGCGTTGCAGCAGTTGGGCTTGCCTAGCGAAGGTGCGGCTCTGGGCTGTGCGGTTACTTATCCGTTGGGTGTTGTGGGCGTTATCCTGGCGATGATGCTCTTGCGCAAACTCTTTGTGAAACCGGAAGATCTGGAGATTCGCAATAATGATGATGACGACCATACGTCTATCGGACAATACGTAATCGTGAATCCTGCCCTGAACGGCAATACCATAGCAGAGATTACGATGATGACGCATCGCAAGTTCATCATCTCCCGTGTGTGGAGAGGCGAACAGGTGATAGTTCCTCAGGCTGATACGGTTCTTCATACGAATGATAATGTGCTCGTGGTTACCAATAAGGAAGAGGTCTCGGCGATGCAGATTCTCTTCGGAAAGAAGGTGGATAAGGAGTGGAATAATGATAAGGTAGACTGGAATGCGATTGATGCGAAGGTAGAAAGCCGCATTATCGTTGTTACCCGTCCGGGACTGAACGGCAAGCGTCTGGGCAGTCTGCAGATGCGAAATTCCTATGGCGTGAATGTGAGCCGAGTGCTTCGTGGTGATATCCGTCTGCTTGCTACAGATGACCTCCGTCTGCAGTACGGCGACCGACTGACGGTAGTTGGCGACCCTACGAGTATCGACCATGTAGAACAGTTTCTGGGTAATACCGTAAAGACCCTGAACGAGCCGAACCTCGGCGCTATCTTCCTCGGAATCATTCTCGGTCTTGCCGTAGGAACCATTCCTCTGGATATTCCTGGAATGACGGCTTCTGTGCGTCTGGGTATTGCCGGTGGTCCTATCGTAATGGGTATTCTGATTGGTGCGCTGGGGCCTCGTGTGCATTTCATCTCTTACATGACGCGAAGTGCGGGTCTGATGCTGCGAGAACTGGGTCTTGCCCTCTATCTCGGTTGCCTGGGATTGGCGGCTGGTGGACAGTTCTTCGAGACGGTAGTCCGTCCGGAAGGTTTGATGTGGGTAGGCATCGGTTTCCTTATCACGGTTGTGCCTGTGGTTATCGTAGGTCTCATCATCCTGAAGACCAAGAAGTATGACTTCGGCAGTATCTGCGGAATCCTCTGTGGAAGTATGGCGAATCCGATGGCGCTTACTTACGCCAACGAGACGCTGGATGGCGATACGCCAAGTATCAGTTATGCTACGGTTTATCCGCTCGGCATGTTTATCAGAGTGGTGATAGCTCAGGTTATCGTGATGTTCTTTGTCTGATGTTACGATGTTTTCATCTGTTTCTGCGGATTTTGTCATCCGCAGATATGAAGAAAGGCTGGTTTCGGTTAGAAATCAGCCTTTCTTGTTATAGTCATCTTCTTTCCCGTCATCGGGTGCTCAAATGTGATTTCCTCTGCATGAAGATGCAGTCTTGTTGCCGGCTCGTTGCCGTAGAGCGGATCACCGATGATGGGGGCATTCAGACCTTCCTGATGGGCACAATGCACTCTCAGCTGGTGCGTTCTGCCCGTTTTAGGATAGAGCGCCAGGCGAAGATGGGTATCGTCAATACGCTCTAGAACCTCGTATTCTGTAATGGCTTCCTTGCCCTGTTCGCGGTTTACCATCTGTCGTGGACGATCTAGGAAATCTGCCATCAGAGGGAGCGAGATGTAACCTCTTCCGCTTTCTGCTTCTTTCAGAATCCGGTTGCACGATTCCTTGTCTTTTCCGCAAACGATGGCTACGTATTTCTTCTGAACCCGATGATTCAGAAACTCCTTTTGCAGGCGATGATAGGCAAACTCGGTCTTGGCAATAATCATCAGTCCGCTTGTTGCCATGTCCAGACGATGGACGATGAGCGGACCGGTAGCTTCCTGATATTTCCTGCGCATCAGAGCGTAGACGGAAGGCTGGGCTGCATCTTTCCCCGGAACCGAGAGTAAACCTTCGGGCTTATAGATGACTGCCAGTTCACGGTCTTCGTAGAGCGTTTCCACCTTATTATATATAGTAGTTTCGGTCTGTTGGGTTTCAAAGACTGTTTTAGGCAGCATCCAATGTAGTATCGGTTTGCATTTTCCGTTGCAGGCAGGATAAAACTGAAGATGATGTCTGATTTCTTCTTTCGGACTCTCTCCCCACCAGAACATCGCCATCTGCAGAGGCTTGTAGCCATGCTGGTAAGCGTATTGCAGGAGTTTCGGCTCGCAGCATTCTCCACTTCCGGCAGGTGGAATCTTAACCGCCTCGTCCTTGAAAATCTCCAGCAGGTCCTTGCTTTCTCCTTCCGCATTCAGCATCTGAAATTTCGAAAACAGCCATTGCTGAAGTTCTTCAGATAACTGTTTGCGGAGCTGTTTCGCACTTTTCAAATCCTTTTCGTAGTTTTCATATAGCGTTTCGTACGCCGTCTTTTCGTTTATCGACTTTTTCAGTCTCTTCAGTTCTGCCTTCATAAACTGGCTCTCTTTTATCATCGCTTTCTCCTCTTCCTCGCTCAGGGGCGTTCCTGCCGAAAGAGCTTCCTGGCGCCTTGCATCTCGCTTTTCCTTTGCTTCTTTTATCTTTGTCTGATAATTTGCGATAACTTCCTGGCGCTTTTGCTGCAAATCATCAATCAGGCTTTTCGCCTTTATCAGGGTTTCGTTGGCTTCAAACTGTCTGATTTGCTGGTTCATTTCCGAAATCTCAGCCTCATGTACCTTGAAATATCCGTCGGGTTGAAGATAATCGAAAACGGCTGGCACAAAACCTTCCCAGTCGCTTCTGCCGCCAATCTGTCCGCTATAAGCTTTCAGATAGCCAATCTTACCATTGTCGGCTTCTACGATAAGTACGCCGAACATCTTTCCACGGTCTATTTCCTCCCGCCAGTCGTTTCGCTGTGAGAGTTCATTCTGCAACTCTCTGCATGCTTCGATGCAGAGCGGATGAGGTTTGTAGCTGAATGGATTGTTCATCCTTTCAGGCATATTTTGGGGGGTGATGTTTTTAAATAATTGCATTTCCATGCTACAAAGATACACATTTAAACGCGTTTTAGTTCATATTTTATATAAAAAATGAGTTTTTCAGTTATTTTTTTGTTTATTTGGATTTTTTGTTGTACTTTCGCAACTGAAACATAAATTCATTTAAATAGTCTATCATGGTAAGTGTATATAGAAAGATAATGACGATGCAGATTAAGAACGGACTGTGCCTTCTGTGGCTATTCGTTCTGATGCTGTTGCTTGCCGCTTGTTCTCATCGGCAGAAGGATGATGAGTTGTGGCATAAAGATATCGATGAATTTGTGTCCGGTCACCAATCTCTCATGCAGAGTCATCCTGATTCGATGATCATGCTGATAAGAAATTTCAAATGTGAAGGTAATCCCGATAAAAGCGATCAATGGAAAAAACTATTAATAGCTAAATGTTATTATATGAAGGGGGCTGATGCCCAATGCCAGTCGTTGATAGATTCGGTTAACGCTTATTGCAAACAAACTCCTGACAACAGAATTCTTTCTTATGCAGATAATCTGCAAGGCATACTTTTGCTGGTTTCCGGCAAGAGGAAGGAGGCTTTAATTTATTATGAGAAAGCTTATCATGAAATCATGAACCTTGACAGTTGCGGCGAGGCGATTGATGTATGTATCAATATTGCCGATGCGTCCAGACAGATGGGTAAGCTGGCTGATGCTTCTTCCTGGTATCGCCGTGCCTATTTCCTGGCAGATTCTCTGAATCAGCATGAAGCCCAGAACAGTATTCTCTCAGGACTGGGACAGGTTTATAATGATTTGCAGAACTATCAGCTGGCGCATCATTATTTCCAGAAGGCTGAACGCCTGTATCCGCCAAAGAATCCGAAAGATGTTCATTTCTTTTACAACAGTTGGGGAAATGTGTACAGCAGTCAGGAAAAACCGGCTGAGGCTCTGAAATGCTTCCTGAAGGCTCAAAAAAGGCTGCACGGCAGATGGAACAGCCCCTGGCGACGGCTATTGTTGATGCTAATCTCGGACAGACTTATCTGGAACTCAACCGGTTGGATTCTGCACAGAAATATCTGACTCTTACCACGAAATTCTTCTTTGCCCAGCCCTCCATGCAGAGCGATGTACAGTTCTATGTGGATGGGTTGAATGCATCTCTGGCTCTGAAGCAGGATAGTCTGGCGAAGGCTACTGAGATTTTGAACAAGCCATACGATCTCTCCAAGATGTCGCCTAATTATCTTTACCTTTATCATAAGGGACTGGCGGCTCTTTGTGAGCGCAAGGGACAATATGCCAAGGCTCTGCAATATCAGAAACTGATGAATCAGTACGACGATTCGCTCCGTAACGCTACGATGGTTTCGAATGTTCAGGAGAATGAATTGAGATTCAAGCAGGATACGGCCATCGTTCGCCGTGATTTATCCCTTAGCACCACGCAAGCAGAGGTAAGATCCTTTAGAGTCATCCTGTTCCTGATTATCGGCTTGCTGGTAATGAGCGTGTTGGCTCTCATCGCTTTCATCCGTTACAAATGGATGCGCAGCAAGCATCAGCATCATGAGGAGATGAATCGGATGATGGCTCTGAAGATGGAGAATGTGCGCAATCGTTTCTCGCCTCATTTTGTATTTAATGTGCTCAATATCTTCGTATCTAATCTTCCGAAGGGGGTTAATGTCAAGCCGCTTCATCTCCTGATACAGATACTCCGTTCCTACTTGCTTACATGCGATAAGATGGCGGTAAGCCTGGAGGAAGAATTGCAGATGGTGATGGGTTATTCTTCCCTTCGCCATGAAACCAATCCGTTTCTCCCGATGCCTCAGTTCCATATAGCCAAGGATGTGGATATGAAGCTCATGCTGCCGTCTATGATTATCCAAATTCCTGTAGAGAATGCCTTGAAACATGCTTTTGTGAGAATGGAAGAGACGGAAGATAAGCCTTTGCTGGATGTAAACATCTGGGTTGAGGACGATATGCTCCGCATAGATGTTACAGACAACGGATGTGGAGTTTCGGGTACCGTTGGCAAGAAAAAGAAAAATTGTGCTGCCAGTACGGGAACCGGATTGAGAATTCTGAACAGTACCATCGAAATGCTTAATGCAAGCAACGAACGCAAGATGTTTTTCAAGATGCAGAGCAACAGAGGAGCATCGGAAGAGGAGGGTGGTACCAGGAATAGAGGAATATGTGTAAGTATCGGAGTTCCATGTAATTACGATTATAATGTCTTTAAGTAAGAAACTTTTCATAAGAATTTAAAACGAAATAACATGCAAGATAGAATTAAGGTTGTGATTGTGGACGATGAACCACAGAGCATCCACAGGTTGCAGGATGATTTGGCAACTCTGGAAGATTTTGAGGTGATTGCCACATCCTCTTCGGCGGTATCGGCAAAGAATCTGGTGATGAGCATACAGCCCGATGTGCTGTTCATCGATGTTGAAATGCCTGGACAGACGGGTTTTGAGGTGTTGCAATCTCTGAGAGATGAAATTCCGATGGAACTTATCGTAGTATTTTACAGCGCCTTCGATAAGTATATGATTGATGCGCTCAGAGCCTCTGCCTTCGATTTCCTGTTGAAACCTTATCAGCAGGATGAGTTTGAACTGGTGGTAGACCGAATCCGGCAGAAAATGAAAGATGGAGATGATGTGGATGAAGATGCTTCTTCCGTTCCAGAGTTCTCTTCCTGTTCTTCTGAATCAGTCTTGGCTTCTCAGAAGGCTCAGGATTTTTCGGGAATGAATGGGATGCTGGGAACAGCAGCCAAGCGTCTTGCCATTCAGACCATTTCGGGTTTATTGATGTTGAAGCCCGATGATGTGTTCAGTTGCACTTTTGATGAGGCTACTCATCTTTGGCAGTTGAAGTTGTCGAATGGGCAGGTTTATAAATTGAAGAGGCAGGCCACGGCAAAGACCATCCTTTCCATGTCGCCTTCTCTGGCTCAGGTTCGTCAGGATTGCATCATCAATCTCGATTATCTTCTCTGCATCGAGAATTATACGCTCCGCTGCATCTTTTCTCCTCCTTTCGACCATGAGGAAATCACGGTTTCCCGCCGCTGCTATAAGGCGGTAAAGGATCAGTTGGAGATATTGTAGGAATCGGAAAAAAAAGAGGGTGTGCAAGATATAGTCTTTGCACGCCCTCTTCTTCTATGTTTTTATTCTTCAGTAATTCCCCAATCCAATAGCCCTTTGCCTTCCTCGTCCAGTTCGATGCCGAGGCCTATCACCTTTCGCTTGTCTGCTTGGAAAGGCTCCAGGTATTTGTTATCCAGTATCTGCTGAATGGCAGCCTTTTTACCACCATTATTTTTCAGTTTCAGTTCTATCACGTAGATGTAGCGTGAAGTTTGGGCGATGAGGTCGATCCTTCCTGTTGCAAGCATATGCTCTACCTCCACTTTCAGACCGATGGCATTCAGAATGGTACTGATGATGAGGCGGTAGCGCTCTTCCATATCCATCGAGGCAAGTTTCTTGTTGCTGTAAGGCACATCGGCAACCAATGCTTTCAACGTTTTCATGGCATCTGCGATTTGCCCGGTACCCAATTGGCGGAACAGACTGCCTTGCAGACTGATAATATCGCTTTCTGATTTCATGGTCAGGCTTGGCAGCACAACCTCGTAAAGAGCCTGTTTCACTTCTTGGTTTGGGAAACCTAAGAAATAACCAAATTCATCGCTTGACTTGATGGTAAGGTAACCCGTCTGATAAAGAAAGAGTTCGGCACCACCATTTATGACATCAGAACTCTCAAGAGTCTTGCGTAAAATCGGACAATTTTCGAAATTCCGTAAGCGCAGTTCCATGTTGTCCACAAACTTAGGTAGCATGGATGTTGCTCCTGATGAAACCCAGAAACAGCTCAAGTCTTGTGCGTCGAGTGCATTAAGGAGACTGAAAGGATTGTAGATGTCCACCATGTTTCTGCGACTGAAATGGTATCCATCGTAGTAATCCTTCAGGTTATCATGAGTTTGCTGCAAGGTCCACTCGTTCACTTCAGCCATTCTTTCCAGTTCCGGCTTGAAGTTCTCCCCGATTTCTTCTTCTGTAATACCGCAGATAGCTGCATATTCAGGAAGGAAACTGATATTGGTCAGGTTGTTGAGAACTGAGAAAAGAGAAATCTGTGTAAACTTGGTGATACCCGTAATGAAGACGAAACGTTGGTACGCATCATCAGCTTTCAAGATGGAAAACACGCTTCCATATACTTCTGTGCAACCCTCATGCTCGGGAGTTTTCCACGAGTGCTGGAGAGGAGAGTCGTACTCATCGATAAGAATGGCAACCTTGAGCCCTGTTTGCTCATAGGCGGTTTTAATGATGAGGTCGAAGCGGTTTCCTAGTGAATCTGTTGGTTTGATATGGATGCCATATAATTGCTCATAAACATCAAAAGTTCGATCCAGGTATGCCTTAACTTCATTTGCAGTCGCTCCCCCTCGGCTCATGTCGAATCGAATAACCGGGTACTGTTTCCATTCCTTCTCCAACTCCATGATTTTCAGTCCTTCGAAGAGCTCTTTTCTTCCTTCGAAGTAAGCCTGGAGTGTATCAACAAGCACAGACTTACCGAATCGGCGAGGACGGCTCAAGTAATTATACTTTAAACCTTGGTTCGCCAATTTCCAAACCATGTCAGTTTTGTCAACATAGAGGTATCCTTCTTCTCTGATGACATTGAAAGATTGTATGCCTACCGGCAGCTTTCTGCATTCATTGTTTGCCATAATCTTTTCTCCTATTCCTATCTTTAGCCGCAAAGATACGCTTAATTTTTGAATCATGCAAGTTTTTGGCAATTAAAAAGATGTAAATAGATACCTGATAAAAGAATATATTGTACATGCTCTAGAAAAATGCATTTTTTCTTGGTTTTTTCACGGAAAAAGCTTATCTTTGCATAATAATAAAGGAAAATTATAATAAAAGGTGGAATGATTTGCTTATCACCACAACATTTAAACCCCATTAGTTATGACGGAAGATATTAATATATTGACATTCGATAATTTTATTCAAAAGATTAAGACTATCACGACATATCGCAGTAACGCCAATAAGGAATACAAGGTAGTTAAGGTAAACAAGACCGCATTGGTACTTAGAGATCAGCGCACTAAGGCTGATTTTGAAGTACCAGCAGCCCAAGTATTCGCTGCCATGAAAGAACTTGGTATTGAAAACTGCACGGTTCTTAAAATGCGCCAGTATGTAGGAACACATGCTGCACCAGCCTCTGCCGCCCTCATCTTCTGGACTTTCGGACGAGGACAGGTTCAGGCAGCAATAAAAAAGTTTGCCGATTTGACGGTTAGGATAATAAGAGAACAGCAAAAACGGAAATAGTAAATCTGGCAACCTGTACGGTTGAAAGCGAATATGGCTGTATTGGCTTACGAATATGGCTGCGTTGGGCTACGAATATGGCTGCGTTGGGTTACGAATATGACTGCGCTGGGTTACGAATATGACTGCATCGGGTTACAGATATGGCTGCGTAGGCTAACGGAGCCGTATCCGTAGGCTTGCCGAGACGTCTGCATTAACTAACTGAGACGCCTGAACCCGCTGACTGAACTACTTGAGTTAGCAGATTGAGCCACTTGAGTTAGCCAACTGAGCCACTTGAGAATTTTTCTTCATGTGCTTGCGTGCAACCATAGAAAAAATCAATTACGATAACTCATTTGATTTCGATGCGGAGGGAATCCTTGTTGAATCGGATGCCGTCACGATTGATGAATCTGGATAAGGAACCATCGGCAGCCAGTTCTTTAGGAGTGCCGATAGAGAAACGGCTTTCTTCCATCAGCCAGAGACGGTCGGAGAGCTGGAGCGCCAACTCTACATCATGGGTTGACAGTAATATGGATTTATGCTGTTCGTGCGCCAGACGGCGGAGCATCTGTAGGGTTTCTATCTTGCTGGGGAAATCGAGGAAGGCGGTTGGCTCGTCCAGGATGATGATGCGGGTTTGCTGCGCCAAGGCTTTGGCTATCATTACCTTCTGGCGCTCACCATCACTCAGTTCGCTGATGTTTCTCTGGGCAAGATGCTGAATGCCCGTTTCCTGAAGTGCAGAGGCTACAATCTGCTTGTCGGCAGCAGATAATGTACCCCAAAAACCGGTATAGGGAGAACGGCCTATGCCAACAATCTCTTCTGCTGAGAGCTGGGCATGGTCTGTCTTCGATGTGAGAACGATGCTGATTTCTCTGGCGAGTTCCTGGGCAGAGAAATCAGAAAGGGATTTGTCTTGAATCAGGATTTCGCCATCAAGCGCTGGCTGAAATCCGGCTAAAGTTCTGAGTAAGGTAGATTTGCCCACTCCGTTGGCTCCGATGAGACAGGTCAGTTCACCGGCTTGGAGCGAGGCATGAACAGGTGAGGCTATCGCCCGGAGCTGATGCTTCGAACGATAGCCTATAATCAGATTCTTTAATGTAATGCTTGATACCATCTAAAGAATGTTTTCACCTTGAAACTTTACTTCCTGACAAAAAAGAGGAAGAATTACTTGGCTGCCAAAACCTCAACCTCTACGAGGGCGCCCTTTGGCAACTTCTCTACAGCTACGGCAGAACGGGCTGGATATGGCTGGCTGAAGAACTCGGCATAAACCTCGTTCATGGCTGCGAAATCGTCCATGCTGTTCAGATAAACTGTAGTCTTAACCACATGAGAAAGGTCGGTACCGGCTGCCTTCAGGATGTTCTGGGCGTTGGTGAGGCTCTGGCGAGTCTGCTCCTTGATGCCGCCTTCTACGAAATTGCCTGTTGCAGGGTCGATAGGAATCTGACCAGATGCAAAAACAAAACCATTTACTTCGATAGCCTGGCTATATGGACCGATAGCTGCAGGCGCATTGTCTGTGTGAATTGCGTTCATAATTTATTTTCTTTTTCTATTATTAAATCAATCTGGATACAAAGATAAGCATTTTTTCCCATAATAGGTCTATTTCGCATCAAAAATTAATAAGTTTTCTTACTATATTCGCTCGGTGTACATCCAAATTGCTTCTTGAAGCTGGTTGAGAAGTGGGAGAGGGTGTTGAATCCCGTCATGTAGGCAATCTCCGAGATGTTGTACTTGCCTTCCACGATGAGGGTGGCGGCACGATTGAGCTTATAGGTCTTGAAGAAGACGCTTGGATTCTCTCCTGTGAGTCCCTTGACCTTGTAGTAGAGCTTTGTGCGGGAGATGTGCATCAGTTTCGTTACCTTGTTGACATCCAATTCCGAGTTGGCTAGTTCCTGCTCCATCATATGATAGAGTTCGTCCATGAAGAGTTTGTCTTGTGGCGACAGCACTTCTTCCACGTTCTTGTCGGTCTCCGTGGCGTTGGTTAGGATGGTCTTGGTCTTCTCACGGTTGGTGAGTTGCGAGTTGATCATTGCCAAAAGAACGGGGGGTGAATGGTTTGGTAACGTAGGCATCTGCTCCACTGTTCAGACCCTCCACTTGGTTTTCGGTGGTGGTCATTGCCGTTACCAGGATGACTGGGATATGGCAGAGTTGGATGTCTTGCTTGATTTCCTTGCAGAGATCATAGCCGCTCATTCCCGGCATCACCACATCGCTGAGGATGAGGCTAGGTTCTTCCTCCCTTGTCGCCTTCAAGGCACTCTCGGCATCGAAACGATAGATGATGCGATAGGATGATGCCAGGAGGGTACGAAGATAATGCACCACTTCGGTGTCGTCATCTACGATGAGTATTTTCGGACGGTTGTCAGTACTGTTGTCTTGACTTACCTTGTCTGCCACTTTCTGGCTGTCGTGCAGTGGAAAAGCCATCTTCTGGTCTTGCTCCAAATGGGCTTTCTCGTTGGCGGCATAGAGGCTCTCATCGGTAGGCAGGGTAACGGTGAAGATGGCTCCCTGGCAGTCCTTGCGATTGCCCGCCTTTAAATCGCCATGGTGAAGAATGGCCAGGCTGCGGGCATAGTAGAGTCCGATGCCTGTACCCCAGTTGATGGTGCCTGTGGACTGGTTGTTCAACTGATAATATCGCTTGAAGATATTCTCCACCTCATTCTGTGGGATTCCCTTGCCTGTATCAGCCACCGTGATGGTGATAATCTGTTCTCCCTTGTTAGTGGTACCGGTGTCGAAAGATACATCTATCTTACCGCCACGAGGGGTAAACTTCATGGCGTTGGACATCAGGTTGTTGATAATCTTTTCCAGTTTGTCGGAATCCAGAAGCATCAGGTAGGAACCTTCTAGTCCGTGACAGTTCAAGGTGATACCTTTCTCCTCTGTATTCACGATGAAGAGGTCCATGATGCGTTTCATCTCGGTGATAATGTCGGTTTGCTTGACGTGCAAGCGGAGTGTGTCGTTCTCCAACTTGTTGAAGTCGAGCAACTGGTTGACGAGTCTCAGCATTCTATCTACGCTTCGGTTGATGATGTTCAATAGCAACTTGTCGTGCTTGTTGATGCTTTCACTTTCACAGAGTTGTTCCACTGGTCCCGAAATCATGGTGAGTGGTGTCCGAAACTCATGCGAGATGTTGGCGAAGAAACTCATGTTCATCTTGTTGATGCGCTGTTCCTGCTCCTTCTCATCCTTAGCCTTTTGAACCATGTTCTTCTCGATGCTGATGCGCATCTTCTGCCGATAGATCACGAAGCCGACGCATCCCATTATAATAAGGTATAGGCACCAAGCCCACCAAGAGTTCCAAGGCTCAGGGGCGATGCTTACCTGTATGCTTTTTTCGGCGATGATATTGTCGGAGTCGTTGCCTGCCATCTTGACCTTGAAGGTATAGTTGCCAGCTGGCAGATTAGAGTAGTACGCCTCGTTGTTATTGCCTGCATCAATCCATGTATTGTCGAATCCTGCCATTTGGTAGAAGTAATCCTCAAATCCGCAACCTATAGGGTTTAGTGGGATTTTGCTTGCAAAGCGAC
>ERZ791815.270-NODE-270-length-52526-cov-114.780336_pt1 | contig 52526 bp, 37 predicted proteins | sample MGYA00510302_ERZ791815 | MGnify/ENA primary metagenome ERZ791815 (study PRJEB30046, sample SAMN00791995) | human gut metagenome | study: EMG produced TPA metagenomics assembly of the A metagenome-wide association study of gut microbiota in type 2... | reverse complement strand
TGTCGCTTTGCAAGCAAAATCCCACTAAACCCTATAGGTTGCGGATTTGAGGTTTTATCATTATACCTTATTATATATATAGGAGTTCTCTTCCATTTCAGAACCCTATTTTGCTGCAAAGTTAGTGAAAGTTTCCCAAAAAGTTGTCTTTCTTTCGCTTTTTTAGTGAAATATATGCCAAAACGTTTCAGATTTTAGAAATAAAAGTTTAATTTTGCACCTAAATATGAAACGTTTGATATGAAATATACTGAAAATATGACTTTTGAAGAGGCTTCCAAGGCTCTTATAGATGAATTGAATGCTAATCTGGCAACACTTCATCAGAATTATCATGTAGAACAGTCTGATTGGAATAAACTCTATGATCAGATAGCCAATGTTGTTTCAGAGGAAACTCATCTTCCTGTTTTCTCTCCTGAAGTGATGGAGGTGCGACCTCGAGAACTGGAATGCGATGTGGTGCGATTCCAGAATAATAAGGAGAAATGGGTGGCTCTGGTAGGACTGCTCGACGGTCATCCATACGAAATCTTCACGGGTTTGCAGGATGAGGACGAGGGTATCATGCTGCCTAAATCTGTAAGCAAAGGCAAGATTGTGAAGACCATTCTTGATGGAGGATTGAAGCGATACGACTTCCAGTTTGTGAACAAGCGAGGCTATAAGATTACGGTTGAGGGATTGAGCGAGAAGTTTAATCCTGAATACTGGAACTATGCCAAGCTGATTTCCGGTGTGCTGCGCTACCGTATGCCTATAGAACATGTCATCAAACTCGTTTATCAGCTCCAGCTTACTTCAGATAACATCAATACCTGGAAGAAAGGAGTTGTGACAGCCCTGAAGAGATATCTGAAGGATGGTAGCCTGATGAAACTTTATGATGATAGCGATTCCGAATCCTAATCCCCAAGATTGAAACTGATATAAACTATGCTTTTCCGTAGTAAGATATACTTAAAGAATGTCCGTTTCCATGCATATCACGGCGTTCTGCCACAGGAAACCCAGGTGGGCAACGATTATGTGGTGAATCTGGATGTGAGCTATGATTTCTCCAGAGCCATGGAAACCGATGAACTGGCTGGAACCCTCAACTATGCAGAACTCTATGAACTCGTGAAACAGGAGATGGAGATACCTAGCAAACTGCTGGAATATGTAGCCGGAAGGATAGGAAAGCGACTCTTTGCAGAATATCCGACTATTCAGAAAATACAACTCGCCATTACCAAAGTTAATCCTCCTTTTGGAGCAGACTGTGACGGCGCAGGGGTAGAAGTTGTATTAACAAATGATAAAACTTTATAGTAGATTTAGGTTTTCTGATACAAAAGTAGTAATTTTGCAAAATCATCAGAAAGATATGTTGAAGAAAATAACACTCATATTGACCCTATTGTGTATGTTGGTGCTGACAGCGACAGGCGCCAACCGCCGTTTCACGCTCGTTATCGACCCAGGTCATGGCGGTCATGATGCGGGTGCACTTGGTGCTATTTCCAAAGAAAAGAATATCAATCTCTCTGTGGCATTGCAGTTTGGCAAATATGTTGAGCGCAATATGCCGGATGTGAGAGTCATCTATACCCGCAAGACGGATGTCTTCATTCCTCTGAAGGAGCGTGCCAACATTGCTAACCGCGCCAATGCCGACCTGTTTATCTCGGTACATACCAATGCGCTGCCAGCCGGTAAGATAGCCCGCGGTTTTGAAACCTATACGCTCGGTATGCACCGTGCCAAGGATAATCTCGATGTGGCTATGCGAGAGAACTCTGTTATCTCGATGGAGAAGGGCTATCAGCAGACCTATCAGGGTTTCAACCCGCGATCTTCTGAGAGTTACATCATCTTCGAGTTTATACAGGGTAAGAATATGGAGAGAAGCGTAGAACTGGCGCGCAATATCCAGCGAAAGGTATGTTCCGGTGCCAACCGTCCGGATAAGGGTGTGCATCAGGCTGGATTCCTGGTTCTCAGAGAAACTTCGATGCCTAGCTGTCTGATAGAGCTCGGTTTCATCACTACTGCCGATGAAGAAAGACTGCTCAACGATGCCAGCAGGGTGGATGATATCGCCCGAGGCATCTACGAAGGTTTTGCGCAATATCGCAATAAATACGATAAATCCATCTCGGTTCCTTATCGAGCTGCGGATACAGAATCGGTGCCGGTTGCCAAGATAGTTTCTGATACGAAGCAGGAGAAGGACGAGCGCCGTGCTGAGGAGGCGGATACTGCGCCGAGAAGAACGGTGAAGCAGGTGGAAACCAGAGCAACAAAGGCTAAAACGGTTCAGCAGAACAGAAGACAGAACCAGCAGGATAAACCTGCCCAGCAGAACAGACAGACGCAGCAGAACAGAACGTCTCAGCAGAATAAGCCGGCACAGCATAAAGCCAATGTAGCCGATGCGCCTGTCTTCAAGCTTCAGATATTTGTCAGCAACCGCACGCTCCGCAAGGGCGATGCCCATTTTAAGGGCGAAACCGGTTACGACAGTTATCAGGAAGGCAATATGGTGAAATATACGATGGGAGCCTCTACCAACTATAATGAGATTTTCCGCTTGCGCAAGACGCTTGCCGAGAAGTTCCCGGAAGCTTTCATCATAGCTTTCAAGAATGGAAAGAAATATGATGTGAATCAGGCTATACGTGAGTTCAAACAGAACAGAAACCGCTGATTGACCTGAGTAAGGATAAGATATAAGCACGAATATATAAAGAGATAAATATGAAGCTAACAAAAGAAATCAAGATAGCTCTTGTAGCTATTGTCGGTATTTTGGTTATGTATTTCGGAATCAATTTTCTGAAAGGCATGAATCTGTTCTCTACCAACAACGCCTATTATATGACGTTTGATGACATCCAGGGACTGGGTGCCTCTACGCCTATTTATGCGGATGGTTATAAGGTAGGTACCGTGGATGGTTTGGAATATGATTACAAGGAGAATGGTCCTATCAAAGTAAAGGTGGATATTAACAAGGATTTGAGAATCCCGCAGGGCAGTAAAGCCGAAATAGTAAAAGACCTGATGGGTAACCTGCAGGTGAATCTGCTTCTGGCAAACAATCCGCGCGAAAGAGTAGAACCGGGTGGTATCATTCCGGGTGCTGTAAACGGAGGCATGATGGATAAGGCTGCCAACCTGATTCCGGTAGTGGAAAAGATGTTGCCTAAACTGGATTCTATCCTTACTAGTGTGAATGCGCTGCTGGCTGACCCGGCTCTGGCTGCTTCGCTGCATAATGTGGAAACCATCACAAGCAACCTCACCGTTTCTACACGTGAGTTGAATACGCTGATGGCGGGACTTAACAAACAGGTTCCGGGTATGATAGGAAAGGCAAATGGCGTGCTGGATAATACCAACCGCCTCACAGCTAATCTGGCCAGTCTTGATGTGCAGGGCACTTTGAACAAGGTGAACCAGACTTTGGAGAGTGCTCATCAGTTTACTGAGAAGCTGAACAGCAACCAGGGCAGCCTCGGATTGCTGATGAACGATACCAAGCTGTACGACAATCTGACGTCAACCATGAGTCATGCCGACTCCTTGGTTATCGACTTGAAGGCACATCCGAAACGCTATGTCCATTTCTCTGTTTTCGGCAGAAAAGACAAGTAAAAAGAGTCTGAGCTAAATAAATTTAGTCTAAATAAGATTCGGTATGTTTCACGCCCCGAAATGACTCGCAAACTGTTTGTTTGTTAGCCGTTTCGGGGACGTTACATTATTGTTTCACTGAATTTCAGTCAGCTATATTTGTATTTTAGGCAAGTGTTTGGTATTCAGTAATTTAAAGACTATCTATTAAAATGTTTTAAATAAGGGGATTTGCATTTCTCCTATTTTTTTTGTAACTTTGCACGTGATTTCGCATCTTTCGGTGCGTCCCGTCATTTGTGAATTAAAGTATTAATAATATAAGTAATCAATGTTAGCAAGTCCAAAAGCCCTCTGGGACAACAGTCTTTTGCTCATAAAGGACAGTGTAACAGAGCAGCAATATAACACATGGTTCAAGCCAATCGTCTTTGAATCGTACAAGCCGTCGACAAAGACTTTGTTGGTTCAGGTTCCGAGTCCGTTCGTATACGAGTACTTGGAACAGAACTTCGTTGACTTGTTAAGTAAGGTGCTGCATCGTAATTTTGGTGAAGGAATCCGTCTCACTTATCGTGTTGTAACCGATAAGGAGCATAAGCTTTCTCAAGATATAGAGGCAGATCCAGACGATGCTGATATGGCAAAGCAAACTCGTGAGCGTGCCCAGCAGACGGCTGCCCAGCCTGCCGCTCCCCAGCAGCAGGAAGACATTGATACACAGTTAGACCCGAAGCTTACTTTCAACAATTATATGGAGGGTGACAGCAATAAGCTGCCTCGTTCTGTAGGATTGTCTATTGCCGAGCATCCCAATACCACCCAGTTTAACCCAATGTTCATTTACGGACCTTCGGGTAGCGGTAAGACGCATCTGGTAAATGCCATCGGCCTGAAAGCGAAGCAGATGTATCCTCAGAAGCGTGTGCTCTATGTGAGTGCCCGTCTTTTCCAGACCCAGTATACTGATGCCGTGCTCCATAATGCGAGCAATGATTTCATCAACTTCTATCAGTCTATCGATATGCTGATTGTGGATGATATCCAGGAGTGGGCTGGTAAGGCGAAGACGCTGAATACCTTCTTCCATATCTTCAACCACCTTTTCCGCAACGGAAAGCGTATTATCCTGGCGAGCGACCGCCCTCCGGTAGAGTTGAAGGATATGCCAGACCGTCTGCTCACCCGTTTCTCTTGCGGTTTGGTCTGCGAGTTGGAGAAGCCGAATATCCAGTTGTGTGTGGATATCCTGAGCAATAAGATCCGTCGTGACGGTTTGAAGATTCCGGTAGATGTCATCTCTTTCATCGCCCAGACCTGTAACGGAAGTGTGCGCGATTTGCAGGGTGCCATCAATGGTCTTCTGGCTTACAGCATTGTTTATAACAGCAGCATTGATATCCGTCTTGCCGAACGCGTCATCAAGCGTGCGGTGAAGGTGGATGATAAGCCGCTCACCATCGATGACATCGTAGAAACGGTTTGCCATCATTATAATGTAACGGTTACTGCCGTGAACAGCAAGAGCCGTAAGCGTGATTATGTAGTGGCTAGACAGGTAACGATGTATCTGGCACAGAAATATACCAAAATGCCTGCTTCGAGAATCGGCAAACTCGTTGGTAATCGCGATCATAGCACAGTTATCCACAGTTGTTCAAAAGTGGAAGAAAGGCTGAAGATTGATTCCGGTTTCAGCGATGAACTGGTTAGTATCGAAAACGGATTAAAGGTGAAAAGGGCATAAAGGATGTGCTTTTCGCTGATAGAATAAGTTTAAGCGCGGAACCTTGGTATAGTGGTTCTTGTTTATATAAATGAAATAAAAGGAAGCCTGGCAAGTTTGTTTTTGCCTTGGCTTCCTTTTTCCGTCTATAAACTGTTAACTGTAAACTATCAACTCTTTTTCATCATCATCTTCTTCCATTTAAAGTATCCGGCTACGGCGATGATGACGTAGAGAGCATAAAGTCCAGCCTTGAATGGGATGCCTTTGACGATATAGAGATAGAAGCAAACGGCATCTACGATAATCCAGAAGAACCACTGCTCGATATATTTGCGTGCCAGCGCCCAGAGACCCACAAAGCTCAGGGCATTGGTGAAACTGTCTTGCAGAGGAACTGTAGAGTTGGTGAAAGTTATCAGTATATAATAGGTGATGCCCCAGGCTGCCAGGAAGAACAGAAGAGTAGGGAGATAGAGCGACTTCTTCATATAGGTAATCGGAAGTTCTTCTTTCTCCTTCTGGTTGTGCTTCTTGCCATATTTCCATACGGCATAACCATATATACCGGCTATCGTATAGTAGACCGCCATACCCGCATCGCCGTAAAGACCATGACTCCAATAGAGCCATACGTCCAGGGCGGGCATGATGATGCCTACCAGCCAGAGCCAGATACTGGCACGGTACTCCAACAGGATATAAACCAGTCCGAGTACCGTGGTAAAGATGTCTAAACCATGTGATGCAATATAATCCATCATGATGATTTCTGATTAGAACTTCAATGTAAGATGCGTCATCCAGGTGGTATCTGCCATCGGGATGTAGGCTATCTGCTTGAATCGGTTGTCCAATGTATATCCGTAACCGGTAGCATTGCTCCAGGTGAATGCGCTGGCTGCATAGTGGCGGTTGAAGATATTGTTGATGTCCACACCGAAGCTTACCTCCTTGATGCCGAGTGCCTTGGTTACCTTAGCGCTGTAGTTCAGGCTCAGGTCGCTCTGTGAATAGCATGGCAGCGAGAAATCGCGGTCTTCTGTGTTGGTAATATACTGGCGACTTACAAAGTTGGTATGCCAGGTAGCAGAGAAACCGGCATAGTGGATATCGATGAATCCGTTCAGGATAGCTGATGGAGAATAAGACAGGGTTGAGTTGTCGTAATGTACTACGCCTGGCTTCGTTTCATCATCCCAGTTGCTTACATACTCATCAAAGTCCTTGATCTTGTTCTTGCTCAAAGCGGCATTTCCTTCTACAGACAACCATGACAATGGTGCCCAGCCGGCAGTCAGCTCTACGCCCATACGGTAAGAATCCTTGATGTTGGTGGTCAGCGCCTCGCCGATGTCACTCAACTGTCCGGTCTGAGCCAGCTGGTTGTCATAATCCATATAGTAGAAGTTGGCGCCTGCATGCCAGTTGTCGCCCTGATACTGATAGCCGAACTCTACATCGAGCAACTTCTCCTCTTTAGGGAATGGATAGTTGAAGTTGTCGGTAAAGTTGTTGCGCTCTGGCTCGCGGTTGCTGTAGGCTACAGATGCGTATGCCTTGTGGCCATCCTTGTTGAAGCTGATACCTGCCTTAGGATTGAAGAAGTTGTACTTCTCGTTGATGTTCAGCTCCTGGTTCTTGTAGCTGCCATCTGCCTGGGCGATAAATTTGTCGTTGATACCGTCGGTCTTGTATTCTACACGGCGATACTGCAGGTCAGCGAAGGCATTCCAGTAGTCTGCAAAGCGATAGCTTGCCTTGACGAAGGCGCTGTAGTCATACTTGTGGGCATCAGAGTCATAGTACTTATACTTTCCGTTGCTGCCTAAGAACTTCTTCTCGGCATCCTCGTTGGCAATATAAGTAAGGTATCCCCAGTGGTTGCCGCGGAACTGCTGCAGGTTCAATCCGCCGATAACATCCCAGTGCTCATCCTTGTAGTTGGTATTGTATACCATGCCGTAGGTATGCTGGGTGAGTCCCTTCTTGCGGATGAAGTCAGATTTCTTGATGAAATTACCTTCTGCATCATAGTAAACGAGTCCGAACTTGGCAAACTTGGCGTTGTTCTTGAACTCCTTGTAGTAGCCGTAGCCATAGGTATAATGCAGTGAGAGGCTGTGGCTCCAGTGGCTGCCAGGTGTCCAGGTAGCCGAAAGGATGTTGTGGTTCTGATAGAAGTTATCAGTAGTCTTGTCCCATTTGCTTCCGTCGCGCAGGGTATAAGGAGTGATGGTATAATCGCCCTTGTCGTTGCGAACCATATCGCCTGTCAGCACGTTAAACTTATCCAGACCTGCCTTATACATATCTTTATAAGTGCGGATGCCATCCTGAAGGAGGGTGAAGTTAGAGTTGTAATCTCCGCCCAGCACACCGTTCCAAGCCTGACCGGTCTTCTCGAAGTTGCCAATGTTCTTGTAGCTTATCTTGAAGTTATCGCCCAGCCAGGTCAGTCCGCCATAGTAAGAACCTGAGCGGCCTGCTGTGCCGTCTACATAACCGTCGGTAGCTGTCTCGTGATAAGCACCGTCAAAAATCAGATGCTTGCCGAGCAGACCTGTAGAGAAGCTGGCGCCTGTATGATAGGTATTGTAAGAACCGAAAGAGCCGGTAACTTCTGCAGTAGGGGTGAGCGAAGGAGCAGCTGTAGCCATAGAGATGCTTCCACCGAAGGCACCGTCGCCATTGGTAGAAGAGCCTACGCCGCGCTGTACCTGAATGCTGCCCAGGAGCGAAGAATAACTGTTCATGTTAGCCCAGAAAACGGTCTGGTCTTCCGGTGAGTTGAGAGCCACTCCGTCGAGTGTTACATTGATGCGGCTTCCGGCAGCGCCACGAATGCGCATATAGGTAGTACCGGTGCCGATACCGTTCTCACTCCAGGCGAGAATGCCCGGTGTACGAGAAAGGAGAAATGGCAATTCCTGACCTGAGCAAGAGAATTGTTTGAGTTCTGATTTCCTGATGTTAGCCACGGCGTATGGAGCTTCCTTTGTGGCACGTACGCCTTTTACAATCACTTCATTCAAATTCTGCACCTTCAAGGTGTCGATTTTTGTCTGTGCCAGTGCAGCCTGGCTTGCCAAAGAGCAAAACGCTACACTGAGTGCGATCCCGTTGAATCTTTTCATTTATTTAAATTAAAAACATCATATAAGGGGGAATTTGCCTTATTTTCCTACGCCAGCATTACCTGGTTCAGGTCGATGGGTATATTCTCAGCATCCGCTTTTTCCTCTTTTCCGGCGGTAGCACCCCTTAGTTAGCTCTCTGCTAACCGGGTGCAAAGGTACAAATAAATTTGATAACCGCAAAATTTGCGTAGATTTTTACTATATTTGTGTCCTTTTATCATTCTTTTTTCTTATATTTGCAGTCGGATTGCTGTTATTCGCAGTCCTTACAGTTTGAAACCTAAACTTCATGTGATAGGATTATGAGACGGTATATTTCACATTTGTTCACTTGGGTCATCTCTTTCCTGACCCTGTTGGCATTCTCATCGTGCTTGAATGAGCATTCTAAGGATCAGCTCGATGGGGGTGGCAGCAATGGTTCTGCGTCTGAAATATTCGATACGACCATAGCTCCTTTATATGATTTTATGGGTGGAACGATAGATGGGGAAGGCATCTGCGATATTCAGCGTCTGGACAGTCTGCTTTCTCTTTCTCCTGATGATGAGCTGCTTTATTCTTCCTGGCAATATCTTTATCGGGCTATCGGCATGTGCAACAAGTCGCTGGATATGATTGATTTACAGTCAGTACGGCTTACCGATAACCAGAAGGCGCAGTTCAAGGCTGAGGTGCGTGCCATCAGAGCCATGATGTATTATGAAGCGATGGATTTGTATGGCAGGATTCCGGTACTCCTGTCTTCTGGAGAATCACTCATCTATGAACCGGCATCGGGCTCTTCGGTTACCGATGAAAAGCTGTCGGCTCAGAGCGAACGGAGCGAAATCTTCCATTTCATCTTCAGCGAATTGCAGCAGGTGTTGCCTTATCTTCCTCAGACGTCAAGTTTGGAGGAAGGCTCTCATTATGGGCGCATCACGCAGCCTGTGATCAACTTCCTGCTGGCTAAGCTGGCGCTGAATGCTGAAATCTATATGTACAACGATTGGGCGCAGGGTTACAGGAAGCGTCCGAAGGGTAGGGACCTGGAATTTATGGTGCGTACTGCCGATGGCGCCTCGCTCATTACGGGTGGCAAGGCGAGTGAGAACCGCAGCAGGATATTGAATGCATGGGAAACCTGCATCTTCTATTGCAACAGACTGGCTGATGAGGGCTGCAATTTAGAGAAGGATGAAATCTTCAACAGTTCTGTGCGTTATCTGATGCCGAAGGATGCGCTGGTGATGGATGAGGCTGATTCTGTTCAGCATTCCCGGCCAGCCAAACCTCTTTTCCGTTTCCGTTATGCTGATGTGTTGCTGATGAAGGCTGAGGCGATGGAGCGCAACGATGGGGATGGCAGGGCAGAGTATAATATGGTTCGTGCGCATGCCGGTTTGCCTGCGCGCAAGTCTTCGCTTGCCAATATTCTAGAAGACCGTCAGGTTGTGCTGGCGGGCGAAACCTGTCACCGTCAGGACCTTATCCGTTTCGGCAAGTTCCTCAAGTCATTGCATCTTCGCCGTTCTGTTCAGTCCGCTCTCTCGTCCTGTTCCATTGTCTTCCCGATACCTCAGCGGAGCCTTGCCTTCAATGGTAAGTTGGTTCAGAACAAAGGATATGAGGCAATGGAATAGCCAAAAACTCTTCACTCTTCACCCGATAGCTCGAATCCCCTTTATATAAAGGCATTGCGGAGGGTGAAGAGTTTTTTGTAACTCTTCACCTCTCTTCACCCACTCTTCACCTCTCGAATCCCCTTTATATAAAGGCATTTCCAGCGATTGGGTGAAGAGTGAAGAGTAAAATCAATTTTTCTTCTTCTTTTCTGATATCAGCCGGAACTAGTGTGATATTTCGGTTATTTAAAAACCTGGCAAACCGGTTTTCGTTAGCTGTTTGGCTCAGACAGCCCACTGTTCTGCCTATCGCTAGTCTGCTGTTCTAGTTTCGCTAGTCTGCTGTTCTTGTTTCACTCGTCTGCTGTTCCCGATAAATAAAACCATTTTTTTTCTTTTTAAAAATCACTTTTTTCCTTTTCCCATCCTCGTTTAAAAATAAAATTTGTACTTTTGCATACGTTTTAACGTGTTAACGATAATCTTGGCAGATGCCAAATACAAAAATAAGAACGAAATGGATACATTATATTTATTGCAGTTCGCCTGTTTTCTATTTATGCTCGTCAATATCCTCATCCTGGGTATTACCCGACTACACATGAAGTGGATGAACCGGCGATATGAAGTGTCACGGTGGCTGATTATCGGAGCCATGGTAGGATTGGCCATACAATTTCTCATGCAGATGCTCCTGGGCTTCCGGGCGCAAGACGCTGCTGTGGGTGCCGTTTTCAACCTTCTGGTCTATCCCCCTTGCTTCTCGCTCATCGCTATTGGTATTTACAATATCGAGGCAACGCATGCCAACCGCCGGAAGATGAACATCGTTTGCGCCAGTATTTATGCCGCCATATTGGCTGCCTTCTGCATCGGCTTTATCCAGAGCGGAAACTTCCATATCGGCAGCTGGATTTATGTGATGATAGTCCTGTTCGCCTTCAGCGTAGCCTATTGCATCTATATGATAATAGTGGAAATCAGAAAGCGCAGAAGGATGCTGGAGGTGATGGCTGGTTATGATATCCTGCCTTACGTGAGATATGCGCGAGCCAGTGTATTCATGGTCTTTTTCCCTGCAGTAGCCCTGCCTTTTGCAGTTCTTTCCACCAAATCTCTATATGTTATCGGACCTCTGGGACTGCTTGCTGTCTTTTTCTTCACGCTCAGTTTTATGGCTTTGGGCTATAATTACGTACCTTCCGAAGAACTTCTGGATAAGGAGGAAGAAGAGAATGCTGCCATGGAATGCGTGGAAGACAATGCCTGTTTAGAACTGCAGGATGAAGAACTTGATGATAAGAAAGAAACTTTACAATCACAGCGTTCAGAAAGACGGAAGAAGATCGTCCGTGAGAAGTTGGATGAATGGTGTGCCGCCAAGGGTTATAGGGATACGTCGCTGAATATGATTACCCTGTCACGTTCGTTGAATATCAGCAGATACGAGTTGTCGCGCTACCTCTCATCCTGTCTCAATACCACCTTCCGCCCCTGGCTTGCCGAGGTGCGTTTTGAGGCTGCCAAGAAGATGATGTTGGATAACCCCGACTTCGGTAATGACATCATTTCTGTCGAGTGCGGCTTCTCTTCCCGTACTCATCTCTACCGTATGTTCAAAGAGAAAGAAGGCTGCTCTCCTACGGCTTGGAGAGAGAGAAACTGTTAAAAAGTATGTATTAGGTGTCGCATTCCCCCACGAATGCGACACCTTTTTTGTAGGAATGCGACACCTATGTGGGGGAATGCGACACCTTGTTTCAAAGAAAAACACTATATTTGCACCATGAAAAGTATAATAGAATCATTAGCCAAAGAAGAACAGGCTATCCTGATAGTAGCTCTGTTTCTTCTCATTTATGTTGGCATCATGATTAATGTCATGGTGAGGGAATATAGGACCTATCTTGATGATTACCCGATGTGTCATTTCTGCTTGGGTGATTTCATCAGGAGAGGGCGTTTCTATATCTGTCTCATTCTCGGCGTAGTGTTTATCACGTTCGTGGGTCTGGTAGTCAGTCTGATGGCAATCAGTATTCAGTGATTTATTGATAAAAAATAATAACAAAATATATTTATTTATGATGAAAAGATTTACAAATCTATCCAATGGGTCGCATGTCGACCGTATGAACTATGGGGGGGCGATAATCCGTAGATTCGCTCTGTTCCCATTGATGTTGCTCATGTTGTTGCTTCTGCCTGCCGGCATGGTGGCGCAGAAGGCAGCTTCCAGTTCTAAGTATATAGCAACGTATGAATCCTCTACCCAAACCTTGACTTTCAAGAAAAATGTGGGTGAAACCCTTCCTAAAAATAGTGCTTGGGTGAAAGATAAACGGACGGTGGCTTATATCAAAGAAAAATTAGGTAATGGCACTATCAAGCACATTGTTTTCGATAAGAGCTTTAGCACATACACTCCTACATCGTTGTACTGTTTCTTTGAAAGGCTCGCAGAGCTGGAAACAATTACAGGCCTGGAATATCTGAATACAGAGAATGTAACGAATATGGGACGTATGTTCTATGACTGCTCATCTCTCACCTCGCTAGATGTTACTCATTTCAATACTGCGAAGGTGACGAATATGAGCTACATGTTCTATAACTGCAAAGCTCTCACCTCGCTAGATGTTACTCATTTCAATACAGCGAATGTAACGAATATGGGATACATGTTCTATATCTGCTCATCTCTCACCTCGCTAGATGTTACTCATTTCAATACAGCGAAGGTGACGGATATGCGCTATATGTTCTATATCTGCTCATCTCTCACCTCGCTAGATGTTACTCATTTCAATACAGCGAAGGTGACGGATATGCGCTATATGTTCTCTAGCTGCTCATCTCTCACCTCGCTAGATGTTACTAACTTCAATACCGCGAATGTGGCGAATATGAGCTACATGTTCTCTGGCTGCTCATCTCTCACCTCGCTAGATGTTACAAACTTCAATACCGCGGAGGTGACGAATATGAGTTATATGTTCATGAACTGTGTTGCTCTCACCTCTCTCTATCTCACTAACTTCAATACAGAGAAGGTGACGAATATGGAAGGCATGTTTTCTTACTGCCGAGCTCTCACCACCATCTACGCCAGCAGTAAGTTTGTAACAACCCAGGTATCTAATAGTAGCGGTATGTTCAAGAATTGTGAAAAACTCAAAGGCGAAGAAGTATGGACAAAAGACAAGGCTACCGACAAGACCTATGCCAAGATAGAAGGTGGATATTTTAGTCGTGCAATCCCTAGGGTAAAATATGCTGATGGCACGCTGACCTTCTTTCTCGCATCCAAGGAGACTTTGGGAGAAAATGAGTATGGAATCTATGGTGTGGGAGCGAAACCTGACTGGGTGTGGAAAAACCCTAACGTTACCAAGGTTACCAAGGTAGTGTTTGATCCCGCCTTTGCAAATGCACGACCAACCAACTGTTATGCATGGTTCCAAGGCTACGTAAACCTCACGAGCATAGAGGGTATCGAATATTTGAATACATCGCAGGTTACTGATATGCATAATATGTTCAGTGAATGTTCACATCTCCAAACAACAGACTTTTCTGGCTTCGACACTCGAAAAGTAAAGGATATGAGTTATATGTTTCACAACTGTGGTAGTTTGAAATCGCTGGATATTTCAAATTTCAATACGTCGGAAGTGACGGATATGAGAGGCATGTTTGAAAGTTGTATTGGACTGACGTCACTTGATCTCTCTCATCTTAATACATCAAAAGTGTCTGTTATGGCTTCGATGTTCCAATCTTGTATTAACCTTTTGTCTGTTAATTTGTCGGGTTGGGATACTAGAAATGTAATAAGTATGACTAGGATGTTCAAAAGATGCCATTCCCTAAAGACACTTGACTTGTCTGGTTTTGATACTAGGGAAAAAACTTGTACTATGGGCGACATGTTTAATACGTGTAAAGAACTTACTACCATTTTCGTGAGCGATAAGTTTGCTGTAGGAACAGGCGCTACTGGTGATGGCACGATGTTCCAGGGATGCAACAAACTCAAGGGAGCCAATGCTTTAGATAAAGATAATCCACAAACGGGAATTGATAACGCCAACTACAAGACTGGCTACTTCACCAAGCTGGTAGGTAAGAATGGCGATGAGAAGATAGGAGCAACGGGAGAAACTCTTGCTACGGATAATCTCGTTCTTGACGATGGTAAGGACTTCGTGGCTTACGAGAAGTTCGCAGCCAAGGATGCATCTTACAGCCGCACGATGAATGCTGGCACCGCATGGGGAACGCTCTGCTTGCCTTTCGCCATTGCCCAGAGCCAGGAAACAGGATGTAAGTTCTATAGTCTCACAGGTATTGACAATGATAATGATTGCATCACTCTTGAGAGTTATGAAGAAGGAGCAAAGATTCCTGCCGGTACTCCGGTGCTCTTCAAGATAAATGAGGGTGTGCCGGAGCTCGAAATTTCTGCACAAAATGCAGACCTCGTTATCAAGCCAGTAGCTGGAACAAACAAAGAAGTCAACCTCGTAGGTTCATTCACCAAGATTGGCGGCAAAGACAATCAGGGTCTTACAGACACCGACTACATCATCGGCAAGGATAAGTTCTGGCTTGTCTCTGAGTTGAAAAAAGATGGCAATGGCAAGGGCGTGGGCATCAAACCGATGCGTGCATACATCCAGCCAGCCACAGCAGCTCAGGCAAGAGCAGCCATGCTGAGCATCGGAAAGGGTGATGGCACTACTGCCATTGACAACCTCAACGCTATCAGCAACGATGCCAATGCAGAATACTATGATGCGAATGGTCGTCGTACCAATGGTCTGCAGAAGGGTCTGAACATCGTGAAGCGTGGCAGCAAGACTTATAAAATCATGGTTAAGTAAAGAATTTTAAAATCAAAAGGATATGAAAAAGAAAGAATATACAAAGCCAGAGATACAGGTGGTAAACATCACCTCTTGCACCCTCCTTGCAGCATCTACTATGCAGCAAGGAAAAGGTGACAGTGGCAGACCAGAATTGGAAGATGACTGGTATTATGGTGATTAACAGTCATTATAACGCCTAACGGCATAATACAGGAAGCCCCCGGTGCTATACGCATCGGGGGCTTTTACCATTTTCTTCCTTCCTGAGCCTTCTTATTTTAAACTAATATCGATTCTAAAAAATCAGCAGGAGTCTGCACATTTTCTGCAAAATCCCTAAAGTCCTTTACATTTCTTGTTACTATCACATCTACTTGATGGAGCAAGGCAGATTCATATTGCACGCTATCCTCAAAATCTTTACGTTCAAATGATAGACACTTCTTTATAATCTCCTTATCCACATTCGTTATTTCACAAAGAGACGCAAGACCTAACATAGATTGATACAACTCTTCCCGAGAATAAGATTTGCGCAAGATAAAAAATGCATTGACAAATGTTATAGCAGAAACATAAAGTTGTATTTTTCTTCTAAAGATTCATATAATGAGTCATCTATCGCGTCTGAAACTTGCTTACGATTCTTAAGCGTCATCTTAAGTATTTCGGGCGAAAGCTGATAGTTAGCCCACGCATTCTCTTGCTTCTTTACAGTTGTAACAGACTTAGCATTAGCTGACTCCAACAGACGTTCGGCCAACCAACGCTCATTACTTGCTGTCAAAGGAAGGGACTGCAAGAAACTCCACAATTTATAAATAGCTAATGTTGTCATATCATACATATTTATATTATTCCAAATGCAAAACTACAACTTTTATTTAAAACAGCCAAGAATTTTGCTGATTATTTTAATTGAATGCGATATTTAATTGGCTAATTTCAATTAGAAAGGGGGTATCTTTGGAGAGCTCCGATAGGCAGAATGCAGAGTATACAGACAGTAAAGAAAACTTACAGCCAATTTCTCAGGAGCGTCAGGCAGCCATCAAGGAGAAGCTTGACAAGTGGTGCGAAGAAAAGACACCACAGTAAACATGTTCACCCTGTCACGCTCGCTGAACATCTCCAAGAACGAGTTGTCGCGATACCTCTCATCCTGTCTCAATACCACCTTCCGCCTCTGGCTTGCCGAGGTGCGTTTTGAGGCTGCCAAGAAGATGATGTTGGATAGCCCCGACTTCGGTAATGACATCATTTCTGCCGAGTGTGGCTTCTCTTCCCGTACCCATCTCTACCGTATGTTCAAAGAGAAAGAAGGCTGCTCTCCTACGGCTTGGAGAGAGAGAAACTGTTAAAAAGTATGTATTAGGTGTCGCATTCCCCCACGAATGCGACACCTTTTTTGTAGGAATGCGACACCTATGTGGGGGAATGCGACACCTTGTTTCAAAGAAAAACACTATATTTGCACCATGAAAAGTATAATAGAATCATTAGCCAAAGAAGAACAGGCTATCCTGATAGTAGCTCTGTTTCTTCTCATTTATGTTGGCATCATGATTAATGTCATGGTGAGGGAATATAGGACCTATCTTGATGATTACCCGATGTGTCATTTCTGCTTGGGTGATTTCATCAGGAGAGGGCGTTTCTATATCTGTCTCATTCTCGGCGTAGTGTTTATCACGTTCGTGGGTCTGGTAGTCAGTCTGATGGCAATCAGTATTATGGCGATGAGAAGATAGGAGCAACGGGAGAAACTCTTGCTACGGATAATCTCGTACTTGACGACGATAAGGACTTCGTGGCTTACGAGCCGTTCGCAGTCAAGGCTGCATCTTATAGCCGCAAGATGAAGAAAGGCACTACCTGGGCAACGCTCTGCTTGCCATTCGAGGTATCGCTCGAAAATCAGAACTTCCGTGCCTTCAAGCTTCTTTCAGCTGATGAGGGTACAGAAACTGTAGAACTCGAAGAGATTGAGGGAAGCATCGCTGCTGGTACTCCTGTTATCATCAAGATGAAGGATGGAGCCACCGAGCTCAACTTCACAGAAGCCGACAAGACGATAGCAAAAGATGTTCAGACTGCTGAAACTGCTGACGCCAACTACAAACTCCAGGGTATCTACACCAAAAAGGAGTTCAGCAAGGATGCTGATAACAACTGCTACATCGTGAAGGGCGACAAGCTGATGAACCCAGCCAAACTGTTGGATAAAACAACAACAGAGTCTGTGGGCAGCAAGCCTTTCCGTGCTTACATGGTAGATAACTCATCTGCTCCTGCAGCTGGTGCCAGAATGTTCAGCATCAGCGTCGGCGGTAGCACCACAGCTATCGAGCAGTTGGAGACTACAGCAGATAGCAAGGCAGAATACTACGACCTCCAGGGCCGTCGCCACCAGAATTTGCAGAAGGGTGTGAACATCGTAAAGCGTGGCGGCAAGACCATGAAGGTTATCATCAAGTAATAAAAAATAGTAATAAAAACAGATATGAAAAAGAAAAGATATATCAAGCCAGTGGTTAGCGTCATGGAAATGGAACCCACAGCCATCCTCGCCGGCTCTGTTATCCAGAAGGCGTCAGAAGCGGATTACCGCGACGAAAATGTGAAGGATTTCTGGGATACTAATAAGGGAATTTGGGCAGACTAGCCCCTGATTCTCTATCGTACCCCCAGGCATCACATCTGATGCCTTGGGGAAAATAAAAAGCCCCCGGAGCTATTACGCTTCGGGGGCTGTTTCTGCTTTCTAGGTATCGTGTTGATAGGTAAGTTCATGAACATCCACAACATTTTTTCCTAAACTTTTCTCCTATTTTCTTTGCACTTTCAAAATAAAGTCGTAACTTTGCAATCAAGATAGGTTAAAAAAGAAGGTTGCTACAGCAGAGGCCTTTGTGAAGAAGTACTATAAGAATATAGTTGATAAATGGGTAAACTTCTTTATTTATAAGAAAAGAATACGTTCAACAAAAATAACGAAGAAATTATGAACTTAAGTATTGTTTCTGCAAGATATGTGGCACCATTAAAAGTTGAATTACACTTTAATGATGACACTGTTAAGACGATAGATGTTGGGGCTTTTATTAGAAATCACCCACATCCGCAATATAACTCTTACTTGAATGAAAACAAATTCAAAAAGTTCAAGATAGAGTTTGGAAATATCGTTTGGGGAAAAAATTGGGATTTGATATTCCCTATAGATAAGTTATATGCTGGCGTTTGCTGCTGAACAAAAAGCCCCCGGAGCTATTACGCTTCGGGGGCTTTTTCCTCTTTTTTTCTTCCCATATTGCGTATAGTGTATTTCTATATGGGTGAAGAGGGGTGAAGAGTGAAGAGATAAATCGGGATTGCTTACAACTGATAGAACTTGGTGAAAGCCTTCACGCAATATTCGTGTCGATAACACTACCGTTTTCTATGTGTCACTGTGATAGGTGGGTTCAAGAACTACCACCATATTTTTTCGAAACTTTTCTCCTGTTTTCTTTGCATTTTCAAAATAAAAGCTTATCTTTGCAGACAAATAGAAGTAGAACTTTTAAATGGATAAATATGGCTTTAAAAATTAAAACTCGTGAAGAAGCAATTGCGGTATTACGAGACATGGTTAAACGTAAAAGAGAAATGGAGGCAAAGGCTCAAATAGACTTTGCTAAAGCACGTAAGGAGGCTGCAAACTGCTATGCAGGCCTTTAACTTAACGCGCCTCAATTTTCATTCTCCTTATAAGGTCTGGATAGATAATGGCTCATATAAGTTCTTGACAGATTATGGTGTTCAGTATCGAATAGAATTTGTTGAAAATAATAATATCTGGGAGGATGAAAAAGCGTATGAATTCGGTATTCTCAATGAAAACAAGAAGAATTCTCCTAACGATTCTAAAGTAAAAGAGACTGTACAAAGTATTATTGAAGAGTTCTTTCTCACGAATCCGGACATTCTTTTATATCAATGTGAAACGGGTGATAGCAGACAGGCTATGCGAGCTCGTCTTTTTACCAGATGGTTTAACGAATTCGATAAACGAGATCGGTTTTGTGTCAAGGTTTCTATTCTTAGAGATGAAGAAGTTGACAATTACATAGCTATTATAGTTCAAAAGAGTAATCCTAAGTTGACTGACATTCTTCGAGATTTTGATGAGTTTATCGGTTTCTTTGATACAAAGCCCGAATAAACGCGGTAAGTGAGATACAGACAAACGGAATCTCTATCGTACCCCCATCAGGCAGCACCTTTGCTGCCTGGTGCATAAAAAAAGCTCCCGATGCGTATGGCACCGGGGGCTTTTTTCCGTTTCCTTCTTTATTCTTCTTTATATTTCCTTCCAATCTTCCTTATACTTCCTTCCAATCTACCAATCCTTTTCCCTTATCATCCAGTTCTATGGCAAGGGCGATTACTTTTCGCTTATCAGCCTTGAATGGCTCGGCATACTGCTTGGCTTTTATCTGTTCTGTGGCAGCATCCACACCGCCGTTATTGCTCAGCTTCTGAAGTAAGTGCTGGCAATATCGTCTCATAAAGTGATTTTTTTACCTCAGAATTAGGGATTCTTCCCATATTGCGTATAGTGTATTACAAATTCTATATGGGTGAAGAGGGGTGAAGAGTGGGTGAAGAGATAAAGAAAACTCTTCACCTCCCGAAACCCCGATAAACAGAGGGGTTACGGGCGAGAAGGTGAAGAGTGAAGAGATAAATCGGGATTGCTTATATAACAACTCATTTGTTGAATTGTCTGCATAAATCTTCTGGCAGAATCATCAGAAAACAGTTTTTTTTCTTCTATAATTGCACCTTTTACCATTATAAATCTACCACTTATTTTTAGAACTATGAAAAATGTAAAGTTCTGATAATCAGATGCAGTTATAAAAATAGGTGGTCATTTTTACCACTTAATTATTTAATCAACCAACAAATATCAGACATTTTATATACTTTTGCAAACGGAAACCAATCATGGATGGGTTCCCGACTATCAGACAACAATTTTAAACATAAACATAAATGAGAATAACTAAAATATAAATTATGAGAAAATCAAAAAGTAATGCGATGTTGCGAGGATTAGCAGCCTCAGCACTCGTCCTAATGGTCTCAGCGACAGCTTGGGGACAGAAGGTGAAGATTACGGGTACTGTAATCGACAATACCAATGAACCCGTTATCGGAGCTTCGGTTCTGGAGAATGGTACCAAAAATGGTGTTGCTACTGACCTGGATGGTCACTTCACCATCGAAGTACAGCCAGGTGCCAGACTCAAAATTTCTTATATAGGTTATAAGAATAAGGAAGTGAAAGCTTCTAACGGCGTACAGATTATGCTCGAAGAGGAGTCTAATATGCTCAACGAAGTGGTGGCTATCGGTTATGGCTCTGTCAAGCGTAAGGATGTAACTACTGCCGTATCAAGTGTGTCAGCCAAAGACCTTGATACCCGTCCTATCGTATCTGCCGCAGCAGGTATGCAGGGAAAGGCAGCCGGTTTGCAGATTTCGCAAGCCAACGGTCAGCCAGGTGCTTCACCAACCATCCGTGTGCGTGGTACCACCTCTTTAAATGGTAGTAATGATCCGCTCTATGTAGTAGATGGTGTGCCAATGACCAATATCGACTTCCTGGCAGCTGATGATATTGATAATATCCAGGTATTGAAGGATGCTTCTTCTGCAGCAATCTATGGATCCCGTGCAGCCAATGGTGTCATCATTATCGGTACAAAGCAGGGTAAGGCTGGCGTAGCCAAGGTTTCTCTGAATGCTCATTATGCATTTAATACCGTACGCGATAACCAGGAATCTCTCAATGCGGCTCAGTATAAGGAACTGATGGATGAGATTGGACTGGTGAAACTGCCAGAAGGTTTGAAAGACCAGACAGATTGGAAAGACGAGGTGTTCCGTACGGGTAATGTACAGGACTACCAGCTCTCTATCACCAATGGTACCGATAAACTGAGATACTTTATCTCGGGTGGCTATACAGGCGAAAATGGTGTTATCAAGAAGTCAAGCTATCAGCGTTACAACTTCCGAGCATCTGTAGAGAACGATATACGTAAGTGGTTGCGACTCAATGCCAGTGTAACTTATTCTGATTATACCAACAAGGGTACAGGTATCATTTCGGGTGCCGGTTCTAACCGAGGTGGCGTAGTAACAGCTATCGTCAATACGCCAACCTATGCACCGGTATGGAATCCGGAGAATCCTAGCCAGTTCTACAACAACTTCTATGGCGTGAACATTACCTCGCCAGCAGAGAATATCGCCCGTACTCAGAATAATAAGTCGGCTTATAACCGATTGCTGGCAACAGGAAAGGCTACTGTCACCTTTATGCCTGAACTGACTTATAACACATCTCTCTCGTTCGACCGTACACAAGGAACAACCACCAACTTCCTTGACCCGATATCTACTACTATCGGCCGTCAGGAATTCGGTACAGGCTATGATGGCAGAAACATCAGTAGCGTTATCGTATGGGACAATGTATTAAACTATAAGAAGGCATTCGGAAAGCACCGTCTGGATGCAATGGCTGGTAGTTCCTGGACACAGAGCAAGTGGAGCCAGAACTATATCAACGGTAGCAACTATGCCAACGATCTGTTCCCAACCTTGAATGCAGCCAATAAGATTTCCTGGACAGGAACCGGTTCATCAGCTTCTGATTGGGCAATTCTCTCAACATTCGCCCGTTTGCAGTACAACTGGAATGATACCTATATGGTAACCGCTAATATGCGTGCTGATGGTTCTTCCAAGTTGGCACCACATCACCGTTGGGGCTACTTCCCATCATTCTCTGGTGCCTGGCGCGTAAGCAATGAGAAATTCATGAAAGATATCAAGTGGATTGACGACTTGAAGATTCGTGGAGGCTGGGGACAGACCGGTAACCAGAGCGGATTGGGCGATTACAGCTATCTGGCAAGATACAATATCAATCGTGTGCAGTGGTTTGGCGAGGGAAATGATGCCAATTCTACTCCTACTTTCTCACAGGGCAACCTGAGTAACCCTGAGCTGACTTGGGAAACAACAACCCAGACCAATATCGGTCTCGACTTGACCGTACTGGGCAACCGCCTCACCTTCTATGCCGATTACTATTATAAGAAGACCAAGGATATGTTGATGAACATCACCTTGCCGGCAGGTAGTGCTGCAGCAAGAAACCTGACCTATAATGGTGGTTCGATGATCAACAAAGGCTGGGAGTTTGCCATCTCTTCACAGAATCTGACAGGCGCCTTGAAGTGGAATACAGATTTCAACATCTCATTCAACAAGAATAAGTTGGAGAGCCTGTCTCTGACTCAGGTATATTATGAAGCCACGACTACCGATTTCGTCAACGAACAGGTGGTTCGCAATACGCCAGGTATGCCATTAGGCAGTTTCTGGGGATATGTTGCAGAAGGTGTGGATCCCGAGACCGGTGATATGAAGTATAAGGACGTGACCGGTGATGGGCTGGTATCAGCCAGTGACCGTACTTATATCGGTGATCCGAACCCAGACTTCACCTTCGGTTTGACCAATACCTTCTCTTATAAGGGTTTGAATCTCAGTATTCTTATCCAGGGAAGCTATGGCAACGATATCTACAACGTTTCACGTATGGAAACCGAAGGAATGTATGATGGCAAGAACCAGAGTACCAAGGTGCTGGCTCGCTGGAGAGTTCCTGGTCAGATTACCGATGTGCCAAAGGCTAAGTGGGATATCCGCAACTCAACCTACTTCGTAGAAGATGGCAGTTATCTCCGTGTAAAGGATATTTCTCTCTCTTACGATGTGCCTCGCAAACTGATTTCACGTTTCGGCCTGACCCGTCTGCAGCCATACGTATCAGCAACCAACCTGCTAACCCTGACCGACTATTCCGGTATGGATCCGGAGGTTAACCAGTATGGCAACAGTGGTAGTGTGCAGGGCATCGACTGGGGTACCTATCCACTCAATAAGAGTGTAGTATTAGGTGTAAAAGTAGAATTCTAAACATCGACAACAATGAAAACATATCATACAATCAAGACATTGGCGCTCGGTGGCATCGCCATGTTCTCTTTGGCAAGTTGCTCTCTCGACTACGAGCCATTATCAGAGCCATCAGAAATAACACAGGGCGGTCAGACAGAGACCTCAACTGCCGTATTGAAGGACAAGGCTGCAGCAGATGCACAGCTCAAATCGCTCTATGAGTTATTCCGCAACCGCCAGGAGCATACCCATCTCGACTATCTTCTGGTAGGCGATTCACATAGTGATAATGCTTATGCCGGAACTACCGGTGCAGAGGTGGTACCTTATGAGACCAACTCTATCGATGCCAGCAACTCGGTATTGAGCCGTGACTGGAACCGCTATCTGGAGGATATCGCCAAGGCAAATGTGCTGATCAATGGTGTTGAGCAATTGAAGGGGAACGGTCAGATATCAGAAGCAGAATATCATTCCTATAAGGCACAGGGCGAAATCTTCCGTGCCCTGATGATGTTCCGAATGGCTCGTCTGTGGGGTTCTTTCCCAGTCATTACGACCATCGCAAAGACCATCACATCCGAGAATATCAATGAGGTATATCCTACCTATTATCCTCCTCGCAAGACTCCGAAGGAATGTTATGAGCAGATTATTGCCGACTTGACGGATGCTGAGCAGTATGCACCCGATAATGACAACTCAGACCGCACCAAAATGACCAAGACCGTGGCTCAGGCTATGCTTGCCAAGGTTTATGCCGAAAAGGAAGTGCAGGATTATGACAAGGTAATCGCTTATGCCGACAAGGTGATGAATACAACCGGTGTAGAGCTGGAAGACAGTTATGAAACACTTTGGGGCTATGATGAGACTGCGAAAGACTGTATGAAACGCAATACCAAAGAAGGTATTCTGGAGGTGCATTGGACAACCGGTAGCGGAAACTGGGAAACCTGGATGTACGGCCGTCAGTTAGACAACTGGGACTACTACTTTACCTGGGCAAAGTGGATTACTCCTTCACGAGACATCATCAATGACTTTGACAAGGAGGGTGATGAGGTCCGTAAGAATCAGGCTATCGTATATTATGCCTGTACCTGGAGCAACTACTATCCGGCTTCCAACTATCCGTTCATGTATAAGTTACGCTCTTCATACAATAATATTTACTGGGTTCGCCTAGCTGATATTATCCTGATGAAGGCTGAGGCAGAAGCCTATAAGGGCAATCTTGCCGAGAGTGCGAAACTCGTGAACCAGATTCGCAAGCGTGCCAAACTGAAGGAACTGACATCCGATAAGACTGGCAGCAAGGAATCTATGATAGAGGCTGTTCTCCATGAGCGCCGTCTGGAACTTGCCTTTGAGGGAGAACGCTGGTTCGACCTCTGCCGCAACAACAAGGTCGAGAAGTATCTCAACGGAATAGACAACCGTGACAGCGGACGCATCAGACAGGTGAAACAGTTTGACAGCAACTCATACCTGTTGCCAATCCCACAGACCGCTCTTGACCAGAATACCAATCTAGAGCAGAATCCAGGTTACTAAGCTAACCTGGATAGCTTTCAACTCAAACCGTTATTAACAAATAAAAGAAGAAACAAATATGAAATACTATAGCAATAAACTGATGGTGCTGGTCTGCGCAACAGCTTTCTCGGTGACAGCTTGCAGCAGCAGTAACTCCTTCTCAGATCCTGTAGACTTTGATACTCCTAGTGAGGCGCCAAATCCGGTACCGGCACAAGGAACAGCCAAAACTTTCATTACCACAGCCGATGGAGTCTATTCATTGGCACAGGGTGAGGTGAAGTTGTATAATGGAGTATCTATGGCACCAACCACCATCGAACTCGATTTAAATAAGAAGTATCAGACGATTGATGGATTCGGTTATGCTATCACTTATTCATCCTGCTATAATCTGATGCAGATGAACCCAGAAGCACGTCAGGCTCTCTTGAAGCGCATTTACTCTACAACAGAGGGTTATGGCGTAAGTTATGCCCGTATCTCTTTGGGATGCAACGACTTTTCAAGTACCGAGTATACCTATTGCGACACGAAGGGCAGCAAGGCTGACCCTATCAGCAATTTCGCGCTCTATAGCGATGAGAACGATTATGTGATTCCGGTGTTGAAGGAGATTCTTGCCATCAACCCAAATCTGAAGATTATCGCAGCTCCCTGGACTTGTCCGAAATGGATGAAGGTGACAGATATAAACACCAAGAATCCTAAGGATTCATGGACTGATGGTCATCTCAATCCTGATTATCGCGAGGTTTATGCCAAGTACTTCGTGAAGTTTATCAATGTGATGAAGGAGAAAGGTATCAATATCTATGCTGTTAGTCCTCAGAATGAGCCATTGAACAAGGCTAACTGTGCTTCACTCTATATGCCTTGGCAGGAAGAGGCTCCTTTTGTAAAGGAATTGGCAGCGCAGTTTAAGAAGAATAATCTGCAGACCAAGATTTATGTCTTCGATCACAACTACAACTATGACAAGATTGCCGATCAGGAAGATTATCCTGTGAAACTCTACAATGCTATCGGTGATAACTTTGAGGGTTCAGAGTTGGTTGTCGGTGCTGCTTATCATGATTATGGCGGCAACAACAGCGAGTTGACTGATATCCACAACCAGCGTCCTGACAAGGAACTGATATTCTCGGAAACCAGTATCGGAACCTGGAATAACGGACGTGACTTGAGCAAACGACTGATGGCGGATATGAAGAATGTGGCGCTCGCTACGGTTAACCAGTATTGCAAGGCTGTACTTGTATGGAATCTGATGCTTGACAATAAGATGGGACCTAACCTGGATGGCGGATGCCAGACCTGCTATGGTGCTATTGATATTAATCAGAATGGCTACAACCAGTTAAGCTACAATTCTCATTATTACATCATCAACCACATGTCTAGTGTCGTTGCTCCTGGTGCGGTTCGCATTGGTAATACGTCCCGCACCGTTAATGACAGCAAGATTACACATGCTGAGTTTGTTAATCCTGATGGTAGTTATGCGGCAGTCATCATCAACGAGGGAGATGAGGCTAAGTCAATCAACCTCAGTGATGGAACTCATAATTTTACCTGCAAGGTTCCTGCAAATGGTGTCATCTCATGCAAGTGGAATAAGTAATCCATAAACTATTGTAAATGATTCATTAAAGATACGACCATTATGAAACATATCAGATATTATATCATGGCGTTGCTCGCCCTGCCACTGATGGCATCTTGCGGTGATGATGATTACAGTGCGCCTACTCCTGCCGGTAATCCAGTGATGAGCTATACGGCTCCTGCTGCAGCTGTATGGATGGGCGATGAAGTGGAGGTGAAAGTAAACTGCAAGGATGAGGGAGGCGTGGCTCTCTCTACCTTGAAAGCAAACCTCCTGTTTAGTGGGCAGAGTGTAGATGAAACTACCATCCGTACCAAGGAGGCTGGTGAATATACAGTCAAACTGAAAGTGCCTTATGCACAGAATGTTCCTGATGGAAAGGTGGATATTCAACTTACTCTGCAGAATGTATCAACCAAATCGAATACAGAGACCTTGTCGTTTGACATCAAGCGCCCTCACTTCAACAATCTGCAGTTTGTGAGTGCTGACGGTATTAAATATGACATGACTGAGAAGAGCGACTTTGTTTATCAGGCTGTTCTTCCTAGCAGCAAGAAGACCTTCAAGGGATATTTTGCAACGAAGGATGGAAAGTTTGTCTTCGGTTCCAGCACAGGTAAGGATATCAGTTTGGGAGAAACAGGCAACTTCAACTTCACTTCAGAGAATATGAGCGATGTAGTTGTCACTTTCGATGCCAAGAACTATACGGCTGGTCCTACCGATTTATTGCCGGTTACTATCCTCGATTTTGCCGATTCTGATGCAGGCAAGACTTGGGTGGGTGATATCAAGCAAGGTGCTACCTGTAACCTTACTATCAACGGCAATAATCTGCCAGATGACTGGTATTATGACAGCGACTGGTTCCAGAAAGAAAAGGATGGAAGCTATACTTTCAAGGCTATTACCGGCAGATATACTGTTCAGGCAGACTTTACCCATAAGTCATTCCGCATCTGGACAATGAATGGAAGTGAGCCAATGAAACTGAATGGCGATGGTACTGGTGCACTCTGGATCATCGGTAATGAAGGTGTCAACAAGCCAACTTGGGATGCTGTTAATCATGGCTGGTGGACAGGTGTAGATTCTGATGTCTGTCTCACTCCAATCAAGGATAAGGTATATCAGGTTACACTCACCGTAGGCAAGCAGCTCAGAGCTACTGACGTAAACTTCAAGTTCTTCGGTCAGGCAGCCTGGGGTATTGAGTTCAAGGGTAAGGATAACAGCCATCTCATCTCAACTGAGAGCGAGGTATTCGGCATCGGTGACGGTAACGGTCACGACAACGGCAATGTTTACCTGAAAGATGGAGTAGAACTGAAGGATGGCGAGACATACGTTCTTACTGTAGACTTGACTGCCGGTGTAGACAAGGCAGTTCTTAAAGTAGAAAAGAAATAATATGTAGGTTTATAATCATTCATAAGCATTTTAGGTTTTAGTTTGATAATTTAGGTATAAAGCTTTGTTTAAGGCTGCTCCAAACCTTTTGGGGCAGCCTTTTTTTGAGAGGTGCAAGGATGTAAGAACAACAAAAGTAAAAAAGAATATCAAAAAAATGCTTGAAAATTTGGAAATGTACCCAAAAAGCTATACCTTTGTCTCTTGAATGTCCTATACAGCAATAAGGGCTGGATTCAATGATTACCTATACATCAAATTATTATCAACTTATGCCAGAAAGATTATTATCTATATTGTATATCTGGTGTTTCGCTACACTTACATCATGCTTTGCTCAGAAGGAAAGCATCAGTGAACTGTATACTCAACTTGATCGGGCTATAGAGAAATCCCAGCACTATACCAAACTGAAAGAAAGCAGCATCACTCAGTTGAAGGAATTGATTCATCAGGAGAACAATCCGAAGTTGCTCCTCAATACTTATCGCAAGATCTATTCAGAATATAAGTCCTATCAGAGCGATTCAGCTGTGGCTTATATTCAGAAAGCCATTGTGTTGGCTCAGAAGGAAGGGCTTTCGGCCGAAGTTGCTGGGTTGAAAAGTCAGTTGGCTTTGCAGTATTCTACTGCAGGAGCTTTTGCTGAGGCTTTGGAGGTGCTCAATCATATAGATAAAAAGACATTGGATGAATCGAACCGGAAAGATTATTTCATTGCCTATTACCATGTCTATGGTGAGTTGGGCTTTTATAATATGCATGTAGATACCGATTTAAGTCAGAATTTCTTTAGTCGTCAGAATGCATATCGGGATACTTTGTTTGCAATCCTTCCACATCATAGCGAAGATTATCTCATGCGTAAAGAGGTGATGCTTACCAGTCAGAATAAATGGGATGAAGCACTGAAGGTGAATGATGAACGGTTGAAATTATGTAAGGAGGGGAGTCATGAATACGGCATCGTAGCCTACTATCGCTATCTGATTTACCGTTCTCTGAAAAACGAAGAAATGAAGAAATATTGGTTGCTAAAATCTGCCATTTGTGATGTGAAGTGTGCTATCAATGATCAGGCTTCGCTTTGGATTCTTGCTGACTTGTTGAGTCTGGAAGGCAATGTTGAGCGTTCTTATAAATATATCAACTTCTCTTGGAATGCCAATAAGAGTTTTTGTACGCGTATTCGCAGTTGGCAGATTTCGCCAGTGCTTGGTGCCATCGATCATAATTATCAGGCACAGCTCAAGAAGGCAAACCAGCGTCTTGTCTTTGCCATCATCTGTGTCAGTCTTCTGGTTCTTTCTTTAGGTGTTCTGGCTTTCTATGTCAATAAGCAGAAGAAATATGTTACCATAGCGAGAAATGAACTAAAGAAAACGAATGAACAATTGGAGGAACTGAATAAGAAACTTTCTGCTACCAACGAAATGTTGAAGACTTCGAATGATAAACTGAATGAGTCAAATGGTGTGAAGGAAGAATATATAGGCCAGTTCCTGGGAGCATGTTCTCATTATATAGACAAACTGGATAAGTTGCGTCTCCATGTCAATAAGATGGTAAAGAACCGTGAATATCAGGAACTTTATTCAATGACGAGAAGCAGTGAACTGAAGGAACACGAGTTGGGAGAACTTTATGCAAATTTCGATAAGGTCTTCCTGCATCTGTTCCCTGATTTCGTGGAAGACCTCAATAGCCTTCTGAAGCCGGAGGCACAAATCCATCTTACCGATGCAACAAAGTTACCGGCAATGGTGAGGGTATTCGCCTTGATAAGACTGGGTATTGATGACAGTACGAAGATAGCAGAATTCCTACATTATGCAGTTAATACGATATATAATTATCGGGCAAAACTGCGTAATGGAGCTATTGGTAAAAGAAATGAATTTGAGAAGAATGTGAAAGAATTAGGAACGATAAAAGGAAAAGGTTAATATATAAAATCAAAGGTGGGTGTGTCATAAGTCTGGATAATAGTTGGTGTATAACAGTTGACTACCGCATGCACAACAGGTGTTGTGCATGCGCATATCAGCTGTTATGCAAGCGCACAACAGCTGTTGTGCGACCGAAGATACTGACTGTCTCAACAACATATCCTATCTCTTCCAACAACTTATTCTGTCTCTTCCAACAACATATTCTATCTCTTCCAACAACATATTCTATCTCTTCCAGCAACATATCCTATCTCTTCCAACAAATAGAAGAGGGTGAATCATAAACTTATGACACATCCTCCTTTGTTTTTTATTACAACTGATAGAATTTGGTGAAAGCCTTCACGCAATATTCATGGTCGATAACACTACCGGTTTCGCGGCAGCTGTGCATAGCGAGGATGGCATTGCCCATATCCACACCCTTCAATGGGATGGAAGAGGCGAGGATATTGCCCAATGTGCTGCCACCTGCCACATCGCTGTGGTTTACGAAACGCTGGCATGGTACACCGGCTGCATCGCAGATGTTGGCGAAGATGGCTGCTGATACAGCATCGCTCGCATACTTCTGGGCTGCATTGAACTTGATGACCGGACCACCGCCCAACTTAGGATGATTCGTAGGGTCGAATTTTTCGCTATAGTTAGGATGCCAGGCATGTGCATTATCGGCTGAAATCATGAAGGCACGCTCTACTGCCTGATAATAAGCCTCTTCTGTATGGCTCTGTGCCAGAGCGATGCGCTGGAGCATATATGAAAGGAAAGGACTTCCGGCTCCCTGTTTGGTCTGAGACCCCGTTTCTTCATTATCGAAGATGGCGAGAACCTGGGTGGTATTATTGGCATCTGCCGCAATCATCGCCTCTATACCAGCCAAGCACATAGACAGGTCATCGAGTCTGCCTGAAGAGATAAACTCATCGTGTACACCGAAGGTGCAGGCTGGAGTGGCATCAGCCAGATAGAGATCGAAATCAAGAACATCCTCTTTCTGGATATTCAGTTCGTCGGTTATCACATTCATCAGGAGGTTACCCTTCTCCAGTTCATCATTGATGATGCCGAGGATAGGGAGTACATCCTTCTGCTTGCTCAACTTCACACCATCATTCACCTGACGGTTGAAGTGGATAGCGAGATTGCTGATCTGCAGCAATGGGCGCTTCACATGAAGAAGGAGCGTCTGGGGATTCATCGCATTCTCGCCCTTCACGATAACTCTACCTGCCAAAGTGAGCGGACGGTCGAACCAGGTTGACATGATAGGACCACCATAAACCTCGGTATTCAGTTTTACGATACCGCCCTCGCAAAGCATCTCAGCATTTGGCTTGATGCGGAAGGTTGGCGAATCGCAGTGGGCGCAGATCATGTGGAAACCGGCATCTGCCAAAGGCTTCTTTCCGATTTGGAAGGCGTAGATGGAAGAGTCGTTCTTGGTAACGAAGAACTTTTCACCCGCTTCAATCTTGCCCAAAGGCTCCTGTGGGTTCATACAGCGGAACCCGTTCTTCTCCAATTCCTCGGAGATATTCTTTACTGCCAGGAAATTCACTGGCGATGCGTCTAGAAAGGATAATAATCTTTTGATCATAGTCTATATCTTTATATTAATATCTTGCAAAGATAATAGATTTTTTTCATTTTATCTCATTATTCTATTTGTTTTTCATTTTTTTGTATTATCTTTGTCCCCAAATTAGATCAATGAAAGAATTATGAAACGATATAAATCCTGCACTCTAATTATATTGCTGCTGTTGGCATCGGCTTTTCAGGTATATGCGCATATTTCCAGAAATATGTTCATGCTTTCCAATCTCAATACTGACATTGGTCTTTCCAGCCCTCGTGTTTATTCTATTGTCGAGGCAGAGGATGGTGCCATGTGGATAAGTACTAAGCGTGGAGTTGACCGATATAATGGGCAACAAGTAACCAATTATACTTTATACACAGAGATGCCGTATAGTGATGCTAGTGGTAGATGTATTAAACTGACTAAGGATGCGCAACATCTGATTTACGCCTACGACAACAAGGGAAAGGTGTATATATATGATAAGAGGAAAGATGCATTTGTCTTGAAATGTAATCTTCAGAACATTTTAGGTGGAAGTATCGTGTTGAACGAACTGTTGGTAGACGAAAAGGGCAATTTCTGGTTAGCTATGGATAGAGGCATTTATTGCTTATCAGCAGCTACTGATGGAAAGGAGATCGTTCGGGAGACAGCTAAGGGTAGGTTTGTATTGAAAAATACCTATATTAATCATATCCAATTTATAGGTGAGAAACTCTTGATAGGAACATTTAAAGATGTTTATTGCTATTCGATGTCTGCCCGGAAGTTAGAAAAGAAGATTAGTGGCAGTTCTGTCGTATCCTCTTATCATGATATTGTGGGACATCGTATCTGGCTGGGTACTTTTCACGAAGGAGTTAAAGTGATGGATGATCGTACTTGGAAGCTGATAAAATCTGCTGATTTCCAATCTTTGCAAAACATTCCTAAAATTCCAGTACGTTCAATCATTTTATATGATAAGCAGACTCTTCTGATGGCTGTAGATGGAGCTGGAATATATGCTTATGACAGTTCGAACAAACAAACCAGACTCTTGCTTGATACAGACGGACGTCCGGGTAACGTGCTGAATGGTAATGGATTATATACCTTGTGCTGCGATCGTTTCGGCGATTTGTGGACAGGCTCTTACTCGGGAGGAGTAGATTTGGCAATACCGATGAAGCATACTTTGGAATATATCACACATGAATATCTCAACAATCAATCACTGATAGATAATTGTGTGAACGATGTTTTCCAAAGCCGTGATGGGAAAATATGGTATGCCACAGATAAAGGAGTAAGTGTTTATGATGCGCAGACTCGTCTCTGGCATCATGGATTATATAATAAGGTGGCGCTTACGATTTGTCAGACTGTAGACGGCAGAATTCTGGTTGGTACCTATGGTAATGGCGTATATCAGGTTCATGCTGATGGCACTAGTATGCCTGCTTATTCTGTGGAAACAGGAATGTTGAAGAGTGATTACGTATTCAGTCTTTTTACTGATAGCGATGGTAATATTTGGGTGGGATGTTTGGATGGAGATATGGCTTGTTTCCCTTCAGATAAATATAATTTGGATGGAACGGGAAAGTCGGTATTCCATCTGCCTGTCAACGAAGTGCAATGCATCACGGAATCACCGGATAAGCGTTTTATTGCTGTAGGAACTTCGCATGGAGGCTATTTGATTGATAAGCGCGAACCTTTGCATCCTCGTCGTTTCTTTTATCCTGAACAGTATCCCGGTAAAGACATTAATTTGTTTGTCAACAGTATGGCTTTTCAGGATTCCCGTCATATCTGGATTGGAACGGATGGAGGAGGACTCTATGATTATGATTTCCTGACAAAGAAGTTTAAGCGTTATACTAATCAGGACGCTTTGCCTTCTAATACTGTTTATGGACTTATAAAAGGTATTAATGGCAATTTGTGGATCAGTACGGATAAAGGATTGGCGTTCATGAAACAGGGGAAGATAGTAAACCTCAACATCTTTAAGGGAATGGAACGTGAGTATAACCGAATGTCTGTTGCATGTACTTCAGATGGCAGGGTGCTTTTTGGCAGCAACGATGGAGTTGTCGCTTTGACTCCTATGTTTGCCAAAGGTTTGAATTATGCCGCTCCACTTCGTATTCATAGTGTTGAGGTTGAAGGTGTCGAACGTTCCGATCACTGGAATGAATGTCTCTTTGAAATGTTGAAGGAAGGCAAATTGAAACTTAGCCATAATGAGAATACGCTGGTTGTTTCTTTCGAGAGTATCAATTATCAATACCAGTATGATATTCAATATCAATATTATTTGGAAGGATACGACCGTAATTGGAGTAAACCATCTTCTAATCAGTTGGCACGATTTGTAAATTTGCCTTCGGGCAGCTATGTGCTTCATGTAAAGGCTATCTGCAGAAGTAATGGTAGAGAATTGGGAGAAACAACTTTGGAAATTCATATAGCCCAACCTTGGTGGAATACCTGGTGGGCATGGATTATCTATCTCTGTATTTTTGCTGCCATCTTATATTTTGCCTGGCAGTATTACAAAGAGCGCTTACAGCGAAAGTATTATGATGAGAAAATCAATTTCTTCGTTAATACTGCCCATAACATACGTACTCCTTTGAGTCTCGTGTTGGCTCCTCTTGATAATCTGGCTAATGATTCCAGTTTGAGTGAGAAAAGCCGTGGATTCTTGGATATGGCGCATCGCAACGGCAACAAACTGTTGAAGATGGTTACAGAATTGCTTGACTTCCAAAAGGTAGAGCAGTCTGCCGAACAGGTTCGCCTGCAAGATATAGAATTGCCGATGCTTTTACGTGTGCAGTTGGAAAAGTTTGTATTGGCAGCTCAGGAGAAGCATATTCAACTGTGTATTGAAACGTGTCCGCAGCAACAGATTCATTCTGATGTCAAAATGATGGATCTGATATTGGAAAATCTTCTCTCGAATGCTATCAAATATACACCTCAAGGTGGAAAGGTTACGTTGTCGGCTTCTGTTGAAGGTAAGATGGCTATGATTCATGTATGTGATACCGGTATAGGTATTCCAAAGGCTGAAATTAAGAGTATCTTCAAGACCTTCTTCAGGGCTTCTAATGCGATAAATTCTCAGGAAATGGGAAGTGGATTAGGACTGATGCTTACACGAAAGCTTGTAGAGAAATTAGGAGGAAAGCTTAGTTTCGTAAGTGAGGAAGGAAAGGGTACTACTTTCTGTGTGAAGATGCCATTAGGTCATGTAACAGATTCTTCTGTCCGGCTTGTAGGAGAAAAGAAAAATGTTGCAACTGAATCTTCTTTAGCTGAAGAAAAGCATGATGAAACTTGCCAGACTGTGTCTCCTGCGGTTCTGCAGGATACTGATGTTTCAACGGATACACTTCTTTTTGTCGATGACAATGAAGATCTTCGCAAATATATCAGAATGACTTTTGGTGATTCTTATCAAGTAGTTGCTGTGGAGAGTGCAGAGGCTGCCTTGAAATATTTGAAAGAGGGCGGGGTATGTGATATCGTTGTTTCTGATGTCATGATGCCGGGAATGCACGGAGATGAGTTTTGTCGCAGCATCAAGGAAAATAAGGAAACATCATGGCTGCCTGTTATCCTGCTGACTGCTAAGGCTGGTCGTGACTTTATGATAGAGGGACTCGGACTTGGTGCTGATGACTATATAGCCAAGCCATTCGATACTGCTATTCTTGCGAGTAAGGTTGCCAGTATTTTGAAGAATCGTCGCCGGTTGAGTCTGTATTATATGGACAGAAGCCTTGCTCTTGTTAGAGGAGAGGTTGCTTCTGAGTCTGCTTCTTCCGAGCAGATTGTGGGTTCTGATTCTTCCAATGAACACTTGGAACCTACTGGAGCTTCTGAAGAGAAAAAGGATGATACTGTCTTGAATAAGCAAGGCCAGACATTCGAAAATGTGGCAGAAGCTGTTCTGAATCCGCAAGACCAGGCTTTTATAGATAAAGCTACCCGTTTGGTGTTGACTCATCTGAGCGACACAGACTTTAATATCGACCGACTCTGTAGAGAGATGGCGATGAGCAGAACGCTTTTCTATGGTAGGCTGAAGACTCTTACGGGCCAAAGTCCGCAGGATTTTATGCGTTTGATACGTCTGGAGCAGGCTGCAATCTTCCTGAAACAGGGGGATAGTGTGCTGGATGTATCTGTGAAAGCCGGTTTTGTAAATGTGAAGTACTTTAGTACTGTATTTAAAAAGCACTTTGGAGTTTCTCCAAGTAAGTATCTGTAAATTAGAGTTTTAAATTCAAAGAAAAGGTTTCTGTTTAGACGATATGTCTGAATTGAAACCTTTTTTGTTTGTTATCTAACCCTCTGAAAGTTCCTTTTCTTTATCTTTGCAACCAGATTCTGTTACGTAAGTTAAACAGTTATTTAAAAAACGAAACAATAACAATATAAACATAAAAATGAAAAGGAACTTTTTGAAAATTAGCCTCTTTTTAATAGGTGTCTTCACATGTTTCTCATGCGAAGCAAGTACGTTGCCCTCATCCGGCAGTTCTGATGGTGTAGGCGAATCCATACCTACTGCCCAGCAATGGAATAAAGACGTTGTGGGGTGGAATCTTGGCAACGAATTCGAGTGCTCAGCTCCTGGACAGGATGGTGAGTCGATGCAGATTGGCAACCCTGATGGTTCTATCCATGCAGAGACAGCCTGGGGCAATCCCGTTGTTACCAAGAAGATGATACAAGCCGTGAAGAAGGCTGGTTTCAATGCCATCCGTATTCCAATCCGTTGGCAGTGTCACATTACCAACGCTCAGGCGATGAGCATCGACAAGGCTTGGATTGCTCGCATCAAGGAGGTGGTGGGCTGGTGCCTTGACAACGGTTTGAAGGTTATCATCAATGTGCATCATGAAAAATGGCTCGAAGGTCGTCCTACCTATCAATATAAAGAAGAAAACTGCCAGAAGCTTGCGCTCCTCTGGATGAATATCGCCTCTGAGTTTGCCAATTATGACAGTCGCTTGGCTTTCGCCGGTACCAATGAGGTTCACATCAGGGACAACTGGGGCAAGCCTACTGCCGAGAACCTCGAAGTGCAGAATGCTTACAATCAGATATTCGTGGATATGGTTCGTGCCACAGGCGGCAACAATGCCAAGCGCCACCTCATCTTACAGACTTACGTTTGTAACCCATGGTTTGGCATAGAGAATGGAGATTTCATCATTCCGAAGGATGCCGAAGGCAATGGCAACAACTATATGAGTGTGGAATTTCACTACTATCAGCCATGGAGCTACGCCGGCGATTGCACCTACGATTACTGGGGTGATGCCTACAAGGATGCTGGCAAGATACCTGCAGAAAATGAGAAGACCATGACGGATTTCTTCGACAAGGTGGTGAATACCTGGAGCAACAAAGGACTGGGTATCGTAATAGGAGAGTGGGGAGTAACCGATCACTATAAGTCAAACTCAGAGAAAGTGCATGAAAACATGACCTACTACTGTAAGTTCTTGACTACGGAGGCTCGCAAACGAGGCTTCTCTACTTTCGTTTGGGACAACAACCACTTTGGCAACGGCTCAGAGAAGTATGGCATCTTCGACCGTTTCAAGAGTATGAAGGTGAATGCTCCTTGGATTCTCGAAGGAATCTTTGGGAAAGAATAATGTTAAACTAAAAACAAAAATATCAATTATGAGAAAGAAAACTATGTTTCTCGGCCTGCTCGGTGCAGGTTTGATGTGGATGCCTGCTTCTGCCATTCTCGCTGCCCAGATGAACAATGCAGCGATGAGCGTTCAGCAGAACCAAGGCATCAAGGGTACAGTGGTGGATGCCACTGGCGAAACCTTAATTGGCGCTAGCGTGAAGGTGGCCGGTACAACCAATGGTGCCGTTACCGATCTGGATGGTAAATTTACGTTGAACTGCAAGCCTGGAGTAACGCTCGAAGTGAGCTACATCGGTTACAAGACGATGACCGTGAAAGCTGCTAATGGCATGAAAATCACGATGCAAGAGGATGGTAAGGCCTTGAATGAGGTCGTTGTTACCGCCCTTGGTATCAAGCGCGACCGCAAGGCTTTGGGCTATGGCTTGGAGGAGGTTAAAGGTGAGGAACTCACCAAGGCGAAGGAAACCAACGTCATCAACTCTCTTTCAGGTAAGGTGGCTGGTCTCGTTGTGCAGAACACCGCTGGCGGTGCTTCTGGTTCTACCCGCGTACTTCTTCGTGGTAATACAGAAATGGCAGGCAATAACCAGCCTCTTTACGTGGTGGATGGTGTGCCTTTGGATAATACAAACTTTGGCAGTGCTGGTGAAGCTGGTGGTTATGACCTCGGTGATGGTATCTCTGCCATCAATCCTGACGATATCGAGACGATGACCGTATTGAAAGGTCCTGCTGCCTCTGCCCTCTATGGTAGCCGTGCTTCTCATGGTGTTATCTTGATTACGACCAAGAAGGCGGAGAAGGATAGAATTTCCGTGGCGTACAATGGTTCTTATACTATCGATACCCAGTTGGCTAAATGGGACGACATCCAGGAGATATACGGTGCTGGCTACAATGGCGAGCTTCCTAATTCGAGCACTTCTGGTACCAATGCCAGTTGGGGACCTAAGGCCGATGACTTCATGTTCAAGTATTTCGATGGCGAGGAACGTCCATTCATGATGCATCCTAACAATGCTTCCGGTTTCTTCCGTACAGGTTTCACCACCCAGAACTCTGCCATCCTCTCAGTTAATTCCGGTAAGACGGGTATGCGTTTCTCTGTTACCGATATGCGCAACAAGGATATCTTGCCAAATACCAATATGAGTCGTGACAACTTCAACCTCCGTGTGAATACCTCAGCTGGTCCTGTTGACTTCGACTTCACCGCCAACTATACTCGTGAGAAGGTAAAGAACCGTCCTGCCCTTGGTGACTCTCAGAGCAACGTGGGTAAGAACCTCATGACCCTGGCGGGTACCTACGACCAGGCTTGGCTGAAGCACTATGAGGATGCCGACGGCAACTACTCCAACTGGAATGGTAACGATCAGTATAACAAGAACCCATACTGGGATCTCTATAAGAACAGCAATACATCCGACAAGGACGTGTTCCGTTTTACGGGTAAGGCAATCTGGAACATCAACAAGCACCTCAAGTTGCAGGGTACTATTGGTACCGACATCAACAGCATGAACTTCGAGGACTTCATCGCCAAGACAACTCCAGGAACTCCTGCCGGAAAGCTTACCGACCAAATCTTCAACAACCGCACACTTAACGCCGAGATACTCGCCCTCTACAACAACTCATGGGGCGACTTCGATGTCAACGCTACCGCTGGTGGTAACATCTTCAAGGTGAACAACAAGACCACTACAAACATCGGTCTCAACCAGCAGATGAATGGCGTCCAGAACATCATGAACTATCAGGAACAGAATACTCGTGAGAGCATGTACAAGAAACAGATCAGCTCTCTCTATGCCAGCGCGAGCCTCGGCTACAAGCATACTTACTATTTGGAGGGAACCCTCCGTGGCGATAAGTCGTCTACGCTCCCTACAAATAACAATACATACGTATATCCATCTGTATCGGGTAGTTTGGTTTTCTCCGAGTTTATCAAGAACAAGAAGTTCATCAATTATGGTAAGATTCGTGCATCTTGGGCAAAGGTAGGTAGCGATACCGATCCATACCTGTTGGCACTCAACTATACCACGGGCAAGTACAGCTACTCGGGTTATACCATCGGTATGATAGCCAACTCAACACAGCCAAACAAGGATTTGAAGCCTACAATGACAGGTTCTTACGAGGTAGGTTTGGAGATGAAGTTCCTTAACGGACGCTTGGGCTTGGATGCCACCTATTACAACCAGAACTCCAAGAACCAGATTTTGAGTTTGGCTTCAACCACCACCTCTGGCTATGCTTACCGCCTCATCAATGCCGGTGAGATTCAGAACCAGGGCGTCGAGATTGCCCTCAATGCCCGTGCCTTGCAAATCAAGGACTTCGCTTGGGACTTGGGTGTCAACTTCTCGAAGAATACCAACAAGGTGAAGTCGCTCACCGATGGCATGGACTACTTCGAGTTGGCGAAGGCATACTGGTGCGGTGTTTCTGTAGGTGCCAAGGTAGGTGAGAACTATGGAGCTATCCGTGGACACGACTTCCTCTACAACGACAAGGGACAGGTGGTTGTCGATGCAGCTACTGGTCTTCCAAAGGTTGACCAGGAAATCAAGACCATCGGCAATTCTACTTGGGACTGGACAGGTGGTTTCTACTCAACCTTCAGCTACAAGAACTTCCGCCTCTCTGCATCCTTCGATGTGAAGGTAGGTGCCGACATCTACTCTATGTCCATGCGTTCCGCATACCAGACTGGTAAGGCAAAGGGAACATTGGCAGGTCGTGAGGAGTGGTACACTTCTGAGGAGGCTCGCAAGGCTTCGGGTATGGACCTTGCCGCATGGCGTGAAACAGGTAACTGCAAGGGATTTGTCGTAGATGGTGTCATCGACAATGGCGACGGTACTTATCGCAAGAACGACATCGCCGTGAACCCTGAAGATTACTGGAAGCATGTGGCAAATGGCGTGCAGAGTGCCTTCATTTACGACAACTCTTACGTGAAGTGTCGTGAGATTACTTTCGGCTATACCTTCCCAGAGAGCATCCTGGGCAAGTATGTCAAGGGCTTGACCGTATCCTTCGTGGCTCGTAACCCATTCATTGTTTGGAAGAACATTCCTAACATCGACCCAGACTCCAGCTACAACACCTCAGGTCTCGGTCTGGAATATGGTTCCCTGCCATCTCGCAAGAGTTATGGTTTGAACGTGAACGTGAAGTTCTAGTCTCGAAAAAATGAATGAATTTCGTTAGAAGAGTTCTAATATATAATAATGTAAGAAAATGAACAATATAATCAAGAAATATATAGGTAAGAGCAGCCTGATGATGGCTTTCGCTCTGATGGCAACCGGCACTGCGATGATTTCTTGCTCAGATGAAACCTTGAGCAACATCAATACCGACAAGACCAAGGTGAGCGAGCTCGACCCTAACGCACAGTTGACAACAGCTTTGTTGCAGACTTACGGTGACTTCAGTCTGATGGATACCTACCGTAACTATATAACTGGTTTTCCACAGTATTTCGCTGGTGGTTGGAATGTAACCAATTACGCTGGTTCTAATTTCAGAGAAGATGATATGACCCGTCGAGTCTGGGACCGCTACTATGAGGTCAGCATCAAGAACCTTGTGGATGCCATCCACAATTCTGCTGACAAGGCAAACTTGAATGCGGCACTTCGTATCCATCGTGTCTATCTCACGGCAGTTTTGGCAGATACCTACGGTGACGTACCTTGTTCGGAGGCAGGTCTGGGTTATATCTCTGGTATCTCCACCCCTAAGTATGATACCGTAGAGGAACTCTACAGCTGGTTCTTCGAGGAACTTGACGCTTGCGAGAAGCAGCTTGGCACAGGTACCGACCACATTTCTGGTGATGTCACCAGCATGGGTGGTGATGTAGCTCAGTGGAAGAAGTATGCCAATGCACTCCGTATGCGCTATGCCATGCGCATTTCCGATGTTAATCCACAGAAGGCAAAGGAGGAGTTTGAGAAGGCTGTGGCTGCCGGTGCCATCGCCAGTGCAGCAGATGATGCTTATATCAAGTATGCTGATGCTCCATTTACCTATTATGATGGAGCCAATGATTATGATTTCCGTGCCAATGCATTGAGCGAGACTCTCTATGGTCAGGATGCCACATCGCCTACCATGGTATGCTCTACCTTGTTCTATCAGTTGCAGAATACCAACGACCCTCGTCTCTATCGCATCTGCCGTCACTACTACAATATCAAGCGTAGTCAGGTGAAGCCAGATAAGGAGCAGAACATCGACTTGACCGATGATTTCCTGGCTTACTTCCAGAGTAAGGGTCTCGGTGAGGAGCCTTGCAACCCTGGTGCAGCCTGGTACACAGACTGGATGAATCCAGCTACGTTGGATGACCTTCCTACTTTGAAGAAGTATGCAGAGATAGACGAGAACACTTATGCCAACTCTGATTATATAGCCCGAGCTAGTCGTCCTTGCCTGAACATCGACTTCGAGATGCCTTCTTGTCCTGGCGACTTGATGAGCTATGCTGAGGTGGAGTTCCTCAAGGCTGAGGCTGCAACCAAGGGTTGGAATGTAGGTGGTGGTGATGCAGAGAGTCACTACGAGGCTGGTGTTCGTGCCAGCATGGAGTTGCTCAACAACTACTATCTTACATCTAACAAGATTTCCAAGGAAGAGATAGATGCGTTCATTGCCAGCAATCCGTTGGGTGACAATCCTAAGGAGACCATCAACACCCAGGCTTGGATTCTCCACATGATGAACCCTTCTGAGGGTTGGGCTAACATGCGCCGCTCTGACTATCCTGCCATCTTGAATCGTGATCTCTTGACCAAGAATGGTTTCACTTATACGGATTCCGATTGGTCAATGCCTGTCCGCTTGCAGTATCCTGAGTTGGAAGCTCAGTACAACAATGCCAACTACAAGGCTGCCATCGACCGCATGGGTGGTACAGACAATTGGCACAAGCGCCTCTGGTGGGACAAGGCTGATGTAAACCTTCAGCCAGACTTCAATCCTCCATTCGGAAAGGGATATAGCAAGTAGTGTTTAATGTTAAGTGTTAAATGTTAAGTCTTATAGGACAATAGATAGAATAATGAATTATGAATAAGACAATGAAACAATATAAGGGAAAAGTCTTGAAGGCTATGATGATGCTCTTAGCCGTGGGTTTCGCACTGGCTGGTACATCTACCTTGTCTTCTTGCTCTTCTGACGATGAACCATACTTCACTGTCAGCGAAGATGACAATCCACGTATCTTGAACACCGACTTGGCTGATTCCAAGATAGACCGCAAGACTAATTATAAGTTGGAAATCAAGGTGACTCCTGTTCACTACACCACTGTGACATGGTTGCTCGACGGCACTCAGATTTATGAAGGTACTACCATCGACCAAACTTTGCCTTTAGGTAATCATGAACTGAAGATTGTGGCAACCACCACCAAGGGCAAGACCACATCCCGCACCTTGAACGTTATTGTGACTCCTGCTGCTGATGACCCAGCCTTGGGTACCAATGCCATCGAGCTTTGGGTAGCTCCAGGTGCTGAGACCACTATCCATAAGTGCAAGAATCTCGGTACAGTTGATAAAGTAATGGTAGGTGGCAAGGAAGTAGCCTTCGAGGTTCTCGAAGAGGGCACAGCCTTGAAGCTCACAGCTCCTACAGGTTTGGAGAATGGTGACTATGATATCACTTTGGTAGATGGCAGTGGTGTACAGTTCCCTTGCGGTACCATCAAGGTAACTACAGAACCACGTCCATCTATGGAGAATACCCTCTGGGAAGGTGAGTTCTCTGTAACATGGGGTACTCCTTTCGAGGCCTTGAAGGATACCTTCCTCTCAAAGGTGAAGGCTGGCACCATCCTCCGTGTTTATGTGGATGGAAACGGTCAGGGTACCGCTGCCACAGCTTGGTGGAACAACATCCTTACTGGTAAGGGCGACCCAGAGCGTGGCGACATCATGGTGAATGGACCTGCTAAATGGGAGTTTGAACTGACCGACCTCTCTATCCAGCTCTTGACAGAGCAGAATGGTCTCCTCCTCGTGGGTGACGGTTATACAGTAAAGAAAGTAACTATTGAATAATATATTAGAAAGATTTCCGTTTTTATCATAAAACGTCAAACCTTTACGACTTATGAAGAAAATATTATTATCTATTTCAATGTTGGCATTGGCTTATACAGCCAGTGCCAATGTTCCAGTTATCAAGAGCGACCCTAAGATTGAGGCTCAGGTAGAACAAACCCTGAAGAAACTCACCTTGGAGGAAAAGATAGGTCAGATGATGGAATTGGTGACCGACCTCTTTGGTGCCAACGACAAGAATGGTGTGTTCTATATCGACGAGCACAAGACCGATTCTATCCTTTCTCGCTATAAGATTGGCTCTATCCTCAACGCTCCAAATACCTGCGCTCCTACAGCCAAGCAGTGGGAGAAGTACATCGCGCAAATCCAGAAGATCTCGATGAAGCGCATCGGCATCCCTTGTGTCTTCGGTCTCGACCAGAACCATGGTTCTACTTATACACAGGGCGGAACCCTCTTTCCGCAGAACATCAATGTGGCTGCCTCCTTCAATCGTGAGATAGCTCGCCGTTCGGCTGAGGCTACCGCTTATGAGACTCGTGCGGTGAGCATACCTTGGACTTACAGTCCTACCGTTGATCTCGGTCGTGATGCCCGTTGGCCTCGCATCTGGGAGAACTTTGGCGAGGATTGCTACCTCAGTTCAGAGATGGGCAAGGCGATGGTCTATGGTTTCCAGGGTGAGGACCCAAACAACATCGACCAGTATCACATTGCCACTTCAATGAAGCACTTCATGGGCTATGGCGTGCCTTGGACCGGTAAAGACCGTACGCCAGCCTATATCTCTCCTGCTGACTTGCGAGAGAAGCACTTCGCTCCTTTCCTGGCGGGTCTGCAGGCTGGAGCCTTGACCGTGATGGTGAATTCCGCTTCCGTCAATGGTATGCCGATGCACGCCAACAAGGACATCCTGACAGGATGGCTGAAGGAAGAGACAGGATGGGATGGTGTGCTCATCACCGACTGGGCAGACATCAACAATCTCTATACTCGTGAGATGGTAGCAAAGGACAAGAAGGATGCGCTCCGCATAGCCATCAATGCTGGTATCGATATGATTATGGAACCTTATTCTTGCGATGCTTGTGGCTACCTTGTAGAATTGGTGAAGGAAGGTAAGATTCCGATGAGTCGCATCGACGATGCCTGTCGCCGTGTGCTTCGCATGAAGTATCGTCTCGACCTCTTCAAGAACCCAACCCAGAAACTGAAGAATTATCCTAAGTTTGGTGGTGAGGAGTTTGCCAAGCTCGCCTTGGAGGGAGCTACCGAGAGTATGGTGCTCCTGAAGAACGAGGGTAATATCCTTCCTTTGCAGCATGGCAAGAAGATTCTCCTTACGGGTCCTAATGCCAATCAGATGCGCTGCCTGGATGGTGGATGGAGCTATACCTGGCAGGGACATCGTGCCGATGAGTTTGCCGGCAAGTACAATACCATCTATGAGGCATTCTGTAAAGAGTATGGCAAGGAGAATGTCATCTTGAACCAGGGTGTTACCTATAATGAGAAGGGAAAATACTGGGAGGAGAACGAACCTCAGATTCAGGGGGCGGTGGCTGCAGCGAAGGATGCCGACGTCATCGTGGCTTGCATTGGCGAGAACTCCTATACAGAGACTCCGGGCAACCTGACCGACCTTTGGCTCTCAGAGAACCAGCGTAATCTGGTCAAGGCTTTGGCTCAGACAGGCAAGCCTGTCATCTTGGTGCTGAATGAAGGTCGTCCTCGTCTCATTGCCGACATCGAACCATTGGCACAGGGTATCATCAACATCCTTATCCCTGGCAACATGGGCGGCGATGCCTTGGCAAACCTGGTATCGGGCAAGTCAAACTTCAGTGGCAAGATGCCTTACACCTATCCTAAGGAAATCAATTCGCTCGCCAACTATGACTTCAAGAAGAGTGAGGAGGTGGGTACGATGGAAGGTGCTTACGACTACAATGCGAAGATTACCCAGCAGTGGGGCTTCGGATATGGTTTGAGTTATACCTCTTACAAATATAGCAACCTGAAGGTTTCTCAGTCTGATTTCCGCCACGGCGACATCATCAAGGTGAGCGTGGATGTGAAGAATACGGGAAAGGTGGCAGGCAAGGAGAGTGTTCTCCTGTTCAGTAGCGATCTCATCGCTAGTATGGTGCCTGATGGCCGTCGTCTCCGTGCCTTCGACAAGGTGGAACTTCAGCCTGGTGAGACCAAGACCGTGACATTTGAATTAAAGGCAGACGATTTGGCCTTCGTAGGTTGGAATGGCAAATGGAGATTGGAGGAAGGCAACTTCAAGTTGATGATTGCCGACCAGAGTGCCGATATCCATTGCACTGATACTTATCAGTGGCCTACTGCCAACCGATAATGTATATTTAAAAGATGATTTAAAGAAAAGAGCGTGCCAAGAGTGGTGCGCTCTTTTTGTCTGCATAGTAAAATGCAGAAGAGTTAAATATCTACAAGAATCCCCCATGATGTTTGGTGTTATGTCTTGAAATGATTACTTTTGCAAATCATAATTTTTGCAGATTTACAGAATCATTCAAAACAAGGATAAATGGAAATAGTAATTGGAATCATCATAGGGCTTGCCATCGGATTCTTCGTGGGGAAACTGATGGAAGCAAAAAGTGCGGGAGAGGAGAAAACCCAGCTCGTAGCGAAGGCTCAGGTGCTGGCGGCTAACATCGAACAGATAAAACTGCATCATGCTTCTGAGGTTCAATCAATGAAATCTCAAATGGAGAACGAGCGGCTGTATGCGGCGAAACTCAGGGCGGAAAGCGACCAGCAGTGGGAACAGAAACTCGAGAGCCTGAAGCAGGAAATGCAGCGAATGACGATAGAACAGCAGAAGGTGTCGGCTGAGCAGTTGGCTGCCAAACAGTCGGCTCTGCAGGAAAACAACCGTCTGCAGATGGATGAACTCCTGAAACCTATCAAGGAACAGTTTGCTGATTTCAAGAAATCGGTAGAGGAGAGCAAAACCCAGAACGAGGTGAACAAGAAGGAACTGCAGAACACCTTCGAGGCAACGATGAAACTCTTCCAGCAGGAACAGCAGCAGGCTGTACTGAACCTGAAGGAGCAGACCGAGAAGATTGGCTCCGATGCTGCCAACCTGACCAAGGCATTGAAGGGCGACAGCAAGATGCAGGGCGACTGGGGCGAGATGGTACTGGAAACCATCCTGGAGAACAGCGGACTTCGTAAAGATGAGGAATTCTTCATTCAGGAGAATACGAAAGATGAAGAGGGAAAGAACTATCGTCCGGATGTCATCGTCAGATTCCCGGAAGGCAGAAGTGTGGTCATCGATTCCAAGGTTTCGCTTACCGCCTATTCCGATGCTCTGGCAGCTGAAGATGAGGCTGAACAGGAACGCCTGATGAAGGCACATGCGTTGAGCGTAAGAAAGCACATCGATGAACTGGCAGCCAAAGACTATTCCAAACTGGTGGATGATGCCATCGGCTTCGTACTGATGTTCATTCCTAACGAGACCAGCTATATCGCAGCGATGAAGCAGCAGCCAGATCTCAGCCGTTATGCTTATCAGAAGAAGATTATCATCATCTCACCAAGCAATCTGCTCATGGCACTCCAGCTGGCGTATAATCTCTGGCAGTACGACCGGCAGAACAAGAATGTGGAGAAAATCGTGAAGACGGCTGCTGACCTGTATGATAAGGTGGCTGGCTTCGAAGATACCTTTATGAGTGTGGGTGATCTGATAACCCGCCTTTCCGGCACCTTCGATAAGGCAAGAAAGCAGCTTTACGATGGAAGTGGCAACGTGATGCGCAGGGTGGAAAGCTTGAAAGGTCTCGGCGTAACGCCGAAGAAGCAGATCAAATCGCTGGAGGAATCGTAACATTTTCTTTTCCTGGTCTTACCATATTGTTCAAAAGTATTTGTTAATCGTTCAATTTTTGAAATTAGTTCTCTAAAAATGAGCGGTTTTCGATTTTTCTTTGTACTTTTGCCACGCCTATTCGGAAAGATAGGCACATACATGGAACAATCAAAAAATAACATATAATCAAATCAAAAATACCGTATAATCATGAAACTGAACGAAATTCTTTCTGACAGCTTTAATGCTGCAGAATGGGAAGCTAAGGGTTATGAGCTTCCTAAGTATGACATCGCAGCCGTAGCTAAGAAGACTCACGACGAGCCTACTTGGGTTCACTTCGGCGCAGGTAACATCTTCCGTGCGTTCCCTGCTGCTATTCTTAACGATGCACTTAACACCGGCAAGTATGATCGTGGTGTTATTGTTGCTGAAAGCTTCGACTACGAAATTATCGACAAGGCTTATCGCCCTTACAATAATCTCTCTCTTCTCGTCAGCCTCCAGAGCAACGGAACCATTGAGAAGAAGGTCATCGCTTCTATCACAGAAAGCCTCAAGGCGGATAAGCAGTTTGGTGAGGACTGGGCACGTCTGGTCCAGATTTTCCAGGCACCAAGTCTGCAGATGGTAACTTTCACCATCACAGAGAAGGGATATTCTTATAATGATGCCGATTTGGCACGTGGTCTTGATGCAGTATTTGCTATGGGTAAGCTTACCGCTCTTCTCTATGAGCGTTATAAGGCAGGCAAGTTGCCACTTACTCTTCAGTCTACCGACAACTGTTCTCACAATGGCGACCATGTTAAAGCTGGCGTAAAGGCTTATGCTGAGCGTTGGGCACAGGATGGTATCGTAGAGGCTGGTTTCGTAGATTATATCAATGATAGCAGCAAGATTACCTATCCTTGGTCTATGATTGATAAGATTACTCCTCGTCCTCACGAGAAGGTACAGGCAATGCTCGCTGAGGATGGTTTCGCGGATAACAATACGATTATCACCGAGAAGCATACTTTCACCGCTCCTTTCGTAAATGCCGAGGAAGTGCAGTATCTCGTTTGCGAGGATACTTATACCAACGGTCGTCCGCCATTGGAGTTGGGCGGTGCGCTCTATACATCCCGCAAGACTGTAGATGAGGTTGAGACCATGAAGGTAACCACCTGTCTGAACCCTCTCCATACAGCGATGTCTATCTATGGTTGCATGCTCGACTATACCTTGATTTCAGCCGAGATGGCTGATGAGGACCTTCGTGCCTTCATCCAGAAGATAGGTTATATCGAGGCGATGCCAGTGGTTACAGATCCAGGTGTATTGAACCCATACGAGTTTATCGGCACCGTTATCAACAAGCGTCTGCCTAACCCGTTCATGCCAGATGCTCCTCAGCGTATCGCTACCGATACCAGCCAGAAACTCTCTATCCGTTTCGGTGAGACTATCAAGAAGTATATCGACCGTGGTCTCGACAAGAGCAATCTCGTGTTGATTCCTCTGGTATTGGCAGGTTATGCCCGTTATCTCAAAGCATTGGATGATAACCTGAAGCCATTCGAGCCATCTTCCGACCCATTGTTGGCAGAACTGCAGGCCATCGTGGCTCCTCTGGAGGTAGGCAAGGCTGATCAGGACTATTCTTGCCTCAAGAACCTCTATTCCCGCAAGGATGTATTCGGACTCGATCTCTACGAGGCTGGCTTCGGCGAGCAGATAGAAGGCATGGTGAAGGAACTCTTTGCCGGCAAGGGTGCTGTAAGAGCGACATTGCATAAGTATGTTGCTGCAAGATAATTCATTTTTAAACTTATACATTATATAATATATATGGAAAGAACATGGCGCTGGTTTGGCAAGAAAGATAAGATTACTCTTGCACAGTTGAAACAGATAGGTGTTGAGGGTATCGTAACAGCATTGCACGATGTTCCTCTGGGTGAAGTTTGGACACGCGAGAAGATTCATGAACTCAAGGAGTACATCGAGTCTTATGGTATGAAATGGAGCGTGGTAGAGTCTTTGCCTGTTGTTGAAACCCTGAAATATGGTGGTCCAGACCGTGATCATCAGATTGAGGTTTACAAGGAGAGTCTCCGCAACCTGGGCGAGGAAGGCATCAAGTGCATCTGCTACAACTTTATGCCTGTGTTAGACTGGGCCCGTACCGATTTGGCACATGAGAATCCTAACGGAGCCAACAACCTCTATATGAACTGGGGCGAGTTTGCCTACTTTGATATCTATATCCTGCAGCGTGAAGGCGCTCGTGAGGATTGGGCAGAGTTCTCCAAGGAGCACAAGTGGGGCAGAGACCTGGTGGCTGAGGCTGATGAAATCAAGAAGACTTCTACACCTGAGCAGGATCATGCCCTGGTAGAGAATATCATCATCAAGACCCAGGGCTTTGTATCGGGTAACTTCAGCGAGGGCGACTCGGCTCCTGTCCAGAAGTTCCGCGACCTGTTGAAACTTTATGATGGCATCGACAAGAAGAAGTTGCAGGAGAACATGAAGTACTGGCTGGAGGCTATCATGCCTATCTGCGATGAGTACGATATCAATATGTGTGTTCACCCGGATGATCCTCCTTATCCTGTATTCGGCTTGCCAAGAATCATCGGTCGTGCCGAGGATATCCAGTGGATGCTCGATGCTGTGCCAAACAAGCACAATGGTTTGACTTTCTGTGCAGGTTCATTCTCTGCCGGCGAGCACAACGACTGTGTGGCAATGGCGAAGCAGTTTGCCGACCGCACTCATTTCGTTCACCTTCGTTCTTGCTACATCTTCCCTAACGGCAACTTTACAGAGGCTTCTCACTTGGGTGGTCGTGGCCATCTCATTGAACTTTGCCGCATCTTCGAGAAGGCAGAGCAGGAAGGCAAGTGCAATTCGGGCCGCAGATTGCCTATGCGAGTAGACCACGGTATGACCTTCACTGATGAGCCAGGTGGCGTATTCGATGAGAGCAATCATGGTCACAATGCCGGTTACACTCTCCTGGGCCGTATGTTTGCCATGGGTCAGATTCAGGGTGTCATCGCGACAGTAGATGATGAACTGGGCATTGAGTATAAGCAGCCGGGATTCTATGATTAGTGATTAGTTATTAGTTATTAGTGATTAATAATTAGGCTATTAAGCGATTTGAAATTTAGGTTAGATAAAATACGAAAAAGGCTAGCGTTTCTGATAAGCGCTAGCTTTTTTTTATGCTGATTTTATGATTACTGGCTAAATGTATCACTTGTTTTAGCCAATAATGCTTAAAAATAGGTGTTATTGGCTGAAAATTATATAAGAAATAGCCAATAATTACTTTTTTCTTGCTATTTTTGCAAATGGTTAGAAATTAAAGCAGGAGAATAAGAAATGAAGAATAATATTATCGGCAGAAAGAGTGAACAGGATACCTTGGCACGTATATACGAGTCAAGGCAGTCGGAATTTGTGGCAGTATGCGGACGCCGCAGAGTGGGGAAAACGTTTCTTGTGCGCGAATATTTTGAGCAGGAAATGGTGTTTCAGACATCAGGATTGGCGGGCGGAAACACACAGGAGCAGTTGAAAAACTTCTTTTATACGCTTCGACGTTATGATAGGAATGTAACCTCTGTTCCCCACGACTGGCTCGATGCTTTCGAGATGCTTATCTCTTATCTCGACTCTTTGAACGGGATAGAACGTAAGGTGATTTTTCTTGATGAACTGCCTTGGATGGATACTGCAGGCTCTAATTTTATCTCTGCCCTGGAGCATTTCTGGAATGGATGGGCCTCTGCACGTCGCGACATCGTTCTCATTGTCTGCGGCTCTGCCACTTCCTGGATGATGGATAAACTTATCAATAACCATGGCGGACTTTATGGTCGTCTTACTCATCGTCTTTTCCTGCAGCCTTTTTCTCTTGGGGAGTCGGAAGCATTTCTGAATACTAAGGGGATGATGTTGTCCAGATATGAACTGGCTGAACTTTATATGATATTGGGAGGAATCCCATATTACCTGAATCTTTTGGACGAGCGGTTAAGTTTGGCTCAGAATATAGACCGTCTGCTGTTCAATCCCAATGGGCAGTTGTACAATGAGTTTACGATTCTCTATCGCTCTCTGTTTAAGGATTCTGAGGCATACGTCAAAGTGGTAGAATGCCTGAACGAGCGTGGTTATGGTATGATGCGCTCGGAAATAGCCGATGCCACAGGAATGAAGTCGGGCAAATCGTTGACCACGATTCTCGACAATCTGGAATCTTGCGGTTTCATCAGAAAGTATGTCAATTATGGCTGTTCTACCCGAAAGTCTCTCTATCAGTTGGTAGATTTCTTCACCTTGTTCTATTTCCGTTTCCTGCGCGATAGTTCATTCCGTAATCTTCTGTATTGGAGCAAGTTGCAGCGCACGCCCCGTTTTTATGCCTGGGCTGGAGTCTCTTTCGAGATATTGGCGATGAATCATATCGACCAGGTGAAGCAGCGGTTGGGAATTTCTGGTGTGTCTACCCAGTTGTATTCCTGGCGAAGCAAGAGTGATGCCGGGGCGGCGGAGCGGGCAGCCCAGATAGACATGGTGATAGAGCGTGGTGACAATACCATTAATCTTTGTGAAATGAAGTTTTCGGAAAGTGAGTTTGCCATCAATAAGGATTACGAGAAGATTCTGAGAAACAAAATCGTCCGCTTTATGGAGGAAACAAAGACCCGAAAGTCGATACAGCTGACGTTTATCAGCAGTTATGGTCTTCAGCGGAATATGTATTCGGGCATAGCCCAGAATGAAGTGGTGCTCAATGATTTGTTTTGAGCTCCACTTCCTCCACATACTTCACCAGTGAATCCTTGCCATTGAGGAGATAGAAGTCTACACGAACCACGTGGTTGATGTCGGCGTTGCCCTTCACCTTTATGTGTCGGGTCTTGCTGTACATCATCGTGTCGCGGCGTGAAGGATAGGATACGAGCTCGATGAGGTCTTTGGTAGAATTGCTGCCCACATAATAGATGCCTACACTGTCTTTTCCGTTCTTGATGGCAGCAATCTTCGCCATCTTCTTGGCATGAGCCGCAGAGGTATCTATCGGATAAAACTCGCTGGCAGCTACCGTGTCGCCGTCATGCTGGTCGGGTGCAAACTTGCAGCTGGTACCCGTCGTAGTGATAATGGATGCAGCAGCCAGGGCTGCCACAAAGTATAATATTTTCTTCATTGTTATTTCCTTTCTTTTCTTTAAAGAATCCTGTTTTGTTCGCAAAATGCGTTATCGGCTGCAAAAGTACAAAAAATAACTCGAAAAGCCATACCTTTTTTATCTTTTTCCTTTTAATACTTCGGATGGAGAGACGTGTGCTGAAACTGGGTGGGAGGAGTTGTGGGGATAGTATGGAAGAAGTTATGGGGATGGCATGGAAGGAGCGGTATGGAAGGTGTTAGAAGGTATGGTAGATATGGATGGAATGGAAGGAATGGATGGAATTCCGTGCAAAGATACAACTTTTCTCTGATACTGCCAAATTTGGGGGTGTGATTAGGATTTGTTTGAAATGTGCTTTCAGATTGAAAGTAGTTAAACTTCCTTACTCATAGTTTTGCGGGTGACAACTCATAGTTTTATGGGTCGCAACTCATAGCTTTGCTCTCTTAAAGTATAGAGTTAAGCAGTAAATCAGGTGTTTACGAGGGTTATGATGTTTTTACTACAATGACTCAGTTCCTCAATAACTCAGTTCCTCAGTTTTTCTCTGACCCTTCACTTTTGTCTTTATTTAGAAGTTTATTATATATATATAAATATATATATA
>ERZ791815.268-NODE-268-length-52817-cov-119.926292_pt1 | contig 52817 bp, 42 predicted proteins | sample MGYA00510302_ERZ791815 | MGnify/ENA primary metagenome ERZ791815 (study PRJEB30046, sample SAMN00791995) | human gut metagenome | study: EMG produced TPA metagenomics assembly of the A metagenome-wide association study of gut microbiota in type 2... | reverse complement strand
TCCTGGGTCATCGCGATTTGCCTGGCGTTCAGAAAGCCTGTCCGTGTTTTGATGCTACGAAGCTCCAGTACCTCCTGGATGCTTCCTGATTCTCTTCCATTAAGAGGGTTTTTAAAGAGCAGAATCCCTCCGATTTTATTTAACAAGTTAGGGCGCATTCAATCCGGATGCGCCCTTTTTCATTGTCGTTATATTTCTTTCATTCAACACTCAACATTTACCTCTCAACATTCACCATTCTCTAACTTTTTCAGAAACTTTTTCCAGAAAACTCTTGCAGATGTGAAAATAAAACCGTAAGGATGTGGGTGATTTCTGATAAAAGCCCTGCCGGCTTTCACAAGCTGGCAGGGATAATTATAAGTAAAAGATGTAATTTGATTTCACTTAGAAAATCATCTTATAGTCCTTACTGCTTCCATCTGTCAATTCTATGTGTATGATTTGAATGCCTGTGGCTATGCTCGCCTTTAAACACCTTGAACCATTTCCCTGTACCCTGCTGATGATTCTGCCATTCAGGTCTATGACCTTGACACTCTTGAGCAGACCGCAGGCAGATTGCACGAGGACAGAAGAACCTTCCTGAACAATACTGATGCGCTGATCAGTATCGGCAGATGTCACATCTGTACTTCCATACCGGCTTCTGATAACAAATCTGCCTAACGAGGTCTCGGCATCCGCAATAATGAGTGGAGAATCGAGTGAATAATCGGCACCCGAAAGCATATCATGGAGAACATATCCGCTCATATCAACACCCTGAATAGGTTTTACCTCGATACGGATGCTATCCTTTTGCGACAGATAGATTCCTAAAGATGTAGCGCCAGTCATCGGAAGGATATCGTAAGCCTGACTCTGCTGAATACCAAATACCTTCAGAGGTGACTTCACTTCACTATCCAGAAGAGTTGGAACCAATACAGAGTTCTTGAAAGAAGAACCGTCAGAAACATCATAAGCAGTTTCTGAATTCTCCATCACCAGCATAGCTGCTGATTTGCTTCGCGTCTTCAGGCTTTCCACACACACTTTCAGTCCCTTGGCTTCAGCAGGTTTACTTTCTTCAGTAGCCTTCTTGCTTCCACCAATCATTTCTGGGGTGAGCAGCAGGGTGATTTGCGTACTCGGCTTATCATTTGTGGTAACATAGAATGCCTGCATTGGGGCGATGGTGGTGGCGTTGCCCGTAGAAGCGACCTTGCTTACAGTTTGCTCTTCCATGCCTCCCGATTCATTCTCTACTTCCACCTTCACACTGCTCACGTTCTCATTCACCTCCAGGAATTTCTTGATATTCAGGCGGCTCATGAATGGGTTGCCCAGCACGAAGGTCTGCGTAGGAATATCCGATTTCAGCGTAATCGGATACTCGCTCTGCCCCACGAACACCGTGCGGTTCTCCGTCACTTCCTTGCCTTCCGACAGATACTTATATTCCATCGTCAAGTTGCCCTCCTGCGGAGAATCCGGTTCGTAGATGAAGCGGTTTATCTTATTTGCATCTTTCGTCACTGTTTCACTAGCCACTTTCTCCTGATCGTAATCCACGAAGTAACTATATTTTTTATGCGCCTTAGGCAGGCGGATACTGAACTTATTGGTAGCCGGCAGATTGCCGTTGTCTATCCACATAGAGAAGCCTTCACCCATGCCGTAAGCCTTAGCCACGGCATTGAAGTTGTGCGACCAGGTGGCCTTGTTCACGGCGAGCGTTTTATCATCCTTCAAAACCGGATTTCCATTGCTGTCTAGCGAATAAATCTTACCCGGATGCGCAGCCGCCCAGAGGCGCTGGTAGATGCTCGGGTTGAAGCGCTGTTCCTTCCAGTTTTCTTCGTTCAGTTCCTCGAAGTATTTCGCCTTCGTGGTGTCGGCAGGCATGAACATATCGCCCGTGTACATCTGCTTGAGCGGCGCACTCAGCAGATAGTAATGGTTCGGCTTCTGCTCCAGTTCTACCCATGCCTTGCGATAGTTGAGCGAAGGCACGTTATCCACCGCCGAACGGGGTTCGAAGAAGATGTCCTTGCAGCAGTAGTCGGCTGGCTTCACTGCCGTGCCAAGCACTGGGAAGTTATCAGCATCCGACGAGATGATGGCGTTGGTGCAGCAGTAAGGCGAACCGTCGCTCCAGTTGTCCCATTTGTTCCATTCATTGGTGGTGGCAGTGGCAAGCCAGCGTGTCTGCAGCGGATGAACCTGATATACCACCGATGTGAGTGGCGTCTTGCTGCCGTCGAAGAAGGTGAGCTGATATTCGCCCGGCTTCTTGGTTTTATAAGAATATTTAATGTTGTTCTTGGTGTCTGATGTTGACTCCACCAGAATCATCTGTCCGTTATTGCCTGCATTCTTGTCGTCGAAGGAAAGATAATAATTCGTTCCGGTCAATCCGGTAGCAGTTACGACAATCGTATCTCCTACGCATACATTGTTGACAACGATATCTTTTACACCATTTACGCACGAGTTGTCGTCCTTACAGTCAGGAATGCCGTCATTATCAATATCACCACGTGTCACGAGTCCGTATAATTTCTGCACATCCAATAAGCCTGCAATTTTGCCTAAAGTTAATCGCACCTCGTCATACGCTTTCTTTGGCTGAAGGAAGAGGATATTCTTATCGCCATAACCCGCTACATCAGCGGAAATCACCTTCCAGTCGGTAAATTTATCTCCCGTAGAATTACCGTCTTTGAAGGTTTCTAACGTTAGCCAGTTTCCTACTTTTACGGCTGCCAGGAAAGTCTTGTTGTCAATGACAATTCCCAACTGATGATGATAGTCGAGTGTTCTACCCATCTTTACGGCGAATGTTTGACCAACTCCCACACTTACCGTATTGGCAACCGCCATATAGGTATTCAAGTTATCATCTACCAGATAACCTAAGTTATCATCTACAGTAGCCACACTCACCACTCCGCCAAATTTGGTTTCATTAGCATTGATGGTAGTATGTGAATGATTATGCGACATTACCATACTGCTACATGCAAGTGGCGAAGAACAGTCATCGGCAGCCTCCTCGATGAAAGCATAGTAGATACGGAGTTTAGAACCGCCCAGATTGAGTACACCCGAATTCCATAGTTGGAACTCATCCATCTGAATCGGGTTGCCTTTGCTGTCGTAGGCTGGAACTTCGATAGAATATCTTATCTTTTGCAGCTTGTCTGAACCTGCGATATCTGCACTAATCGCATTGTTCTCATCTATCAGATGGCGATATACTTCCTTGCCTTGGTTATAGCAGCGTATCTGCAGGAATTGCAGGGCATGCAAATTGATTACTGTAGCATCAGCCTCTACCACAAAACCAATGCGCTTAGGTTGAGCTCTCTTGACGGCATCCGCCTCTGATTCACCTTCGTGTCGGTCGGTAGCATCGTATATCAGTTGACCATCCTTACGGTGAATTCCGATGATGCAGAGGTTATCGGCAAGACTCAAGCCACCTATATATTCGGCATATTGATCATATTCCCCCTTGATAATATTGTCTCTACCCTTAAGTTCAGAGATAGAAAGCAACGAGCCGGATGATTCGTGAATCTTAGGCGATACCTCGTAGAAATCTTCACCCAGTTTGTTGACAAGTGGTTTGCCGCAAGTTGTATTTCCGTCATTAAAACCACCTACGGTAATGGTGGTTTCATCATAACATCCGTCCTGAGCCGTGGCCCTGAAGGTATATTTACCAGGTTCCAGATTGGTAACTTGACCAGCAGAGGTAACCTTTACAGGTGTGGTGGCAAGAATATCGTTATTTTTCAAATCCCATGCATTCACCAGACTCCATGTTACGCTTACTTCCGGATTAGAACGGAGAGTAAACGAAGTCTGCGACCCGCAGATGTTGCTGCTGATGGTAGGATTGATGGGGCACCGGTGGGATACATCCGGCGGCAGCTTCACAAATCCATAGTGAATACCCATACCACCCCCAACTTTTAAACCAACCACAGTAAGGAACCTGATTTCACAACCCGAGAAAGGGACCTTTGCCTTGACGCTTACAGTACCGTCAGCTAACTTACCCAACGAGAGATTGAGAATCTGAGCCGAAATGGTTTCTTTCTGGACCTGATTTCCATTATGGTCGAAGAGTATCAATTCTATCCACGGTCCAACCGTCAGATTCACCACATCTAACGCTTTATATTTAAAGCCTGTCTCCATACCTGCCTCGAAAGCTTCGGCATTGGGATTTTTATTATTCTTCATCATGAACTTGGCACCACCCTGGTAGGCTACGTCCAGAATCGGGGTGATGGTGGCATAGTCGTCCAAATCGTCATTGGTCATCTTGTTTACTTCCGATTGTACGAACGGAAAAGGAAATAGGATTGCCGGGTTCCATCCCTGCATCTTGCTGAGTGCGATATCGGTCTGACCCTGACTATAGTTGTTGAAATTCTTTATACCTCCATCAGTAATCGTAAACTCAGTAGGCTCTCCCACGAAGGCATACCTTATTTCCATCAGGTTGGCAACATCAGCCTGAACACCGCCCGAGCAGTCGAGAGTGATTTCATCGAAGAGCCAATCACTCTGAGCTGTAAGCATGATACTGACATTGTTGGTTCCAGGAATCTGAAGCAGTTTCAGGGTAACACCCGAACCATCCTGACCTTCCCTTACCGCTTTCACACCCTGCAATACGCCATCACGATAGAAACCGATAGAGTAAGTCTTGATGACATCAAGAGTAAGCAAACTGCTACCCGAACCTGCCACAACTGCATATCCTGCCACAGTGCCCTTGCTGTAATAATTATCCATGTCTCTGACACTCACGATAGGGTTTACGGTTACGCCCGCCTTAACTACGGATTTTATCTCGGCATAGTTGTCGAGATTTTCGTCGGTAAGGGCACCCAGATTCTTGATCCAGCTGCCTACGCCTACCACACCAATCAGTTTGTTAATGGTGCACGATTCGCCTGTAAGGGCACGGCGGTTGCGCAGCTCACGGAATGTCATGTTGCCATATTTGGGGTCATTGTTGAACTCCACAAAATGGTCTTGGTGCTTATCGGTTGGCAGATCATCCCAGTTGTTGGTCCAGATGGGTTTCTTGCAGTTCATGAACGAGTCTCTAACGGCAGCACTCTCGAAATAGGGACTGGTGTTGTCATCCTTGGGTTGTGCCGCCTGGATAGAGGCGGGCACAACCATCAGGAATGCCAACAAAAATGATATGAAAGTTTTGTATATAAAATGCAGTTTCATTGTCTGTTTGATTTTAAAACATAGCATAACGTCTTGATAATTCTCTTGATCTTAATTGAGCAGACGGCTTTTGTCGCCTGTAAGTTTGCTTTGATCAGCGTATGTGAAGACATATTTATGGTTTCGCCTCAGATAGAAGAGGTTGCTGACTCCATCCACTACGATGACGCCCGTGGCTGCTTCAGAAGACATCATATCCTTCGCCTTCACCTGAGAGTTGAGGGCGTAAGGTTTGGCATCGAAGCCTATTCTCACAGCAAGATGGGTCTTGCCTGGCAGCACAAATGCCTTGAGCACCACTTCCTTGCCTGCACCTGGGAAGCGGGCATAGGCGATGGCAGTATAGGTGCCTCCCGTTGTTGAATATTTCTTGACAGGTTCACTGCCCTGCTTAAAACCGTCGTAGCTGGTAAGAGGCATCTGGGTAAACACGTTGTCGGCAAGTAGGCAATACCATTGCGTCTGCACATTGCTGCTGTAATGGGCTGCAGAAGTGATATGAACCTCCACTTCTGCCATGCCTCTATAGAGTGTTCCTACAAGCGGCGTAGGGGTGTTGTTTCCCAGATTTTCCTTCTGGTAATCAGTAGAAGAGATGATTGGATTTTGAGTGGCATCTCCCTGCTGGTAGAGGGTGCCATAGAAGAGCTGCGGCACCGTGATGAGCTGGCGGCTCAAGCAATCTACATTATACAGATCTGATCGGATACCTAGAGGTCTGTATATTTTTTTTAGATAGCCAAGCCAGTTGTTGGGGGTGTCGGTTTTGTCCTTATCATTAACCAGGTAACTCGCAAACTTGGCATTGAACTCCTGAAATGTAATATTTTTTGTTAAATTGAGCATGTTCGTGGTAACCACATTGTTTTCCTCATACTGCGGATAGGGCGATTTCTCCTGGCTATTGTAAGCGAGGGCAATGATGCGATATTCGTAGCCCCTGCTGACGCCGAAGGTACCCTTTACCACATAGTGCTTGTGGGGCTTTCCCGAAAGATAATCGTCTTTCTTACCATCTTCTAACGTGGGCTTTCCGTTAATCACCCTGTCGTTGGTAGGGTCGTACTCGAAGCCCTGGATATCGTTGGCTGCGGCATCATAGGTTGCAGTATTTTCTCCATTGTTCTGAACTCTTCGACGAAAAGCTATCAGCCTTACGGCATTGACGTTGTCGGTCTCGGCATATCCGTTGTCCTCGCCTATTGTGCCCGACGAGGAAGAGGATCCTGCACCAGGAGGGGCTACACGGGTGTTTCTGCCATCTTGCTTGGCATTGCCATCGCTGCCGCTTAATCCGCCCAGAGTGATGGTGATGGGAACAGTCGTAATCTCATCTTCGTTTTCCGAAGGCTGATTCATGCCTGCATCTCCATTGCTGCCATCTGGATAGGGTGGCAGATCGGCATCGCTGCTGCATCCTGCGGCTATTGCGAGGAGGAAGCAAAAACCTGCCGCCATGCCTGTCCTGATGGTGTTCATCCTGATGGTGTTCATCCTGATGGCGTTCATCTTGATGGAGCTTATCTTATAGATGCTAAATCTTAATTTCTGCATATTCTATTTCCGTTTTTATGCTGTTTTGTAACGTTTATTCTGTTTCAAATTCATGTTTTTTTTCGAAGGCTGGTTCTATCTCAACCTTCACGTCGGTCATCACCGGCTCGTAATACTCCTTCAGGTCGTATGGCTGGTTCACGGTCTTGCTCTTGGCTCCCAGGCAATACAGGTGGTTTGCCTCGATAGGGAATTTGAACTTGTCGCCAGTGGTTGTAGATTTCCTGATGTTGTCGTACCGGTGGTGCTTGCCATCCGTGTAATGCAGATAGAAGGTGGTCTCGTTCTCGGCCGAGTTCTTGCTTTTCTGCATTTTTCCCTCTGGTGTAGGCATCATGAAGTTGCTTATCATGTAGCTGTTTTCCTTCCATCCTTTCTGGGCGTCTGCAGCTCGCTTGAATATGTTCTCTGTAGCATCTACGGTCCATCCGTTTGAGGGGGTGAGGTCGATGGTGCCCAACGTCTGATAAGTCAACGATTCAGCATCTGCTGGTGCCTGCTTCTGCCTAATCAGCGTTTCGGTGGTGATGCCGGTGGCTACAACGGATAGAGAGGTGGGCGTGAAGGTAACGGTGCTCACGTCGCCTGCTGCATTCGACTCCACCTGTGCCGGGATGTTTTCTACGTAAATCATCAAGCCAGCCACGTTACGGCTGGCGGTCAGCGTGCGGTGGAAGTATTTCGTCTCTTCCGTTACGAGCACGGGGGCTTCCTCTTGGGTATTCTCGTCTTGCAGAATGCCGCTAAACAGCTCTGTAGTATTGAGGATACCAAGTTTGGCGCTGTTTTTTGCCTCCTCGGTGAGGGCGATTCTTGCGTCCTCCAGTTTCGTTGCGTTTTCAGTGAATTTGGGTTCTGTAAGTACTTTCTTCGTTGCGTATTTGTCATCTCTTCCTATGGCTAGAAACTGATAGTAGTAGCCGTTCTGCAGATAGGGTTCGATGGTGTATAGATGCTGCTCGGGCATGTTCTGGTGCTCGGCAGAATAGTAGGGCTCTCTATTGTTGAATGCGTCAACGGAATAGTAACCTTTCTTGGCTGCTTCCGTTTCAATAGGGATGCAATAGGTATATGCTTCTTCTGAGGTGCCCTTCTTGGCTTCGGGGCATCTGAAGACGTAGATTCTCATATCATTCACCTGCTGTGCTCCATCCCATGTATCAAGTTCTCGTGAGCCGGTAACGACACCTGCGCTTACACCCACTCTCATGTTCAACTTCACGGCATGCGAGCCGTCGGCGAGGGTGTCAGTCGCATCATTGCTTGCGCTGCAGCTCATTAGGAGACTGGCGGCGAGGGATAAGGGATATATATATATACTGTTTTTTATAGATATTCTCTTCATATTCGTCTATATTTTTTAGAATGTGAGATTGGGTATAAAAATGAATGATAATAATAAGTTTGTTATGCTTGATGGTAAGGGATGCGAGAACCTATAGCGGAATCTGCGCATCCCCGTTCGTATATCTGTAAAATTCTATCTTTCAACAATGGATGAATTGGAAATTAATCCAACTCCATCTGATGGATAGCTTCCCAGTTGTCGTTCACCTTCAAGATAAGGTTCTGTCCCTTAGACAAGTCTTCTGGTTTGTCTGGATCTGGGTTTCCTGGTTCTGGATCTGGCTTTGGATCTGGATCTGGCTTTCCTGGTTCTGGTGTTCCGCCATTAGATGGCTTCACACCCAAGTTGTACATGTGGTTACGAACTACGTTGAAGATAGAGGCGTTTACGTCTGTTTCTCCCAACTTAGGGTCTGAGTTAACCTCTGTGCTAGGGATAGAAACATTCCATGTCTTGATGATAGTGCCATTAGCATCCAAGAGCTGAAGCTCCATGGTGTTCTTGCCTGTCAATTTAAATGGAATGATGAAGTTGCTTCCGAAAACTGAACCCTTCACAAGGGTGGTCTTCTTAACAAATTCAGGATGGGTCCAACCATCTTTTTCTGTCAATAAGCCGTCGTGATCTTGGTCACCATTTTTATACCAGTCATCCAAATTGATAGAGTAAAGCACGTAAGCCGGATCTCCACTAAGGAACGTAGCATCAGAAATGAATGCAGGGCCAGTTGTAGAACCATTAATATAGTACTTGATAGTACTGCCTGCTGTATTAGCAGCAGTGAATGAACTGTTAAATCCGTTGAAAGTCAAAGTGTTGTTCTTGCTTCTTGTTACAAGTCGAAGAGTTTTTGCAACCTTACCATCAACGCTTGCTGGGATATTCTTGAAATAACCGAAAGCACCTGCTACCTGACGGTGCAAAGTTACTGCTACGCCATTCTCGCCTGTTGTTTTCGTTACAATCTCCTTATTAGCGTCGATATCGATAGCAGCGTCACCTGCGAATACTTCCTCTGCAGCATTCTTGTCAGACTTCAAAGTTGCTGTGATGTCTTTGTATGCCTTATCTTTAAGGCTAGTTGCATCTGTTACGACTGTTGCGTCCAATTTATAGTCATAGTCACTGTTCTTGCTGTAACCTACAGCCATAATAGTATACTTACCCTTTTCCAACTTGTCATTACCCTTCAAGGAAATCGTAAGCTGGCGACCATGGCCATTTGTGTTGTAATTAACACTTGATGTCCAGTCCACCTTCTTGTCAAAGACAATAGTCTTGTCACCATCGGTTCCGTTCTTGTAAATCATTACGCGAACATTCTCGATAGTCTGCAAAGCCTGTGAAGAATACAATGGGCGGCCTGCACGTGTTGTCAAGCCATCACCGCTACTTGCTACCTGCAATACAATCTGCTGTACTGCCTCGTTCTGCGCAGTGGTGTTAACCACAGCGTCATCACTGCTACATGCGCCGAACAACAAACTGCTTGCTGCAAGCGCAAAAAACATTCCTTTTTTCATAAAAATAAATTAAAAAATTGAGTTATATTAATTATCAATCCAATATCATACCGTGAATTTCCTCCCAGTTGTCGTTCACCTTCATATAGATGGTGAAGCGATTGCGGTCGGAATCGTACACATATTTCAGCACCGTAATCTTGTTGCGCTCCATGCTTACCTTCACGTTATCAGGTGACAACACAGATGAACTGCTGCCAGCGCCTTCGCCACTATTCTTATAGAAATTGACATCCACCACTGACTTATGCTTCTGGAAAGAAGGGGCCAGGAAAATAGAGGTCTTGGTCTTGGCGCCAGCTTCAATTTCCGATTCATGAAAGACGCTGGTCTCTTCAGAATATAGGAAACTTGAATTTACTTTTCCATAGAGCTGGCTTACTTCAGTATCCATCAGGTGATACCCGGCAGGAAGATTCTCTGTCCATATAACCAGTTTACCCTTGGTGCGCTCCATCTCGCTGGTATAGCAATAATGGTTTTCATCATAGACGAGGGTATCGCAAACCTGATAAACATCATCGCCCTGACTGTGCTCCGGATGCAGCAACAGCTCGTTTTTATCCAGATTGAGTTCGCCTCGCTTCTTCATACCTCCCCATACCGTAAAGACGTATTTCCCGAAAGGCATGTCGGGGTCGAAGCTTACGGGATAGGCGAATCCGTCACCTTCTACTTCGAAACCTTTTTCTTCTACGATAACCTGCTGTGTGCCGTCGTCGTTAAGTCGGCTCAGACGATAGGATAGAGACGGAATGAATGATCTAAGTGGCTGTTTTTCATCTCGTTTCTCGTCGGGTGCAGTCTGGCCGACATTGAAATAATTCTTGTCTTTCACCTCGATGTTGATACGCAGAGGAGGACATTGGTCCAGATCTTCACGAACGCACGAGGTGAATGACATAGCCAGTGCCATGCCATATATGATAAATTCTAATCTTGTCATACGCTGTTATTTATTCTGTGAGTGCCTTCTGGCTGATCAGAGTCTCTTCAGCCTTCTGGCGGTTCAATATCTCTTCAGCCGCATCAACCTTGCCTTCGTTCTCGAGTAGGATGGCAAGATTGTTGGCAGCAATCTTCGACATAGGGTAATATTTCAAAGTCGTCTCATATACCTGCTTCTGCTTTTCTGCGCTCTCTGCAATCTGTGCCACATGCAGGAACTCATCTTCGCTGAAGGCATCTGGGCGGAGCTCGTACATCTGCAGCATTTCTTCATCGGTGGTGAAGTTCTTGATGATGTATGTGTAGGTGTATTCCACGCTACGGCTCTTCTGCAGATACTTCTTCTTGATGCTGTTCCAGATAGGCAGGCGGCGGATATAGCGCTCCTGCACATCATCGTTGAAGTTGGCATATCGGGTCAGGATGTTCTTCAACATCGTGCTGTCGGCATCGCCGTCGGCTACCATCGCATTCAATACTGGCTGCCATCCTTCAGGGCGTGAACCGATACGGGCTATCTTCTTCACCTTGTCGCCATTCTCTATGTGCGCAAGCAGCCACTTCAGGGCTGAGTTGGCACGGTTGCGGGAAAGTGGGGTGTTAACCTTCAGCGGGCCGTCGGCTGACGCCAGAGCATAGATGCCCAAAGAAGTGAGGGTAGCGAGGCTGTCGCTGAGCACTGGAGCTATATCGCTCAACATGTGGTCGAGCTCAGCCTGGTTGTTGCTCATCTTGGGATTGATATCATATTTATTGATAGCAAACTCAAGTCGTGCCACGCCCTTTCCTTCTCTTATCTTCGGCTTTATCTCGAAGGTATGCGTCATCCAGTTGAGGTGCAGTTGCTTCTTGATTTCCGGACGGAACACATCGGCTATCTTGGTATGGCTGATGGCACGGCATTCGCCGCATCCGTCGGCAGAAGCCACTGCCACGAGGCTTCCCTTATGGAAGTTTGCAGGCAGGGTGATGGTGTCGTTATATAACACGGATAAATCTACTTTCGTGTTTGTAACTCTCTGTGCAATAGAATCGTATGGGTCAGCAATGCTGTCGAGTACCCATTTACGTTCCATCTTCCTTCTGTAGATAGGCGCATCCAGCACTATAGGCTTGTATTTAGCCACTATGCTGTCGTTGTCTGTCAATACGGGTATTACGAAGAGACGGCTTCTCTTCGAGAAATAATGCTTCGGGATATGAACCTGAAGGTTGAGTGCAGCCTGATTGCCACTATCTGGCAGGAGCATAAAGGAATCGGGAGTACATGTAATCTTTTTATCACTTACTATGTTCTGATTGCTGCATGAAGACATAGCCATCAGAAGAGCCATGGCTACACCAGTAATAGCCAGATATACAATATTGAGTTTCATTCTATCATTCATAATATTCTTTGTGATTAAATGATGCATTTTTTTTAAAAGATATAGACTAATGATAGTGCAGCCTTGGTAGGACCGATATAGTTCTCGTTCTTCTTTTCCTGGCACTTGATGCAGGGCAAGTTAGGACTTTGCTTGTACCAGAGGTGGGCGTATCCCACACCGATGGCTGCCTCCAGGTTCCAGTGAGGGGATAGAATCCAGTCGTAACCGTATGTTACGCCTCCGCCAGCCAAGTAGCCATCGTAGAGCTTGTTGCCAAAACCTCCGTAGAATAGAGCACCATGCAGGTGGATACCAACGAAATGTCCTTCGTACTTTTCGCACAGCCAGTATTTCATTTCTGGCTGCACCAAGAGAAGGTGCATCTTCTTGTCTTCCCTGAATGTCCAGGGGTTGTATGCAACATCTGCTTCCAGGGTTACCTGGTTGCTGATTGCCTTCTCCACGCCCATATTGAGGGTGGTTGTCGCCCAGTAGAGTCCGTTCGTCTTCAGGGCGAAATCTTGTGAGTAACCTACTGTTTTAAATCCCAAAATAATAAACAGCAAAACTGCTTTCCTTTTCATTTATCACTTACTATATTAATTATTTGTCCAGAATATTACTGTTGCTTTGTTGTTAACCAATATAAATATATTATGACTTATCAAATGGTCCTCAACATAGGTAAACTAATCCCCTTATATTACTTGAAGACTAATTTCTGATTGCAAAGGTATATAATTTTGTAGATTCTATAAAATACCCCCCCGTTTTAGAATGTTTTAATATTGTTAAATGTATTTTTGGTTAAATATTAGTTAAATGGAAATGACGAGTGGATATGGGCCGGATGTTATCACAGCAGCAGTAGGTAGTGAACCTACTTATCAGATGGCGGTAGAGGAAGTGGCTTTTACCGCTCGAATTGTATGTATTGGATCACTAGTGTCCACTTACAACGATTGTTAACTGAGCCCACTTGAAAAAGACATTTTTTATAAAAACATACTATTAATTATCAATAAGTTACAAAGGCAAAAATATGATTTGTGACTTTTTAAAGTGGACTCAGTAAATGACAATAAAAGACAATGTAAGAACGAAAATACCCCATGACATGAGTGAGTACCTCCTGGATGCTTCCTGATTCTCTTCCATTAAGAGGGTTTTTCAAGAGCAGAATCCCTCCGATTTTATTTAACAAGTTAGGGCGCACCCAAGCTTGGATGCGCCCTTTTCTTTATCGTCATATTTCTTTCATTCAACACCAACATTTAACACTCAACATTAAACATTCACCATTAAACTATCCCAATACAACATTGGCAGGAACGCCGAGGTTGTGGTATATGTTTCTTGCAACATCAAAATTAATTGCACGACGTCCATGGAGAATATCACTTAATGCGGTTGTTGACACGCCTATAGCTTTTGCAGCCTCCTTTTGCTTGTAGCCTTTTTGGCGAAAAGCAACTTTGATGGCAGCTATGAGTGAAGGCTTAACTCGCCATGGATGGGGATCAACTTCGCATTCCCAATCGTAAGCAGCTTCGCTGAGGACCTTTAATTCTTCCTTTTCTACTTCGCTGAGAAAGTCCATGCCGCCCAATTGGGTGCCCTTTGCAAGCAGAGCCTCCATTCGCTCTTCAATTTCATTATATGTTTTTTCGTCTTTAATAGTCATAGTTATATATTTTTGATATCCTTAATCTTGTCATATTCAGCATGAGTTCCAACAAATCTGATATATAGAAATCCTTGAAAGACCACAACGATAGTTACAAGCCTAAATTTATTGCCTGATATGTTGAAGACATATCTGTCATTCCCGACATAATCTGCCGAAGGAAATGCTTGCTTTAATTCTGCATGGCTTTTCCATTCTATCTTTTCAACAAACTCTGCCCAGCGCATGAGCGGATCTGCCGCATCAGGATGTTTCCTTGCAAAATCTTTCAGCAATTTGAACTTTAATATCTCATAATCGTTTATTTTTGCTGCAAAAATAGCGAAAAGTTCTCGATACAGAGAACTTTTTGCAAGAAAAGAAATAAATGTTTGCAATATTTAACTTATACGTACAGAAATCTCTTGCGGGTTTGAAAATAAAGTCGTAACTTTGCGCTATAGAATTTTAAAACAGATGGTTATGAAGTACTTAGCTCCTAAGGCAGACCTCATGTTCAAGAAGATATTCAGGAATCATCCCGATCGATTGAAAAACCTTCTGAATACCCTTCAGTCACTCAATGAAGATGAACTGATACAACAGCAACAATATCTGCCGACAACAGAAGAACTGGAGATTTCCGGCTTTGACGGGGCTGACGGCAGAGAAAATCAAATAAAATAGCTTGATTACGCAAAATCAAGGCAATATCTTTGATTTTTTAAAAGAAAAATATTATCTTTGCATCAGATTTAATCAAACTATTCAAGTTTATGATAAAAAGCGTGATTACAGGAGATCTAGTAAACTCCACAAATATTGCTGCAAAATGGAGGCAAACGGTATTGGATACATTGAATGTATGCGCTGCAGATTTTCAGCCTCTAACTCTCTGCAATTTGGAAATGTATCGTGGTGATAGTTTCCAAATAGTTGTTGATAAACCAGACTATGCCTTGGCTGTAGCTATTGCGCTAAGAGCAAAACTTAAAGCAATGACACCAGGCAAACAGCAGCTTTGGGATGCTAGATTATCCATTGGTATTGGTGACATTTCTTTTGAAAGCGACAATATTGTAACTAGTGATGGAGAGGCTTTTAGATTATCTGGCCGTTCGTTTGACAATATCGGGAAAAAAAGACTGAGCATATCGACTACATGGCCTGATTTTGATAAATACATGGAGCTGGTCACTCGTTTTGCTGATGACGTAATTACGTCATGGACTGCTAAACAGGCAAAAGTAGTCTATCAGGCAATACTCTTTCCTAAACTTCAGAAAGACCTTGCTGAGGATTTGGGCATGACAAGACAAAACTTTAATTATCACTGGAGTTCTGCTAAGGGTCAGCTAATTCTTGACTATGTGGAATATTTCAAATCGTTAATTTCAAAATACAATAAGCAGTAACATGGAATCAATCATCATTTTTATAAAGTTACTCTGCGCCCATCTATGTTCTGATTTTATACTTCAGACTGATAGTATCAATAATGGGAAGCGCAAACCTGGTATTAAGGGGATTGGTTATCTGTTACTTCATAGTACCATACATGCATGTGTGGCATATATGTTGGTGGCGGATTGGTTATGCTGGCTTGTACCTTTGGTCATTTTTGCCAGCCATTTTATAATAGACTTGATTAAATGTAGGTGCTATCAGGATTCTCTTTCTACATTTCTTGCAGATCAGTTTTTACACATTATAATAATTGGAGTATTATGGTTCTTTTTCTACGGAGATGGTACCATTCTTTCATATATTGAGAACCATTGTTCTGCAAATGTTTGGTTGACCGTCGTGGCATATATATTAATGTTAAGACCATCTTCTATCTTATTGGGGTTGTTTCTTAATAAATGGACACCTGTATCTTCTAACGCACAGAGTTTACCTAATGCCGGACAATGGATAGGTTATATTGAAAGGATCATGATTCTGACATTCGTCCTTGTTGGCAGTTTCGAAGGAGTCGGCTTCTTACTGGCAGCAAAGTCTGTTTTCCGTTTTGGTGAATTGAACAAAGCCAAGGAAATTCGCACAACTGAGTATGTGTTGATAGGCACTTTTTCTAGCTTCACTATAGCAATTCTTACAGGAATAGCAATAAAAAGTTTATTATAAGCATCCCTGATTCACAAAAAAAGGTCTATATGTCACGATGCAGAGTGGCATATAGATCTTTTTGGCCTTCAGCCCGTACTTGAACTACATACGAAAGTTCTGTGTTTAATGGTAAAAGCCCCCGAAGCGTATAGCACCAGGGGCTTCCTGAATTTTGCCGTTAGGCGTTATAATGACTGTTACTCACCATAATACCAGCCTTCTTCCAATTCTGGTTTATCATCGTCAATGCCTCCTTGACCCATAGTCGAGGCTGCGAGGAGGGTGCAAGAGGTGATATTTACCACCTGCATCTCTGGCTTTGTATATTCTTTCTTTTTCATATCCTTTTGATTTTAAAATTCTTTACTTAACCATGATTTTATAAGTCTTGCTGCCACGCTTCACGATGTTCAGACCCTTCTGCAGACCATTGGTACGACGACCATTCGCATCATAGTATTCTGCATTGGCATCGTTGCTGATAGCGTTGAGGTTGTCAATGGCAGTAGTGCCATCACCCTTTCCGATGCTCAGCATGGCTGCTCTTGCCTGATATTCATTGACAGGATGGATGTATGCACGCATCGGTTTGATGCCCACGCCATTGCCATCATTCAAGTCAGAGACACGCCAGAACTTATCCTTACCAATGATGTAGTCGTTTTCTGCAAGACCCTGATTGTCATTGCCGCCAATCTTGGTGAATGAACCTACGAGTTTGACATCTGTGTTTGTTCCAGCTACTGTTGGGGCAGTTGCAATTTCTGCATTGCTTGCAGAAAGACTAAGTGATGTCTTACCCTCATTCATCTTGAAGAGCACCGGAGTGCCGGCAGGGATTATGCCTTCTTCGCTACTCTCAAGAGTGATGCATTTATTATCCGCATCAATACCAGTAAGACTATAGAACTTACATTCTGTTTCCTGGCTCTGGTCAATGGCGAAAGGCAAGCAGGGCGTTCCCCAGGTGGAACCTTTAGGGATATTTCGGCAGTAAGATGCATCCTTGGCTGCGAACTGCTCATAAGCCACGAAGTCCTTGCCGTCTTCAAGAATAAGATTCTCCGCAGCAAGAGTTTCTCCCGCTGCTCCTATCATCTCCTCACCATTTTTACCTACCAGCTTGGTGAAGTAGCCAGTCTTGTAGTTGGCGTAGTGGTGGTCGATCTTGTTTGAGTTATTCATATAATCTATAAAACCTTTAAGGTTTGTGCAGCCAGAGAACATATCAGAACCATTTTTTACTTTTATTGTAACAAACTTGTCGCCTGCGTAGATGGTTGTAAGAGCGGAGCATGCACGGAACATGCTTTTCATATACCGCCCTTCTTTGTATTGAAATTAGAGAGGTCGAGCGAAGAGAGAGCTGAGCAGCCATAGAACATGTTTACCATACTCTCCACCTTCTCTGTATTGAAATGCGACACCTTTTTTAACGTATTTTTTCATTTCGCGATGCGTTTTCCTGGTATTTATCGAAAAATGGTTAATCCTGCTTTTTATCATCTGGGGCTACATTTTCAGTCATTTTCTCCCGCCATTCGGCAGGAGTACAACCTTCTTTTAACTTGAAAATGCGGTACAGATAGGTGCGGGTAGAGAAGCCACAAAACGTACCTCGGCAAGCCTGAGGCGGAAGGTGGAGTTTAGGCATGAAGTGAAGTAGCGTGCCAATTCATCCTTGGAAATATCCAGCGAGCGCGACATGGTAACCATGATTCAATATGGTATCCCCCCGCCGGCGCACCAGTCTTCCAGTTTCTCTCACTTCTCCTTCCGGAGTCTTTCAGAAAACTTCGAATGTAAAGTCTTTTCCTTGTCAGTATATTCAAGTAACTTGCGAAACTTTAGTCACCATATAATCAAGGGTCTATACGCCACCTGTTCATCGTGGCATATAGACCCTTGCTGTTTTTTATTCATTTTATCCATCGTATTGAATAAAATCAGTACTTTTTTATTCAATACGAATGATATATTGAATATTTTTTGTATCTTTGCCCCTGTTTAATCAATTCATCTGAAGAGAAATGAGGACAATTATCAATAACCAGAAAAAAGAACGGGATATTCTGCTTTCCCGTCCTTATCTTACACGTCATACCCAATATGATGTGGATGAACTGTTGGCAAGCAAGCAAATCAAGTTGATAACGGGACCTAGAAGAACCGGCAAATCGACAGAGGCTTTGCTGATGCTGAAAGGAAGGAACTTTGCTTATCTGAATTTTGATGACGGCAAACTCCTGAGTACATGGGACGATGATTTGGTTTGGGAAACGCTACGTGCCGTTTATCCCGACTTCGAGTATCTTCTGCTCGATGAGGTTCAAAATCTGGATGGTTGGGATTTGTGGGTCTCCAAGCTTTACCGCATGGGAATCAACATGGTCATTACGGGAAGCAACGCCAAATTGCTGAGTAGCGAAATGGCAACATTGCTCACAGGCAGATATATACAGATAGAGATGCTGCCTTTCAGTCTTTCTGAATTCTTTATCTGGAACCACAGGAATCTTTCGGAAATATCAGAGATGAAAGATAGCGCATCCGACCTCTCGCTTATAGCTGACTATCTGCACCATGGTGGTTATCCTGAGACTGTAGCAGCAAGAAGCCTGACCCAAAACTATCTCTCCACACTCTTCGATTCCATCATTTGGAAAGACATTGCCAAGCGCCATAAAGTACGCAATGTGGAGGATTTGAACAACCTGGCCATGTATCTGATTTCTAACTTCTGCAATCCTTTCAGTGCCAACGAACTGACAGAAGCGCTGGGATTTTCGAGCGTAGCAACCACCAAGAAGTTCATGGGATTTTTAAGAGAACCCTATCTCCTGTATTATCTGCCACGTTACAACAACAAGTTGAAAATGATGAAGAAAGCTCCACAGAAAGTATATGTGGTTGACAATGGTTTTGTAGAAGCCAAGGCTTTTAGTGTGAGTGAGAACTTAGGCAGGTTATTGGAGAATCAGGTTTTTATCGAGTTGGTTCGTAGGGGATATCATGCAGAAACATCGCTTTTCTATTATCGCTCCCGTAATGACAAGGAGACTGATTTTGTTACAAGACAGGGTGCTCATGTAGAAAGTCTTATACAAGTATGTTATGACCTCTCTTCCGAACGAACACTCAAGAGGGAGATAGATAGCATCATAGAATGTGCGGGAGAACTCAAATGCTCCAATCTGATTATTGTCACGATGAATGAGGAAAGGGTAATTGAGAAAAATGGATATAAGGTCAAGGTTTTGCCTATATATAAGTTTTAACATTCTCTTGCGTTTCCGCATTTCAATCATAATCATATAGATGAGCCCACTTGAAAAAGTCATTTTTACGAAAACGTACCATTGGTTGTCAATAAGTTACAAAGACAAAAAATATGATTCGGGACTTTTTTAAGTGGACTCAGTTAATAAAAACAAATAATAAAGTGTTTCGCAAGATTTTCAACTGAACTTTCATGAGTAATAAAAGCGTTCTTTGTATAAATGCAACAAGGCGCAACCTTCTCACGAAGACTGCGCCTCTAATAGTTTTCTTTTTTTGTTTAATTTTTAAGAGAGTATTAACATATATATTTGTAAGTGTATTCTGTATCTTGTGAGAGATGTCTCTCTCTCGGGATAGAGTTTTCGTTTTCTTGCTTGTTCTTATTTGCCTGTCTTCTTCCAAACATTGCGAACAGCGAAGGCAACTGTGCTATAGTTAGAATTGATGGAATTCTTGATATAGCCAGTCTGTGCACCATCCACCCAAATCTGATAGAGAGCGAACTGGAAGCCCAGCTTTCTTGGATCCTTGAGGGTGCAATAGCCGTAATAGTTCTGATTAGGCATGAATACCAGCTGCACCTTGTGGCTCTTGTTGTCTGCGCCATAGGCCAAATTTAGCTCGATAACGTTAGGACATGCGATGTAATATGCCACTTCTGAAGTGCTTTTTGGCATCACGTTATACTTGCAGGTGATGGTTCTTGGAGTCACCTTTGCGATGGCTTGAGACAATTCCTTATTAGAGATGTGCTCTGCGATTGCAGCAATAGGGAAGTTTGAGATGCTCATAGTGCTATCACCGGTCATGCTGATGCCTACAGTTGAAGCCACAGAGTCGGTCTGGTTCTTGACATTGGTATCGTTCTTCTTTTCGAAGAGAACGACCATGTCGTTGTAAGAACCTACTGACATTGCCATTTGAAAATTTTTCTGTGCTTCCTTGCTCAATGGGCTGTAGCCGTTGTCGCTATCTGTGTTGCATGATGTGAAAGACAAGGCTGCCACGAAGGCTGCCAGAATAGAGAATAATGTAATCTTTTTCATTTTTTTCTGCTGATGTTTATTTCTTTTATTTATTTGTCGAACAGTATTTGCAAGGATTTCTAAACCCTGCTTTTTCAAGCACGTTTTCCGCACTATTTCTATTAATAAACTCCCGAATTGCCGAAAACTTGCATCACTTTTTGTTAATCTCTGTTAATGCTCTTCACTTGTCCATTTCATAGAGCACTTTTGCCAATGTATTGTAACCTCTGACTTTCAGTTCTTAGTTGTTTGAGCTTTTTACTGTGTTATGTCTAGGTTTGTCCTACATAGCGATGCAAAGTTAGTGTTTTATTTTGAAATGCGCAAGAAATTTATGATTTTCTTTCTCTTTTTCGCATAAAAATACTACTTTTGTGGAGATTTTAGGGATTATTCACCTAAAAGCGGAATGAATAGTGTAGACTTTGAGTCTCATGGAAAATGAAATAATGATGAATCTGATATGAAAAAGAAAGTAGGTACATTTAAGATTTGGCTGTTGGCGATAGCCGCAGTAGTGGCGTTTTCTGTCTTGCCGAAGGTTTCTTCGCTGGCAACAGAAGATCAGGCACTTGTTGTAAAGGAGAATAAGCAGGAGGCTGCTGGTGCTGCGGGCGATGAATCGTCTGCAGGGAATAAGCAGGAAACTGCTGGAGAGCGTGCGAATCTGGAGGCGCAGGGCCTGGAGATTCCGGTATCTAAGGTTAAGGTATCTGAGACCATCAAGCATCGGCTGGCTTATACGGTATCTTATAATCATGATACGCGACAGCCGAATTGGGTAGCCTGGGCGCTGACGAGGGAGCATGCATCTGGTAAGTTGCCGCGCGGTAAGTTTGCTGATGATGAGGAGATGCCGGCACCCGTGGGTACTTTGGCGGATTATTATAACAGTGGTTTGGACAGGGGACACATGTGTCCGGCTGGTGACAACAAATGGAGTCGGCAGGCGATGGATGAATGTTTCCTGATGACCAATATGTGTCCGCAGAATCACAGTCTGAATGCGGGGGTATGGAACACGATAGAGCAACAGTGCCGCAACTGGGCGAAGCAGTATGGTAAGGTTTATATTGTCTGCGGACCGATATTTCTGAATAAGGAGCATCGCAAGTTGGGTAAGAACAAGGTGGTAGTGCCTGATGCCTTCTTCAAGGTGGTTCTTCATACGGGCAAGAATCCGCAAGCCATCGGCTTTATCTGCCGTAACCAGTCGCAGAAAGGCAGAAAGAAGACTGAATTCGTAAATTCTGTAGATGAAGTGGAGCGTATCACCGGCTATGATTTCTTCCCTCAGCTTCCGGATGATGTTGAGAAGAAGGTAGAGGCTAAGGCTGAAATGTTTTAAAAAGGAATTTCTGCAGTATCCAGTAATAGGATATAACAAAAAAAGGCTTTCCGCAATGGAAAGCCTTTTTCTTGAAGACCTGTGACTCGCATGGGGCTCGAACCCATGACCCCAACATTAAAAGTGTTGTGCTCTACCAGCTGAGCTAGCGAGTCAATCTTCTGCTTTATGTTTCAAAAGCGAGTGCAAAGGTACGGCAAAAATCTGAAATAACCAAATATTTTGCCATATTTTTACTGATTTTCTTCATTTTTATCCGAAATCGGGACATTTTCGCCCGTTTCTTCATGATATTGCGGCTTCTCCTTCGTTACATACCGCTGCCAGTAGGCTATGATGAGCGTTGTGAGCGGAAGGGCTACAATCAATCCCAGGAAGCCCAGAAGTGCACCCCAAACCGAGAGACTCAAGAGAAGAATGGCTGGGTTCAATCCCATCGCCTTACCCATAATCTTCGGGGTAACTACCATGTCGGTGATGATCTGTACCACACAGAACACCAAAAAAGCCAGACCGAATACCAGCCAGAAGTTCTGACCTGTGTCGGCAGCCTTCAGCATGGCAAGGAATGCCGTAGGGATGAGGGCGAAGGTATGGAGATACGGAACCAGATCCATGATGCCGATGAGAATGCCCAGACCTATCGCCATCGGGAAACCGATGATGGTAAAACCGATGCAGAACATGATGCCCATACAGAGCGCTACCAGTCCCTGACCACGGATATAGTTGTTGAGCTCGCGCTCCACATCCTTCATCAGCGCACTCCAGAACGGACGGTTCTTCTTAGGGAAGATTCTCACCCAGTTGGCTGTCAGCGTCTCGTAATCGAGCAGGATGAAGAACATATATAATAAGGTAATCATCGATGCTACGATACTCATCAGTACCGTTGCCGTCTGGCTGACTACCGAGAAGACCTTAGGCATGGTGGCCTTGATGGCATCGCTGAAGTCCTTGCTTTTCAGAAAATGCTCTATCTGCTCCTGGTTGGCCTGCAGCCAGTCTTTGATCAGCGCCGTCAGGTTGTTGGTATGAGTTGTCTGATGCAGCCATCGTGTCAACACCTCACCGAGTTTGTCAAACTGGTCAATCATTGGAGGGATGATGAGCCACAGCACGCCTCCTATAACAGCGATAGCCGTTCCCATGGCGATGAGGATAGACAGCGCTCGTATTTTGATGTGGAGTTTGTTTTCGATAAACTTCACGACCGGATAGAGCAGGTAAGCGAAAAACCATGCAATGAAGAATGGCAGCAGTACTCTGCTCAGATAATTGGTCATGTAGAGCACGGCCAGTACGATGAGGGTAACACCCGCCCATCTTATAAATTTATCAAATGTAATCTCCTTTCCCATAACTGTTCCTTTTGTTATAATTTTTCGTTAAGAATCGCTTTCTGGTAGCATTCTCTGCAGAGCGGCTCGTATTCATCTTTCTCGCCCAGAAGCACCCGTTTGTCGTTATTGATCAACCGGTGGCTCACATAGGCAACCGATCCGCACTTTACGCAGATGGCATGAACCTTGGTCACCTCGTCGGCGATGGCACAGAGCGCAGGAATCGGACCGAAGGGAACTCCCTTGTAGTCCATATCCAGTCCAGCCACGATGACTCTCACGCCACGGTTGGCGAGTTCGTTGCATACCTCCACGAGCCCATTGTCCAGGAACTGGGCTTCATCGATACCCACCACGTCGATATCAGAAGCCAATAGCAGTATCGATCCAGAGGACTCAATAGGAGTAGACCGGATAGAGTTCTGATCATGGCTCACTACATCTTCCTCGGAGTAACGAGTGTCAAGCGCCGGCTTAAAGATTTCCACCTTCTGCTTGGCGAACTTCGCACGCTTCATTCTTCGGATCAATTCCTCTGTTTTTCCGGAGAACATCGATCCGCACACCACTTCAATTCTTCCGGGACGGTGTGCCTCCCCAATTAGATTTTCTGTCATTTCGGGGGCAAAATTAATAATAAGGTTTTAAAAAATGCAAAGAAATGCGTTTTTTTTTTGCTAAGAAAGATTAATTAACTACATTTGCGGTCAGTATGGGCACATTATACATCGTTCCGACTCCAGTTGGTAACATGGAGGACATGACAATGCGAGCCATTCGCATACTGAAAGAAGCGGATTTGGTACTCGCTGAGGACACTCGAACATCGAGTGTTCTGCTGAAGCATTTCGATATCAGAAATCGATTAGTGGCTCACCATAAGTTTAACGAACATGGCACATCTTCTGCCATCGTAGAGCGACTGAAGGGTGGCGAAACCATTGCCTTGATCAGCGATGCCGGAACACCGGGTATCAGCGATCCCGGTTTTTACCTCGCCCGCGAGGCAGCCAAGGCAGGCATCACGGTGCAGACTTTGCCTGGACCTACGGCATGCATACCGGCCATCGTTTCATCGGGTTTGCCATGCGACCGTTTCTGCTTCGAAGGATTCATTCCGCAGAAAAAGGGCAGACAGACCTATCTTGAATCATTGAAGGATGAGGTGCGCACCATGATTTTCTATGAGTCGCCTTATCGTGTGGTGAAAACCTTGCAGCAGTTTGCCGAGGTTTTCGGGGATGACAGACAGGTGAGCTGTTGTCGTGAAATATCCAAACTCCACGAGGAGAGTGTGAGGGGTACGCTTGCCGAGGTTATCGCTCATTTTGAGGAGACAGAACCAAGGGGCGAATTTGTCATCGTATTGGCAGGAAAAGATCCTAAACAGCTCAAGGAGGAGATGAAGGAAAAGAAGCGTGAAGAGCGCCGGCAGAAGAAAAACGGGGCTCGCAGGGATGAAGACAGTAATGAATAATGTATAGGAAGCGACGCGTTTTACGCGAAAAGATAATTTTTTAAATCAAACATTAAAAAAGAAAATGATTATGAAAAAGCTATTATTTGCGGCATGTTTAGCTGCTTTTTGCTTGACCAGTTGCAACAACGGCAAGAACAACACCCAGGATTTGGCAAATCAGCAGAATGATTCGCTGAATAGTATCATCGCTCAGAAAGATAGCGAAATTAACGATATGATGGGTACATTGAATGAAATCCAGGACGGTTTGAACCAGATTAGTGAGGCTGAACACAGAGTAACTATTCTGAAGAACAGCGAGGGTGCCAGCAAGACACAGCAGCTTAAGGAGGATGTACAGTTCATCGCTACCCGTATGCAGCAGAACCGCGAACTTCTGGCTAAACTGCAGAAGCAGATGGCTAACAGTTCTTTGCAGGCTGATCAGCTGAAGAAAGCCATCGCAAACCTGCAGAAGCAGATTGCCCAGAAGGATAAGGAACTCCAGACGCTTCGCGAGGAGTTGGATAAGAAGGATATTCATATTGCAGCGCTCGACGAGACTATCAACAATCTGAATACAAAGACCTCTCGTCTTACTACTGAAAGCAGCCAGAAGACAGAGACAATCAATGCACAGGACAAGCAGCTCAACACTGCCTGGTACGTATTCGGTACCAAGAAGGAGTTGAAGGAGCAGCATATCATGGAAGATGGTAAGGTAATGACCGGTAATTTCAACAAGAGTTATTTCACCAAGGTTGATATCCGCAACATTTCTGAAATCAAGTTGATGTCAAAGTCGGCTAAGTTGCTCACTACCCATCCATCCAGCTCTTATGCATTGGTACGTGATGCTAACAAGCAGTATACTCTCCGCATCACCAATCCACAGATTTTCTGGAGCACCAGCAAGTATCTTGTAGTGCTCGTTAAGTAATTATCTCTTTCTCTGAAAGAAATCCTGCATGAGTGCGCGGCACTCATCTTCCAATACGCCCGATGTAACTGTCGTCTTAGGATGCAGTGCATCGGGCGCATATTTTGTATACCCCCTTTTCTCGTCGCTGGCACCATATACCACGCGGCTGATCTGTGCCCATCCCAGCGCTCCGGCGCACATCACGCAGGGTTCTACCGTAACGTAGAGGGTACAGTCTTTCAGGTATTTTCCTCCCAGCATGTTGGCTCCCGAAGTAATGGCCTGCATTTCGGCATGAGCCGTAACATCGGTCAGCATCTCCGTAAGATTGTGGGCACGCGATATGATCCGGTCTTTACAAACGATGATGGCGCCTACCGGAATCTCGTCTTCATCGAATGCCACCTGAGCCTCCATCAGGGCACGGCGCATGTATGCTTCGTCTTTATTCTTAATATCTTCCATTGTTTTTCGTGCAAAATTACATAAAAAAGTTTGAAGTGTGGACTTTTTTTATTATTTTTGCAAGGTAAAAGCATCTTTTGATGCAAAATAAAGGAAATAGACTATGGCAGAGCATAATGAATTAGGCAAATGGGGAGAAGACGAGGCTACTCTCTATCTCGAGAATGAAGGCTATGTCGTCATCGGCAGAGACTGGAAAGCCGGCAAGCGAGATCTGGATATCCTTGCCGTTTCGCCGGATGGTAAGACGCTGGTTGTGGTAGAGGTCAAGACCCGTTCGGGTGAAGAATACCAGCAGCCCGAGGAAGCCGTAGATGCCAGGAAGATGCGTAATCTGGCAATAGCCGCCAATACTTACGTCAAGGAACAGAAGGTGGAAAAAGAACTTCGCTTTGATATTGTTACCGTGGTAGGGGTAGGGCATCAGGTGAAACACATCGAGCATCTTGTGGATGCCTTCAACCCGTTGCTGATTGGATAACCCGTTGTGATTCGCTATACATTATTATATAGACATGGAAAAGAAGATTATACGATTAAAGGAAGTGGATTCCACGAATGCCTTCCTGAAGAATTTGGATACTTACGATGAAGATGCGCTGACCATTGCCATTGCTGATTATCAGACATCGGGCAGGGGACAGGGCGTGCATACCTGGGAGAGTGAACCGGGCAAGAACCTCCTCTTCAGTATGATGATGTGTCCTAAGTGGGTACCTTTGCGCCAGCAGTTCCTCCTTTCCGAGGCTGGTGCGCTCGCCGTGAAGGACGCTCTTGATTCCTATACGGGCGGCATTACGCTGAAATGGCCGAATGATGTGTACTGGTATGACAAGAAGATTAGTGGCACGCTGATAGAGACTGTCATCGACTCCAAGGGCATCAAGCGCTGCATCTTCGGTATCGGCATTGATGTCAATCAGACTGAGTTCCACAGCGATGCGCCCAACCCTGTATCTCTGGCTCAGATTCTGGGACATGAGGTGGATAGGGAAGAGGTGCTGCAGAAGGTGATAGAGGCTTTCTGCAAATACTACGAACTTCTGCGTCGTGCCGACTATATGGATGTGTCGGGCATCTATCATCTTTCGCTCTACCGTCGCAAAGGTTACCATTGGTATGAGGATAAGGACGGTAAGTTCGAGGGTGCTTTCGTTGAGGTGGAGGACGATGGGCATCTCATCCTTCATGACAAGAAGGGAGTGATACGCTCGTATGCGTTCGGAGAAATCAAGTTCCTAGTTAATAGTTAATAGGAGGCTACGCCCTATAAACTGTTAACTGTAAATTGTAAATTAAAATAAAATGGCAAAGTTTAAAAGAATTCTTTTGAAATTGAGCGGCGAGAGTCTGATGGGCAAGCAGAGCTTCGGCATCGACCCAGAGCGCCTGAGTGATTATGCTAAGCAGATAAAGGAGGTCCATGAGATGGGCGTTCAGATAGGCATTGTGATTGGTGGTGGTAACATCTTCCGCGGTTTGAGTGGAAGCCAGAAGGGTTTCGACCGTGTCAAGGGCGACCAGATGGGGATGTGTGCTACCGTTATCAATTCCCTGGCATTGAGCAGCGCACTCGGAGCCTTGGGTGTTAAGAACAAGGTGCTTACTGCCATCCGCATGGAGCCTATCGGCGAATTCTACACCAAGTGGAAGGCGATTGAGGCGATGGAGGCAGGCTATATCTGCATCTTCTCTGCAGGTACAGGCAGTCCATACTTCACTACTGATACCGGTTCTTCTCTACGCGGTATCGAAATCGAGGCTGACGTGATGCTCAAGGGTACCCGTGTAGACGGCATCTATACCGCCGACCCAGAGAAGGATCCTACAGCTACCAAGTTCAAGGACATTACCTATGATGAGATTTATACCAAGGGCTTGAAGGTAATGGATTTGACTGCTACCACCATGTGTAAGGAAAACAACCTTCCTATCTACGTGTTCAATATGGATGTAGTAGGCAACCTCAAGAAGGTGATGGATGGTGAGGAGATTGGTACGCTCGTACACAACTAATCATCTCTCTCAACAGGAAGAAAAAAGCAAATGCGACTGGATTCACATCTAGCCGCATTCTTTTTTTAAACAACATTTTTTTTAAACAATTTTTTTTCAAACAACAGTTTTAAAAAATATCCCAATAATCAACTTAAAATCGGGGATTTCTTCTTATTTCTTCTTCAGATAAATAATCGCCGAGATGATGACGTATGCCACGATGACAAGCCACCAGCCGGTGAGGAAGCCGATCAGACCATCGAGTGCTACCGAAGTAGCGAGGATGATGATGGTGAGCGCGGCAAAGCCATATTTCACCTCATTGCCCTTGAAACCCCACTGCTTGAACTTCAAGGCGAAAAGAGGCATCTCGCAAACCAGCAGATAGCTGGTGATGAGAATCAGAGCCAGAATGATGAATACCGACCATGAATACCCTTCGAGCCAGCTTGGATTGAATACAATCAGCGAACCCCAGAACAGGGCGTTGGCTGGTGTAGGAACACCGATGAAAGAGGTAGTCTGGCGCTCATCAAGATTAAACTTAGCCAGTCGCAATGCCGAGAAGGCTGCGATGATGAAGGCTGCGTAAGGCAGCCATGGGCGCAAAGGCTCCAGAAAACCCGGATATTCCATCACAAAGAGTTGTGAGAATACGATGGTGGCAGGAGCCACACCGAAGGTTACGTCATCTGCCAGCGAATCAAGCTCCTTGCCTATTGGCGATGAAACGTGCAGCAGGCGGGCGCTCATTCCGTCAAAGAAGTCGAATACGGCTCCGATGATAATCCATAACAATGCCATCTTTGGGTTACCGCCGAAGGCAAACGATGTTGCGATGCAGCCCGAAACCAGGTTGCAGCAGGTTATCGTATTTGGAATATGTTTCTTGATACTCATTTCTTTCCAGTATATTATGATAGAGTGAAAGCCAGAAGTATGTTCCGGCTTGCCCTCTATCTGTCAATATGTTATTTCAATTTAGCGATGATGGTCTGGTCGCCCGTAGTTGACTGTCCCATCTTTACGCATACTTCTGTACCTACAGGCAGGTAGACATCCACGCGTGAACCCAGCTTGATGAATCCCAGGTGCTCGTCGATGAAGCATTCTTCCCCTTCCTTGGCATAGGTTACGATGCGGCGTGCTACTGCACCGGCAATCTGTCGGCAGAGTACATCCACTCCCTCAGGGGTGGTAATCATCACGTCGGCATGCTCGTTTTCCTCGCTAGCCTTAGGCAGCCATGCCTTGTGGTAGTTGCCGTCCACATGCTTCACGAATTTCACCTTTCCGTCTACCGGAAACCAGTTGGCATGAACATTCCAGAGGCTCATGAAGATGGAAATCATCAGGCGGCGGTCACCGAAGTAGGGAGCATTCTCCACCTCTTCTATCACCACAATCTTTCCGTCGGCTGGTGCTACTACCAGTTTCGAAGTATCCTCTACGTTGAGGTATCTGGTAGGACAACGGTAGAAGTTGAGCACGATACCATATACCGTACCGAACACAACAACAAAAGCCCAGAACGGAATCTTGTTGTCTAAGGTTGTCCACAATATAGCCGCAATGGCTACTAACGCTATCGCTCCGGTTACCAGCTGATCGGTACCTTCGCGGTGCAATCTTATCTTTTTTAATTTCTTTATTTTCTGTCCCATATAGTAGGATTAAGTTTTTATTGGTGCAAAGGTACGTCATTTTTATCACTTTTGCAAATTTTTTGTGGGTTTCTTTTACCTTTTTCAATATTTTCGCATATTTCTTTTGGCTTTTTCAATATTTCGCCGTAACTTTGTTGTCAAAATTCGAATTTTAAACAGATAATGGAAGATTTTGTTCATTTGCATGTACACACCCAATACTCCATCCTCGACGGTCAGTCGAAGATACCGCATCTGGTAGATAAGGCCATCAAGGACGGCATGAAGGGTATGGCGGTAACCGACCACGGTGTGATGTTCGGCATCAAGGAACTCACCGACTATTGCGGCAAGATTAATAAAGACCGCAAGAAGGAGGGACTCGAACCTTTCAAGCCTATCATAGGCTGCGAGATGTATGTGGCACGCCGAACCAAAGCCGACCGAGAGAAGGATAAGGGCGATATGAGCGGTTATCACCTCATTGTACTTGCCAAGAATTATAATGGATACAAGAACCTCATCAAGCTGGTGAGCAATTCGTGGGTGGATGGTTACTACATGCGCCCACGAACCGACCGTGCCGATCTGGAGAAATATCACGAAGACCTCATCGTCTGTTCGGCATGTATTGCAGGCGAGGTGCCATCCAAGATTCTGCATGGTGACCTGGAAGGAGCCCGCGAGGCTTGCCAGTGGTACCACAACCTCTTTGGCGATGATTACTATCTCGAGCTCCAGCGCCATAAAGTGCCCGATGATCCCAGTCTGCTTGCCAACCGCGAGGCTTACGAATTGCAGCAGCGTGCCAACAAGGAACTTATCAAGATGGCAAGGGAGTTTAACATCAAACTGGTGTGCACCAACGACTGCCACTTCGAGGATAAGGAGACTGCCGAGGCTCACGACCATCTGCTCTGTATCGCTACCGGCAAGGATCTCGACGACCCTAACCGTCTGCGCTATTCAAAGCAGGAATGGTTCAAGACCCGCCAGGAGATGAACGAGGTGTTCTCGGATATCCCCGAAGCACTTTCCAATACCCTCGAAGTATTAGATAAGGTGGAGATTTACAGCATCGACCATGGTCCTATCATGCCTTTCTTCCCGATTCCGGAGAGTTTCGGTACCGAGGAGCAGTTGCGACAGAAGGTATCAGAAGAAGACCTCTACAAGGAGTTTACCACTGATGAGAACGGCAAGAACCCGCTGCCACCAGAGGAAGGTCAGAAGGTAATCGACCGATTGGGCGGTTACGATAAGATATACCGTATCAAGTTTGAGGCAGAATATCTTCGCCACCTTGCCTACGAGGGAGCCAAAAAGCTTTATGGCGACCCGCTGCCCGAGAATGTTGACGAGCATGTAAACTTCGAGCTCCACGTGATGAAGACCATGGGTTTCCCGGGCTACTTCCTCATCGTATCAGACTTCATCAGGGCGGCGCGCGAGGAACTCGGCGTGATGGTGGGCCCGGGACGTGGATCTGCGGCAGGTTCGGTGGTGGCTTACTGCTTGGGCATTACCAAGATAGACCCATTGAAGTATGACCTCCTGTTTGAGCGTTTCCTGAACCCAGACCGTGTGAACCTTCCGGATATTGATACCGACTTTGATGACGACGGCCGAGGCAAGGTGCTGAGATGGGTAATGGATAAGTACGGTCATGAGAACTGTGCCCATATCATTACCTACGGTTCCATGGCCACGAAGAACTCCATCAAGGACGTGGCGCGTGTCGAGAAACTGCCGTTGGATAAGGCGAATGCACTCTGCAAGGCTATCCCAGACCGTTTGCCTGACGGTGCCAAGATGAACCTGACCAATGCCATCAAATATACCCCAGAGCTGCGCGAGGCAGAGTTCTCCAACGATCCCCGCGAGAGCAATACCATCAAGTATGCCAAGATGCTCGAGGGAACCATCCGAGGCACGGGTATCCATGCCTGCGGATTCATCATCTGCCGCGACCCTATCAGCAACTGGGTGCCTGTATCTACTGCCGATGACCCTGATTTCCCGGGACTGAAGACGGCGGTAACGCAGTACGACGGCCATGTCATCGAGACCACCGGTCTGATTAAGATGGACTTCCTGGGCTTGAAGACCCTCTCCGAGATGAAGGAGGCATGCAAGGTTATCAAGCAGACTACGGGCGATGTCGTTGACCTCGATACCATCCCTATCGATGACGAACTGACCTATCAGCTCTATCAGCGCGGTCAGACCATCGGAACCTTCCAGTTCGAGTCGCCGGGTATGCAGAAGTATCTCCGTGAGCTGAAGCCTACGGTATTCGAGGACCTCATCGCCATGAATGCCCTCTACCGTCCGGGACCTATGGATTACATCCCTGACTTTATTGCCCGCAAGAACGGCAAGCAGGCGATTACCTACGATATCCCGTGTATGGAGAAGTATCTGAAGGATACCTACGGCATCACGGTTTATCAGGAGCAGGTGATGCTTCTTTCCCGTCAGCTTGCCAGCTTCACCCGAGGCGAGTCTGATGCGCTGCGTAAGGCGATGGGTAAGAAGAAAAAGGCTATCGTAGATGCGATGAAGCCTAAGTTCATCAAACAGGGACAGGAGAACGGCCACGACCCGAAGGTGCTGGAGAAGATATGGGGCGACTGGGAGAAGTTTGCTTCCTACGCCTTCAACAAGTCTCATGCCACCTGTTATTCGTGGGTAGCCTACCAGACTGCCTATCTCAAGGCGCACTATCCTGCCGAATATATGGCGGCGCTGATGACCCGACGCTTTGCACAGATTACCGAAATCACCAAGCTGATGGAGGAGTGCCAGTCGATGGGCATCAAGACCTTGGGTCCGGATGTGAACGAGAGTTACCGCGTGTTCGGTGTGAACGAGCATGGAGAGATACGTTTCGGTCTTTCAGCCATCAAGGGTATGGGTGCTCCGGCAGCCGATGCCATCGTGGCAGAGCGTCTGAAGAACGGACCTTATAAGAGCATCTTCGATTTTGCCGAGCGTGTAGATTACTCCAGCGTGAACCGCAAGGCTTTCGAAACCTTGGCGCTGAGTGGCGGTTTCGACAGCTTTGGCATCCGTCGCGAGCAGTTCTTCGGCAAGAACAACAAGGGCGAAACTTTCCTTGATACGCTGGTGCGCTACGGTCAGCTCTTCCAGCAGGAACAGCACGAGGCTGCCAACTCACTCTTTGGCGGTACCGAGGCGATAGAGATAGCTACGCCGCCTATTCCTGATGCAGAGAGCTGGAGCACCATCGAACGTCTGAACCGTGAGCGCGAGCTTGTGGGCATCTATCTTTCTGCCCATCCGCTCGATGAGTACAGCATCATCCTCAATTCCCTCTGCAATACCCATTGCTCTGAACTGGGCGACAAGCAGGAGCTGGCAAAGAAGGAGGATGTGGTGCTGGGCGGCATTATCACGGGTGTGAAGTCGAAGTTTACCAAGACGGGCAAGCCGTGCGGTTTCGTTACGCTCGAAGACTTTGAGGGTTCAGGCGAGCTGGCTCTCTTTGGCGAGGACTGGGGCAAGTGGCGCGGCATCATGGTTGAAGGCAGCACCATCTACATCACCGCCAAGTGTGTTTCCCGTTACGGCAATGCCAACTATCTCGATTTCCAGATAGGCAATGTAGAGTATCTGCAGACGGTCAAGGAGAACCGCATCGACCGCTTTACCATCAATGTGGAGAGCGATGCGATAGATGAAACGATGGTTAGCGACCTGCAGACCATTCTGGAGAATGACGAGGGCAAGGCGCAGCTCTTTTTCCAGATACATGATGTAGACAGCAATACCTATCTGCTGATGCGTGCCCGTGAGCATACGGTAGGCGTGGGCCATGCCCTCATCCAGTATATCGAGCAGCATCCTAAGATGAGCTATCAGATCAATTAGAGATAATTTTAGTTTAATATTTAAAAGTTTAGAAAAATGGAAGTAACAATTACAACCGAGAATTTCGAGAGCTACAAGAATGGCGAACTGCCATTGGTAGTAGATTTGTGGGCAACATGGTGCGGTCCTTGCCGCCAGATTGCTCCTATCGTATCAGAACTTGCTGAGGAGTTTGACGGCAAGTTGGTAGTAGGCAAGTGTGATGTAGAGGAGAACGACGACATCGCTATGGAGTTTGGTGTTCGTAATATCCCTACCATCCTCTTCTTCAAGGGTGGCCAGCTGGTAGATAAGTTTGTTGGCGCAGCCTCTAAGGCAACCCTCACCGAGAAGTTCCAGGCTCTCCTGTAATCAGCCTGGATAGGAAATGATAAAAGCATCTGGCTTGAGAAAACATATTCTCAGCCAGATGCTTTTTTTGTTCTTTTTTCAGCCTTTCAAACTGCGCCACGAGGGGAATAAAAATACGTCCCGACGCAGACTTTGCTACGTCGGGACGTAATGAGAACTGCATCGGGACGTAGTAAAGTCTACGTCGGGACGCATTTTCGGGGCTGTCGGTGTCTTACCATTCTACGCTTCTTGTTCCGTCTTCTTCGACGGTGATAGTCACTTTGGTGCAGTCTTCCGGCAGCAGTTCTTCTATCAGTTCCGGCCACTCCAGGAAACAGAGGTTGCCGCTGTAGAAATAATCTTCGTAGCCCATATCGTATACCTCATCGAGTTTCTTGATGCGGTAGAAGTCGAAGTGGTAGACAGGTGAGCCGTCGCCCGCTGTATATTCGTTTACGAGGGCGAAGGTAGGAGATGTGATGACATCTTCTACGCCCAGTTCTTCGCAAATGGCTTTTACAAATGTTGTCTTTCCGGCTCCCATCTTGCCATAGAAGGCAAAGACCTTGCCGTCGCCCATGTTCTGCAGAAATTCCTTGGCAGCTTCATGGATCGTGTCTAATGAGTCAATTTTTATCTTCATATATGTTTACTATAAACTGTTAACTATCAACTATTAACTATTAACTGACATTACCTTTTTCTCGGTGTCAGCGTGATGAGCGGTATGAGCATTTCCTCCATCGAGATGCCGCCGTGCTGGAAGGTATCCTTGTAGTATTGCACATAATAGTTGTAATTATTCGGATAGGCGAAGAAACTGTCGCCCGTGGCAAATACATACGAGGTACTCAGGTTAGGTGCCGGCAACTGGGCGCGGTGAGGCTCTTTGATGGTGAACACTTCCTTGCTCTGGTAAGCCAGATTCTTGCCCAGCTTGTAGCGCAGGTTGGTGTTCGTATTGCGGTCGCCTACTATCTTGATAGGTTTCGATGCCCTGATGCTGCCGTGGTCGGTGGTGAGCACTACCTGGTAATCGCTCTGCGAAAGGAGCTTGAAGAGCTCTGAGAGAACCGAATGGCGGAGCCAGCTCTGCGTGATGCTGCGGTAGGCACTCTCGTTGTTGGCAAGCTCGCGCACCATCTTAGATTCGGTACGCGCGTGAGAGAGCATGTCGATGAAGTTAATCACCAGCACGTTCAAATCGTAGTTGCGGCACTCGTTGTAATGCTCCAGGAAGCGGTCGGCACCCTGCGAATCGTTCACCTTGTGATAACTGAAGGTATAGTGCTTTCTGAATCGCTCTATCTGGGTCTGTATCAGCGGCGCCTCGTTCAGGTTCTTGCCTTCCTCCTCGTCCTCATCTACCCAGAGGTCAGGGAACATTTCGGCTATCTTGTTCGGCATCAGACCGCTGAAGATGGCGTTGCGCGCATATTGCGTGGCGGTAGGAAGGATGCTCATGTAGAGCTGCTCGTCGATGTCGAACAGGTCGCCGATGTCTTCAGCCAGCATGCGCCACTGGTCATAGCGGAAGTTATCTATCACAATCAGGAACACCTTCTTGCCCTCATCGAGCAGCGGGAATATCTTGCGCTTGAAGATGTCGGGACTCATCAGATGGCGGTCTCTGTTGTCGGGACTCACCCAGTCGAGATAGTTCTTGGCTATGTATTTGGCGAAACCCTGGTTAGCCTCTTCCTTCTGCATGCTCAGCATCTCTGCCATCGGACTTGCCGTATCGCTCAGCTTCAGTTCCCAGCTTACCAGTCGCCTGTAAATCTCCATCCAGTCTTCCGCACTTCTGCATTCCATCATCTGCATGGCTATCTGCTGGTAGTCCTGCTGGTATCCGCTTTGCGTCACCTCCGCCACGATGTCTTTGCGGTGGATGTTCTTCTTGAGCGACAACAGAATCTGGTTCGGGTTTACGGGTTTGATCAGATAGTCGGCTATCTTTGAACCGATTGCCTGGTCCATGATGTTTTCTTCTTCGCTCTTGGTGCACATCACTACCGGTGTGGCAGGCTGGATGTCCTTGATGCGTAGCAGGGTTTCCAGTCCGCTGAGTCCCGGCATCATCTCATCGAGCAGGATGAGGTCGAAGGTCTGCTGGCGGCAAAGTTCAATGGCATCTGGTCCGTTGCTTACCGTCTGCACCTCGTATCCTTTCTTTTCCAGAAAGATGATGTGTGCCTTGAGAAGTTCTATCTCGTCGTCTATCCAAAGTAATAATCCGTTGCTCATATTTTATATCCTTTTTCTTTTCGGGGTGCTAAAGTACAAAGAAAAATGGAATAGGGAACACGACTTTGTGTTAAAGAGAGTTAATGATGAAGATTCTTTGGTACTTTTTATGAAAACGTTTGTATTACCTTGTGACAAAACCTAAAAACATAGGTTAATTTAAACTTATTTGTATAACTAAACGTAAGCATTATGATCAGACGCAATTACTTGAAAAGTTTGATGATCTTCATCCTGATGTACCTTCCGCTCTTGGGAGCATCGGCACAGCAGAAAGTAACGGTCAATGTTGTGAATGCCTCTTTGAAGCAGGTGTTCAGTACAATCGAAAACCAGACATCCTACAGGTTTTCTTACAAGAGTGATATCATTGACCATCGCAAGGATATCACCATCAGGAAGAGTGGCGTTCCTGTAACAGCTGTACTCGATGCAGCCTTGAAAGGACGCAACTTGAAATACTCTGTGGTTTCGCAGAAATCTATCGTTGTTTCTGAGAAGCATGCGGCAGCCGCTCCTCAGCAGAGCAACAAGCACAAGATGCAGGGTGTTGTGAAGGACGACAATGGTGAGCCAGTCATTGGTGCTACAGTTTCTGTAGTTGGTACCGACGAACTCGCAGTAACCGATATGGACGGCCGATTCACCATCAATGCAGCCAAGGGCGCTAAGGTGAAGGTTTCTTACCTCGGTTTCGAAGACCGCGAGGTGAAGGCTTCAGAAAACATGAACATCGCCATGAGCGAAGACACACAGGCTTTGAGCGAAGTGGTAGTAGTAGGTTACGGTACCATGAAGCGTAGCGATATGACCGGTGCTCTTTCTTCTGTCAATACCAAGGAGATGGCTAAGCGCACTACTACCAACCCAGCTGAGGCTTTGCAGGGTAAGGTAGCCGGTGTAAACATCCTGAGAAGTGGTGGTAACGCCGGTGCTGGTGTGAGCATCAAGATTCGTGGTATCAAGACTACCGGTAGCAACGAACCTCTTTATATCGTGGATGGTTTCCCAGGCGATATCAACAGCGTGAACCCTCAGGACATCGAGTCTATGGAGATTCTGAAGGATGGTGCTGCTGCTGCCATCTATGGTTCTGTAGCTGCCAACGGTGTGGTTCTGATTACAACCAAGAACGGTAAGAAGGGTGAAACTAAGGTTGATTTCAGTTCTTACCTCAGCTTTACTCAGGTATCTAAGGATCTCGACCTCCTGGATGCTGAAGGTTATAAGAAGGTGCATAAGATGATGTACGAGAATGCCGGTGAACCTTTGCCAGCATACGTAACTCATGAGACAGGTGTGAACTCTGACTGGGTAGATGCTATCCGTCGTAAGGGTCTGGCTCAGAGCTATATGGTAAGTTTGCGCGGTGGTGCTGAAAAGGGTCAGTACTCTGTATCTTACAACCACGCTGACGAGAAGGGTATCTTCCTCGGTAACAGCGAGCGCCATGACATCGCACGTATGAAGGTACATGCAACCAAGGGTATCATCGACCTCGATGCCAATGTAGACTTCAAGTTTACCAAGGGCCACCAGCCACAGTATCAGTTGAAAGAGGCTTATATGATGTCTCCTCTCGTACCTATTTATGATGAGAGCAGAAAATATGGCTTCGGTTTGAGCGACTTCGATGGTCTTCCAAACAACCGTAACGTCGTAGCCGACGACCATTACAAGAAGAATACTTACAAGAAGTATCATACAACAGCCAATGCTGCCTTGACATTCAACTTCTTCCCATGGCTCAACTTCAAGACCAGCTACGGTTATCGTGGTGAGCATGAGATAGATAATTCCCATTATCCAGATTATACAGCCGACTATAAGAGTCCTAACCTCTATCCAAACAACTACGAGTATCGTGCATACTGGCAGGAGCAGGTATTTGAGAACGTGCTTTCTTTCAACAAGCAGATTCAGAAGCACAGCATCAACGCCATGCTCGGTACCTCTCTCAGTATGACTAAATATAACTGGGAATCAGTATCTGTAGAAGGTAAAACCAATGTAAACGAGGTTATCAACGGTCAGCTCAATACCAGTGACAAGCCAGCCGGCTTCCTCGATCCTAACTTCCCAACCATCAGTGGTGGTGTAGGTGGTACTTACTACGGTACAGGTTCTTACTGGGAGTATAACCGTGCATCTTTCTTCGGCCGTATTAACTACAATTTCAACGACCGTTACCTCTTCCAGTTCACCTTCCGTGAGGATGGATCTTCTAAGTTCGGTGCAGATAGCCGTTGGGGTTTCTTCCCATCAGTAGCTGTAGGTTGGAGAATCAGCGAGGAGCCTTTCTTCCCTAAGAATACTGTAATCAGCAACTTGAAGTTCCGTGCCAGCTGGGGTCAGCTAGGTAACGAGAATGCGCTCGGCAAATACGACTTCCTGGCTAGAATTTCCAGCTACAACGATATGTACATGGGTTATGTACAGGGTGCAGGCTCAAACCCTTGGACCGGTAGCATCGCACGTGCATTGGAGAACCGCTCTTTGAAGTGGGAAACTACAGATACCAAGAACATCGGTTTCGACTTCGGTCTCTTCGGTAACCATCTGAATGGTAACATCAACTACTATATCAACGAGACACGTGATCTCCTGATTACCCGTAGAATCGCTCCTTCTGCTGGTCTTGACAACCCTACCTTGAACGTAGGTAAGATGTGCAACCAGGGCTTTGAGTTGGAGTTGAACTGGAACGACAAGATTAGTGATTTCGAATATAACGTAGGTTTCAACATCAGTACCATTGCCAACAAGGTGGTAGCTCTTGCCAACGAAGACCAGACAATCTACGGTGTAGGCTTGAAGTATGGTACAGAGCACTTCCCAACCCAGACCAAGGTAGGCAAGCCAATCGGTGCTTTCTATCTCTATCAGGCAGACGGCATCTTCCAGAGTCTTGAAGAGGTTCAGGCTCATAAGAACAGCAAGGGCGAACTCCTTCAGCCACATGCTCAGCCTGGTGATGTACGTTTCAAGGATATGAACGGCGACGGTGTGATTGATGAGGACGACAAGACTTACTCAGGTACAGGTATTGCCAAGGTAGAGGCCAACCTCAACCTCGGTGCCAGCTACAAGGGTTTCGACTTCTCTGCAGTCATCGGTAGTGCATTCGGCAACAAGCTTTATAATGGTATCCGCTACTACTACGAGGGTATGAACTCAGGTTCTAACTTCCTCAAGACAACACTCAATGCCTGGACTCCTACCAACACCAAGACCGATATTCCACGTGCAGTCTTCGGTGATCCTAACCAGAACACCCGCGAGTCAACCCGCTTCCTGGAGAACGGCGACTTCGTACGTCTGCGCCAGGTACAGTTGGGTTACACCTTGCCAAAGGCATTGTCTAAGCATATTTACTGCGAGAGCATCCGTTTCTACGTGAGTGCAGAAAACGTGTTCACCATCACAGGCTATTCTGGTGCAAACCCAGAGTTCTCACAGGGCGTTTTGAACAGTGGTATCGACCGCTTTACCTATCCGTTCTCTCGCTCTTACACAGTAGGTGCACAGGTATCTTTCTAAATAAATAACTAAGGAGAAATCATTATGAAAGCATTAAAATATATAGCAGGCATTTGCCTTGCACTGTCACTCACTTCTTGTGATGACTTTCTTACAAAGACTTCGCCAGATGAATTGACTTCTGGTAACTACTGGCGTAACAAAAGCGATGCTGAATCAGGTATGGCTGCCGTTTACTCACAGATGTATTTCGGTGATGAGTGGAGCTTCCCTGAGGTGAAATGGCCTGTTGAGGCTTATCGCCAGGACGATGTGGTAATGGGGTCAGACGCCCAGAACTATCAGAACTGGGTACAGTTGAGAGATTTTACCTTTACCAACGGTAACTCTCAGTTTACCTCTTACTGGTGGTACTACTATCATGGCATCAGCTTTGCCAACCAGGTAATGACTAAGGTTGGTGCCATGACCGATGCACAGATTGATGCAAAGGATAGAACAGAAATCGTGGCTGAGGCTCGTTTCATGCGTGCTTTCTACCACATGCAGCTGTTGCTCAACTGGGAGAAGATTGTAAACCGTGATGTATATATCACTTCTTCAGGCGAACTTGACAAGGCTATGTCTGAGCGTCCTGACAGTTGGAACTTCATCGTGGATGATTTGCAGAAGGCTGGTGCTGATTTACCACAGAAGCGTCCTGCTGATAATCTGGGTCGTGCTACTTCCGGTTCAGCTTATGCTTATCTCGGTTTTGCATACCTCACCATGGCTTCAGAGCAGCCTGAGAAGAAAACTGAGTATCTGAACGAGGCACTTAAGGCTTTTGACAATGTCAAGGGATATGAGCTTGAAAGCAACTTCCTGAGCATGTTCAATGGTACCAACAAGAACTGTAAGGAATCTATCTTCGAAATCCAGTTCTCTATGAGTAGTGTCAGTGGCGCATGGTATCGTACCTATCTGCACAAATGGATTGGTACCAGTGCATTCGGCGGTTGGGATGAAATCGCTCCATCTCAGGCTTTGATGAACGAGTTTAAGAAGGAAGGTAAATTGAACAATGGCATGTATGATGCCCGTCTCTACGAATCTGTTTACTTCAATGATCCATACTTCAATGATGGAACCGGTAAGGTTTATGATTATGACTTTAAGGATTGGGTAAAAGATCCAGAGGAGAGAGACCGGGTTCTTCAGTTCCGCAAGTTCATGCCACCTACCAAAGCTGCTTTGGGACAGAAGCATACCGACGTGAACATTCCTCTGATGCGTTATGCCAACGTTCTTCTGATGAAGGCTGAGGCTCTCAATGATTTGGGACGTACAGGAGAGGCTATTCCGCTGATTAACGATGTGAGAAGAGTTCACGGCAACATGCCAGCCATGACCGGTACAACACAGGCTGAGGTTCAGGCTCAGATTGAGCACGAGCGTATGATTGAGTTCCCGATGGAGAACTTGCGCTGGTATGACCTGCGCCGCTGGGGCAAGACTGCTGAGGCTATGGCTGCAATCGGCCGTACTGGTTTCGACAAGAGCAAGCTGTTCTATCCAACTCCTCAGACTGAGTTGAACTCAAACAGACTGGCTAAGTAATAGGGGCGAGTAACCATTGAAGATTACTTATAAATATCATCAGGATTCTCGGTCTATTTAGCAATAATACGATCGGGAATCCGTTTTTTATGGTAAAGTAATTCATAAAAACGAACAATAAAATAAAGAAGAAAAACAAGAAACAATGCTCAAGATAGTAATGATTATGCTATGCGGAATAGGTACCGGCTATCTGCTCCGCAACAAGAAAATGAGTTTTATCGGCCGTATCATCACGGCTCTGATATGGGTACTCCTGTTCCTGCTCGGTATCGAGGTAGGTTCTAACCCTCGTATCATCAGCGGTCTTCAGACCCTGGGACTTGAGGCGATAGCCCTGACCTTGGGAGGCAGTCTGGGTAGTGCACTCTTTGCTTGGGCATTGTGGAAGTATGTTACAGCAAAGCAGGCTAAATCGTCGGCTCACGCTGAAACCGGGAAAGGAGGCAAGGCATGAAAGGCAGTTTGATTATCGTAGGCTTCTTTGTTCTGGGCATCATCGTAGGCTTGTGTGATGTGATTCCGGCAGGTCTTCTGGATAGCGACGTGAGCTATTATGCACTCTGCTGCCTGATGTTCTGCGTAGGTATCAGCATCGGTTGCGATACCTCAGTGCTGAAGAGTTTCAAGAAGGTGAATCCCCGTCTGATGATGCTCCCTGTGATGACCATTTTGGGTACGTTGGCAGGTTGTGCCGCCGTATCTCTCATCTTGAGCCACCGCCAGCTTACCGATTGTCTGGCAATCGGTTCAGGATTCGGATATTACTCACTTTCGAGTATCTTCATCACCGAATACCGGGGCGCCGAACTGGGAACTATCGCCCTTCTTGCCAACATCTGCCGCGAGATTCTCACCCTGTTGTGTGCTCCGCTGCTGGCAAAATACTTCGGCAAACTGGCACCTATCAGTGTAGGTGGAGCCACGACCATGGATACAACGTTGCCTATCATCACCCGATATTCGGGCGAGAGTTTCATCATCGTTTCCATCTTCCATGGCTTCTGTGTCGACTTTTCTGTACCCTTCCTGGTTACCTTCTTCTGTTCTTTGTAGAAATAACTAAAAGCAGTTTTAAACCAAACCCGTATGAGACATATTTTCAGTTCATTCATGATATGTCTGAGCCTATGCTGTGCCCATACCTCAGTAGCCCTTGCGGCTCAGGATGGCAAGCAGCCTGCAGCTTCAGACCCTTGGCAGGACGCCACCGTGACCCATATCAACCGCATGCCGATGACCGCTCATTACTTGCCTTTTACAAGTGAGAACGGAGCCTTGGCACAGTTGAAGATGGACGACACCCGCCGTTTCCAGTTGAACACCCAGAATGAGCGCCGCCGCTCGCTGGATGGTGTATGGAAATTCAAACTGGTGAAGAATCCGAGTCTTGCCTTGACCGATTTCTTCAAGACATCCTATAATGTAAACGATTGGCAGAATATCAATGTGCCTGGCAGCTGGGAGTTGCAGGGCTTCGATGCGCCCATCTACACCGATGTAACCTATCCTTTCAAGGCAAATCCTCCTTTCGTACCACAGGATTACAACCCTGTAGGTCATTATGTACACGAATTTACCGTGCCTGAAAACTGGAAGGGCATGGATGTAATCATGGATTTCGAAGGTGTAGAATCTGCCTTCTATCTCTGGATCAACGGTAAGATGGTGGGTTATAGTGAAGATAGCCGTCTGCCTGCCCACTTCAATATCTCCAAGTTCCTGAAGAAGGGCAAGAACCGCCTTGCCATGAAGGTGTTCCGCTTCAGCGACGGCAGTTATCTGGAAGACCAGGACTACTGGAAGTATAGCGGCATAGAGCGCAATGTGTTCATCCAGGCTCGTCCTAAGAGCAGAATGAACGACTATGTATTGGGAAATAAACTAATCAATCAATATAAGGATGGCAATTTCACACTCGATGTGAATATGCTCAATCCACAGAAGGGTCAGAAGGTTGAGGTGAAAGTGCTTTCGGCAACAGGTAAATCTCTCTTCAAACAAATCCAGAGCATCACCTCACCTGCTGATACCTTGATTCATTTCGGAAAGCTGTTGAAGAACGTGCAGCCTTGGAGTGCCGAGAGCCCTTATCTCTACACTCTCGTCATCAATACTACCGACAGGAATGGTAGAGTAGAGGAGAGTGTGGCTCAGCCTTTCGGCTTCCGTACCATCGAAATGAAGAACGGACAGCTTCTGGTAAACGGTGTTGCCATCACCATTAAGGGTGTGAACCGACAGGAGCACAATGCCGTGCACGGCAGAACCCTCAGCATCGGTGAGATGGTGAAGGATGTGAAGATGATGAAGCAGTTCAACATCAATGCCGTGCGTACCTCTCACTATCCAAACTATTCGGAGTGGTATCAGCTCTGCGATAAGTATGGTCTCTACATGGTAGGCGAGGCGAACATCGAGTGTCATGGTATTTTGGATACAGAATACAAACAGCTGGCAGACAGAGAAGACTGGTATCCTGCTTTCCACGACCGCATGTACCGCATGATCAAGCGCGACCGCAACCATACCGCCATCATCATCTGGTCTATGGGTAACGAGAGTGGATATGGCAAGAGCTTCGAGAAACTCTACGATATGAGCAAGGCGATGGATCCAACCCGTCCGGTACAGTATGAGGGCGGCGGTTACTACGCCAAGTCGGATATCTACTGTCCGATGTATGCCCGTATCTGGTCTTTGCGCCGCCATGTCAACCAGCGTGATGAGCGTCCGCTGATTCTCTGCGAATACGCCCATGCCATGGGTAACAGCGAGGGTAATCTCAAGGATTACTGGGATCTGATTTACAAATACGACCAGTTGCAGGGTGGTTTCATCTGGGACTGGGTAGACCAGACCATCGCCAAGACCGATGACATGGGACACAAATACTGGGCTTATGGTGGCGATATGGGATTCGTAGGCGTAGTAAACGATTCCAACTTCTGTGCCAACGGACTTGTAGCAGCCGACCGCTCGCTGCATCCACATATCTGGGAGGTGAAGAAGGTTTACCAGAACATCGCCTTCGAGCCGGTAGCCTTCATGCAGAACCGCATCAAGGTAACCAACCGATTCGACTATACCACGCTTGACAATTATCAACTCTTCTGGGCAGTAGAGGCAAACGGCGAAACCATCAGGAGCGGCAAGATGAACTTCCCAACCCTCCTGCCTCATCAGGCTAAGGAGATGGAGATACCGATGGGCACTCTTCCTGCTGCCGACAACAAGGAATACTTCCTCACCCTGCGCGCCTTCAGCAAGCAGGCTACCGGAGCTGTTCCTGCAGGTCACGAGGTAGCCATCGAGCAGATGCAGCTGCCTGTACGACTGGAAAAGGCTCAGGAACAGGTAAGCGGACAGATAGAGAAGACCGAGACAGAAGATGCCATCACCATCCAGGGAAAGACCCAGGATTTCAGCATCAGCTTCTCTAAGATGACCGGCGAGATGACCTCTCTGAAATATGACGGCAAGGAAATGCTGCTGGCTGGTTTGCAGCCAAACTTCTGGCGCGGTATTACCGACAACGATGTGGCTAACGGTACTCAGGAACGCTGCGCTACCTGGCGTGAGGCAGGAAAGAAGATGGTACTGAAGAGCATCAAGACTCAGGCAGACAACCAGAAGGCTACTGTCACAGCAGACTTCGATATGCCAGAGCAGGAATCTCAGATGCAGATTACCTATCAGATGCTTGCCAATGGAAATGTAGAGGTGAACATGCACTTCATTCCTGGCAACAAGGCGCTGCCGGAGATGCCTCGTCTCGGTATGCGCATGATTCTGAAGGGCGACTACGATCAGATGACCTGGTTGGGTAGAGGTCCGCAGGAGAACTATGCCGACCGTAAGAGCGGTTACCTCATCGGTAAGTATTCTGCCAGCGTATGGGAGCAGTATCATCCATACGTAAGAGCACAGGAAACCGCCAACAAGTGTGATGTACGCTGGTTCTCCCTCGCTTCGAAGGCTGGAGCCGGTATCAGGGTGGAAGGTGCTGAGCCATTGAGCGTAAGTGCCTGGAACTTCCCACAGGATGATCTCCTCTATGTTCCTTCTACCTTCGAGCACCGTCATGGCGGCTGTGTAGACAAGAAGGACATGGTCTGGGTGAACATCGACCATCTGCAGATGGGTGTTGGTGGTGATAATACCTGGGGCGCTATGGTGCATCCGGAATATACCATCACACCAAAGGAGTGGAGCTATAGCTTTACTATTAAGAACTTAAAATAACCGATATGAAGACTAAGTCTATAGCTATATTGACTATGGGGCTTGCCATGCTGTCTATGGACGGCATGGCACAGACCACCCGTCAGGAGTATAAGGATATTCTTGACATCCAGCTGACACCGGGTGCTCCCCGCCGTCAGAACGGATGCTTCACGGATATGGGTTCATGGATGGGTTTCACCCTCTCAGAGAAGGAGAAACCTGCCGCAGGTTTCTGCGGACCTTTCAGTATCTATTACCGCAACTGGTATGCCCGTTCGCTGGTATCTCTCATTGATGGTACCGTGCAGGAACAGAGCTATTATCCGGGTGAAATCAGAATGAGTCTGAAGAAGGATGGTGCCGATTTCTATGAGAGTCTGCAGTTTGTAGATGCCCGTACGGCACTGCTTACAGTTACCAATCCGTCTAAGGTTCCGTTCACGTTTACTGCCGACAGCATCAGTACCCGTGCCAATGTATCACGTTACAAGAACCGTGTTACCATCGGAGACTTCTATGGTGAACGTGTCATCATCGACTTTCCTCAGGAGGTTAAGGTGACTGATACCGACCACAACTATCTGGCTGCCGTGCCAAGAGGTGTAGAGCAGCTTACCATCGCCATTTCGCTGGTAGAGCAGGATACCGAGGCTTCGGTTCAGCATGTGCATACAGCCAGTCTGCTTGCCAATCCGAAGGTTGCACTCGATGAAAACGAGAAGCGCTGGAACGGTTATCTGAAGAAGGTAATACGTGATGATATGCCTGCAGAATACAACCGGGTGGCTGCAAAATCCATCGTCACCCTGCTTTCCAACTGGCGTGCCAAGCGAGGTGCCCTGTATCATGACGGCATCGTGCCTAGTCATGCTGTAGGCTATTTCGTAGGTTGCTGGGCATGGGACTGCTGGCGTTTCTCTGCCGGTATGGCTTCCTTCTTCCCGGAGTTGGCGAAAGATAACATCCGCGTGATGTTCGACTACCAGCAGCCAGACGGCATGATTATCGACTGCATCTATCCGGATGCTTCAGAGAACAACTACCGCGACAGTAAGCCTCCTCTGGCAGCCTGGGCGGTGAACGAGATTTACGAGCATACCCAGGATCTGGCTTTCGTAAAGGAGATGTACCCGAAGCTTCTGAAATATCACAAATGGTGGTATGAGAAGAGAGATCACGACAAGAACCATATCTGTGAGTTCGGTTCGGTTGATGGCACGCTGGAGGCAGCTGCCTGGGAGAGCGGTATGGATAATGCCATCCGTTTCGACGGCACCAAGATGTTGCAGAACGGCAAGGATGCATGGAGTACTGATCAGGAGAGCGTTGACCTGAATGCTTATCTCTCGCTGGAGTATACCTTGCTCAAGAAATTTGCCGGATTGCTGGGCGAGCCTTTCGACTTGCCTGACTATCGTGGACTGGTTGCCGATTATTTCTTTGACCAGAAAGATGGCTTCTTCTACGACCGCCGTTTGGATGCCGACAGAAGTTTTGTACGTGAGGCTGGTTGTGAGGGCTATATTCCTTTCTGGGCGAACATAGCAACGCCTAAGCAGTTTGCCAAGGCAAGAAAGTTGCTCGACAATAAGAAGAAGTTCTCTACCTTCATCCCATTCCCGACGATAGCAGCCGATAATCCGAAGTACAATCCGCAGGGTTACTGGCGCGGTCCTATCTGGCTCGACCAGACCTATTATGGCATCAAGGGCTATCGCAACTATGGTGAGAAGAAGAAGGCAGATGCCTATACCGACCAGGTGTTCCGCAATTTGCAGGGCATTTCGGCAGGTACCCCAATCTATGAGAATTATGACACGCATACCGGCAAGCCAATGCAGGCTTCCCACTTCAGCTGGAGTGCCGCTTGCCTGATCATGATGTACAATGATTATGGAAAATAAACGAGATTCTCATGTGTTAAACGTCATGCCAACGGGATTTGGCACATCTTAAGGCCTAAATAAAAAAGCCCCCGATGCGTTATGCACCGAGGGCTTTGCTATGTCGAATCAAAAATTAAAAAACATCTTTTTTTTTACCTTTAAAGAGTGCAGCTGGTAACTCCGAGCGTAGTAGCGATGGCTGTAAGGACGGAGATTGCAATCTGCAAAATCGTTTTCCAAGTATTTGCTTTCATAATCTTTAGTTTTAATGTTAAGTGTTAAACTTGTTTTTAATGTTAAGTGTTAAATGTTAAATGTTAACTTTGTGGGGGATGCGCTAGCTTCCGTCAGGCGTTAGGGAGAGACGCCCTCCCCCATTAGGCGCTCCTGCGGGGCGGCCCTCAGGCGAGGGCTTTATTCAAGCCCGTCGCCTTTATCCTGAGAGCCGCCCTGCGTACCGTCGCCGGTTGTACCGCCACCGGTAGTACCGCCGCCCTGGCTGGTGTCAGAGCCGCCGCCCTGTTCTGTACCGCCACCGGTAGTACCACCGCCTGTGGTGCCCTCCTCGTCGGTACCGATATAGCCGCCGTACTCCTGAATCTTACACTTCTTGCGCAGCTCGGCATTGCTCCAGCTCTTCGTGTTTCTCACAATCAGGTGCACGCCTTCCACGCTGGCAGCTGTCACCTTCTCCTTGGTATCCTCCGCCTTGGAGCTCATACCGATGGAGAACAGTCCGAGGTCAGAGAGACGCACGCTCTTGCCGTCGAGAATCAGCTCCTGCAGATGGTCGAGTGCATCCATCAGCACACCGTGGATAGTACCACGAGAGTAAGGCGAGCCGTGGTCGGAGATATGCGATACGAATCCCTCGAAGTCCACTTCGCGGTCGGTTACCGAAGTAGCATACCACTTCTTCTTACCTGCGTTTTCACCAGTCTGAGGTGTGCGCTGTACTTTACGATATTTCAATGTTCCTTTCTGTTCCATAATCTTTAGTTTTAATGTTGAATGTTGAATGTTGACTTGGTGGGTTGCGCTTTGTCGAGCGCAGCCTTTCTTGAATCACGATGCAAAGATACGCCAATTTTCCGATACCACCAAATTTCAGCGTGTGATAAGGCGCGATTTTCAGCACACTTTCAATCTGAAACCTGTTAAAAAAACTAACTCGCTCTAAATTGGACTTTGATTGAAAATCAAGAAGTTGGGCGTTTGCCTATATTATATAGGTAACAATATGGAAACGAGCGAACTTCTGCTCGTTTCTGTATTTTGCAATATGCAAAGAACGCCTCAATTCGGGGGCAAAGATACGATATTTTTCTAAATATCCAATGATTTACAAGAGGAATTTTATGGAAATTAGAACTTTTGCGTAAAATCTGATGCTTACCAACACAATATGCATCCAAAAACAAACAGCAGGTATTCGGACATAGACTATCCGAACACCTGCTGCCATAACGTTTTATTGCTGACAATGATTCTGACATCAGCTTTCATATACTTTTGCAGTATAGGAGTATTTTGTCCCTGTGTACTCACTGTGGCTATAGCCATAAAATAGTTGCCATCTTCCCTATGTATGAGCTTGGCATTATGGCTTATGATGTTGTAGGCATAAGAAGCATCGTCGTTGCCCTCGAAAGATAAATGAGCCGTCCTTGGCTCATCGAAAAGATACAAATACTTGTATGGCACAAATACTTGCACTGTTCTTTGATTGATGACATCACCATTAACCTCTATGGATATAGGATAAGGTATTTTGTAGAAAGCAACTGCGAGGGCGAGGACTATTATCGTAATGACAACCGTTCCCAAGCTGACGAGGCGAGGAGGAACCTTGCCTATCACGTTCCTCACTTTCTCACTTCTCAACTCGATATTATCTGATTCTCTTTCTGTTCCATATTCCTACACTTTTTAAGATTTTCGGATACCTCTTTTTATTTTTAGAAGCGATTCAACTCCTCTTTACCAGCACCTTGTCCCTTGTATCTGCTTCTTGATGTATTGAAGTTATACTGCAATGTCAAGAGCAAGGAACGGCTGTCGTTTGTGATGCTTTGCCAAAGCGTAACATCCTTGTTGTAGAATTGTACGTCACGATTGCTCTTGTTGAAGATGTCGTTACCTTCGAGCGTAACCAAGAAACGATTTTTGCAAAAAGCCTTGTAAAGTTTGGCATTGAGGTATGAGGAAGAACTGAGTTTCATATTTTCCTTGTTACCACGGCTGTTCCATTCTATGTCTATGTTCATCCAGATGTCGCCTGGTAAATGGATGGCATTCTGAAACTGTACTACAGCTAATGGATTATAGAAGGACTTGCGTTCACCCAGATATTCCCCAGTGAACCACTGTTTGATGATGCCGGCATTTACCTTTGGTTGCCAAAATCCGATTTGGAATTGTGCGCCAAGGAAAGCCTGCAACTCTTGTATCTTTGGCGTATTCTCCATCGTGAGCAACTTCATTTCTCCATCCTCGCCGTATGGTTTCGATTCGTTGATGATGGCATTCTTCTTGTACTCGTATGATACCTTTGCAAAGAATTGCTTCCAAGCACCCATCAACTCCACGGAATGAATCTTGACAGGAGAAAGATAAGGATTACCACTTTGCAAGGTCAAGCGATTGACATAGTTGAGTGTTCCATCAAGGTCATCGTATGATGGACGCTGCATCTTGCTGTTGTAGCTCAATGCCCATTGTGTCTTACCTATCTCTGTAGAAATGGCGAGTGAAGGGAACACGTTGTTGTAAGTCTTGCTCTTATCTTCCTTGAGTTGTCCATCCTCTGTATATTTAAAACGAACATGCTCATAGCGAAGACCTGCCTCTACTGCGATTTTCCCAAACTGTTGACCGATGGAGAAGAAACCAGCCATGTTCTTCTCGTCACTCTTGGTATTGCTGTTGCCAATGGTTGCCATATTGATATTGAAATCATTCAGCACCTGAGAGGCTGTATATTCATTTCCCACTTCGATTTGTCCTTTCCACAAAGGATAGCTCAACACCAACTTTTCCGCAAACATCCGTGAGTGTCCAATGCTTGTGGATGCCACCAAATTCTTCTGCTGATTCATATTCGTCTCAGACTGATCGGAATTTTCATGCTTCTTTCTCCACATATAATCCATGTTGAAGTCAATGCCCAGTTTGCCTACATCACCATTATAATAGATATTGGCCTGGTGCTTCGGCACAGCATGAATTCTCCCCTCTTTCACAGCGGAAACCTCATCGTCCAATTTGCCATTGGCATACGATATAGAGCTATAATCTGAATGAGGCTTTTGTAAACCCACTCCATTCATATAGTAAGCACCGATGGAATGACGTTCATTGATCATCCATGACAAGCCAAACTTGCCAAAGAACTCATTATTTCTCATGCGGTTGATGCTCTCTATGTTCTGAAGCCAAGTAGTAGAACCTTGCGTTTCCATGTTCGTATTCTCATGACTATAGAATTTGCCGCCATAGTAATTGAGATTGGTGAACAACTCCAGTCCACCCGTACGGTATTTCAAGTTAACTTGCTCCATGCTCGAAAAATAGTGGCGGAAGCCATTTTGCGCACGAAGTGTTCCACTAAAGCCGTCACCTTGTGGCAACTTGGTGCGAATGCGGATGACAGACTTGACGGAGGCATCATACTTGGAACCAGGATTGGTAATGACTTCAACATTCTTGATGTCCTGTGAATTGAGCTGTGCAAGTTCATTTTTGTCTTGGACAAGACGACCATTGATATAGATGAGCGGCGTACCCTTACCAAACACCTCGAAGTTTCCATCCCTGCCAATAACCATCGGCACTTGGCGCAACACATCGTTCGCCGTGCCTGCATGAGACAGTTGAGAATTAACTACAGTAGTAACCAAGGCATTGCCCTTGATGGCAATAACAGGGCGTGATGATTTCACCACAACTTCACCGAGCATCTTGCTGTCCTCTTCCATCTTGATGACACCCACATTTTCACCCTCGCAATCCTTGCAGATGGTTTTGTAGCCCACGGATGTCACCTTGATGATTCCGCCATTGCAGACGGAGTCTATTGAGAAGCTACCATCCTCTCCACTCACCGCTCCCTTGACGAACGCGGAGTCTTGCCGGTTTAGGAGCACCACATTGGCGAAAGCCAAAGGCTCACCCTTGGTGTCCACTACTTTTCCCATGATATTCTGTGCCATCGTCGAGGTCATTACAGATAGGCACAAGGCCGTTGTTAAAATCCCCTTATTATTCATTGTATAATTATTTTTTTTATTGCTTAATCTATTATATTCTTATCAATCCTCAGTATATAAGGAATCATGACGTTGCAAAGGTACTATATAAAAATTACAGCGTATTTGCGGAAATATTAAAAATGTGTTACATAAAGAAAAAGTCCTTTATTTGGCTTTTCAAGGCATATTCTTACCTTCAATTTCAAGTAATTTGCAATTGGTAAGACTATCCTTGTATGTTGCCATTTCTATCATTTTATAATGGTGGCGAACAGAATCCTCGTAAGCAGCAACACGATTCCTCACATTATTTATAACATTTTCGTCTCGACATATAGAGAAGTACTTTTCAATGTAGTGAATGTTTGGGTCATCAGTAGAAAGCACCATCTTCAATGCCCTATATTTCAAGTCTGCCTTCTCCCAATCTTGGTAATCTCGCCATTGGGTGAGATTGCCCCAAATGGAAATGACAAGGGATAGAGCCAAGCCACCAATGAAAAGAAGAACATTCTTTGAGGTTGGCTCGAAGCGATGGGTTACAACCTTCTTTTGAGGTGATTTGTTCATTACTTCAAGTTTATCTTGCAATGTCTTTGAGAAAACATCATTCCCTTGTCTCATCTGCTTGACTGCATCAACCAAGAACTTGCTTCGCTGCTCATTTTTGCCAAGTTCAACCTTGATAAGGTCTGCAAAAACGACAATGGCATCTCTTAATTTGGATATTTTACCTCTGACTTCCTCTTCTTTGATAAACATCGCATTGATTGACTTATCCAACTTGGTTATGTCATTACTTGCAGGAACGGTTTCCGCTCCTGCGTTCTTTGTGGAGACAGAAAGTTCATCGACTTTCTGCTCCAATCTCTCAACTGTGCCGTAGATGGCTTCCAATAGTTCTTCTTTCATGTTCGATTCTATTTTAAAGTCTGTAACTTGCATCAAAGGCTGAAGCCCTTTCTGCGTTTTCTCTTTTTCTTCTTGGCGGATTCATCCTCTGGGAATGGCTCATAAGTTTGGGCATTAGACGGAGCGAACAAGCTGATGGAAGAAATACCACTCCAATGGTCTTGGGTATGTTCTGCCGTTGGTTGAGTCTGTTCTACTTGGTGACAACTTGGTTGTCCTCCCTGCATAGATTCGGCTCTTGGCGATACACGATTATACTCTGTGCCAAGTCTTGCATCCAACTTGACAAAGCTGTATTCTCGGCTAATCTGCGTACCCTTGAAGCTATATCCATCCTTGCAGAAACGGATGCCTTGAACCTTGGTTTGCTCCTTATCCATATAGACAAACTCTAAGTGAACACCTCGTTTTGCAAGTTCACTTTTGAACTCGTCCCAGCTATCTGCCATTCTCAATGCGCTCTTTACAGCATTGTGAATCTCGTATTTGGCACGCTCCCTATTGCGCAATTTGCAAGTATTTGTCTTGCTTTTGTCCGTTCCGTAAGTCAGCCCATACTTGGATTTTAGAGTCTTGGTCACTTGCTCATTACGCCTGTAATCATTCCTGTCTGATATGAGTTTGCCCTCGTTATTAATGCGGTTGTACACGATATGACAATGTGGATTGTCCGTATTGTGATGCCTTACGATGATGAATTGGGTATCGGTGATGCCCATCATCTGCATGT
>ERZ791815.239-NODE-239-length-55968-cov-3.243432_pt1 | contig 55968 bp, 34 predicted proteins | sample MGYA00510302_ERZ791815 | MGnify/ENA primary metagenome ERZ791815 (study PRJEB30046, sample SAMN00791995) | human gut metagenome | study: EMG produced TPA metagenomics assembly of the A metagenome-wide association study of gut microbiota in type 2... | reverse complement strand
TGTTGTGATTTAAAAGAAATAGAAACCAGACAGAGTTTAAATTACACTCCCACGGAATAGTTCTGTATAATTTATCAGCCCTTCACCTTCTCTCTACATCCCTTATCAAATGGGGAAGAGCGGGTGAAGGGCTTCCTGTTTCATGGCTCTTTCATCGTTCTTTATATTTTAAATCCACCGACACCCTGTAATTACCCGGAACCGGAGTATATATCGGTTGATAGATCGTCCCTTTATTTTGCAATTTCTTTTCTGCCATTAACCTCTTGATATGGCGATATGCAGTGATTTGTGTCATTCCGCAGAGATATTGAAAATCTTTCCGGGTGATAATCTGATTTTCAGCAAAATATTCAGTTAGTTTCATGTCTATTTCTACTTCTGATAAATTGGCGGAGTGCGGTCTGATTTTAGAACGCTGGAATTTCATGTGACACAATTCCCCTTTCAATTCTTTATCAGCTTTAAACTTTATAGCTTTCAATTTTACCCGGTGTACACGTTTGTCTTTCGGGTTACGTATTTCTTCTTCGCAGGAAAGAGTGACCTGAAAGAATCCTAATCCATCGACATGCACCTTTTTACCTTCCAGGAGGCACTGAGCTACTTCATTTTTCAGTTCTTCCAAGGTTGAAATAATGTCCGATACTCTTAATGTGGAGCGATCATGGATGCGATAAGCCAGTTTCTCGGTATTGACGGTCTCAAAACTTACCGGACGGGCATGATAACGCGTCTTGTTCTTTTTCTCCTTTGGCATCGGAGTCTTATATAATTCAAATTGTACTGCCATTTCTGCTTTATCTTTAAATGATTTCTTGTTTTTAGTGCTGATATTTTATACTTATCATTACTATGATAAGATCTTATCACAATAATGATGTTACTTTATCATAGTAGTGATAATATCTTATCACATTGGTGATAAATATAATTTGTCGGTGACAAAGATAAGGTTTAATAGTATGATAAACAAGAAATGATAGGATATTAATGATAAGTCTGGTTTTCATAAAATGAATAGGATAAAAAGTTGCAAATGGCTTTTTTTTGATATTATATTCGCATCCATTAATCATAAAAAAAAGAAGAAAATGGAACAAAAAAATGGTTGGTTTGCCTTTTGGCAAAAATTGATGAAGTGTCTTTCAAAACAAGATGAAACGGGAGTAGGGGATACAAAAAGTGTAGCACCTGTCAATACTATTATTCAGTCGATTAAGGGGGTATCATCGTCTAAAGAAAAAGACTCATCGAAAGTGAAGTCACTAACTGAGAGCGTAGATACTTTTTTAAAATCCCGCTATGATTTCCGCTACAATGTGCTGACAGAAGAAACGGAATATCGTTTGTTGGAACGAATGGAGGAAGGATTTGCACCTGTGAATCAGCGTGTCTTAAATACATTCTGCCTGGAAGCTCACGAATCAGGTATTTCTTGTTGGGATCGTGATCTTTCACGCTGTATTTTCTCCACCCGTATTGCAGAGTATCATCCTTTCAAACTTTATTTGGAAGAATTGCCGGTATGGGATGGAGTGGACCGTTTGGCGGCTTTGGCACGCAGAGTTTCGAGAGACCAATTGTGGGTGAAAGAATTCCATATATGGATGCGGGGTATGACAGCACAATGGATGGGGGTTACGGGAAGTCATGCCAATAGTGTGGCGCCTTTGCTTATCAGTACGGAGCAAGGATATTTAAAGTCTACCTTTTGCAAATCGCTACTTCCTCCTGCGCTTCAGCGTTATTATATGGATAAGGTGGATTTAACCAGTCAAGGGCATATAGAACGGAGATTGGCGGAGATGGGACTTCTCAATCTGGATGAGTTTGATAAATATGCTCCGACGAAAATGCCGTTATTGAAGAATCTGATGCAGATGGCTTCATTAAGCCTGTGCAAAGCTTATCAGAAAAATTATCGCTCGCTACCTCGTATAGCTTCTTTTATCGGGACATCGAATCGAAAAGATTTATTGACTGACCCGACTGGTAGCCGCAGGTTTATTTGTGTGCTGGTAGAGTATCCTATCGATTGTGAGGGGATTGACTATGCACAACTTTATGCTCAATTGAAAGCGGAGATTTTGACGGGTGAACATTATTGGTTTACAAAAGAGGAAGAGACGGAATTGCAGCAAAGTAACATGACGTTCTATCGTCAGGGACCTGTGGAAGACGTATTGCGTTCCTGTTATCGGGCGGCAGAAAAAGGAGAAGGGTGTGAACTTCTTTCGTCTGCTGATATCTTTCAGCGATTGAAGAAGATAAATCCGGCAGCTATGCGTGGGGCAAATCCGGCGAGTTTGGCACAAATACTGATAGCAGTGGGGATAGAACGTAAGCATACCAAGTTTGGGAATGTGTATCGGGTAGTCTCCGTCTGATGGGAGGTGAAGCGGATGGTGAACAGGAGACCTTCACCCGCAATCGTCGTGCCAGAGGGAGTTGTGAAGGGTGAAGGGAGGAAAGGAGATTTGCTTATTTGGGATGAAAAATTGTATCCTTTTTGGGGACACTCTTTCCTTCTCTTTTTCGTTTTTTCTTCTTATCTTGCGAATGATAATTCATCTCATGTAAAAAGGTGAAGTAGAGAGATGTTTGATTATGGACAACATAAAATTTAATAGAAAATGAAAAACATTATTTTAATAGTAAGTTTATTATTGATGGGTGTGAGTAGTCGGGCAGACATATTGAACTCTTCTGATAATAAGAATGTGGCAGATAAATTTGATCCGATGCTTAAAGCAGCGTTGTTCCAAATGAAGATTATAGCTGATACCAGCTCTATTTTATTATCGGATATTGATTACGTGGAGGATTTGGAGCTGAAAACCAGTTTATGGATTAATAATGACGTGAATAGAGCGAAAACTACGAGACATGAAATTACCTCATTAAAAGGCCTTGAGTATTTTTCTTCTCTACGTCGGTTAAAGTTGGTGGGAAATCGGACTGATACATTGGAGTGTATTCCTGATTTTTCTAGATTTAAAGAACTTCGTGAGTTGGAAATTATACAAATCTACCTTCCGAAACTGGATATAAGTGGTTGTAAAAATCTCACGAATTTAAGTTGTAGAAGTTGTGATTTGAATACGATAGACTTGAAAAAGAATATTCAATTAAGAACTTTAGATTGTACTTATAACCGACTGATAGAATTGGATCTTAGTCATAATAAACAACTTCGAACGGTTATTGTTAAATCTCAAAGAAATAAAGGATTACTTTCGGAAGGAGGTCGTGCCGGGATATTATCTAAGTTGATTCTTCCGGATAACCGATCGAATACAGAAGGAATAAGTATACTTGAATGTTCGGATAATAATCTGGAGAAATTGGATATTAGTCGATCACCGCATCTTAGAAAAATAAATTGTAGTTGGAATAAGCTAAAAGCACTTGAAACATCACATAATCAAGAATTGCGGGAACTAAAATGTGAAGCAAATTATATTGGAGAGTTGGATTTTAGTGCTAACCTAAAGATGGAATTTTTAACTTGCGGATTGCAGGGATATGAGTGGATACGCCAAGAAGGGAATGATTATCGTTTATTGAAGAAATTGATACTCCCTGAGCAAAAAGAGAATGTGGAAGGAGGTTCGCTGCGTAAACTTTCTATTAAAGAAATATCAGAAGAAGCAATTCCGGTTTTTAGTGACTACCCTTATTTAAAAGAATTAAATTGTGCTGATAACAGACTAAAAACAATTGATCTTAGTGCAAATATATATTTGGAGGTTTTGGATTGTAGTAGTAATGCTATTTCCCAGCTTGATTTGCATTCTAATGTCAACTTGTATTCATTGAATATTTTAAATTGTCCATTGCAAGTATTGGACTTGTCCCAGACAAAAGTGAAGCTAATTATGTGTGATTTCTATGATAGAAGAGAGAAGGGTGTGAAAAATGGATACATATCTGGTTTGTATTTAAAATTGATTGTTCCTAAAGGATACCATGCTGAAACTATAAACTTTAGAACCCCCACCTTAGAAACTGCCTCTTTTGAAAATGGCTCTATATATAATTATTTACCTCCACAATATGTCAGGATGGTAGTGTCAGGAAAATAGATACAAAACCTGATATAGCAGATAAAAAACAGCTGGAAATTTCTGGTAATGGATTATTTTTAAACCTATTGAGTGATTTTTGAACTCTTTATTTTGTATCATTTTAAGGAATTGGAGTATTTTGAATGATTTGAGTACTCATTTCTTTTCTATTTTTATCAACTTTGCCACTGTGAATCATTCGATGATTTGCGGTGGCTTTTAAATTTTAATAAATAATAGAATAGACATGAATTGCACAAAGATGAAAAAACTTTTTAGAAAAGGTACGTTGAGTATACTTCTTTTAGGAGTAATAACGTTTTTCACTTATCCGCTCTCAGCCCAAACAAATAGTAGATCCGGTAAAGGATTATATGAAATCTTTAGTACTAAAATACCGGACGGGGCGAAGTGGAAAGCTCAGGATAATAAATTTGTCCGTGATGGGGGATACTCTAAAAAATCAGAAAATTATATATATGTAGGAGCCTCTAAAAGTCCGGCAGAGTTGACCGGGCTATCCATTCCTATTCGCGAGAATCCGGGACCGGGTGAGTTTCGCTATATCACTTTTGCCTGGGTAAAATGGGGAGGTGATCAAATTGGAATGAAATTTCATGTTTCCGAAAAGTCTGCAAATCAAAAAGGCAAGAAATATGATTTTACTTATATAGCCGGCAAGTCCAAGGATTTGATAAATCCGATGGAGGGTCTTAATCTCGGTGAACTACCGGGACACTGGATGGTGATGACCAGGGACTTATGGAAAGATTTTGGTAATATTACGTTGACTGGTATTTCTTTTATCTGCCCGGAGAGACGTGATGCGGGATTTGATGAAATCTTTCTCGCTAAGACACAGGATGATATAAAGAATGCTCCGAAAGTACTTCCGAGCGAAATTGCAACTCCGGTACCCGTTGATGGAGAAGAGGAAGGGCTGGTATATGAAGAGGGAACAACTAATGAGGATGAACAACCGCAAGGGGTACAGATTGACTGGGCTGCACAGATTAAAGCGGGAGGATTCATGATGTATCCGTTGTATTTGCTTGGATTGCTTGCCTTAGTAATAGCTTTGCAACGCTTGCTAACTTCAAGAGAAGGAAGACTGGCACCAAAAGGACTGCGTAAAACAGTCAGCGAATGCCTTGCACAAGGAGATTTGAAAGGTGCGATTGCAGCCTGTGATAAATACCCTTCCACATTAGGAAATTCGCTGCGTTTTATTTTCGAGCATGTGAAAGCCGGAAGAGAAGTTGTCAGCCAGACAGCTGGTGATATGGCCGCACGTGATATCCGTACACATTTGTCACGCATATATCCTTTGTCAGTCATAGCTTCCCTGTCGCCCCTTATCGGTTTGCTGGGAACAGTTGTCGGTATGATCGAAGCGTTTGGTCTGGTAGCATTGTATGGTGACGAAGGCGGCGCTTCTATATTGTCCGATTCTATTTCAAAAGCTTTGATTACGACTGCTGCCGGTTTGATCATCGCAGCTCCTGCCATTGCTTTGTATTTCATTATTAAAAATCGTATTATGAAATTGGCTTCTTTGGTGGAAGTAGAAGTTGAAAATGTAATTACTACGCTCTATCTGGAAGGAGATTCGACGGATATGAACACACCGGGGAGTAAGGAGGAGAAGCATGAGACTAAACTATGATGAAGAAGACAAAGTAGAGGTGCAGATGTCGCCCTTGATAGACTGCGTCTTTCTGCTACTGATCTTCTTCCTTGTGACTACTATGATGAAGAAGTGGGAAATGCAAATACCTTTATCACTTCCTTCAATGACTTCCAGTTTGTCTACCACCCGCGCCGGAGAGGAAGCTGTTATCATAGCAGTGGATGAGGAGAAAAATGTGTATCAGGTAGTAGGACATGATGCGTACACTGGTGAGAACCACTATGTGCCGATTTCTGATCTGAATACTTTCCTTACAGAACTCCGCAACAGTGAAGGTACGGAAATTGCTATTGATGTGGCGGCTTACCGGACTGTACCCGTAAATACGGTAATAGAGATATTCGATCAATGTCAAATACAAGGATTCACGCGTACGCGTGTCCGTTTGGGTAGTAAACCTTATTAAGCTTATGAGATTATCACTATTTAATAATGAAGATGAACCGGAAGTGTCTATGTCGCCCTTGATCGACTGTGTGTTTCTGCTATTGATCTTCTTTCTTGTCTCTACAATGACGAAGGTGAAAAACAGGGATATTTCAGTGGATCTGCCGACTTCGGAATCAGCCATAAAACTGAAACCGGATGATAAACAGGCTATTGTAGGACTGGATGCTGAAGGTAACTTCTATTGGGACGGACAACCTTGTTCGACCAATTTCATGATGGAACAATTGCGGGAGACCTGTATCTCTGATCCGGGTCGGCGTATCCGCATTGATATGGATAAAAACACTCCATTCGGACGTTTTGTGGAAGTAATGGATGCTTGTCAGTTTTATAATTTAACGAATATAGGAATACGAACATATGACGAAAACTACAACAGGGAGTAGCCGTCTGACGGTTATCCTATCATGGGTTATTGCACTGGTCTGTCTGGTAGGAGGAGCGTTGTTTATCTGGCTGATGCCATCACCAGGACAGGGAGCTGTTGACTTGCAAGCGAAAAAACAGAAATCTCCGAAAAGTATCAGTGATAAAATAAAGCAGGAGCAGGCTCAGCGGGAGCTTCCCGCTAATTATTCTGAGCAATTAGTGAAGCAGTCGGAAGTATTGGTCAAGAAAAATTTGGAAGATCAGCTTCGTAAATTTCAGGAAATGGCTAAGAAGATGAGGCAGCGGAAAAATGAATTGTTGACTAAAGTAGAGCAAAGAAAGTTACCACGTACGGCACCGGATGATGCTAATGATACTTCGAAAGCAAGGAATATTCCGCAGGCGGGCAAGTTATCTGCGAATCCGTCGGTAGATGATATGTATGCTCTTTTAAGAGAATATGAGGCTGAAATACAGCAGAACCATTTGGCTGCCAATGCAGCTAAACAGGCGCTTTCCAAGGGACTTTCGTTTCCCGAGGTTTATAGTTCTCTGAAGACAGGTTCTTCCCGTATGCCAAGTTTTGATGAACTGATTCGAATGCAGACTAAAGGAGGGGAATGGGCTACTTCAGCGGGAAGTAATGCCAGCGCAGGTCTGGAAATAAAAAGTACGGCAGACTTGAACAACTACCGTGGTCTGTTGGGACAAGCGACCCGACAAGCCGGACTTGCTCAATCTCGGTTGGAAAATCTCTTTGGAGTAGTGAAGCAGGTCGGAAAGCCCGGTGGCGGCTTTGGAATTGGCAATGGTCAGCCGGGCGGAGGTGAAGGCAGTGGCAATGGGAACGGTTTCGGTGGCATGGGGGAGGCAGCTCAGGGCAGTGGAAACAGACGTCCGATGAATGCTTATGCAGGTCCCCGGCTTAATCAGGAAATGGTAAAAGCTCAGGCATTGCCCGGACGGCGTTTCTCAAAAAGCGCGGATCGTAAAGGGTGGTTATACATTAACACATGGTATATGATAGGACCGTGGGAAAGCTTTGGGCGAGAGGACTTTTCGATTGTCCATCCGCCTGAGATATCTGTGGACTTTGATGCGGTATATACTGACGGACAAGTAGGTACAGGGGTGATGGAAACGGATTCTCATCCGATAAAGGTCATAGGGGAAGAAGTGTATTTGGATGGTACGCTGCGATGGAAGTTTATGCAAAGTGAATCAATGCATAATACGGTTCCTGTCACTACCGGACATTCTACTTATTATGCTTATACGGAACTTTATTTTGATGAGGCTACTACCATGCTGGTTGCCATCGGTACGGATGATAGTGGTCGGGTATGGATAAATGGTAAGGATGTATGGCGCGATTATGGTACCAGTTGGTATAATATTGACGAACATATTGCTCCTTTCCAGTTCCGTCAAGGGTGGAACCGTATTCTTGTGCGATTGGAAAATGGCGGAGGAGGAGCGTGTGGTTTCAGTTTCTTAATTATTCCACAAGAGTAATATGATACACGTTGGCCGGCTTATAGAAATTGAACTACATCGACAAGGATTGTCTGTCACTTGGTTTGCAGAACAGCTTTGTTGTGCGCGGACCAATGTGTATAAAATCTTCGGGAAGTCAAGTATTGATACCGAACTCCTTTTGAGAATCTCTGATATCTTGCAATATGACTTTTTTCAATGTTACTCAGCATGTTTAAAGAACAAAAAGGAAATGATGTAGTTGTGGATACATCATTTCCTCCTCTTTTATAATTTTAGTTTTGTACCGATTGTCGTTTTCTTTTTTGTCCGAAGGTATTGAACCGATAGGCAATATATGCCATAAAATATACGTTAGATGTACTGGATTCTCTGTCGGTGATAGAATTCTCGGAAATGGAACGTTCCGAACTTTCATTCTCACGGAGGATATCATATAGGTGAAATCGGACGGTTGCCTTTTTCTTCTTGAGGAAGCTTTTCGATATTTGTGCGTTCCATAGGGTGCGGTTAGTATCATTTTTACCGCCATATCCTCTTTTTAATCTACAATTGATATTGGATGAGATTTTTATATCCCAAGGTAAGTTTAAGTTTGCTTCAGTTCCGAATGTATAATCAAATGTTTCCCGTCGGTTCTCTTTTTTGATAGAATGTTCTGATTTTCGATATCTGACTTCTGCAGATAACTCAAAGTCAATCAGATCGCTACGGTAGCTTCCTTTTAAACGTTCTGATAAAAAGAGGTTAGTTGTATTACTTTTAACTGCATCTGACTCTTTGTTGAGCACAGTGAAACCGACAGAGTTGCCGTAATTTGTATTGGTGTGTGTATTTACTGTGAATTTTTTGTTGGATAATGGAGTACTGAAGGTAAGCGAACCGTTTATTCGCCAGTTCCCGTTCACATTAGTCGGTTGGGTAGTCTGTCCTCCGGTATTTTCGTCATATGTGACAATACGTGTTGTACTATTCATTGTATTATTATAGGAGAGGTTAGCATTGAAACTGCGGGATGTTTCAGTAAAGTAAGTGTTAAATGTAGCTGATATGTTGTTATTGAATGATGGTTTAAGTTCGGGGTTAGCGAGCCGTATGTTTAAAGGATCAGAAATATCTTTTTTTCTATATAAGTCGGTCATACTGGGTTGTGCTGTTCTCCCATGATAGTTTATTCTTAAGGTTGTTTGTTTAGAGAAGGTATATTTAAAGTTTATGGTGGGGGAGTAGTTTATTGCATTTCTGGATAAATACTCAAAGGTCGTGTCCCGCATATAGCTTTTATTGGCCATTTTTTGCGCCTTAACTTCTATACCTATATTATAAAAATAGTTGGTGCGGATAGTACGGAAAAATATGCCGGTTTGGTGAGTGGAATATTTATTTTTGTAGCAATCACTGTGCGCTGTGTCAGGATATTGACTGTATGTATCTTCTTGTTTATCCCAGTCATAGGCATATTTTTCAGAGAGTGAGGAACGGTGTTGATAGCTATAATTAATTTCGATAAACCGATTGGTAAATACAGGTTCCATATATGTTATCTGAACTTGATATTTATTGTTATTGTCAAGTTTTTCAATCCATTGATTCAAAGCTTTTATACTATCACCATACTTTAAGTAATAAGTATTCGAAAGACTATATCGATCGGAATTGCCGTCATCCAGATCGTAATAAAGACGTAAGGCGATGTTTCTTCCTTTACTGTTCAATTTGCGATTCAACTGCAAGGAGCCATTGGTGGAGAATCTGTCATTCGTTTGGCGGTTTGTGGCTTCTTTCCGGTTGATAGGAGTTGACTCGTTGTTGAGCGTTTCTGAGAAGTTGCCTGAATTGGAATTTCCTTTGGAAAAATTAAACGTCGGTCGATACATAATAGTGGTGAGGCTGTCTAATTTCCATTCGAAACGAAAATTAGCGGAAATAGCACTTGTCTTTCCATCGGATTGGTTGTTCTGCAGGGAAAACTGAGAAGTGTTGTCTGACAAAAAAGATTCTGTATGACGCTTGCTCCATGAATTGCGTTTATTTTCCCGGACTTCAATGCTACCTCCATATTTGAGTTTCTGAGTATTCTGAGAATAGTTGGCACCTATTCTTTGATTGGAATTAATTCCATTGTCGTTGGCGGTACCATTGATTGATAAGTTCATTTTGTTTTTGAAACGATTGGCCATTCCTTTTGCCCTATAATGGTCGTCATTTCCATATCCTGCTTCAAAGTTACCATTCCATCCTTTTCTCATACTTGGTTTTACGCGTAAGTCGAGTACCATTTCTTCTTTACCGTCATCAACTCCGGTGATACGTGCCATGTCTGATTTCTTTTGGTAAGTTTTTAGTTGATCTATCATATCGGCTGGCAGTTCTTTTAAAACCGTATTGGGGTCGTTAAGGAAGAATTCTTCTCCGTTCATCATGATTTTTTTGACTTCCTGACCATTAATGATTAATTTCCCTTCTTCGTTTATTTCGGCTCCAGGTAGCTTTTTGACTAGTTCTTCCAGTGCAGCACCTTCACTGACGCGGTAAGCGGAAGTATTATATGCGGTTGTATCACCTGTGATGACAACAGGCGGGGCTTGGGCTACAATGACGGTTTCGTTAAGAAGTACAGCATCAGGTTTCAACTCTATTTTGCCTAGTTGAATAATAGTCTGGGTTGTGTTTATTTGCAGAGTCTTATATTCGGTAGTGAAGCCTATGAAAGAAATTTTTAGCAAAAAACGTCCCGGGAGAGTTGTGAGTGAAAATTTTCCCTGTTCCAAGCTGGAAATGCCTTTTACATAATTACTGTCGGGCAAGGATAACAGTTGTATGGTAGCTTGCTCAACGGGGAACTGTGTGTCTTTTTCCAGAATAGTTCCCTGTACTGTGACACGTTGAGTCTGTGCTTGAATATAAGCAGTATTGATGTATGATATAATTAATGTTATTAGTAGTATTAAAGTCGTTTTATTCATAAGGTCTCCCGTTATGAGGTGTTTTAGTGTTTATGGTATTTCTTGCAAATATCTTGATTTTTTCTGTAAAAAGAGTTCATAAAATGATAAATAAAGTTCATTTGAACGATATTCATACCCTTTTGACTTATTTGAGGACCTTTGTTTACGCATAATACCTCATCTTTGCACCGTACTCAGTTTTCAATAGGTATTATTTTAGTTTTTAGGAACACTTGGATTATTTTCAAATTCGCTGTCGGTTGAATGGAAACATTAGCCGATAGTGAATTCTCTTTATTAAATATGAGATATATCATGAAAACAATAGATAGAAAATGAAGAAACCTTTATTGTATTTACTTATTTTAGTAGTAGCTGTTCTTGGCAGCTCATGCTCTCAATCTTCGGAGGGCACATTTGAAGTGGGGAAGAATACTTTCTTGCTGAATGGAAAACCGTTTGTTGTAAAAGCGGCAGAGATTCATTATCCGCGTATCCCGAAAGAATATTGGGAACATCGTATTAAAATGTGCAAGGCACTGGGTATGAATACGATTTGCTTGTATGTGTTCTGGAATTTTCATGAACCGGAAGAAGGAAGGTATGATTTTGCCGGACAGAAAGATATAGCTGCGTTTTGCCGTTTGGCTCAAGAGAATGGAATGTATGTCATAGTGCGTCCCGGCCCTTATGTCTGTGCGGAATGGGAAATGGGCGGCTTGCCTTGGTGGCTGCTGAAGAAGAAGGATATCAAACTTCGCGAGCAAGACCCATACTACATGGAACGTGTGAAACTCTTTTTGAACGAAGTGGGCAAACAGCTGGCTGATCTTCAGATTAGTAAAGGAGGGAATATCATTATGGTACAGGTGGAGAATGAGTATGGAGCATTTGGAATCGATAAGCCGTATATATCCGAAATCCGTGACATGGTAAAACAAGCCGGTTTTACAGGTGTTCCTTTATTCCAGTGTGACTGGAACTCGAATTTTGAGAATAATGCACTGGATGATTTGCTCTGGACTATTAATTTCGGTACGGGTGCTAACATCGACGAGCAGTTTAAACGGTTGAAAGAACTACGGCCGGACACTCCATTGATGTGCAGTGAATTTTGGTCCGGATGGTTTGACCATTGGGGAGCCAAGCATGAAACAAGAAGTGCCGAAGAATTGGTAAAAGGTATGAAGGAAATGCTGGACCGCAATATTTCTTTCAGCTTGTATATGACTCATGGAGGGACTAGTTTCGGGCATTGGGGAGGCGCGAATTTCCCGAACTTTTCACCGACTTGCACATCGTATGATTATGATGCTCCTATCAATGAATCCGGTAAAGTGACTCCTAAATATCTGGAAGTACGGAATCTGCTTGGTAACTACCTGCCGGAAGGTGAAACCTTGCCGGAAATTCCGGATTCGATACCGACTATAGCTATTCCTGCTATTAAAATGACTGAAGTGGCAGTCTTGTTTGATAATCTGCCTCACCCCAAAGAGAGTGAGGATATCCGGACAATGGAAGCTTTTGATCAGGGATGGGGTAGTATTCTGTATCGGACTTCATTATCCGCTTCTGATAAAGAACAGACATTACTGATCACAGAAGCTCATGACTGGGCACAAGTCTTTTTGAATGGTAAGAAACTCGCTACTCTGAGCCGTTTGAAGGGGGAAGGTGTAGTAAAGTTACCACCACTGCAAGAAGGTGACAGACTGGATATCCTGGTGGAAGCAATGGGAAGAATGAATTTCGGCAAAGGTATTTATGACTGGAAAGGTATTACCGAGAAAGTAGAACTGCAATCGGATAAAGGAGTTGAACTGGTGAAGGACTGGAAGGTATATACTATTCCGGTAGATTATAGTTTTGCCCGTGATAAGCAGTATAAACAACAGGAGAATGCTGGCAATCAACCGGCTTATTACCGGTCGACGTTTAACCTCAATGAGTTAGGGGATACATTCTTGAATATGATGAACTGGAGTAAAGGTATGGTATGGGTGAATGGTCATGCGATTGGTCGTTATTGGGAAATCGGACCTCAACAGACCTTATATGTGCCGGGCTGCTGGTTGAAGAAAGGAGAGAATGAAATCATTATATTGGATATGGCTGGTCCTTCAAAAGCCGAAACTGAAGGTCTGCGTCAACCAATTCTGGATGTACAACGTGGTAACGGAGCTTATGCTCATCGTAAGATGGGTGAGAACTTGGACTTAACAAATGAAACTCCTGTTTATCAAGGGATATTTAAGTCAGGCAATGGTTGGCAACATGTGAAATTCGGTAAGAAGGTGGAGACTCGTTTCTTCTGTCTGGAGGCTTTGAACGCCCATGATGGGAAAGATTTCGCGGCTATTGCAGAATTGGAGTTGTTGGGCGAAGATGGCAAACCGGTATCCCGTCAGCATTGGAAAGTGATTTATGCCGATAGTGAGGAAACGGATGTCGCGAACAATATTGCAACAAATGTTTTTGATTTGCAGGAATCAACATTCTGGCATACCAATTATTCCTCTTCCAAACCTGCATTTCCTCATCAGATTGTGATAGATCTTGGTGAAGATAAAGTTATTACGGGATTCTCTTATTTACCCAGGGCTGAAGCCGGTAAAACGGGGATGATTAAAGACTATAAGGTATATTTGAAGATGCAACCGTTTAAGATATAATGTTTGAGATTTTTAAGAAAAGGTTAATTATTTATTAGTTTGTTCATTAAGTTATGAAAATCAGAAAGCGACTTTCACGTGAGTGAGGGTCGCTTTCTGATTTTCGTTCGAAATAAAATAATTCTTGTGATGGTTAAAATCCTAAGAGGAAGTATATTTGTTCTCTCATCTGAGAAGGTGATTTATATAATTAACTAGTGTATAAATGATGAAAAAAAATGGGTTTAGCCGATGCGCTGAGATGTACATCGGTCGTTTACGAAAAGAGGGGCGCTATTCTACTGCGCATGTGTATGAAAATGCACTTCTTTCTTTTAGAGGGTTTTGTGGCACACCTACCGTGTCATTCGGACAAGTAACCCGCGAACACTTACGGTGTTACGGGCAGTATCTTTATGAACGTGGCTTGAAGCTTAATACGGTTTCGACGTATATGCGTATGCTGCGTAGTATTTATAATCGTGGAGTAGAATCGGGAAGGGCTCCTTATGTTCACCGATTGTTTCACGGGGTGTATACGGGAGTGGATGTCCGTCAAAAGAAGGCTTTGCCGGCAACTGAGTTACATAAGCTTTTATACGGAGATCCTAAATCGGATATTTTGCGACGTACACAGGCGATTGCTGCTTTGATGTTCCAATTCTGTGGTATGTCGTTTGCTGATTTGGCGCATTTGGAGAAGTCGTCTTTAGACAGGAATGTTCTTCATTATAATCGTGTTAAAACGAAGACTCCGATGAGTGTGGAAATATTGGATACCGCTAAAGATATGATTGATCAGCTTTGGAACAGGCAGCCTGCTTATCCGGATTGCCCTGATTATCTATTTAGTATTCTGAATGGTGATAAAAAGCGGAAAGATGAAAGTGCTTATCGGGAATACCAGTCTGCCCTCCGGAATTTCAATAACCATTTGAGAGGACTGGCAAAGGCTTTGCATCTGACTTCTCCTGTCACTTCTTATACCATTCGCCATTCGTGGGCTACCACTGCGAAATATCGCGGAGTTCCTATTGAAATGATCAGCGAATCGTTGGGACACAAATCAATCAAAACAACACAAATCTACCTTAAAGGCTTTGCTTTGAAAGAACGTACTGAAGTAAATAAAATGAATTTGTCTTACGTAAAGAATTGCTTGGTAAAACGTGTAAATGATATAAAGTGTTAATAATCAGTATAAATATATGCGAGTTACTTCTTAGGTAACGGAAATAATAATGGCACAAAGATAGACAAAAAAATAAATAACAAGCAAATAAACTGTCCTTTTTTTCTTTTTTGATTCAAAAATAAGATAAAAATAGCCTGGAACATGAAAGAACCCTTTTTTTCATATTCTAAGATTTTTACGTCCCATAATCAAAGAAATTTCACCCTACGCTTAGACTGAGCTTCCTTTGGTGGCTTGGCATGTCCTATCTTTCGTATTTTAAGAGATTTTTCCCTTCCCCCCTGTGTTTTCCGTTACCTAAGAAGTAACAGAAAAAAGAATGGTAAAAATAGAGGATTTATGAATCAAATTGGGGTAAGGTCTCTATTTAGGAATATACATAGATAAAAAATGAAACAAACTGAAGCTATTTTGGGGGATATGCGATTTATTCCATTAAAGGGTGTTGTATTAATTCTGATTCTAATCTTGACAACAAGCCGGATTCATGCACAATATGCTCTTGGGGCAACTGGGCAGATGATGATACCTACAGCCGAGATGCAGGAAACAGGAACCTTTATGGGAAGCGCAAACTTCCTTCCTGAAGAGGTTACGCCTAATAAGTTTAACTATCCTACCATGAATTACTCCGTAGACATGTCTTTGTTCTCTTTTGTTGAACTGACTTACCGTATGACGTTACTCAAAATGCGAACATATAATGGCAGAGTCGGTTATCACAACCAAGATCGTTCCAATACTATCCGTATTCGTCCATTGAAAGAAAGCCGTTATTTCCCTGCTGTGGTAATTGGTGCTGATGATCTTTTTACAGAAAAGGCTACTCAGTATTGGGGAGATTATTATGGTGTCTTAACTAAGACGTTTGGTTTCTGCAAGGGGCATCAGTTGGCTGTTACAGCAGGCTGGTATTTTCATCAGGGCAATCAACCGGCTTTCAAGAAAGGCCCTTTTGGTGGTATTCGTTATACTCCCGCTTTTTGCCGTGAGTTAAAGCTGATGGCAGAGTATGATACCAATGGATGGAATTTGGGTGGAGCAATACGTTTTTGGAAACGTTTGTCCGTCCATGTGTTTACACGCGAATTTACCTGTGTTTCTGCCGGTTTGCGTTATGAATGTACATTAATACATTAAGAAGATGAAAAGAGTATTTAGTATACTATATATAATATGTTGCTGCACTTTGGAAAGTGTGGATGCGCAATCTGCTGGGATATCTGAAGTCCTGAAAGAATTGCAAATGGAAAATATTTCTGTAGCACAGAAGCAGGATACGATTACGGCAGCATTTGAGACTTCCGTATATAGGGGATCTTATAATGGTATAGGCATTGCAATACGTCGCCTGATCACTCTTCCGGAAGTCTCTACATTGCAGTTGGTCATATTGGATAATGCTTTGCCGCAACTTTGTATCACTTTGCCTGCGAAGCTGATTGAGGATTATCAATCGGGAAAATGTGATTTGGATGGAGTTTACCGTAATATGCAGATGACTACTTCCACCAAAACTGCAATGGAGGCCTTAAAAGGAACCAAACGAGAGTCTACTACTTTTGGGAAAGTGGACGTAGTGGTTTATCCGGGGGTAATGTTAGTTAATAATGTTACTTACAAATTATATAAAGCAGCTTTTGAATTGCAACCGGCTGTAGAAATGCAACTTTGGAAAGGTGCTTCATTGAGGCTGCAGGTTTGCTTACCTATCGTCAATAATGAGCCGGGCAAATGGGATTGCATCCGACCGGGGTATTTGACATTGCGCCAGGAATTTCGTCTGGATAATCATTGGAAGGGATACCTGACTGGTGGAAATTTCTCGGATGATCGTCAGGGACTCGCAGCCGGTATTGGTTATTTTTCTTCTGACGGCCGTTGGACAGTAGAAGGAGAAGGTGGTATAACCGGTTCGTCTCATTTATATGGCAACGACTGGGGAATGAGTAAATGGAAAAGAGTGAATGGACAGCTTAGCGTAGGTTATTTCATTCCACAAGTGAATACTCAATTGAAAGTTAGCGGCGGACGTTTTATATATGGAGATTATGGGGTATGCGGAATTCTTTCACGTTACTTCGGTGAATATATCGTGGGACTTTATGGCATGTATACAGATGGAGAAACAAATGCCGGATTTCATTTTTCGATTCCATTGCCGGGTAAGAAGCGTAGTCGTCACGCGGTACGTGTGATGCTTCCGGATTATTTCGCTTTTCAATATGACATGCGTAGTGGGAATGAATTTGCTCGCCGTGCTTTGGGGGTAAGCTATAGAACCGAACCGAAATCTGCTGAAAACAGCCGTTTCTGGCAGCCGGATTATATCCGTTATTATTTGATTCGTACCAATGAAAAGACAAAACTTAAATAAGAGTTGATATTAGTAATTTAAACAAAAATTGAACAATTATGAGAAATTTAAAATGGTTGTATGCATGCTCTTTGGCGATAGCCTTCGGTGTGTTGTCTTTTGTAACAGTTTCCTGTCATGATGATGACGATGAACCAAAGCAAGAACCGGGTGAAGTGATTGAAACTCCCGCTCCGGTTGTTGAGTATTACATTATGGGTACTGTGACGGATGCCGGGAAAGGTGTGTCTGGTGTTGATGTAAAAATTGGTACTGAGACAATTAAGACTGACAAAGATGGTAAGTTCTCTGTAACAGAGAAGAATGTAGGTAAGTATTCTGTAGAAGTTGCTCCTAAAGGTTATCTTGCTCAAAGTACTTCTGTAGAAATTGCTGCTAATGCGGAAAATCGTAGTGTGGTGACTGTTGCTGTGGCTTTGACTAAGCAAAGTGAACCGGAAAATGTGAAGAAAGGTGAGGATGCTACAGTAAAAGATAATAGTGACTCTAATAAAGACATTCCGGACCCAACTACAACTCCGGCAGATGAAGTTGTTGAGGATCTTCCTATTACAACAGTAGAAGTAACTATTCCTGCTGATGCGCTTCCTGAAAGTGGAACGGGTATCAATGAAGACGGTTCAGCTGATATTAGTGTAACTACTTATGTTCCAGCTCCCGAAGAAGTAACAACGGATGTAAAACCTACAGAAGAGAATAAAGATGTAGAAAAGACTATTCCTTTGGCAGCTGCTCATTTTGAACCGACAGGTTTGGAATTTGTAAATCCGGTCACTATTTCTATACCTAATCCTATTCCTGATGTAACTTTTGCTGAATCGGATATGCAGCTTACTTATCTGAATACCGAAACAGGAAAATGGGAGGTACAAACAAGTAAGGTAAACTTGAAAGGTGGTAGCTATCAGGCAGATATCAAGCACTTCTCATCTTATGCTGTAGAAAATAAAGTAACTAGTAAGGTTAGTTCTGAAACAGTTGTAAAGAGTGAAGTTTTGGGACAGGCAAGCCGTGATAACAGCGAAAATCCTAAAGCTGTAACTGGCATTGCATTGACTTATAAAGAGAAATCCGGTTGGGAATGTAAAGATGCAGATATCACCAATGCTGTAAAGAGCAAATTGTCGGGTGCTAGTGATGCAACAATTAATGCTATGGTAGCTTTCTTCAAAACTCGTTTGTATTCGTTGATGGGTTCAGCATCAGGTGTGAAAACAACAGAACGTACTTATAATACTGTAAACGTGAATGGTTATACGACAATGAACTATACTTGTTATGCTAAGACTCGTACTACTACATTGTCTACTAAGGTGCTGTATAAAGGAAGTCCTGTTACAATTTCAGTAATTGCAACACGCTATACCGGAACTGATCATCAGTATAAGACAGTGACTACTAATCCTACTCATAGTGGTGGTAAGGGTGGAAGTAACTAATAAATAATTAAGATCATAAAAATAACCCTTTTTTAATAAAACCCTTTTTTATAAACCCTGTTGGGCAATAATCATATGGGATATGAGGAGGAAGAGGTCACTGTGAAGTGGTTTCTTCCTTTTCGTTTATGAGATATATGGATGTTTGTTGAATGTTCATTTTAGACAGAATTCTACTAATATAAGTTAATGTTTATAATTATGATTTGTATCCTGTAAATAAAGCCTATCTTTATCACCCAATACAACATAGGACAAATAAAATGTCATGAGCATAATTATTAAGAACCTTAATAAGATCTATCCAAACGGAAATCATGCCTTGAAAGATGTCAATCTGGAAATACCTGCAGGGATGTTTGGCTTATTAGGACCCAATGGCGCCGGCAAATCTACTTTAATGCGTATTCTTGTAGCCCTTATGGAACCAACTTCCGGGCAAGTAGAAATTTGCGGTTATGATTTGATGAAACAGCGGAAAGAAATACGCGGTATTCTGGGGTATCTTCCTCAGGACTTTCGTTTTTTTGCCAAATACAAAACGTATGAGTTTCTTGATTACGCGGCGCGTCTGTCCGGTATGACCCATAGCAGGCAGAGAAAACAGGCTGTGGATGAAATGCTCGAAAACGTAGGGTTGTTCGATGTTCGCGAACGATATGCCAATAAATTATCGGGAGGTATGAAGCGGCGGTTAGGAATTGCACAAGCGCTGATACATCATCCTAAGGTAATCATTGTTGATGAACCTACTACCGGACTTGACCCGGAAGAACGTATCCGTTTCCGTAACCTTCTTTCGGAGGTCAGCGAGAATGATGTGACTATTATTTTGTCTACTCACATTGTCGGTGATATTTCCAGTACTTGTAATAATATGGCGTTAATGAACCGGGGACAAGTTTCCTTCAACGGTTCTCCGCAAGATATGCTGAAATTAGCCGAGGGTAAAGTGTGGAGAATCAGGGCTGCGGGAGATCAGTTGCATGAGATCGATAAAAAATATCCGGTAATCTCCACGATTCCATCGGGGACAATCTGGGAAGTACAGGTGGTTGCCGATAAAGTAGAAGGATACGAAGCGGAACCATTTCCCCCTAATCTGGAACACGCCTATGTATATTATATGGAGAATCAATTAAACCTTTGGACAAACGACTAAACACGATATGCTGATATGACCTTTATATCTAATATACAATCGGTAGCAAAATATGAAAGTAAATTATTAATCAGAAGCTGGTTCTTCAGAGTATTCACGGTACTCGCTGTAACTATCATTACTTTTTTCAATTTCCAGTTGTTCGTATCGGAAGATAGCGGAGGCTTCTGGATTGCTACAGCCATTCCATCGAACATTCCTTATCTAATTTTACTGTTGCTAAATACAGGGCAGGCTGTTATTGCTATCTTTCTGGCATCCGACTTCCTGAAAAGAGATAAAAAGCTGGATACATCAGAAGTCTTTTATGTCCGTCCATTAAGCAATGCTGAATACGTCATCGGTAAGATTTGGGGAAATCTGCGCGTCTTTTTGTTGCTGAATCTCATTATTATGGCTATTACGGCTGCATTCAACCTGACATTGGGAGAAGTGGACTGGATGGCTTACTTGCTTTATTTTCTGTTGATCAGTGTCCCTACGCTGATTTTCATCATCGGCCTGGCTATCTTTCTGATGCTGGTATTGAAAAATCAGGCACTGACATTCGTTTTATTGTTAGGATATATCGGACTTACCGTTTTCTATATTGAAGATAAGCTTTATTATCTTTTCGATTATATGGCTTATAGTCTTCCTTTGGTGAAGTCCAGCATTGTCGGTTTTTCCAACTGGGAGGTGATTTTAAATCATCGTGGCATCTATTTTCTTGCCGGACTGGCGTTTGTCTTTTTCACGATTTCCCTGTTCAGGCGTCTGCCGAATTCATCACACAGTAATTATCCGTGGCTGGTTATTTCTTTTTGTACTCTCATGTTAGCTTTCGTATGCGGTTATTGGCATATACATTCGATTTTATATCAAAGTGATATACGCGCTACCTATACGAAGATCAACAACCAATATGTTTCTACTCCGAAGATGTTCATTCATGAATATGATCTTTCTGTAGAGCAGCATCCTGAAGATTTTCTGTCGGAAGTAACTGTGAAAGGAGTGGCATTGGACTCATCTGCCGTATTCACCTTCTGTTTGAATCCGGGATTAACCATTCATTCCGTTCATTCGGCCGGACAGCAACTCAAGTTTAAACGTGACAAGCAAATAGTATTGGTGGATTTCGGCACGAAGCATGCCAAAGGCGATACAATCTCTGCAACATTCAGGTATGACGGACAGATAGATAACTCATTCTGTTATTTGGATATCCCTCCCGAAGTGCTGCAAGCTTCCAATAAAAAGTTTCTGTTCAACATAGACAAGCAGTATAGTTTTCAGACGAAAAATTATCTGATGCTTACCCCTGAAACTTATTGGTATCCCCGTGCAGGAACAAGCTATAGTGATAAAAATCCTGACTGGCAGCAAACTTATTTCAGTAATTATCGCTTGAAGGTCAAGCCTCTACCGGGGTTAGTTCCTCTTTCTCAAGGGGAAGGAAAGTGTGATGAAGAAGGAGTGTATTCGTTTAAAGGAGATTATCCGTCTCAGACACTATCGTTGGTTATAGGTGACTATCAGCAAAAAAGTGCTTATGCGGACAGCATTCTTTATAGCGTTTGGCATTTAAGGGACCATGACTATTTTACTGCTTCGTTTGATTCTATTCACGATACCATTCCCTGGCTGATACGTAATGTGAAAGAGCAACTGGCACGGCAATATAAACTGGATTATCCTTTTAAGCGATTTTCTATTGTAGAAGTTCCTGTGCAATTTGCCAGCTATGAACGTGCCTGGTCGCAAGCGCAGGAGACAGTACAACCTGAAATGGTATTGTTCCCCGAAAAAGGAGCTATATTCTGGGAACTGGATGTGAAGAGGCAGGTGAAGAATCATATCCGGTGGTCGGGAAATAATGAAATCAGTCTGCAGGAAGCCCAGATGCGGACTTTTAGTAACTTTGCCTGGATGTTTTTGCAGACAGAAGGCGATTATAACTTTTCGTCGGGTAGTAGAGGACGGGGAAATCTTTCGTCTACGGCAAATCCTTATTTCCTTTTCCCGCAGATTTATAATTTCCGGTACAATATTTACTCTTCGGAATGGCCTGTTGCCAATCGTGCTATTGAGCTATATCTGCAAAAGAAGTCGGAAAATGAAGGGTGGGAACGTCAGATAAATGGGCTTAGTAACAATGAAAAGGCCAACCTGCTGCTGGAAAAGCATACGTTCAAGGAGTTGCTGGCTGATGTGGAACAGCGTAATCTGCAAAATAATATCGTAGGACTGGAGGCAAGCCGTCTTTTTGCCCGGTCAGAAATAAACATGGGCGTAGATGCTTTCCGGGATTCACTATATGCGATGTTGAAGCGTAATACATTTCTGAACATAAAGTTCGAAAATATGCTGGATACTCTGGGAGAAATGAGCCGGACGGATCTTTATTCATATTTGAAAGAATGGGAACAGTTGACGCCTCTTCCTTTTTATTCGATCGGAGAGCCCGAACTGACCAAAGTTGTCAATAAAGGAGGAGAAGAATTCTTTGTCTTGAAAGTACTGGTGAGCAATAACTCGGATTATGACGGAATCATTCAGATGAACGTTCTTCAAAATGGCTGGTGGTATCAACCGATGGAAGATCCTAGAGCCAGAAAAAAGGTAGAGATAGCTGCCCATACAAGCAAAGAATTTGTTTCTGTCTGGGAAGAACAGATACGTGATGTGGAAATCAATACGATGGTTTCCGGCAATCTTCCTTATATGATACGGCAATCCATTGGTAATGTAAAACAAGAACGGAATAAAATAGTCAAGGACACTATCTATACCTTGCCGGAATCATCCTTAGAAATGCCGGGAGAGGTTATTGTGGATAATGAAGATTCCACTCTCTTTGTACTTTCTACCCCTGCTGTCGTAGGACTTCTGCCTAAATGGCTGGATAAAGTGGAGGATACTTCCTTTAAATATTCGGGCATATCCTGGTGGCGTGCGCCTTTACAATGGACAGCTACCACCAATGCTAAATACTATGGCAAATATATCCGTTCGGCCTATGTGATTAAGAGTGGAGACGGCAGTCAGACGGCTACATGGAAAATTCCTGTGCCGGAAGCCGGTCAATATGAGCTTTATTATCATGTATTCAAGGATGATGAACTGCGATGGAATGATCGCCTTCAGGGTGAATATCATTTCAGGGTGGCATACGACAGTGAGATGGAAGATGCCTATATCAATCTGAGAAAAGCCAATGAGGGTTGGGAACAACTCGGTACTTACTATTTTAGTGCCGATACGGTTCGTGTCGTGCTGACGGATGAATGTAAGCTGCGCTCTGTGACAGCCGACGCAGTGAAAATAGTGAAACGATAATTATTAAAACAGCAAACTATATGCAAAGTGACTTACTACTATTAAAAAGAATGCTGCTGACAATCGTAACTTTTACGGGAATTGCCCTGACATCACAAGGACAAATTCCTTTAACGATTGACAAGGCAATGGAGATTGCGCAGGAGAACAGTCCTTCTCTTCGCCGTTCCTACATGAATTTGGAGAGATATAAGCAGAATCTGCTGGCGCAGAAGGCTTCATTAAAGTCTCGATTTTCATTAAATCTGAACCCGGTGGACTATAACAAGAACAGGCGTTTCGATAATCGTCTGTCACAATGGTACACGAATGAAACATTCAATACCAGCGGGACCTTTCAGGTCGATCAGCCCATTCTATGGACAGACGGTACTATTTCTTTAATCAACCGTTTCGGCTGGCAGGACAACAGTTCCATTATAGAAGGCGATAAAACTAGTAACCGGGCATTCAGCAATGACCTCTATCTGCAATTGACTCAGCCTATTTTTACATACAACAAGCGTAAAATGGAACTGAAGCAAATAGAATATGATTATGAAAATGCCAATATCAGTTATGCTTTGCAGCAACTGAATACGGAGAAAAGTATAACCGATCAGTTCTATTCTGTCTATATGGCACAGAGTAATCTGGAAATCAGTCGTGAAGAACTGGTTAATGCCCAGCAAAGTTATGATATTATCAAGAATAAGGTAGAAGCGGATTTAGCAGCGAAGGACGAACTCTTTCAAGCGGAACTGAATCTGGCTACGGCACGTTCGTCTGTAGACGAAAGTCAGGTGAATCTGGAGAATGCGAAAGACAAACTCAAACAGACTCTCGGAATGAGGCTGGATGAAGATATTCTCGTATTTGCGGAAGTGGAGATTAAACCGATTCAGGTAAATCTGGACCAGGCCATATCGCATGGATTGGGTTCGCGTCTGGAACTTCGTCAGCGTGAAATAGAGAGCAAGGAACTTGAGTTCGATATGATTAAGACAAAAGCGCTGAACGAGTTTAAAGGAGATGTATCCATCTCTTTCGGATTGATAGGAGATAATAGCCACCTGAATAAAGTCTATAATAATCCGACACAGAATCCGAGGGTTTCCATCAGCTTTGCTGTCCCTATTTTCGACTGGGGTGAAAAGAAAGCAAGGATTAAAGCACAAAAGATGGCTCAACGGATTAATGAACTCGAGTTTCAAGAGGATAAAGTGGATATCGAGCTGAATATTCGTCAGGTATGGCGTAACCTCGAAAACCTCCGGACTCAGATTAAGATCGCCGAGCAAAATGTACAGAATGCACAGTTGACCTATGATCTGAATCAGACTCGTTACCGGGAAGGTGACATAACCGGTATGGAAATGAGCCAGTTCCAGACTCAGCTTTCGAATAAGAAGATTACTTATACGCAGGCGTTGATTAATTACAGAATAGAATTACTTAATCTTAAAATCCTTTCATTGTATGATTTCGACAAGAATATCCCTCTTGTTCCTATGAAAGACATTATTGATAAAAAATAAGCAGACCATGAAACAGTATCAAATTTTTATTGCATCTTCTTTGTTAACAACCTTATTGTTAACCGGCTGTGGCAACAAACCACAAAACGCACCCAATAATATTGCAACTCCGGTATCTGTCGTGGAGCTGAAGAAAGGTTCTATCAGTAAATTAATAAATACAACAGGAACAGTGCAGCCGACTTACGGTGCATCTCAGAATGCGGAAATGAGCGGATTTTATAAACTTCAGACTAATCCGAGAACCGGAAAACCTTTCAAAATGGGAGACAGGGTAAGTAAGGGGGAACTGATAATCCGTCTGGAAGACAAGGAGTATGAAAACGGAATCGCTATTGACGCTAAAAAACTAAGTCTTGAAATTGCCGAACAGGAACAGTCAAAGCAGAAAGCTCTCTATGAAAAAGGAGGGGTGACGATGAGTGAAATGCGGAATACGGAAGTAAAAGTAACGAATGCCCGTTACGATTATGAAAACGCAAAACTCAATCTGGAGAAGATGAAAGTGAAAGCTCCTTTTGATGGTGTGATTGTCGATTTGCCTCACTATACGGCTGATACAAGAGTGGAGCAGGGGAAGGCTATGGTGAGTCTGATGGCTTATGATAAAATGTATATGGATATCAATCTGCCGGAAAGCAGCATTCGTTATGTCAAGGAAGCGCAACCGGTATATATTACTCATTATACCATCCCCGGAGATACTTTAAAAGCGAGAGTCGGTGAGCTGTCTCCTGCAATCAGTACGGAGACACGTACTTTTAAAGGAAAGATTCTGATTGATAATGACCAACTGAAGTTGCGTCCGGGTATGTTCGCCAAAGCAGATATTATCGTTGACAGAGCTGATAGTTCTATCATTATACCTAAAGACGTAATCCTGTCCAATCGTCGCCGGAAATACGTATATATCGTCGAAAAGAATACGGCAAAGATACGCAATCTGCAAACAGGTCTGGAGGATGAATATAATATCGAAATTCTATCCGGACTTAATGTAAATGACAATTTGGTAGTGAAGGGTTTTGAAACACTGAAAGAAGACGCCAAAGTCAAAATCCAAAAGTAAATCATGGATGCGATATATGAACGCATCTTTTGAAAATAGGAAATACTTATGAAGAATATAATCAAATTTGCAGTAGGCAATCCGGTTACGATTTGTATGGTAGTATTTGCCCTCTTATTGTTGGGAAAAGTATCATACGATCAGTTGAGTGTGGATTTATTGCCCGATCTGAATAATCCCCGCCTGTTTATTGAATTAAAGGCGGGTGAACGTCCTCCCGAGGAGATCGAAAAGCAATTCGTTAAAAATATGGAGTCTATGGCGATCCGGCAGAGTGATGTTACTCAGGTCTCTTCCGTGATTAAAGCCGGGACGGCACGAATTACTGTAGAATATACCTGGACAAAGGATATGGATGAGGCTTTTCTAGATTTGCAGAAAGCCATGAATCCGTTTGCCCAGAACAAGGATATCACTGAACTGAAGATTACGCAACACGATGCGAACTTGTCTCCGGTAGTTTTGGTGGGAATGTCTCATCAGAGTATTACAGATATGGCGGAATTAAGGAAAATCGCCGAAAGCTATATCCGCAATGAGTTGATTCGTCTGGAAGGCGTGGCTGAAGTGACGCTTTCGGGAGAAGAAGTCAGTACTCTTACCATTCAGACTGATCCTTATAAACTGGATGCTTTTCAACTGAAAATAGAAGATATCGCTTCGCGCATCGAATCGAATAATCAGAGTATATCCGGTGGACGGGTCAGTGAACTGGGATTACAATATCTGGTGAAAAGTTCGAGCTTGTTTGCTTCGGAAGATGATTTTGAGAATCTGATTGTCGGATACAAAGCGATACAACAAGAGGAAGCATCCGGAAACAATGCTACGGGTACAGCAACCGCCAACAGTAATAAAGCTCCTGTTTTTTTGAAGGAAGTGGCTACTGTGCAGTTTTTGAACGCTCGTCCGGAGAATATTGTACGGATTAACGGGAAGCGCAGTATCGGACTGTCTATTTATAAGGAGATGCGCTTTAATACTGTAAAAGTGGTGGATGAGGTAACCCGCCAATTGGCAGTGATAGAGAATGCATTGCCCGGTTATCATTTTCAGGTGATTTCCAATCAGGGTACTTTTATAAAAAGTGCGATAGGAGAAGTGAAGAGCAGTGCTGTTCTGGGTGTTATTCTCGCTATTGTAGTCTTGTTTGTATTCCTTCGCCGGATGGGGACAACACTGATTGTCAGTCTTGCTATTCCCATCTCGATTGTGGCTACTTTCAATCTGATGTTCTTCAACGGACTGTCACTGAATATTATGACATTGGGAGGACTGGCGCTCGGGGCGGGTATGCTCGTCGATAATGCCATTGTCGTCATAGAAAGTATCTTCCGAAATCAGGAGAAAGGATTGAGTATCAAAGAGGCTGCTATTAACGGGACGGCAGAAGTTGCCAATGCGGTAATAGCTTCTACTCTGACGACTATTGTCGTCTTCCTGCCGATTGTTTATCTTCACGGAGCTTCGGGCGAACTGTTTAAAGATCAGGCATGGACGGTTACTTTCTCACTGGTTTCTTCTTTGTTTGTGGCTATCCTGGTGATTCCGATGTTATATATCCAGCTTTCCGGCAAGAAGGTTAAGCTGGAAGAAGTGAAGTCCATTCGTATTACAGGATATAGCAGAGTGCTTCGCAAGCTGATTCAGCGACGTTGGCTGGTGATCGGTATGGCAGTGTTACTCCTTATCGTGACTGGATTGCTGACTCCGTTTATCGGAACTGAGTTTATGCCCCGTGCGGAAAGCAAGACGTTTACGGCTGTAATCAAAATGCCCGAAGGCACACAGATGGAACGCACTTCCGCTGCTGTAGGTAATCTGGAAGAATTGTTATATGCTATCGTTGGCGGTGATTCTTTATGTACGGTATACAGTCATATCGGAGAGGGGAGCGGTTCGGAAAATGCGATATTTGAAGGAGAAAATACAGCAATGATGAAAGTGATCCTTTCACCGGAATGTACACTTTCACCGGAAAAGGTGATTGCGTCTTTCGTGGAATCGGCCAAGAATCCTGACGGACTGGAACTGACGATTCAGCAGGATGAGAATTCTCTGAGTTCACTGTTAGGAAGCGAAGGGGCTCCTATTGTTGTGGAGGTCAAAGGAGAGGAGTTGGATGAGATTGCTCAGTTGACTGAAGAGGTGAAGGAACGGATGATTGGCGTAAATGGAATCTATGATGTTATTACCTCCGTGGAAGACGGTGCTCCGGAAGTTGTGATCTCGATTGATCGTACAATAGCCGGTATCAATAATTTGAGTGTGGCTATGGTAATCGAACAATTGAAGCAGCAACTAAGCGGTAAGGAAGTCGGTAAGATGGAATATCGCGGTGAGATGCGTGATATCGTCATAAAGGTGCCGGATATCCCGTTGGGTTCTCTTGGTGCTCTTGTCATCAAAAGTGGAACACAGGAATTTGTATTACAAGAGATTGTTACCATTACTCACGGACAAGCGCCCAAGGAGATTCTGCGCCGCAATCAAAGCCGTATCGGTAAGGTGATGGCTAATATGGATACGAGTAAATCACTGGATAAAGTAGCAGCCGAAGTGCGTGAAACGGTGAAAGGTATTGAATTGCCTGCTAACTACAGTATTACAGTGACAGGAGAGGAAGAAAAACGGCAAGAATCAATGAACAGTCTGTTGTTTGCTCTGATGCTTTCTGTTGTACTTGTCTATATGGTGATGGCTTCCCAGTTTGAATCCTTGCTGCATCCGTTTACGATCTTGCTGACTATTCCTCTGGCTGTAGTAGGTGCTATCTTACTTTTCTTCATTACCGGAACCACTATCAATATGATGGGAGTTATCGGTATTGTCATGCTGGGAGGTATTGCCGTCAATAACTCTATCATTCTGGTAGACCGTATCAATCAGCTTAGTCAGGCGGGAATGGAGTTGACTGATGCCATTGTAGAAGCAGGGCAACAGCGTATCCGTCCGATCATCATGACTACTTTGACTACGATTCTGGCCATGCTTCCGATGACATTCAGTTTTGGTGAAGGTGCATCTTTACGTTCACCGATGGCTATAGCTGTGATCGGAGGATTGATAACTTCTACTCTGATGAGTTTGATGGTTATTCCTTGTGTCTATTATGTCTTGGAGAATATCAAAAGACGTATAAATCGCCGAACTAAAAACAGCTGAAGATGAACTTTTTACTAAATAGGAGAATAACGATTTGTATGCTGTTTATTGCACTCAGCCTGCTGGGCTATGTGTCGTATAAACAACTTCCGGTGGAGTTGCTGCCCAACGCAGAACTTCCGGTTCTGTTTGTCCAGGTGTCGTCACAGCAGGATATGGACCCTTCGTATGTAGAGTCGGAAGTGATTATTCCACTCGAAGGAGCGGTCAGTGCGATAGGTGGAGTAGACAAACTGCAATCCTACATTGACAGGAGGCAGTCCAGCATACAGATTGACTTTAAAAAGAATATCAACTTCAAGATGACCAGTCTTAAACTGCAGGAGAAAGTGAATGAAATCGCAGCCTCCCTGCCGACCGGTTTTACCGTACAGGTACAGAAAGTGGATATTGCTCAGATGAATAATAACTTCATGGTGCTTCAAGTGCGTGGTACGGGAGGAACTGACCGTGTCCGGAGTCTGGTAGACGAGGATGTTCGTTCTGATCTGGAGAACATAGATGGAGTAGCTTCCGTCAATATCTACGGAGGACGGCAGAAAGCCATTGAAGTGCGTCTGAATCCGGAGGCTTGCAAAGCTCTGAACCTCACAGCTTCCAAAATAAGCGGTTTGCTTTCGCAGAATACCCAGGAAAAGACATTTGTAGGCTTCGCAGATGAACCCGACAGCAAGAATTTTGTCCATGTCAATGCGATGTATACCAAAGTCTCTGATTTGGAGAATATAGTTGTCGCTCCCGGTCCTATTCTGCTGAAAGACGTGGCAACCGTCTTTTTTGACTTGAAAGATGAAACCACTTATAGTCGTGTGAATGGAAAAGAAGCCGTCTCGGTTGCTTTGATCAATGATTCACAGGCTAATCTGATTGAACTTTCACACCGTGTATCCGATGTGATTGAAAAGCTGAATGAGAAACTGGCTCCGCTCGAACTGGAAATTGTCATTCAGGAGAACAAGGCTGAAACCATGGAAAATAATATCAACCAGATTATTAATCTGGCATTGGTAGGGGGATTATTGGCTGTGTTCGTTCTTTGGCTTTTCCTGAAGAATATGCGGCTGGTGTTTTTTATCGCACTTTCCATACCGATTTCTGTCTATACGGCTTTCAACTTCTTCTACGCTTTTGGTATCACTATCAATAGTCTTACCTTGGTAGGAATGGCGTTGGCCATCGGAATGCTGCTGGATAATAGTGTCGTGGTGCTTGAGAATATTTATCGTTTGTCGGGAAACGGCTATACGCCCGAACGTTCGGTAACGCAGGGAACAAAAGAAGTGTGGCGCTCCATTGTGGCGGCTACCCTGACTACCATTACTGTATTCCTGCCGTTCGTTTTTTCTGATAATTTCCTGATAAAACTGATCGGGCACCATATCGGAGTATCCATTATATCAACTTTGACGATCTCGCTGTTTGTAGCTTTACTTTTTATACCGATGATTACTTACCTTCTTTTGAAGAGTAAGAGCGGGAACAGTGTCGTTTATGAAAAAGTATCGATCGTTCAGCGTCCGATGCAGGTCTATCTGGTCTTATTGAAGACTTGTATGCGTAATCCGGGAGTGACAGTCTTTGGAGCTGTGATCTTGCTTTTTGCAACGTTGATTTTGTCATTGACCTTGAATGTGCAACAGATGAAAGAAGTTGCTTCAGACCGGTTCAACATCAGTGTCGTGATGCCTACCGGAAGTACGCTTGAAAATACGGATAAGATTGTAAAGGTACTGGAAGAACGTCTGGAGGATTTTCCGGAAAAGAAAGATCTGATTTGCCGTATTCGGGAAAAAGAGGCGACTCTGACACTCGTTTTGCAGGAAGATTACACAAAGATCGCCAAACGGAAAATAGCCGATATAAAAGCGGATGTGCAGACTAAAGTTGCCAATATCAATGGTGCGGAAATCTATGTTTCTGATGCTATGGGAGGCGGAGGAGATAACTCGGCTCTGAGCAGTCTGGGCGGATTTATGCGTTTGTTGGGCATCGGTGACAACAGTGAACGGGTGGTGATCAGGGGATCTGATTTCGAAATGATGCAGATGGTGGCAGAGGAAGTGCGTTATTTGTTGGACGAACAGGATTTTGTACAGCATACTCATGTTTCGTATACTCCCCGTCAGGCGGAAATAAATCTGAACTTTGACCCTATTCTGCTGACTGCCTATGATATTAACCGTGGCAATATTACCACCGGATTAACTGCGCTTAATAATGAATACTCTTCCGAAGCTACTTTCAAGGTGGGAGAGGATATTTATGATATTATTATCCGTGACGAAATACCGGAAAAGGAAACTGAAGAAGAGGCACAGGAAAAAGCTCAGAAAGAGAAAACTGTGGATGACTTGCGTGCTATCCGGATAGAAAATGCCAATGGCGGTATGCACAATCTAGAAGATATATCGTCTCTGAATTATGGACGTGGGCGTTCGCGCATCATCCGTGTCAATCAAGATAAGCAGATTGAGGTATACTATGCTTTTCCGAGAGATGTTCAGTCTTCGAAAGATTTATTGGGAGGATATCGTTCCGATATCGACCAGTTGATTGCCAGTTATAATCTTCCGTCCGGAGTCGCTGTGCAGGTATTCCATGAGGAGGATGAATTCGGGGATTTCAAATTCCTTATTCTGGCAGCTTTTCTTTTGATATTTATGATCCTTGCTTCAGTCTTCGAGTCTGTAGTGACGCCTTTTGTGTTGCTTTTTACCATTCCGTTGGCTGCTATCGGTTCTTTGCTGGCATTATTGCTTTCGAGCAACAGTCTGATGAATGCGAATACACTGACAGGGTTCCTTATTCTGCTGGGAGTAGTCGTCAATAACGGAATCATTCTGATAGATTACGCCAACATTTTGCGTAAACGGGGATACCGCCGGAACAGGGCGTTGATGACTGCCGGTATGTCACGTATTCGTCCCATTCTGATTACTTCCATCACCACGATTGCTGCCATGCTTCCGTTGGCTATGGGAGATACGGAGTATGCAGGGGCTATCGGTGCACCTTTTGCCATTACAGTGATAGGCGGACTTTTCTTTTCTGCCATGCTGACGCTGATTTTAATTCCGACAGTTTGTATGGGACTGGAAAATGTGCTTCAGTGGTACCGTTCGTTATCCCGTAAACTATGGACCATTCACCTGATTCTTTTTGTGTCCGGTGTAATCTGTATCTGGCTATACACTGACGGAATGCTTTGGCAGTCAATCTATCTGGTAGCACTGATTGCAGGCATACCGGGGATGACATACTTTGCGCAAACCAGTCTTCGGAGAGCTAAGGCGGAGGTTATCAATCCGGATGAAGAAATACGTATTTCTGTCCGCAATCTGGTTAAGATCTACGATTGGCCTGGACACATCAGCCGTCAGTGGAACAGTGGTTTGCAATTACGCAAACGTCTGGGATTGAGCAATGAATATCATTCTCTGAAGGACTTTATCAATGTGCTATGGCAGTTTGGTATCTTACTGTTTGCCATTTATTTCACCTATTTCTTCATTCATAACAGGCTTTGGATATTCCTGTTCTCGTTCGCTATTTATGCAGCGATACTGTATTTGTGGAGAAAGGTACGTTCCTATTTATATTATCGGTACGGAGATAATCGGGTAACAAAGATCGTAAACCGGGTGATATTCTGGAGTCTTCCTCCTCTTATCCTGTTTCAGTTATTCCGAAAGCTGGATAATAACGGACTGGTCATCATGATCGGATTGTTATGGCTGGTGGGTATTGCTATCTATGTCACTTCCCAGTATCTGTATGATCACGATGTAAATATAGAGCGTGTCACCGGACGTTTTGCAGGGCTTCGCCGTTCCTATTTCCGTATGGTGAAGAGTGTTCCTATGATTGGAAAACGACGCAAACCTTTCAAAGCATTGCGTGGAGTATCGTTCGAGATTCAGACGGGTATGTTCGGACTACTGGGACCCAATGGGGCCGGTAAATCGACCTTGATGCGTGTCATCTGTGGTATTTTTGAGCAGAGTTATGGTAGTATCTGGATCAATGGTCTGGATACCCGTATCTACAGAGAAGAGCTACAGAGTCTGATAGGTTTCCTTCCACAGGAATTCGGAACTTATGAGAATATGACTTCGTGGGAGTTTCTGGATTATCAGGCTATACTGAAAGGGATTGTAGACGGTGAGTTACGAAAGGAGCGTCTGGATTATGTACTGAAAGCGGTACATATGTACGAGCGGAAAGACGAAAAGATAGGTTCTTTCTCGGGAGGTATGAAACAGCGTATTGGTATTGCGCTTATTCTGCTTCATTTACCGCGTATCCTGGTTGTGGATGAGCCTACAGCGGGACTCGACCCTCGCGAACGTATCCGTTTCCGTAATCTGCTGGTAGAGTTGAGTAAGGACCGTATCGTTATTTTCTCCACTCATATCATTGAGGATATATCCAGTTCCTGTAATCAGGTAGTGGTGATCAATAAGGGTGAACTGAAATATTTCGGTGATCCTTCGGACATGGTGGAAATGGCTAACGGGAAAGTATGGCAGTTTAATATAGATAAGACAGAATTTGAAAAAGTACTGGACAAATCGTTGGTAATACATCATATTCAGGAAGGCGATACGATTCGGGTGCGCTATCTTTCTGTCGGACAGCCTTATGAAGGGGCTGTAGAGGTAGAAGCTAATTTGGAAGACGCTTATCTCTGTCTGCTGAAGAATATGAATTAAAAAGAAAAGAAGGATATGACATTTAAACAATTGATACAACTGTTGCCTAAAGTAGTCAGGTATAACCTGAAGATTATATTTGCCGGGAAGTTTTTCTGGTTTCTGTTGGCTGCATTTGGCTTTTTTGCTCTTTTCATGTTTCAGAATGCCTGGAAACGGGAGGAGATTAACGAGGGACTCATCTATAGCATCCTGATGTTTCCGTCTATGCTGCTTATTTTCTATCCGGCTGTATTCGGCATTCAGAATGATGAAGATAGCCGGATATTGGAGATTCTTTTTGGAATCCCTGACTATAAGTATAAGGTTATTGATGATTTATGTGGCAATTTTTGTTATTCTGATTATCTTTTCATACATAGCCATTTTATTGCTGTATCCGGTCAATCCGCTTGAGATGGCATTACAGTTGATGTTCCCGATACTCTTTTTCGGAAATATGGCTTTTATGCTGTCTACCATTACGCGGAGTGGAAACGGAACTGCCGTATTTATGATTATTATAGGCATTGCATTGATGTTCTTAGGTAAGCCGGATTCTTTCTGGAACGTTCTGCTGAATCCTTTTCGTGTTCCCGATAATGTTCATCCGATCATTTGGGAGGGAATCCTTATCAAAAACCGCATTTTCCTTTTATCCGCCAGTTTAGTTTGGATGATGGTCGGATTACTTTATCTGCAGAAAAGGGAAAAGTTTGTATAACAGCAGATTAGGATGCTGAATATTCTCAAGTGTTCTTGCTGCGATGAGAAAAAATTCTCACTATGATGAGAAAAAAGTCTCATCGCAGTGAGAATTTTTTCTCATCATGGTAAGTATAGTCCTATGTATGCGGGAACAGAAATAGGGAATCAGAAGTAGTATCCCAGATTCACATAACAGCTTCCTTTATCAGTCTGATTGGAATATCCGAACGTAATCTCCAATGGACCGAAAATACTGTCCATACCATATCCGGCACTGATACTAAACAGTTGTTTCCCTTTCAGTATTTCGAAGAAGTGACTGTCCGTCAAGCCATAATTACCTGTCAGAGTGAGATAATGAATGCTTCCCATCCGTTGTCTGAGTTTCACGGATGCAATCATGATAGAATTGTCCATCAGTTCCATATTGGTCACACCGGCAAACGGCAGTTGCTGTGGAATGTAGAGTCCGTATACTTCGCCGCCAATGGCATTTTGCAAGGGATAGGCGATGTCTTTTCCAATCAGAACACGACCATAGATGGATGGAATGATAGAAAAACGTCGGGTTACGGGAACTACGCTGGCCCATGAACCGCTCAGTGCGGAGAACGGGGCGTGATCATTATACTGAGCCATATTATCGGTGTAGAGTGAATAGGCAGCTTTGAATTCAGTTCCTTTGGAAGGGAAATATCCCTTGTCGAATGTACTATAGTGTACCTGAGCGAAATAACTCAGGAAATGTTCGGATTCTACATCCAGTCCAATGAGTTCCGGTTTCTTGAAAAGAAAATCTTTGTATTTATAATATTCGAAACGAAGTCCGAGTCCGAAGCGGAGGTTTTTGTACCAGACATCCGAAAAGCCAAATTCAGCTAAATGATACTTGTAAGTAGTGTTATAGGCACGTTCACCTTCATCATAGATGTTGATGTCATTATATTGAAACATATATGAGAAATTGAAATTGCGTTGCTGCATCGGTTCGAGAGTGTAATCGATGCGTGCGGCATATCGCTTTCCTAATCGGCCGGTCAGGGATAATCGGGAAGGAACATGAGTTTTGAGATCCGCTGTGGCATTAATCAGCAGGGATGCTATTTCTTCCGAGTCGAAACGGATGCCTAGATTGATTCTTTTCTCATATTTTTCTTCTAACAAGAAATTAAGGTGATACCCTTCGGGAGTGTCGGTAAGTGTGTAGCTGGCGCTTGAGTAAGAATGACTGCCACGCAACTGATACACAGCTTGTTCTATCTGCTGAGTGGTAATGTTACTGTTCTCTTTGAGATTACACTTCTTCATCAGCCATTTTTTGTCATCAGCCTCTACGCCGGAGAACGATATATCTGTGACGTATACTGTCCGTGAATTGGAAAGAGAAGAGTACGGTCCATGTTGTTTGGGGACATAATTGTCCGGTATACCGATTTCTTTTTTTAAGGCAATCAGGGAATTCCACTGTGCACGTGCGGCTTCTTCGCCCCGACGCATCAGGGAATCGATGGCTGCCGAAGTGAAGCTGGCGGAAGAAAATCCGTCTACATTTACCTTGATATAGGTATCAGTGAGTTCTACATTCTTTTCATGATTGGTCTGGCAAGTGAGATCAACAATCTGCCCCAATATGTCCGGAGCGCTGTTGAGCTTGTCGGCACTTTTCAGCGCATTCTGAACATCGACTCCGATAATAATATCGGCCCCCATTGCTTTGGCCACATCTGCCGGATAGTTATTGACAATTCCACCGTCGACCAATACCATGCTGTCTTTTCTCACCGGAGTGAATACACCGGGGATGGCCATGCTGGCACGCATCGCAGTAGAGAGTACGCCATCATGGAATACGATCTGGTCCCCATTGACTACATTGGCCGATACACAGGCGAAGGGGATCGGTAACTTATTAAAATTGATCGAGTCATGGTAGCCCACTGTCAGATCAGAGAACAGATTGGCAAGATTCTGTCCTTTGATAATTCCTCCGGACATGGCAGCTTTCGGGTTCTTTGTGAAAGGAAGCGAAACAATGTATTTTGCAGAGCGTTCGCGTTCGGTGAGCGACATGGCACTGCGTTTGATACGATCGCTCAAAAGGAAAGTCCAGTCTTGCTTGCGTACCATACTGTCCAGTTGTTCCGGAGTATAACCGATGGCGTAAAGTCCACCGACTATAGATCCCATACTGGTGCCTACTATATAATCGATCGGAATGCCTGCTTCCTCAATGACTTTCAGTGCTTTGATATGTGCCACTCCTTTGGCACCACCGCCACTGAGGACGACGCCGACCTTCTTCCGTTGTTCCTGTGAATAAACAGAAAAAGGTAATATCAGGCACATTGCAAAAACTAATGTTGAAAAGATTTGTTTTTTCATTAGGACATGTTATTGTGTTGATGTACAATATAACTACAAATGTAGGGGATAAATTGTTTAGTTGATGAAACAAGAACTATAAAAAATGTTCTAAAAGTCGGAAATGTGGATAAATTCTACACTTTAAGGATGTTTTCCACACTTCCGTCTTCAAGAGGAAAAATGTAATATGTTGATAATAAACAGATAAGATAAAACAGGATATTTTGGTATGTGTATTGCATAATAGAGTGTAGAACAAACATAAGTTAAATTAAATAATAAGATTCGATATGAGATTATTCTTTTCGAAACATGAGTTGAAACTGAGGAGAAAGAGAACCATTGCTGCTGTAGTATGTATGGTAATTGTGTTGGGAGTGTATTGGATACTGACCCGACCTCAGAAGGCTGCGCCGGAAATGCCGACAGTGATTGTTGAACCGGTTATAAAAGATGATGTAGAGATATTCGGAGAATATGTGGGGCGAATCCGTGCCCAGCAATTTGTCGAAGTACGTGCCAGGGTAGAAGGCTATCTGGAAAACATGCTTTTTGCCGAAGGCACTTATGTAAATAAGAATCAGGTCTTGTTTGTGATCAATCAGGATCAGTATCGCGCGAAAGCCGACAAGGCACGGGCTCAGCTGAAAAAGGATGAAGCACAGGCATTGAAAGCTGAACGTGACTTGAAACGTATCCGTCCGTTGTACGAACAAAATGCTGCTAGTCAGCTGGATCTGGATAATGCGGAAGCAGCTTATGAAAGCGCTGTTGCGACAGTAGCGATGAGTGAAGCGGACTTGGCGCAGGCTGAACTCGAATTAGGCTATACCATCGTTCGTTCACCTCTTGCCGGACATATCAGTGAAAGAAATGTAGACTTGGGAACGCTTGTTGGTCCGGGAGGAAAGTCTCTGCTGGCTACAGTAGTAAAAAGCGATACCGTATTGGTCGATTTCAGTATGACGGCACTTGATTATCTGAAAAGTAAAGAACGTAATATTAACCTCGGACAACAGGATTCTACCCGTTCCTGGCAACCGAACATTACTATTACTTTGGCGGATAATACGGTTTACCCCTATAAAGGATATGTCGATTTTGCAGAACCGCAGGTCGATCCCCAGACAGGTACTTTCTCCGTACGTGCAGAGATGCCTAACCCGAAACAGGTATTACTTCCGGGACAGTTTACCAAAGTAAAACTACTTTTGGACGTGCGTGAAGGAGCTATCCTTGTTCCGATGAAAGCTGTTACCATTGAAAAAGGCGGAGCTTATATTTATACAATGCGTAAAGATGATACAGTAGAGAAACGTTTTATCGAGTTAGGACCCGAAGTGGGGAATAACGTCGTAGTGGAAAGAGGACTTGCTGTAGGAGAGACAATTGTTGTAGAAGGTTTCCATAAGTTGACTCCGGGCATGAAAGTACGGATCAGTCAGCCGGAAATGGAGGTGAAGGATACCACTATGGTGGCAGGTGATTCTACAACAGGAATGAAGGATAACGCAAAAGGAGAATAATCAATGAAAGTTAGTTTTTTTATAGACAGGCCGGTATTTTCGGCTGTCATTTCCATCGTGATTGTGATTGTCGGAATCATCGGGCTGACCATGCTTCCGGTGGATCAATATCCGCAGATCACGCCTCCGGTGGTAAAGATCAGTGCGTCTTATCCGGGTGCGAGTGCGCTTACCGTGTCACAGGCGGTGGCTACTCCGATTGAACAGGAAATCAATGGTACGCCCGGTATGCTTTATATGGAATCAAACAGTTCTAACTCCGGTGGCTTCTCGGCAACAGTTACCTTTGATGTATCTGCCGACCCGGATCTGGCTGCTGTGGAAATTCAGAACCGTGTGAAGCTGGCTGAATCCCGTCTTCCGGCGGAAGTGATTCAGAATGGTATTTCCGTAGAGAAACAGGCACCCAGTCAGTTAATGACACTTTGTCTGACTTCTACCGATCCTAAGTTTGACGAAATTTACCTGAGCAACTTTGCTACGATCAATGTGCTCGATGTGATTCGCCGTATTCCGGGAGTAGGACGTGTATCCAATATTGGTAGCCGTTACTATGCTATGCAGATATGGGCAGAGCCTGATAAGCTGGCTAACTTCGGATTGACTGTACAGGACTTGCAGAATGCCTTGAAGGATCAGAACCGTGAATCGGCAGCCGGTGTATTAGGTCAGCAGCCGGTACAGGGACTGGATATAACGATTCCAATCACTACTCAAGGACGTCTTTCTACAGTAGGGCAATTTGAGGATATTGTGGTACGTGCCAATGCCAATGGTTCCATCATCCGGCTGAAGGATGTGGCACGTGTATCCTTGGAGGCTTCTTCATACAATACCGAGAGTGGTATCAATGGTGAGAATGCAGCGGTACTGGGTATTTACATGTTGCCGGGTGCCAATGCGATGGAAGTAGCCAAGAATGTAAAGAAGGCGATGGAAGAAATCAGCGAGAATTTTCCGGAAGGATTGAGTTATGAGATTCCGTTTGATATGACAACGTATATCTCCGAGTCTATCCATGAGGTGTATAAAACATTGTTTGAAGCATTGGTGCTGGTTGTGTTGGTAGTGTATCTGTCTTTGCAGAGCTGGCGTGCTACATTGATTCCGGTGGTAGCAGTACCTATCTCCCTGATTGGTACTTTCGGATTCATGCTGATTTTTGGTTTCTCTATTAATATATTGACCTTACTCGGTTTGATTCTCGCCATCGGTATCGTGGTCGATGATGCGATTGTAGTGGTGGAAGGAGTAGAGCATATTATGGAAACGGAGAAGCTGAGTCCCTATGAGGCGACAAAGAAAGCGATGAACGGATTATCAAGCGCATTGATCGCTACTTCACTGGTATTGGCGGCTGTGTTTGTTCCGGTAAGTTTTCTGAGTGGAATTACCGGGCAGCTGTATCGTCAGTTTACGGTAACTATCGTGGTATCTGTACTGATTTCTACTGTGGTTGCTTTAACGCTGAGCCCTGTGATGTGTTCGCTCATTTTGAAACCGGATAGTGGCAAGAAGAAAAATATAGTATTCAGAAAGATCAATGAGTGGCTGGGTATCGGAAGCAATAAGTATGTAGCTGCCGTCACCCGTACTATCAAACATCCTCGTCGGGTTTTGAGTGCTTTTGGTATGGTATTGATTGCTATTCTGTTGATTCACCGGATTATTCCGACTAGTTTCTTGCCGGTAGAAGACCAGGGATACTTTAAGATTGAACTTGAACTGCCGGAAGGAGCTACCTTGGAGCGAACACGTGTAGTGACGGAACGCGCGATTGCTTATCTGGAGAAGAATCCATATATAGAATATGTACAAAACGTGACCGGAAGCAGCCCGCGTGTAGGGAGTAATCAGGGGCGTGCCGAGCTGACCGTTATTCTGAAACCTTGGGAAGAGAGAAAGAGCACCAGTATTGAAAAAATTATGGATACGGTAGAAAAACATTTGAGAGAATATCCCGAATGTAAAGTCTACCTGTCTACTCCTCCGGTCATACCGGGACTGGGCAGCTCCGGTGGTTTTGAAATGCAGCTGGAAGCTCGTGGAGAGGCTACTTTCGATAATTTGGTAGATGCGGCAGATACGTTGATGTATTATGCTTCCAAACGTAAGGAGCTTACCGGTTTGTCTTCTTCCTTGCAGTCTGAGATTCCCCAGCTTTATTTTGATGTGGACAGAGACAAAGTGAAAATGCTGGGAGTACCTTTGGCAGATGTGTTTTCTACGATGAAAGCGTATACAGGTTCGGTGTATGTGAATGACTTTAATATGTTCAACCGTATATATAAGGTATATATTCAGGCGGAAGCTCCTTATCGGGAACATAAAGACAATATCAACCTGTTCTTTGTGAAAGCTTCCAATGGAGCGATGGTGCCGCTGACTTCTTTGGGTAATGCTTCTTATACGACAGGACCGGGAAGTATCAAGCGTTTCAATATGTTTACTACTGCCGTTATCCGGGGTGCTGCTGCACAGGGATACAGTTCCGGTCAGGCAATGGAGATTATGGAGCAGATCGCCCGTGACCATCTTCCGGATAATATCGGACTGGAGTGGAGCGGACTTTCTTATCAGGAGAAACAGGCAGGCGGTCAGACGGGTATGGTCATGGCACTGGTGTTCTTGTTTGTCTTCCTCTTCCTTGCCGCACAATATGAAAGTTGGACAGTGCCGATTGCTGTATTGCTATCCTTGCCTGTAGCAGCATTGGGAGCCTATCTGGGAGTTTGGGTGTGCGGACTGGAGAATGATGTTTATTTCCAGATCGGATTGGTAATGCTTGTCGGGCTTGCCGCCAAGAATGCCATTTTGATTGTAGAGTTTGCCAAAGTGCAGGTAGATAGAGGTGAAGACTTGATTCAGTCGGCAATCTACGCAGCGAAATTACGTTTCCGTCCTATTCTGATGACTTCCCTTGCATTTGTACTGGGAATGCTTCCGATGGTACTGGCGAGTGGTCCGGGTTCGGCGAGCCGTCAGGCGATTGGTACGGGCGTATTCTTCGGAATGATATTCGCTATCGTATTTGGTATCATTCTCGTGCCGTTCTTCTTTGTGATGGTGTATAAAACAAAGTCGAAAATCTTAAAACATAAGAAATAATGAAACTGAATAAACTATATATTGCTATACTACTTTTTGCAGGAATACTGACTTCCTGCAAAGTAGGCAAGAGCTACGTCCGTCCTGATCTTCATTTACCCGATAGTCTGGCTCAACATCAGGATACGGTCAGCTTTGGAGATCAGGATTGGGAGGAAATCTACACAGATTCCACACTCCGCAGTCTTATAGACCGTGCGTTGGACCATAATAAAGATATGTTGATAGCGGCTGCCCGCATCAAGGAAATGGCAGCTCAGAAACGGATATCCACCGCCGCGCTGCTTCCCGATATTAAAGGTAAAGTGACTGCCGAGCGTGAACTTGAAAATCATGGGGGAGATGCTTTTAAGAAATCGGATACTTTTGAAGCGCAGTTCCTAGTTTCATGGGAACTCGATCTTTGGGGAAATCTGCGATGGGCACGTTCTGCCAGCATCGCCGAATATCTGCAGTCAGTAGAAGCGCAACGTGCGCTTCAGATGACGATTGTGGCGGAAGTGGCACAGGCATATTATGAGCTGGTTGCCTTGGATACGGAACTGGATATCGTCAAGCAGACTTTAAAAGCTCGTGAAGAAGGGGTTCGTCTGGCACGTATCCGTTTTGAAGGAGGACTTACTTCGGAGACTTCTTATCGTCAGGCGCAGGTAGAGTTGGCACGTACAGCTACTCTGGTTCCTGATCTGGAACGCAAAATATCGCTGAAAGAGAATGATATTGCTTTTCTGGCCGGAGAATACCCGAATCGCATAGCCCGTTCCCGTTTGCTTCAGGAGTTTAATTTCCCGGAAACTCTTCCGATAGGGATGCCTTCCACTTTGCTTGAACGCCGTCCCGATATACGTCAGGCAGAGCAGAAGCTGATCGCTGCCAATGCAAAAGTAGGTGTGGCTTATACGAATATGTTTCCTCGTCTGGCACTGACGGGTGGTTTCGGTAGTGAAAGCACGTCTTTGTCAGAACTTCTAAAATCGCCTTATGCCGTTATGGAAGGTGCTTTATTGACTCCTATTTTTGGCTGGGGAAAAAACCGTGCTGCGTTGAAAGGCAAAAAAGCGGCCTATGAAGCAGAAATACATAGTTATGAGAAAACAGTCCTGACGGCTTTCAAGGAGACACGTAATGCGATTGTCAACTTTAATAAGATAAAAGAGGTGTACGCGCTTCGTGCCAATCTGGAACGTTCGGCTAAGAGTTATATGGATTTGGCGCAGTTGCAATATATCAATGGAGTGATCAATTATCTGGATGTTCTCGATGCCCAGCGTGGTTATTTTGACGCACAAATTGGTCTGAGTAACGCTATTCGTGATGAACTGATCACCGTAGTACAACTGTATAAAGCACTTGGCGGTGGCTGGAAGCAATAGCCTCTGTAACTATGCAGCGAAATAAAATGAGGGCTTCTCTTTCATAATTCGAGGAAAAATGCGAAATTTGCAACGCTTTTCAAGTTTGACAAGAAACTTACTAACACCTTTAAATAAAAATAAAGAAAATGACTAAAAGTGCATTGCAAATCGCAAGGGCTGCTTATCAGCCCAAACTTCCGAAAGCATTGGCAACAGGAGCCGTTAAAGCTGTAGCAGGTGCTGCTACTCAATCTGTAGCCGATCAGGAAGCTATCAAAGCATTATTCCCTAACACGTACGGAATGCCGTTGATTACATTCGAAGCGGGTGAAGCTGTTCAACTTCCTGCTATGAACGTAGGTGTAATCCTTTCCGGCGGACAAGCTCCGGGCGGACACAATGTAATCTCTGGTTTGTTCGACGGTATCAAAAAGCTGAATCCTGAAAGTAAGCTGTACGGCTTTATCTTGGGTCCTGGCGGTCTGGTAGACCACAACTATATGGAACTGACTGCTGACATCATTGACGAATACCGTAACACAGGTGGTTTCGATATCATCGGTTCGGGACGTACGAAGCTGGAAACTGAAGCTCAGTTTGAAAAGGGATTTGAGATCATCAAGGAATTGGGCATCAAAGCACTGGTTATCATCGGTGGTGATGACTCTAATACAAACGCTTGTGTGTTGGCTGAATACTATGCTGCCAAGAAGTACGGTGTACAGGTGATCGGTTGCCCGAAGACGATTGACGGTGACTTGAAGAACGATATGATTGAAACTTCTTTCGGTTTCGATACAGCTTGTAAGACTTATGCAGAAGTAATCGGTAACATCCAGCGTGACTGTAACTCAGCCCGTAAATACTGGCACTTTATCAAATTGATGGGTCGTTCGGCTTCTCACATCGCACTGGAATGTGCTTTGCAGGTACAGCCTAACGTATGTATCGTTTCTGAAGAAGTGGAAGAAAAAGATATGTCTCTGGATGATGTAGTAACATCTATCGCTAAAGTGGTAGCTGACCGTGCTGCACAGGGAAATAACTTCGGTACAGTATTGATTCCGGAAGGATTGGTGGAATTTATTCCGGCTATGAAGCGTCTGATCGCTGAATTGAACGACTTCCTGGCTGCAAATGCAGAAGAGTTCTCTCAGATCAAGAAGTCTCATCAACGTGATTACATCATCCGTAAGCTGTCTCCGGAAAACTCTGCTATCTATGCAAGTCTGCCGGAAGGTGTAGCTCGCCAGCTGACACTGGATCGTGACCCGCACGGAAACGTTCAGGTATCACTGATCGAAACAGAAAAACTGTTGTCTGAAATGGTAGCTACCAAATTGGCTGCTTGGAAAGAAGATGGCAAATATGTGGGTAAGTTTGCTGCACAGCACCACTTCTTCGGTTACGAAGGACGTTGCGCTGCTCCGTCAAACTTTGATGCTGACTACTGCTATTCTTTGGGATACACAGCTTCTATGCTGATTGCTGACGGTAAGACCGGTTATATGTCTTCTGTACGCAACACAACTGCTCCTGCTGCCGAATGGATTGCAGGTGGTGTGCCTATCACCATGATGATGAATATGGAACGCCGCCACGGTGAAATGAAACCGGTGATCCAGAAAGCATTAGTGAAATTGGATGGTGCTCCTTTCAAAGCATTCGCTGCACAGCGTGACCGTTGGGCTGTTGAAACGGATTATGTATATCCGGGTCCGATTCAGTACTTTGGTCCTACAGAAGTTTGCGACCAGGCAACTAAGACTTTGCAATTGGAACAAGCTAAATAAGAAAACTTCACCGGACTGTAGTAAGAAACAGTTGCAATGAAGAGCTCTTTCAGGCACGGATTACGCGGATTGACGCGGTTTTAGTTATACTATTTCTTAAAACCGTGTATTCCGTGTAATCCGTGCCTATCTATATTACATTCATCACTCAAAGTAAATGTCGTCACGTAATAATCCGATTTCTGCTGTCCAAAAGAAAAGAACTGCTTCCACTACCCCAAAAAAGAGGACGGTTTCTTCTTCCAGACCTTCCCGTGCTCCGAAAAAGGCACCGGTGAAGCAGCATTATTCGATGCCTGGTTGGCTTCGAAATATATTGGCTGTGGCAATTGTCGGTTGTTTCTCTATGGTTTTCTATTATTTCTTTATACGTCCTTATGCTTATCGGTGGAAACCTTGTAATGGTTTAAAGGAATATGGAGTTTGTATTCCTTCCGGATATGATATTCATGGGATTGATATTTCCCATTATCAAGGAAAAATAGACTGGGGGAGACTTTTACAGAATAAACAGACGGCAACTCCTTTGCACTTCATTTTTATGAAAGCGACGGAAGGGGGAGATCATAACGATACTACCTTTCAAACCAATTTTGCTAATGCGCGTAATCATGGCTTTATCCGTGGCGCTTATCATTTCTATATTCCCGGTACAGATGCTTTGAAACAGGCGGACTTTTTTATACGTACGGTCAAACTGGATTCCGGCGACCTGCCTCCGGTTCTCGATGTGGAAGTGACCGGTCGAAAAGAGAAAAAAGAATTGCAGCAAGGCATTAAGCGCTGGTTGGATCGTATAGAATCCCATTATGGGGTGAAGCCCATTCTTTATACCTCTTATAAGTTCAAGACCCGTTATCTGGACGATTCTATTTTCAATGCTTATCCTTATTGGATCGCTCACTATTATGTCGATTCGGTGAAATATCAGGGCAAGTGGAATTTCTGGCAACATACTGATGTCGGAAATGTACCCGGTATTAAAGAAGATGTAGACCTCAATGTATTCAACGGTACATTAGAAGAACTCAAAAAGCTGACGATCAAGTAGGATGATTGATCTGTCATACAACTAATCTCTTCTCTCATTTGTTATAATCGTATTATTACTAAAAAGATACGATTATGAACTTTGATATAGCTATTATTGGTGGTGGCCCTGCTGGTTACACAGCTGCCGAAAGGGCAGGGGCAAACGGACTGAGAGCCGTTTTGTTTGAAAAAAAGGCAATAGGTGGGGTGTGTCTGAATGAAGGATGTATTCCTACTAAAACGTTGTTATATTCTGCTAAAATTCTGGATAGCATCAAGAGTGCTTCCAAATATGGCATTTCTGCCGAATCTCCTTCGTTTGATTTAACTAAAATAATGAGCCGTAAAGAGAAAACGGTGAAAATGCTGACTGGTGGGGTAAAGATGACTGTGAACTCTTACGGAGTGACGATCGTGGAAAAAGAAGCCTTTATAGAAGGAGAAGAAAACGGGCTGATCCGTATCATCTGTGACGGAGAAAGATATGAAGTGAAATATCTGCTGGTATGTACTGGTTCCGACACGGTTATTCCTCCGATACCGGGACTGTCGGAAGTTAGTTACTGGACGTCAAAAGAGGCTTTGGAGATCAAAGAGCTTCCTGAAACGTTGGTTGTTATAGGTGGTGGAGTCATAGGAATGGAGTTTGCTTCTTTCTTCAACAGTATGGGAGTGAAAGTGCATGTTGTCGAGATGATGCCGGAGATACTGGGAGTCATGGATAAGGAAACCAGCAGTATGCTTCGTATGGAATATGCAAAACGTGGAGTCACTTTCTACTTGAATACAAAAGTAATAGAAGTGAAACCTGACGGAGTCGTCATAGAGAAAGATGGGAAGGCTTCTACTATCAAAACGGAAAAGATCTTGCTCAGTGTGGGGCGTAAAGCAAATATTACCAATGTCGGATTGGATAAGCTGAATATAGAACTTCATCGGAATGGGGTTAAAGTAGACGAATATCTTCAGACTTCTCATCCCGGAGTATATGCGTGCGGTGATATTACAGGCTATTCTTTATTGGCGCATACGGCAATTCGGGAGGCGGAAGTGGCAATCAATCATATTTTAGGAGTGGAAGACCGGATGAATTATAACAGTGTGCCGGGAGTTGTCTACACCAATCCGGAAGTGGCCGGCGTAGGTAAGACAGAAGAAGAGCTGACCAAACAGGGCATTCCTTATCGTGTTACGAAGTTACCAATGGCTTATTCCGGACGTTTTGTTGCGGAAAACGAACAGGTAAATGGAATATGTAAGCTGATACTTGATGAAGCTGATCATATTATCGGTTGTCATATGCTTGGAAATCCAGCGTCGGAATTGATTGTGATTGCCGGAATAGCCATTCAGAAGGGCTATACGGTTGAGGAATTTCAGAAGAATGTATTTCCCCATCCTACGGTTGGAGAGATTTATCATGAGGTGCTTTCATAACACTTTTACAGATATTTATTTTCATCTGGCGGCAGAAGAGTATTTGCTGAAGCAGGAAACAGATTCGGTTTTCATGCTTTGGCAGGACACTCCTTCTGTAGTGATGGGAAAACACCAATCTGTACAGTTGGAAGTGAACCGGGAATGGGCGGAAGAACAACAGATTCAAATAGCCCGTCGGTTTTCGGGTGGGGGAGCTGTATATCATGATTTGGGTAATGTCAATTTAACTTTTATCGAAACAGTGTCCCGCTTGCCTGATTTCAGTCTTTATCTTCATCGGATATTGGATTTCTTAAAACTGATAGGATTGCCGGCAAAAGGAGATGAACGTCTGGGTATCTATCTTGATGGTCTGAAAATATCGGGGAGTGCCCAGTGCGTACACAAGAACAGGGTGCTTTATCATTGTACTTTGCTGTATGATACGAATCTTGCTGCTTTAAATAAGGTATTGAATCCGGAGAGGGACATTGAGACGGGCGTGGCATTGCCTGTGTATGCTGTTCCGTCTGTCCGTAGTGAAGTCACAAATATCAGTCGTTACTTACCTATGGAAACGGTTGATCATTTCAAAGCGATACTTTTCGAATATTTTAGTCAGAAGGGATGTGCTGATACTTTCAGTGAGAAAGAATTGGAAGCAATCCATAAACTTCGGACTGAGAAATATATTTGCGAAGACTGGATCTTCAGTCGTTGAGTCCGGTTAAAAATACTTTAACTTAAAACTTTCTTTTTCAGCGGGTTGTTCTAATAGTTCAAGGTTGAATAATAAATTTACTGTCTATGTCAAGATTCGAAATAAAAATGCCTAAGTTGGGCGAGAGTATAACCGAAGGGACGATTGTCTCTTGGTCTGTGAAAGTGGGGGATGTCATTCAGGAAGACGATGTTCTCTTCGAGGTAAATACGGCGAAAGTCAGTGCGGAAATACCTTCACCGGTAGCCGGTAAGGTAGTGGAAATTCTGTTTAAGGAAGGAGATACAGTCGCTGTAGGTACAGTGGTTGCTGTTGTAGATATGGGAGGTGAAGAGGCATCCGATGAAGAAACTGCAAGTGGAAAAGAAACTCCAGAAAGTAAGGAGAATGCTTCTTCTGATGCAGAAAAAGTATCTTCTCAGGTAGCAAAGGCTGAGGAACGCTGGTATTCTCCTGTGGTGATTCAATTGGCACGAGGTGCAAATATTCCGAAAGAAGAACTTGATTCGATACAAGGCACAGGATACGAAGGCCGGTTAAGCAAGAAAGATATAAAGGATTATATTGAGAAGAAGAAAAGGGGAATTTCCGAAGTCTCGAAGGCGGCGATACCTACCGGTGATGCACTTACGGCTTCTATGCCTTCTTCGACTGGAGGGGCTGGCTCTATGACAACTTCTCCTGTGGCGGCTTCCGTGCAAACTCCTGTTGCTGCACCGTCTGCTCCATCTAAACAAGCACCTGCAGCTGCTAATATTCCGGGAGTAGAAGTGAAAGAAATGGATCGTGTCCGCCGGATTATTGCGGATCATATGGTGATGTCCAAGAAGGTTTCACCACACGTAACCAATGTAGTAGAGGTAGACGTAACCAAACTGGTACGCTGGCGTGAAAAGAATAAAGACGCTTTCTTCCGCCGTGAGGGAGTGAAACTGACCTATATGCCTGTCATAACAGAAGCTGTTGCAAAAGCATTGGCAGCATATCCTCAGGTCAATGTATCTGTTGACGGATATAATATTCTTTTCAAGAAACATATCAATATCGGTATTGCTGTTTCTTTGAATGATGGCAATCTGATAGTTCCTGTGGTACACGATGCCGATCATCTGAACTTGAATGGATTGGCTGTAGCTATAGACTCGCTGGCATTGAAGGCTCGTGATAACAAATTGATGCCAGATGATATTGACGGAGGTACGTTTACCATTACTAATTTCGGTACATTCAAGAGTTTGTTCGGTACGCCGGTGATCAATCAGCCCCAGGTTGCCATTTTGGGAGTGGGATATATTGAGAAGAAGCCTGCCGTAATAGAGACACCGGAAGGTGATACGATTGCTATCCGTCATAAGATGTATCTGTCCCTGTCTTATGACCATCGTGTAGTTGACGGTATGCTGGGAGGCAACTTCCTGCACTTCATAGCCGATTACCTGGAAAACTGGAAGGGCTGATAACAGATTGTTTCATTCATTAAGAACTTCATTAACTATGAAAAAGAAATATGATATAAAGACTACGGATGTTGAAACACTGAAAAAGTGGTACCATCTGATGACATTAGGGCGTGCTTTGGACGAGAAGGCGCCGTCTTACCAGCTGCAATCCTTGGGTTGGTCATACCATGCTCCTTATGCGGGGCATGATGGTATCCAACTGGCTGTCGGTCAGGTTTTCACATTGGGAGAAGATTTCCTGTTCCCTTATTACAGAGATATGCTGACTGTGCTTTCTGCAGGAATGACTGCGGAAGAGATTATATTGAACGGCATTTCGAAAGCAACCGATCCTGGTAGCGGCGGACGTCATATGTCGAATCACTTCGCCAAACCGGAATGGCATATTGAAAATATATCTTCTGCTACCGGAACGCATGACCTTCATGCGGCAGGTGTAGCAAGAGCAATGGTATATTATGGGCATAAAGGAGTAGCAATCACTTCGCACGGAGAATCTGCTACTTCCGAAGGCTTTGTTTACGAGGCTATCAATGGAGCTAGTCTGGAACGTCTTCCAGTGATTTTCGTTATACAGGATAACGGATATGGCATCTCTGTTCCTAAATCCGAGCAGACTGCCAATCGTAAAGTAGCTGAGAACTTCTCCGGTTTCAAGAATCTGAAGATTATCTACTGCAATGGAAAAGATGTGTTCGATTCCATGAATGCCATGACTGAGGCACGCGAATATGCGATCAGTACCCGTAATCCTGTGATTGTACAGGCTAACTGCGTTCGTATCGGTTCTCATTCCAATTCGGATAAACATACACTTTATCGGGATGAAAACGAACCCGATCCGCTGATGAAGTTCCGCCGGATGTTGCTGCGCTATAAGCGCTTGACAGAAGAGGAACTGCTGCAAATTGAAGCTGAATCAAAGAAGGAACTATCTGCTGCCAACCGCAAGGCGCTGGCTGCCCCTGAACCTGATCCTAAAAGCATTTACGATTTTGTGATGCCCGAACCTTATCAGCCGCAAAAATACAAAGAAGGTACTCATCAGGAAGAAGGAGAGAAGACTTTCCTGGTCAATGCAATTAATGAAACATTGAAAGCGGAATTCCGCCATAATCCGGATACCTTTATCTGGGGACAAGATGTGGCAAACAGAGAAAAAGGCGGGGTCTTTAATGTGACCAAAGGCATGCAGCAGGAATTTGGCGAGGCGCGTGTATTCAGCGCACCGATTGCCGAAGATTATATTGTAGGTACAGCCAATGGTATGAGCCGATTTGACCCTAAAATCCATGTAGTGATAGAAGGAGCTGAGTTTGCAGACTACTTCTGGCCTGCCGTAGAACAGTATGTGGAGTGTACTCATGAATATTGGCGCAGTAACGGTAAGTTTGCTCCGAATATCACTTTACGGCTTGCTTCCGGAGGATATATCGGTGGTGGATTATATCATTCCCAAAATATAGAGGGTGCTCTGACAACGTTGCCGGGTGCACGTATTGTCTGTCCTTCTTTTGCAGATGATGCAGCCGGATTGTTACGAACCAGTATGCGTTCAAAGGGATTTACCTTGTTTTTGGAACCGAAAGCTCTATATAATTCGGTAGAAGCGGCAGCTGTTGTTCCGGAAGATTTTGAGGTTCCTTTTGGAAAGGCACGTATTCGTCGTGAAGGAACGGATTTGAGCATTATTACTTATGGCAATACGACCCATTTCTGCCTGCACGTAGCAGAGCAACTGGAAAAAGAAAGTGGCTGGAAAGTCGAAGTGATCGATATTCGCTCATTGATACCATTAGATAAGGAGGCGATTTTCGAATCAGTGAAAAAGACTAGTAAAGCATTGGTTGTTCACGAAGACAAGGTATTCTCCGGTTTCGGTGCGGAACTTGCGGCTATGATCGGAACGGATATGTTCCGTTATCTGGATGGTCCGGTGCAGCGTGTCGGTTCTACATTTACTCCTGTCGGTTTCAATCCGATTCTGGAAAAAGAGATTTTGCCGGATGAGGTGAAGATTTATGAGGCAGCTAAAAAGCTATTGGAATATTAATGGAATAAAATGGAGGTATAGTATATGAAGAAGATTGGTTTGTTTTATGCCACCAAAGCTGACAGGACTACTTGGGTGGCGGAAAAGATTCAGAAAGAATTTGGTAAGGATAAGATAGATATAGTGCCTATTGAACAGGCATGGCAAAATGATTTTGCAGCTTACGATTGTTTTATAGTAGGTGCTTCGACTTGGTTCGACGGAGAACTTCCGACTTATTGGGATGAGTTGTTACCGGAACTTCGTACGTTGGATTTGAAAGGGAAAAAAGTAGCTATCTTCGGGTTAGGAGATCAGATACGTTATCCCGAAAACTTTGCTGACGGAATCGGGTTGCTTGCCGAGGTATTTGAAGGAGACGGGGCTACGCTGGTCGGTTTTACTTCTTCCGAAGGATACACTTTCGAACGTTCCAGAGCGTTGCGTGGTGATCGGTGGTGCGGTTTGGTCGTCGATTTGGATAATCAATCCGAGCAAGCGGAAAAGAGAATCAGGGAATGGTGTGAACAGGTAAAGAATGAGTTTGATTCAAAACCTTAATACTTTATATCTGTTTCCCGGTAACATAACAGAAGGAATATTATACCATACCATTCTTTTCATTAAAGGATGGTATGTACCAGATGCTCATCTCGTACACTACCGGATGAGCATCTGGTGTATAACAAGATGAGCATGCCGTACAGCACGAGATGAGCATCTCGTACATCTTATCTCTACTACAAATATATGCTGTCTTTTAAAGATACGTGGTCTGTGTCTTCTTGAAACAGATAAGGAAGATTAATGCTTAATATGTGAACTTCACTGCTGCCCAGCGGTTTTTCTCCTTATGATGTACGAAGGTCAGTCCGTTCTTTTCTGCTTCCCGGCGGATGAAAGGAATGTCGTCCACATAAAATCCACTCATATAAAGTTCCGATCCCGGGTGCATACAGGCGACATATTGCTTCATGTCGTTCAATAAGATATTCCGGTTTATATTAGCGATGATGATATCAAAGGGGCCTTTGCCAATAAGCGATGAGGCGTCTCCTTGTGAAACGGCAATGTCGTCTACACGGTTTAATTCAATGTTCTCAATGGAGTTTCGTACACACCATTCGTCAATGTCGATAGCGGTACATGGACGAGCTCCCCGCATACGGGCAAGAATTGCTAAGATTGAAGTACCACAGCCCATATCCAGAAGTGATTTGTCTTTCAACTCATTGTCCAATAACTCTCCGATAATGAGGCTTGTCGTTTCATGATGTCCCGTGCCGAAAGCCATTTGCGGATTGATAACGATATCATAAGTTGCTTGGGGTACATCTTTATGGAAGGTACTATGGATAACACATCGGTTGTCGATCACAATCGGCTGAAAGAAATTCTTTTCCCATTCTTCGTTCCAGTTTTTGTCTTCCGCTTCAACGTACGTATAGGAGATTTCCGTATCAGGCAGTGGGAAGTCGGCTATTGCATCTTTTATTGTATTTTCATCGCATAATGCCTGTTGTATGTATGCAGTCAGTCCGCCTTCGCTTTCAACAAAACTTTCAAATCCGGCTTCACCTAATACGGCAGCCAGTACGTCATTTACTGTTTCTGTGCATGGACTTGTATGGAATGTGAACTCAAAATACTTCATAGTTGTTTTTATTTTGGTGAATCTTTTGCAAAGATAGTCAGAAATAGGGATTTCCCTATTATCCTTTGGGGAAAATCTCCCCCGGACGAAAAATCTCTTCCTTATCTTTGTAACGTGAATAAGTTTAAGTAATTACATAAACCGAGATGATATGAAAAAGATTGTTTATTTCTTGCTAATTGCTTTATGCCTCCCTATAGGCTTGATGGCACAAAGCGTTGATGACGACCTTTATTTCGTACCTTCTAAAGACAAAAAGGAGAAGAAAGAAACGACTCCGGAAAAGAAGGAACCAACATCTATACATCACCGGGCACTACCGTTGTAGTTCAGGACCGCAAGGGAAAAACACGGGATGTGGATGAATATAACCGCCGTTATGACGCTCGTGAGAATGAATTCGTAATGGAAAACGATACCTTATATATAAAAGAGAAAGCTCAGCCAGACTTGGAAGGAGAATGGGTAACCGGTGAATTTGATGGTTCGCAAGAGGACTATGAATATGCCGAACGTATTATCCGTTTCCGTAATCCACGTTTTGCTATCAGCATTAGCAGCCCACTCTATTGGGACGTAGTTTACGGACCTAATTCATGGAACTGGAATGTATATACCGATGGCATGTACGCTTATGCTTTCCCGACATTTAGTAATCCGCTTTGGTGGGATTGGCGTTACAACTCCTACGGTTGGGGATGGAATTATGGCTGGGGATGGAATCGTCCTTACTATGGCTGGGGATATTACCCGGGTTCATGGGGCGGCTGGTATGGTGGCTACTGGGGTGGCTTCTATGGCGGCGGTTATTGGGGACATCATCACCACTGGGGTGGTGGTCCTAGCTGGGGCTGGGGCGGTGGAGGCGGTCATCGAGACATGCTATACACCAATCGTCGCTCTCCTAACAGGAGTGTTAACCGTACAACTAGTGGTACTAGATATACTTCTAACCGATATCAGTCTTCTCGTCCTTCATCTGTTCGTACATCTTCGAATAGAACAACTTCAGGACGTGTAGTAGGAACCAGAGAAAATAGTACACGGACAGGGGTAAGTACAAGAACTAGCTCTTCTCGTAGAGATACTTATACTCGCCCGAGTAGTACTCGTACTAGTACATCTTCAGGAATCAATCGTAGTAGTAGCACTCGTACCTCTTCTTCAAGAAGTGAAGGTACTTATAATAGGGGATCTTCTTCTAGAAGTAGCGGAACTTATTCAAGAGGAAGTAGTAGTTATACACCTAGTCGCTCTAGTAGCTCTCGAACATATACTCCTAGTAGCAGTAACCGCTCTAGTAGTAGTTCTCGAACATATACTCCTAGTAGCAGTAGTCGTTCTAGTAGTTCCAGTTCTTATTCTCCTAGCAGCAGTTCTTCTCGTTCTAGTGGTTCTTCATATGGCGGCGGAAGCAGTAGCAGTAGTCGTGGAAGTTCTTCCGGTGGCGGAGGTTCAGCTAGAGGTGGTAGCAGGAGATAAAACTATAGCATATAATAATATTTAAGGAAACGTATGAAAAAGAAAATAAATATAGCTGCACTTGCTCTTATTATGGTGGCAAGTGCAGGCGCCCAGACAATATACGATGGTGCTAAGTTTACGCAGAAGGATTTGAATGGAACTGCCCGTTTTGTAGGAATGGGAGGAGCAATGGGCGCATTAGGAGGAGATATTTCTACTATGGGGACAAATCCGGCTGGTATTGGTATATATCGTAGTAATGATATAATGGGAACTTTCGGCTTTTCTTCTTTTGGTTCGGAGAGTAAATATGAAGGATCAAAGTTTAATGTTGATAAGACTCGTGGATCATTTGATAATATAGGATTTGTGTTTTCTTCTAAAATTGGAAATCAGACCGCTTTGCGTTATGTGAATTTTGGATTCAGTTACACTCGTTCCAAGTCATTTGATAAGTATATGACAATGGAAGGTTTGATAAATTTGGGTCCTGGAGGAACAATTCTTTCTCAGACTAATCAAATGACGAATCAAGCGAACACTATGATTGAAGCGAACGGTGACTTTATCAGTAAGTTAGCTGATGATAAGATTAATCTGTTTACTGATAGTCAGACTGGTTGGCTTGCTGCTACTGGTTGGAACGGGTATTTATATAATCTAAATAAAAATAAGGATGGTTATATAGGTTATTTGCCTCAGCCATATTCATGGTATGATGGACATGAAAAAGGAGGGATCAATCAGTATGATTTTAATGTTGCTTTTAATATCAGTGATCGTGTTTATTTAGGATTGACCATTGGTGCATACGATGTTAATTATTCAAAGACTTCTACTTATGGAGAGGAGTATGGGGAATATATTGTAGAAAATGTGAATTATGGTACTCCAAGTTATGAAATGACTACTGAGAATAAAATAGATGGTTCAGGTGTGGATTTTAAGTTTGGAGCTATCGTGCGTCCATTTGAAGACTCTCCATTCCGTATTGGTGTTTCTGTTCATACTCCTACATTTTATAATTTGAAAATTAAAACGAATGTTAGAGCAGTGACATATACCCCTGATTTTGACTCTAAAAAATTAAGTGAGGCTGTTGTAGATTCTTATGATTTTACGAATGGTGTTGATTATGGATATGACTTCCGTTTCCGTACACCATGGAAATATAACCTAAGTCTTGGGTATACTTATGGATCATCTTTCGCTATTGGAGCAGAATATGAATATCAGGATTACTCCGCTATGCATTTTAGTTATTCGGATGGAGAAGCAATGGGATGGCAGAATCCTACAGCAAAAGAAATGTTGAAAGGTGTGAATACTTTCCGTATCGGTGCTGAGTGGAAAGTTATTCCTCAATTTGCTTTTCGTTTAGGCTATAATTATATGTCAGCAGCATTCAAAAAAACAGCTTTTAAGGATTTGAGCTACAATTCAATTAATACGGATACGGATTTTGCGAATGCAAAAGCAAATAATAATTATACATTAGGTATCGGTTATAGAGGATCGACTTTTTACGCAGACTTAGCTTATATGTATAGTACTTATAAGGAAGATTTCTATCCATTTGATGATGGAGCTTTAAAAAAGACTGATGTGACGAATAGCCGTAGTAAAGTGATGATGACTTTAGGTTTACGCTTTTAATTAGAAACTGTTTTCAATTTCAATAATAACTTTTGTGTGTTAGAGTCCCTGGAATGCTGAGT
>ERZ791815.232-NODE-232-length-56814-cov-5.402368_pt1 | contig 56814 bp, 76 predicted proteins | sample MGYA00510302_ERZ791815 | MGnify/ENA primary metagenome ERZ791815 (study PRJEB30046, sample SAMN00791995) | human gut metagenome | study: EMG produced TPA metagenomics assembly of the A metagenome-wide association study of gut microbiota in type 2... | reverse complement strand
TTTGCTTTACATTTTTCAAATAACTCCTAAAGAACAAAAAAGCGCACTTTTAGTGCGCTTTTTTGTTCTTTATTTTTAATACTAATTGCATACTGTATACACAAATGCGGGTGAAATAAGAAGAATACTTGTATACAATTGCCTAAATGCTTGAAAAAAGTTCCGATTGTGTTACAATAGAAAACGTTGTTGGATATTGTTAGTTAATATTTTCGTGGAATACCAACGAAATAAAATTAATTTATTTGAGGGGTTGAGCTAGGATAATGATGGATATTTTAAACACTATCAATAGTTTTGTGTGGGGACCGCCGTTAATGGTTTTGCTTATTGGCACAGGTATTTTACTGACTGTAAGATTAGGTTTATTACAGGTCATAAAGCTGCCAACCGCATTGAAATTGATTTTTACTGCAAGAAATACAGGCAACGGCGATATCAATAGCTTTAAAGCCTTGTGTACGGCGTTGGCAGCTACTGTTGGTACAGGTAATATCGTAGGTGTTGCTACAGCGATCAAGGCAGGTGGTCCCGGAGCGTTGTTCTGGATGTGGATGGCGGCTTTTTTCGGTATGGCAACTAAATATGCCGAAGGTGTTTTAGCAGTGAAATACAGAACGGTTGATGCCAACGGCAATATTTCCGGCGGACCGATGCATTATATTGAACAGGGACTTGGTAAAAAATATAAACCTCTGGCAGTTATGTTTTCGGTATTCGGAGTGATGGTTGCCTGTTTAGGCAGCGGTACTTTTACACAGGTCAATGCTATCGTTGAGATCACTAATCTTTCCATAGGGATCCCGGTCATGTATACGGCAGCTATTCTGACTGTTTTGGTGGCAATCGTAACTATCGGCGGCTTGAAATCTATCGCGATGGTAGCAGGAAAAATAGTGCCATTTATGGCGTTAGTTTATATGCTTACTACAGCGGCAGTACTGATCGTATTTGCAGATCAGGTACCTGCAGCATTTGCTCTTATCATTGAAAGTGCTTTTAATCCTACGGCGGCAGCTGGTGGATTTTTGGGTGCTACTGTTATGCTGGCGATGCGCAGTGGTATTGCGCGCGGTATTTTTTCTAACGAAGCCGGTTTAGGCAGTGCTCCGATTGTAGCAGCGGCGGCAAAAACAAAATGGCCTGCTGAGCAGGGGCTGGTATCAATGACGGGAACTTTTATCGATACGATCATTATTTGCACAATGACAGGTTTGGTTCTGGTGGTTTCCGGAGTTTGGACAGGCGATTTGAATGGTGCGGCTATGACTCAATCTGCTTTTGCAATGGCTTTCCCTGCAATGGCAAAATATTTATTGATGATAGGTTTAGTGTTATTTGCTTTTACTACTATTTTGGGTTGGAATTATTACGGTGAACGCTGCATTGAATACCTTTTTGGCACGAAAAGTATCATGCCTTATCGTTTAGTCTTCATTGGTCTTGTGGCGTCCGGTGCTTTTTTAAAGCTGGAAACGATTTGGGTTTTGGCTGATATCGTTAACGGTTTAATGGCGATTCCGAATCTGATTGCTTTGCTGGGATTGAGTGGAGTAGTTGTGGCAGAAACAAAAGCTTATTTTACATATTGGGAAAAAGTGCGTTCCCGGAAAAAAAGAATTGATATTATTGGTGAACCTGAATATAGTGAATAAAAAATATCCCGCAGCTTAAGCTGTGGGATATTTTTTGACTTCTGGCAGAAGTCATTTTTTTGTGGTAATATGAAAGCAGAGAAAGACAAGGTAAAGGAGCTGGAGGTATGGAAAAGGCAGAGGTAATTAAAGCGTTTCATTTGATGTGGGATAATTATCCGGAGTCGGCAATGCTTATTGATAAAAAGCGTAATATTATTGCTGCCAATAAAGTCGCACCCAGTACAGGACGCATAGAGGGCAACAAGTGTGCTTTAGTTGAGCCGTTAGAACAGCACAAGGGCTGCAGGGCAGAAGAAGCGTGGAAGAATGGTGAAGCCAGTTATCGTAAAAAAGTCGGTAAATTAGGTGACGTAGTTTCTTTTTGGATCCCTGTCGATGGTTATCCTGATTATTTGGTGCATTTTTCTGTCGGTTCGATTCAAAAATATGAATATAACGTTTGAAAATAAACCCTGCTGTAATTTGCAGCAGGGTTTTATATGACCAGAATAAACGAAGTATTATATTTCGTTCTTTATGATTTATGCAAAATAAAAAAGACGCAGAACAAGTCTGCATCTGTCTTTTCCATTGGTACGCCCGAGTGGAATCGAACCACCGCACACGGCTCCGGAGGGCTTATTGCAAACTTGAAAACCATTGATATAACTAGCTTTGTTGATTTGTGGTCGCAGTTTTGGTCGCACTCTTTGTTTTTTTCTTCTGAAAAAGGTCTATTATATGTCTGTTAAATCCTGGCATTGCATGTCCGTACATTTTAAGTGTTGTGTTTGCGTCAGCGTGTCCAAGACACCTTGATACTTCTAAGATGGGTATATCTTTAGTGAGTGCTGCTGTAGCAAATGTATGCCTGAATGTATGGATATTTTTATTTACTCCGGCCAACTCACATATCTTTACCCAAGCACGTCGGATATTTCCATAGTTAAGGGCTTTGCCGCTTTCGGTACAAAATACGAAGCCGTTTATATAAGTGATTTTACCGCTTGTCTGCATAGCTTTTAGTCTTTCTATGCATGCATCATAGACAATCGGAATATAACGTATACCGGCTTTTGTTTTAGGATCATGGAATACTTGACCAGTACCACTGTCTTTTGCGCGTTGTATACAAATTTCTCTTTTATCAAAATCAATATCTTCCCATTTTATTGCAAGAAGTTCGCCTATCCTGCAGCCAAGTACCAGGAGCAAATAAAATAATGTGTAGTATTTTTTATAGTATTTATTGGTCCGTAGTACACGGAAGATGCGAATTAGTTCACTAAAAGAAAATACTGACATTTCTTTATATTTGATTTTTACCGGCTCAACAGCTTGCATTGGATTATATTGTACCATTCTCAGAGCCACAGCTTTCTTGTAAGCGGCGAAAAGTAACTTATGTATCTTACTTATTGAAGAGGTACTTAAAACACCGTCATAGCTATTATACAGCTTTTGTATTTCTTTGCCGCTGAGTTGGTCGATTGGTATATGCGCAATAGGAGCAAGCTTATTAGCACTTTGTTTTTGCCTTGCAAAACTGTTGCTGCGCAGGTGTGGTTTTTGATATGTTTCTAAAAATTCTATTACCCATTCTCCAATGGTAATAGAAGAGGATGTAAGATTTCCTTTATCACGTTCTGCCCGTATTTCTTTCTTAAATTCTTTGGCTTCTTTTTCGGTGGCAAAGCGTTTACGGTGACGTTTGCCATCGTTGTCGCAATAGTCGTAACAATATTTTTTTCGTGCTTTGTCGTACCATATTGTTCCGTCGCCGTACATTGCTTCACGTCCTTTTTTATTATATTTTTAGGGATGTTTTTACAAACTTATAAGGTAAGACTGTATATCAGACAGCTCACGTTGAATGTAGCGCAAGTCGTCAGATACATCATCTATACCAGATTGAATAAGCCAAAGGCTATCAATTTCTTGTGATATTAAATTTATTTGATACGCTTGGAAACAAAGCATACATATGATAATTAATAACAAAATGTTAGTAAGATTAATAGTGTTAATTTTAAATTTATTATCCATAATTTAGTGCCTCTATACTTATAGTTTTTATTAAATTCATTTATGACGTTGAGCTTCAAGTTCATCAACAAAACAATAGTTATCAAAGTCATTATTTATAATATGCTCCTGCTCATGCAGAAGAGTTTTTCTGTTTGCTTCATAGGTAAGACGTGCATTCAAGACACATATTTTTTCTCCATCCGCATTTGTAACGCAATATCCACCTATTTTGCAAGGAAGGTCTGCAAGAACCACCCTTGATATCATGGTTATCACTCCTGTTACTCTTCGTATTCTTCTTTCTTTTTCATTCTTGAAATGAGTTCTGCAGCTACTTTTAAATCTTCCGGAGATACATTTTTGGCCGCATCAAATAATATACGCATACCTGGATTTTCATAAAGTTCTTGGGCCATCTTTGCTGCCTCTGGATCAATGTAATAATCCTGTTTTTCGGTAAGGCCATTATCTTCAATGAGATTACTTTTTTTTAATCCAAAATGATCTGCTATTTTTTGAATGGCACCCATTCGCGGTTCTTTTGCACCACTTTCCCATGTAGAAACAGCCTTATCCGTAACTCCCGCGATAAGGGCCAAATCTTTTTGAGATAGTTTATATTTTTCTCTTAGTAATTTTATGTTCTCTTTTATTCCCAATGATTTCACCTCTTTTTATATAATACACTGAAAGTAGAAGAAAATCAATGATGATATGGAAAAAATCTACTTTTAGCGGTTGACAATCTACCGAAAGTAGATTAAAATATTATCAGAGGCAACACATAGGAGGCGATAAAATGGAAGATATTTCGTTAAAACAAGCCAGGTTACTTAGAGAAAAGACACAAGATTATATGGCGGAACTTCTAGGAATCCATGTTCAAACGTATCGTAAACTTGAACAAAACCCAGATAGTGTTACCGTTGGTCAAGCAAAGGTTATTTCGAAAAACTTAGGCTTTTCGTATGACACTATTTTTTTTAACAAGTAACTCTACCTAAAGTAGAAGGAACTTGATGAAATTGAAAGAAAGGAGGATCAGGAAGATGGAACTTGTGACGTGTGACGAGTATGCGAAAAGCAGAGGCTTATCGTTGGCTACCATCCGAAGATATTGCCGTGAAGGAATTGTCCCATACCTTCGGATTGGTAAGGTGTATAGATTATATCCTCCGTTAGTTGACGAAGCTTTGACACAAGTTATGCGTGAGAATATGGAATATCGATCTAATGGGATAAAGCGAAGTCGTAAGCGAAGGAAAAATTTTGATTTTGAAGCAGCGCTAAAGGCTTTATAGGAGATGAGAAAATGAAGAACATTTATGAAGACATTCACTTAGCATACTTAGCAGCGGTTGATTTAACAGCAGGCTTACTTGATAGTATTGCAAGGTATCCGGCGATGTGGCTGTTGACTGTAGTAGCAACTCTGGTAGCAGTACGAATGATTTACAACATTGGTTACGCTATGGGGCAGGTGGCAGGGTTATGATTAGAGATTTTACCGTAGCAACTACTGCAATATTTGTCGGAACATACATTGCTATTATGGCTGCTGTAGTGACAGTAGGGGTGTTGAGATGATAGGCAAAAGAAAAAGAGCTACCGAAGTTGCAGCTTCGATAGCTCAGGGTGGACATGTAAATTTTACGAAGTTTAGCGTCCACCTTCATTTTAGCAAAAGAATTGGAGGATTGCAAGTATGGATAAATTTGATGATTTAGTATATTCGCTTCGGTATGAAGCAGAGGCTATTCTAGAGAATCTGAAGGAAATGGATGATCTGGATGGTGATGAAGCTAAAGTCAGTACATTGCTGAAATGGATCAAAAGTAGTGCAAATAGTATTGAAAATAAAATTGAAGATTATCAACCTAACCAGGGAATAACAACAGCTGAATTACGTAGCAAGATGATACTAAGCTATCCGGGGAGGGCATTATGATGGACGATAGATATACAGCTGTATCTAATCCGCCAAAAGATGCTTTAAAAGAAATAGAATTTGGTGCATTGCGTGGTAAAAGTGATATTAATCCGCAATGGAAAATAGAAGCAATGACGGAAAAATATGGGATGTGTGGAATTGGTTGGAAATTTGAAATTGTTGATATACGTACTACTTGTATGCAGGATGACGGAAGAATATTGCTTTTTATGCAGGTGAATTTGTTCATAAAAGACGGTGAAAATTGGAGTGCTCCTATCCCTGGTTATGGTGGCGATATGATTGTAAAGAAAAATAAGAATGGGATTGAACCTAATGATGAAGCTTATAAGATGTGTTTAACAGATGCACTCGGGAATGCTTTGAAGTACGTTGGTGTTGCGGCTTCTGTATATCGCGGTTTTTATGAAACAAAACATGAAAAACGGCAAGCTGATAAACGTGAAGAAAAGAAACGTCAAGAAGAAAGCCCAATTCAAATTACGTCTACCAGTGCATCTGGTTATGTAAGATTTATAAATGGTATTCAGTGTCAAGTTAAAAGTACTCGAAATAACGAATGGTATGACGTAGAATATTTAACTCTGAAAAATTTAGAAGAAATTCTTGAAGATGAAAAATATTCTGATGCTTATGATGCTATTAGATCAATGATCAATTCTAAGGCAGCTGGGATGAAATGAAGTTCACGGTTAAAGGGTTACAGACATTAAAAGGGATGGGATACATAAATTTAGTAGTACCTGTCCCTTTATCAGAGGAAGAAGAAATCAATAAAATCGATCCTGAAAAGCAGTATGTTGTAGAGGTCAAGCAATGGCGCAAAGGGCGTTCTAACGACGCTAATAAATACGCTTGGGTATTGTGTCAAAAGATAGCAGAAAAGCTGTCAGAAGAGAGCTTTCACAGCAAGGAAGATGTTTACAGGAAGGCAATCAGGGAATGTGGTTACGGCAGAATATGGCCAGTGCCAACTGACGCTGTAAACAGAACTATTGAAATTTGGCAAAGTAATGGTGTTGGCTGGATAGCTGAATTGGTTAGTGAATGTCAGAACATTAAAGGCTATAGCAATGTAAGGGTATATTACGGTAGCAGTGCTTATGACACGAAAGAGATGAGCCGTTTTATAGATTGTTTGGTATCTATGGCAAAAGATATTGGCGTAGAAACTAGGCCGCAGGAAGAATTAGATGACCTAATCATGGAGTGGGGCGTTAAAGATGGCTAAGAGTATCATACAGAAAGAAAAATATTGTTACCTATCTGGAGCGCAAAATGTGCCACTTGAGGAGCATCATTGTTTCTTTGGTCCGTTACGAAAAATCAGTGAAAGATACGGCTTTAAAGTTTGGCTTACCCCTGAATATCATAAGGGGAAGAACGGTCCGCATCAGGATAGGAAAACAGATTTACTGCTGAAAAGAGAATGTCAACGTAAGTTTGAAGAAACTCACAGCAGAGAAGAATTTATGAAGATTATCGGAAGAAATTATTTAGACGACTGAAAGGATTATTATGAACTACGTTGCACAGATGAATGCGTTTTGGAGCTGGCGGTTACTCAACCAACTTAATAGCCGAGCTGCTGATTTGTATATGGCATTATTGCACTTTAACAATTTAGGCGGCTGGCAAAAAGAGTTTACCGTGTCCAGCACGATGCTGCAATCGGTGTGTGGAATTTCTCGGACTGAATTAAGTAGGCATAGGAATACTCTAATTCAGATGGGGCTGATTTCATACCAGGGCGGCAAAGGTAGTCGATCAGGTTTTTATCAGATATTTGATTTGTGTATCGTATACCGAACACAAACTGATACACAACCTGTAACACAACTTGTAACACAAACTGATACACAAACTGATACACAACCTGTAACACAATCTCGCGCGGAGAAGAAAGTATATATAAATAATATTATTAATAATAAACAAAACGAAAAGAAACAAGAAGCGCCTGATTGTGAGCGGGAAGAATATTTTGCCCGATTTTGGGAAGCATACCCGGTGAAAGTGAAAAAGCCTGTAGCTAAAATCGAGTGGAACAAGCTTGTTGATCCTTGTGTGGAGCTTTACGAAAAAATCATAGCTGCTGTTGAGCGGTATAAACAGACAAGCCGTTGGAAAGAGAACAACGGGGCTTATATTCCATACCCTGAAACCTTCTTGCAGGACAGGCGTTGGGAAGATGAGATACGTGTTACAGAGCAGAAAAAAGAATGGGCATGGTGAGGTGATTTGAATGCTTGATATAGGCGATATAGAGGCTGCGTTTGTGGTATGGCGAGCAGCTGGCTTAACTCCACCACCGATGAATGATGTGCAGCGGGAAAACTTTATGGCTAAAACGTTGGAACAATACAAGTATACACAGGTCAATGATTGGGCGGAAGCTGTTGAGTGGGTAGCTAATAACAATACGCGCTGGGCAACGTGGTTCGACATCAATACAGCGCTGTCTATAGTCCGGCAGAATAAAATCGGCGCAGAAAAGAAAGCTATTGAGCGTAATTCTAAAGCGGCAAATGAGTTTGTGAAGAAGCTATTTGCTGATCTTGCTGCCGGTAAAACATTTGGCGAACTACGGCAGCCAGTGAGCGATAAAGTTAGAGCTGCAGCAAAGAGGATTTTTCCTGACGCCGATGATAGCTTTATAAAGCGTAATTACAACGATATCAGCTTTATCGCAGACGTCGAACGAAAATGCGCTGAATGTATTAACACTGTTGATTGCCCATACAGCGGACATCAACCGTTTTTGAGAGTAGACAAAGAAAGTGGATTTACTTATGTGGTTGCTGATCGTGAGCGGTGTTATAAATATCATCCGTTAGTGCCTGATGTAGTACCAAAACGGTCAGCATGTCGTCAAGGTGATTTAGCTAAAGTTTAAAGGAGCGGTAACTATGAAAAAGTATGAGTTGACAGCAGAGTTTATAAAAAAATGGGGCAAGAAATTATTTAGGATTAAGGCTTTAATTAGCTTTGGAAGTGTTGAAGCTGGTGAACTTGGTGGATATGTGGAAAAAGAAGATAACTTAGCGCAAAATGGCGACGCTTGGGTGTACGGCAACGCTTGGGTGTACGGCAACGCTGAGGTGTACGGCAACGCTGAGGTGTACGGCAACGCTGAGGTGTACGGCAACGCTAGGGTGTACGGCAACGCTTGGGTGTACGGCAACGCTAGGGTGTACGGCAACGCTGAGGTGTACGGCAACGCTAGGGTGTGCGGCAACGCTGAGGTGTACGGCAACGCTGAGGTGTACGGCAACGCTAGGGTGTACGGCAACGCTTGGGTGTACGGCAACGCTAGGGTGTACGGCAACGCTGAGGTGTGCGGCAACGCTAGGGTGTACGGCAACGCTGACTATTTATTGATCGGTCGCATTGGTAGTAGATTTAGTTTTACGACATTTTTCAAAAATAAAGACAAAGGTATAACAGTGTCTTGTGGTTGTTTCTTAGGGACTATTGCCGAATTTAGAGCTAAGGTTACCGATACACATGGAAATAATAAGCACGCAAAAATGTATAACCTTGCTGCAGATATGGCAGAACTACAGATTTTAGGCGAAGAACATTTTGACAAGCTGAACACTAATAAGTCAGAACCGTTTTGAGGTGAGATTATGAATTGCGATATATGCCATAAGGATACAACGGCGGGTAGTCACGTAACCAGAGGTCGATATTTTGAGGTGCATATTTGCCCGAACTGCTTGATGTGGTCAGATGATCCGCGGGCTGTTACAGCACGGGAGATATTTAATAACTTCAAAAGATTGCAGGACAAGGAATGCGTTAGCATAAGTAGCGAGCAGGAGTGAGGACAATGAATTTATTTTAGTTAAAACGGCCGCGCATACTAACTATATACAAGCATAAATGGAAGTATACCCCTGCGGAGGTGATTAGCCCGTAGGGGGCGGCCTTTTAAATATAAGGAGTTGAAAATATGACGAGAACAAGAATACTTGACGCTTGTTGTGGCAGTAGAATGTTTTGGTATGATCGAGATAATAAATATACAGTTTATCAGGATAACAGAGAATTGGATACTACGCTATGTGATGGGCGGAAACTGGAAATTACCCCTGGACTTTTTGGCGATTTTAGAAAAATGATATATGCAGACAATTACTTTGATTTAGTGGTTTTTGATCCGCCCCACTTGGTTAGAGCTGGTAAAACGTCGTGGCTGGCGCAGAAATATGGGGTGTTGGATGAAAACTGGAAAGCTGATATTAAAGCAGGATTTGCAGAGTGTTTTAGAGTGCTGCGCCCATTCGGAACTTTGGTTTTTAAGTGGAATACAGAGCAGATACCATTTAGCGAGGTTATAAAACTTGCACCGGAACAGCCGCTATTTGGGGATAAAAGAGTTAATACTCGTTGGGTTGTGTTTTGCAAAGGTGCTAGAGCCAGTGACAGAGTTACTGATTAATATAAGTTTGGAGTGGTAAACTATGAAACCAATAAATATAAAAAATATGATGGCGTCGATGTTACTGAAAATACTGACGGCACTTAGACATCTGCACGGGAAGAATAGCCAGCTCGGAGCCAAGGTTGCTCGATATCTAGAAAAGGGTATTCCGACATATCCTATTCTCACTGGAAAGAATGAATGTGACGACATACTATGTCCTAATTGCCGTGGCATTGTTGGTTATAACGATATGGAAGAGTATGAAAAAGATAGATGCTGTTGCCATTGTGGGCAGCGATTGAAATGGCATGAGTAAATGACGACGTGGAATGAGCTACCAGCACACCTTGTAAGTAAAATACGTTCGGACAGCGTAACGGCGCCGGCGAATCTACCAGGGACAGAATCCAAACTGAAATATGGCAATAGAGTTACCGAGGTAGACGGTATCCGTTTCGACAGTGAAAAAGAAGCTGATTATTACTGGCATTTACACTGGCTTGTGCGTGAAGGTACAGTAAAAGAGGTTGAACTACAGCCAGAATTTGTTTTACAGCCTGGATATGAGCGCGAAGGTAAAAAGATAAGGCCAATCATTTATCGAGCTGATTTTAAGGTGACGGAAGCCGGCGGTCACGTTTATTACGTTGATACAAAGGGTATGAAAACACCGGTATATCTATTGAAAAAGAAGATGCTGCTATATCGTTACCCGAATATTGACTTTAGAGAAGTTTAAGGCGGTGGAGTAGATGATTGATATTAGTAAACCTATTTATGCGAAAATATATGATTATGACGAAGCTTACTGCGAATCAGACTGCGATGATACTTGCGGCTCCTATATCATCAGAGAGGTAGAAGAACTGCATTTTACAACAAAACGATGCGAGGCATTTATTAGGTATAGTGATGGTTTTGTTAGTAAGACATTTAAGTTGTTACCACAGACAAAAATTGAAGGAGTGCCAAAATGACTAAATTAAAACCTTGTCCGTTCTGCGGTAGCAAAGCTAAGATGGAAAGAACGCCAATTAATCCTTATTATTATGTGATCTGTACAAATCTAGAATGTGACGCAACTGTTGGGAGATTTCAGCCAACAGAAGAAGAAGCTGCAGCAGCATGGAACAGACGGGACGGTGAATAAAAATGGAAGAAGAACAATGCCCTTGTGATGATTGTGACGCTACCTGATGTGATGATTAAGGAGTGAAGACATGAATTATCCTGATCTAATAAAATGGATATTTGAATTTGTATATGAACATTGGATATTAACGTTTTTGTTTATATTAGTTTTAAGGGGTTTGGGTTTAAAAATAAATCAATCGAACTTTATAAAGAAAAGCTAGAAGGAGACTGATATGCTAATAGAACTGTTACGAAAGCATACAGAGTGGTATTTTTTGAATAGGAAATATATTCAGAAAGCTGTTGATGATGAAAGAGAGCAGCGTACTGCAAAGAAAGGGCATACTGGGGGTGGAGGTCATGCTTTTATCAGTAATCCAACAGAAACATCTGCACTAAAGAATATTGAACCGATCAAGATGATTTCGTGGGGACAAGGCCCTTATCAAACTATAGTAATAAATCCTGAAGCATGGCTTGAAGTAATAGCTGAGACGTATAAGGTTCATGAGAAACAAGCAACAGGAGATACTATGTTCCAGCGTTATGAATATAATAAGTCGCCAGGAGTAATTGCTGGACTAAAAGGGATGAATAGAGATACTTACTACGAGCGTCGCGAAGAGTTTTTAAACGATGCTGTCGTTTTAGCACTCGAAAAAAAATTATTGAGAATTAAAAATGTATCCGACAAATTACCTGTTCTGATGAGTTAAAATAGTATTATAAGTAAGTAGGCTTACAGGATGGAGTAAGAAATGAAGAAAGTTAAAGGCATACTGATAGCATTAGCAATCTGCGTTGCAATACCAGTTACACACCATTGGGGCTATCATTGTACTAAATGTGACTGTACCGACCTTGCGACACAGGGAATGTTCTGTAGTATCTGCCTTAGTTGCAAGCATGATGTATCAGATCATGTTGTTGAGGATTAACGAAAGCCTGCGGGCGAGTAGTTGGGGCCCAAAGCTGCGGCTGAGGGCTTTTAAATGATTTATCAAAAAGCATGGATTTTGATAAGTAGGGAAAATCCACTTATCAAAAATAGCTTATTTTGATATAACGCATACGCAGTAACCCGCTCACTATCCGAGCAAGTGGCAAACCGTATGCTAATATATTGGCTATGGCGTTCGCCGTATGATGGCATATGATAGCTGCAATTTATCGTATGAATGATGCGGATAACTACCCATAGCACCTACCGTGCGGCTTGCAGCGGCCGCACTGGTAGTATCAAAACATCGCAGGGAAGCCTAGTAACGGGATAACCTGCAAAGGTGAAACGTTCAGGCTTAGCGCTTGGACACTACCCTGCCGTTGGGGTAATACAGCGGCAATAATACCTTTAAATTTTATGAATTTTTAAAGGTGTTAGCGAAATACGCTTAATTTAGTATATAGAATAAGAGGTGCGATGATGAACGATATTTGTATGGAAACTCCGAATTGTGATTGGGATGTAGAATGTGATGTAAAAAAGGGTTCGCTGGAAAAACAAATAGAAAATATTGAACGTCTTACTAGGATATTAAATTCAAGTGTTGAGAATACACAGTTGTTCATATTGGGCGATCCTAATAGTGGTGGTACTGTCTGTAAAGAAGCTGGTCTCGCTCCAAACGGACTAGAGAGAAGATTAAAGGATATTACTTCTAAATTAGACGAAATCGTATCAAAGAGCAATATAGTTAATAACACTTTAAGAGAAAAGTTAGGAACAATGACTATCGAATAACTTAATATAAAGGCACTTAACTTCGGTTAGGTGCTTTTTTATTTGCAAAGGTGGTGAGTATATGACAAAAGAAAGAACATTAACAGAGAAAGAAGAAAGATTTTGTCTTTCTTTTGCCAAAACAGCGAATGCAACTGCAGCAGCTATAGAAGCTGGATATAGCAAGAATTCTGCAGGAGTAACAGCGTCAAGAAAGCTAAGAAAGGCTAATATTAAAGCTCGACTGAAAGAACTTGCAGCAAGGAAAGACAAGAAAAACATAATGGATATAAATCAGCGACAGGAATTACTAACAAAGATCGCCACAGAAGAACCTGATCCAAATGCAAGGATAAGGGCAATAGATACTTTAAATAAAATGGATGGTCTATACATACAAAAGCATGAGGTCGAAATAAAGAAAAGCCTTGCGGCAATTATTGAGGAAATAGATGATGCTTAGTCAACAAGACGCCGAATTTTTGAAAAAGAAAATCCCACAATGGCGAAAAGATCCTGCTCGTTTTGTGAAAGAAGTATGGAGAGTTGAGCCAACAGATCAACAAAAGGAATTTCTACAGGCAATAGCTAAGCCGGGAGCTAAGGTTAGTGTTAAGTCTGGACATGGTACAGGAAAGACTACTTGTTTTGCTTGGATTATTCCTTGGTTTTTAACGTGCTTCGCAAAAGCTAAGATTCCTGTTACAGCTCCCACAAGCGCACAACTTAAAGATGCTTTATGGGCAGAGCTAAAAATGTGGTGGAATGCTATGCCAGTGCAACTGCATGATTTATTTGAATGGACTAATGACCATTTTACTTGTGAGACAGGGAGCTTTGCTATGGCAAGAACAGCAAGCAAGGATAGACCAGAGGCATTGCAAGGTATACACGCTGATAATATTTTGTTTTTGGTAGACGAGGCGTCGGGCGTGTTTGAAGAGGTCTTTGTAACAGCAGGAAGTGCTTTGTCGGCAGAAAATGCAAGAGTAGCAATGGCGAGTAATCCTACAAGAGTAACTGGTTATTTTTACAATAGCCACAATATAAACCGCCACTTTTGGGAAAAACTTACATTTAATGGCGAAGAAAGTCCAAGAGTTTCAAAACAGTATATAGAAAGTATTGCAAATGAATATGGACGAGACAGTGATGTATATCGAGTTCGTGTTCTTGGTGAATTTCCTAATGCAAGTGATTTACAATTTATTAGCTTAAAAATTGTTGAAGAAGCTAAGAACAGAAATATTAGGAAAGAACAGTTTAACTTTGCGCCTACTATTATTGGGTGCGATCCAGCATGGACTGGACCTGATGAGTTGGTAGTTTACTTGAGGCAAGGCCTCTATAGTAAACGATTATATACTTGTTTAAAGAATGATAACGATATTGTTACAGCAGGTATTATTGCTAGATTTGAGGACGAATATAATGCTGATGCTGTATTCATAGACCAAGGATATGGAACAGGTATATGGAGTGCGGGCGAAACAATGGGCAGATCTTGGAATCTTATTGCATTTGGTGGAAAATCTTCTGATTTGGGTTATGCTAATAAACGGGCTGAGATGTGGGGAAATATGAAAGAGTGGTTAATTAATGGTGGTGTAATTGAGGATGATGAAATTTTAACTAATGATTTGATAGGCCCTGAAGCTGGTGTTAATTTAAAAGGACAAATACAGCTTGAATCTAAGGATGATATGAAGAAAAGAGGTCAACCATCTCCTAATAGAGCGGATGCATTGGCCTTAACTTTTGCCTACCCTGTAATTAAAAAAGAATGTTATTTGGGGAATAATAGGCAGCAGTCGTATGATCCGTTTGCCGGTATGTGAAGGGAGGTGAGACTATGCATAAGATTATGATGCAGTTACACGGTGGTGGCGGTGGAGGTGGCAGTGTTGAGCCTATAAAACAAAGCGCACCTGGCAGTACAGCAGCGGCCACTATTGATAGTGCGACAGAGGGAGAGAGACAAAGCCTGCTTCAAAAACTCTCTAAAGCTCGTGGCAGAAGCTATACCAATAAGACTGGTGGGCAGCTTACTTCTGATAGTGTCAAGAAAATGTTGTTGGGAGAATGATTATGGATATCAAAGATATGCTGCGTGACAGCGATAAATTAACACGAAAACAACATACTATCTCCCAGCTTTATACATTGCGCAGCCAATATGAGCCAACGTGGAGGATGCTTAGCCGGTATATAAATCCGACAAGGGGCAGGTTTGAGGAAGATATCCAAAGCACAGAAGGGCATAGACGTGACGAATACCTTATAGACCCACATCCCCAAAAAGCAGTTGGTAAATGTGCAGCTGGTATCCACAGCGGGTTGACATCGCCGTCAAGGCCTTGGTTTGAACTTGGTCTGCAAGATGAAGAAAAAGCTAATTACCACGCTGTAAGGATGTGGTTAGATGATTGCCAGGAGATTATGAGCAGCATTTATTCTAAGAGTAATGCTTATAATATGCTGCAGCAGATTGAGGCTGAAATGGCTCAATTTGGTACAGGGGCTTCTCTGATGCTGGAAGACTACAATTATGGCATATGGATGCGGCCCTACACCTGCGGTGAATATGCTGGTGGTGTAGATGCAAGGGGGAGAGTTTATACGTTCGCTAGACGCTTCAGGTTAAGCGCAGACCAAATCGTTAAAGAATATGGTATTGATAACGTATCGGAAAGCGTGAAATCTGCTTATAAGAACGGAAATATCACAACATACTTTGATATTGAAATGCTTATAGAGCGTAATGATGATTATGATCCTAACAAATTGGCTTTAGGCAATTTCCCCTGGCGCTCATATCACTATGAAAAAGGTGCTAATGACAAATTCCTGAAGATATCAGGGTTTAGGGAATGCCCGTTCCTCATGCCACGCTGGACCTTGATTGCAAATGGTGTATATGGCTCTGGACCTGGACATAATGCTTTGGGCGATTGTATGCAGCTACAGAAGATTGAGAAGAATAAACTTAGGGCTATTGATAATGCTGCAGATCCGGCGATGGCATTTCCTGCTTCAATGAAGAAGCTTGACAGAATGCCAGGAGGAATAAATTTTTATTCTGATGGAACTGTACAGCAGGCTTATCCACTTGTAGACCCAAGAGCAAAGGCCTATGAAGGCATAGGAGCATTGTCTCAGGAGAAACGGCAGTCGATATCTGAAACGTTCTATAATGATTTGTTTATGATGATTACATCTCAGGATGGACCTCAAATGACTGCGCGTGAGATTGCAGAGCGGCATGAAGAAAAGCTCCTGATGTTGTCCCCGGTACTTGAGCAAATGCACAATGAGGTTTTAGAACCTATGACGCTTCGCACTTTTGATATTTGTTTGAGACATGGGTTGTTTCCGCCTATGCCGGAGGAAATTGACAAAAGCGAATTAAAAGTATCCTTCATTTCTATCTTGGCTCAAGCCCAGAAAATGGTTGAAATACCTGCTATTGAGCGTACGGTTGGATTTGTTGGTTATCTTGCTGCTGCTCAGCCTGAAGTGCTTGATATCATCAATCTTGATGAAGCTGTACGAGGTTTCGCAGAATCTACTGGCGTCAAAGAAAAGATAGTGCGTGATGAAAACGAAGTAGCTGAACTTCGCAAACAGCGTGCTCAGGCACAGCAGGAACAAATGCAAGCTGAACAGATGGCTGCTGCTGCGCCTGCTGTTAGGGATTATGCTGATGCGGCCAGGTTGATGAGTGAAACCCCTGCTAATGGTGGCAATGCATTAGATCAATTGCTGGGAGGCGGGATTTAATGAAAAACAAAAAAATGAATATGCTTGCACAACAAGCGCTGGACGACTTGGACGTTATTATGCGGACCGAGAACGGACGGCGTTTTATTTATGCCATTTTGGAAAGCACAGAGGTCGAAACAGCGGTTTTTTCAGCTGAGCCATACTTCAATGCTTTCTTATCAGGTAAACGTGCTGTAGGCGTTGATTTGTTAAAGAATATCCGGATGCTGAACGATGGACATTCTTTAGAAATGCTGATGCGTAATGAAGCAGAGAGTGCTAGACACCCTCCTGATTTAGAAGATGATGACCTTTTTAAAGTAGATAACGACATAGCGGAGGTAAGACATGAATAAGTTTACACAAATGTTTTTTGAAGCAGATGGTGCTGGTGGAGGCGGTGAACCTGCTCCTTCCGGTGACCCATTTGTAACAGAACCTGCTCCAGTAGTTGAGCCGAGTGGAGAGCCAACGCCTGCAGGTGACGGTGACCCTGCGACTACACCTAAAAATGTATTTAATGATCCTGTGCAAGAGCCTGTTGTTCCTGACAAATATGAGTTCAGCCTACAGGAAGGGCTAGAACTTTCTCCTGAATTGGAAGCTGATTTTACAGCGATTGCTAAAGACGCAAAGCTTACTCAGGAGCAGGCTACTAAGCTGATTGATTTGCATAGCAAAGTAGTTTTAGACGTTATGCATAAGCAGGAGGAAATTGTAGACGGTTGGACTGCTGAATGCCAAAAGCAGGGGCTTATTTCTCGTGAGAACATTGCTGCTGCTAAATTAGCTGTTAATACTTTTGGCGGTGGTGAGGCTATGCAGGTACTTGTAAATACAGGTGTAGCCAATCATCCGGCAATACAAAAAATGCTGCAAAACATTGGAGGCTTGCTTATGGAAGACCAACCGCCTGATGGGCAAGCACCTAAATCTAAGGAACTGGGCGACGCCGAGCTGTTTTTCCCCGGCGGCGGGTTCAAATAAAAATATTAAGGAGTGGTAAATAATGCCAGATTTGACAGGTTTCGCAACCCTTCAAGACTTTGCGTCTCGTCAAGGGTTCGACAAAAAGTATCAAAGAATTATTGAACTGCAAAGCAAAACAAATAAGATTTTAAAAATTATGCCGTTCAAAATGTGTAACTCTAAGGACTATGAGGAAGCTACATTGCGTTATTCTTTGCCGGAAGTAGCGTGGAGAATGATTAACCGCGGGACTAAGCCGAGCAAGTCTAAAACTAAGCAAGTATCTTTTACTTGCGGCGAGATGGAAGCGCTGGCTGAAATCGACGAAAAGCTTGCACGAAAGAATAATATGCAGGCTTCTTGGATGATGAGTGAGAATGCTGCTTTTCTTGAAGCAATGAACCAAGAAATGGCGACTACGCTTTTCTATGGCGATGAGAAGATCAACCCTGCAGGATTCACTGGTTTAGGCGCTTATTTTTACAGTAAGACCAATCAGGAAGATATTTGGGCAGACCAAATTATTGATTGCGGCGGCACAGGTGATAATCTGACTTCTGTATGGTTTGTAGGCTTTGGAGAGCAGCAGGTATACGGCTTGTTCCCAGAAGGCGACACCGCAGGCTTTACTCATGAATATTTGGGTAAACAAAAAGTAACAAATGATAAAGGCGAGGTATTCTTTGCTCATACTAATAAATATAATTGGTCCATGGGCCTTGCGGTTAAAGATCCTCGTTATGTTGTGCGTTTGGCCAATGTTGATTTAAAAGATCCTGCTACTACTACAATCTTCGACAAATTGATCGAGGGTTATTATCAGATTGAAAATCCTGATAATGTTAATTTGCAGATCTTCTGCAATAAGCAGTTTGAGGCTTTTATGGCTAAGGCTGCACGTAATGACAAAAATACTATGCTGTCTATTGATACAGTTGAAGGAAAACCTGTTGTTAATTTCTGGGGCGTTCCGTTCCAGCGTTGCGCAGCTATTCTGAATACTGAATCTCAGCTTGTTTAAAAAGGAGGAATATAAAATGGCACGTATTGATGCTCAATTATTGCTGTCTGAGAATCAGGCCGTTACCGGCGCAAGCGCAAACAGCAATGTTATTGATTTAGGAAGTACAGGCGGGTTTATGCATCCGCTGTACTTTGACGTAAAACTGACCACACCAATGACTTCCGGCAAGATTACTAAGGTTAAAGTACAATCTGCTGCAACTGAGGGGTTTGATAGTCCTGCTGATGAGGTTGAGGTAAGTGTACCTGATTCTCTGATTCAAACAAGGGCTTGTACTGTGGCACAATTCTTTTCTCCAATCAAATATGGTAATCGTTATATTAGATTGGTTTACACCGCTAGTGAGGCTGTGGGCGGCAAGGTCTTTGCTTATATGACTGACGGCATACAGGTAACTTTATAATGGCTACTTACAAAGTAAAGCGTAATTGTTTTACTTTGGGTCGTATGTATAGGCGTGATGATATTGTAACGCTTGCAGATAATATTAAGGTTCCTGAACATTTTGTGAAACTTAATAAACCAGCAACAGTATCTTCCGGTAATGACGATCCGCGTTATCTCCAATATGAAGCAATGAACTTTAATGATTTAAAAGAATTAGCCAAAGAACAGGGAATAAAAACAAGTCAGAAATCCAGGGAAGCTATTATTAATGAATTAGTGGCACTGGCGCAAGATTAAATCAGCCGGGGGCATATGTCCCCGGCTTTCTTTATAACAGAGGTGAAATTATGGATAAGGTTGAGATTTGTAATATTGCACTTAATCATATAGGCGTAGCTACAATAGAACGACTTGACGAAGCTAGCGAACCGGCACGAGTATGCCGTCGCTGCTATGACTATGTTAGACAGGCCGTGTTAAGGAAATTCCCCTGGACATTTGCTACAAGAAGTGTACAGTTAGCTGCTATTCAAGATGTGCCTCCTAACTGGAAGTATGCATATCGTTATCCTGCTGATGCAGTATGCCTGAGAATGATGTATAACGAGCATTTTTGTGGCTTGCCGAGGGATAACCAATATAAAATCGTTTCGGATAAACAGGGGAAAGCTATTTATACTAATATCGGCAATGCCTGGATTGAATACACTGTAGATGTTACCGACGCAGATTTATATGATGCTCAATTTGTAGAGGCATTTGGATGGAAGCTCGCTGCAGAAATTGCTTATGCGTTGACTGGCAAACTGGATTTAACGCAGATGTGTATCCAGGCTTATAACGCTTATTTTGCAGAAGCCAGCTCTACTGACGCTGATGAAGAACATTTGCTGGATCCGCACATTGACAGATTAGCGGCAGCAAGATTTACGGGGGCATAATTATGGCACTCTATCAATTAAAATCAAGTTTTGCCGGCGGTGAATTGTCGCCGTCTATGTATGGACGTACTGATATTGCTAAATATGACAGCGGAGCTGCTGTTTTAAGAAATTTTTTCGTTCTGCGTTATGGTGGCGCTGCTAATAGACCAGGCTTTAAGTTCATCGCGCAGACTTATAATAATAAAAAGGCTGTGCTAATACCATTTATGTACAGCACAGATCAAAATTATATTGTTGAAATTACTGCTGGCAGATGCCAGTTTTATACAAATGGTGGTATTGTTGTTAAAGAAGATGGCACACCATATAGCATAGAAAACTTTTTTTCTGATAAAGATTTAGAAGATGCCGCAAAAATAAAATATACACAGAGCGCTGATGTTCTTTTCATTGTTCATCCTGAACATGCGCCAATGACACTTGCAAGATATGGCAGTTTAGACTGGCGGTTTGAGACAATGGATATTACAGGTGGACCGTTTGATTTATCTAATTATAGTGGGTCAAGTGTAATAACTAAAACTTTAAAGTGGTCAGCACCAGGGAAATATACACTTAATATTTCTGATAAAACAACTACAATGAGATTAATTGTTGCTGGTGGTGGCGGCGGTGGGGGTGGTTTTTCTCGTTCTACAGGCGGGACTAATGCAGGCGGAGGAACAGGCGGTAGAGGTGCTTTGATTATAAAAGATGTTTCGGTGGTTCCAAATACATCGCACGAAGTTATAGTGGGTGCAGGTGGTAAGGGTGGAACAGGAACTGTTAGTTATGCAGGAACATGGTCGTCTCCTGGAACTGATGGTGAATCATCATCTGTATTGGGGATTGAAGCTAGAGGTGGTGGGGGCGGCAGCGGCGCACTTGGCGGAGGAACTGGCAGTGATGATTCGCATGATGTCGTATATGGAACTGATGGTATTTCTTACGGAGACGGTGGAGCAGGTGGTGTTACAGGCAGTAAAGGAACAGGGGAAACTTTAAATGGTAAAAATGGTTCGCCGGGGTGGGTTATAGTTGAGTATGGTTTTCCTATTGGTGATAATACTACAGTAAAAGCTTCTGATGTTTATGGAGATATAACTGTAACTTCTACCTCTAGTATTTTTTCAGAAAGTGATAAAGGACAACTTTTTGCCCTAACTCATTTTTTAAAAACAGACTACAAAAAGGGGATTCCAAGTAATAATGGAGAAAATTTACAGGTTAGTGTATTGCCAAAATCTAATGTCTATGTAGAGAGTTTCGGATTTTGGAATGGTAATTTTAGTTTGGAAAAATATGATCCTGTTTCTTTAAAATGGGTGAACATAAGAACACAAAGCGGGAACAGAAGCCAGAATTATAGCTTGACTGAGGAGAACACGTCTGAAAGTATTGCTAACTACAGAGTTACTTCTACTGAATTTAATACAGACGTTTGGAGCGGTGAAAATGAGAAGCAGAGAGGCTATATAACCATTCAAAGCATCGGGGGAGATTATACGGGGCATGTATTGATTACTGAATATGTTAGCCCTACAGTAGTGAAAGGGACTGTAAAAAAACAGTTGGCTTCTACAGATGAAACCCGTGATTTTGCTTTTGCTGCTTGGAATGGTGAAAAAGGGTATCCTTCTGCAACAGGGTTTTATGAAGACAGGTTAGTCTTTGCGGGAAGTAAAGGATTTCCGCAGACATTCTGGACAAGTAAAACAGGAGACTATTATAACTTTGGAACAAGCATTCCATCTGCCGATGATGATGGAATTACTGCTACTTTAAACGGTGGACAAATGAATGGCATTAAGGCAATTATAGCTTTTGGTGAAATGTTGCTGTTAACAGCCGGCGGAGAATTTAAAGTAAGCGGCGGAGGTAAAGCCATTACAGGAAGCAATGTTTTAAGTCAACCGCAGGAATATAGGGGTGTGTCAGATGTTAATCCTGTCACTATCGGCAGCAGGATTATTTATGTGCAGCACCAGGGCAATATCATACGTGACCTTGCTTACAGCTATGATGTTGATAAATATACTGGTGATGATTTAAATTTATTGGCTTCGCACTTGTTTGAAGGGCATAAAATAATATCTATGACCTATCAGCAGATACCTAACAGTATTGTTTGGTGTGTGCGTGATGATGGTTTGCTGTTAGGGCTTACCTACATCAAGGAACAGGATGTCTACGCATGGCACCAGCATACCACGGCAGGTGGGAAGTTTGTTAGTGTATGTAATATCGGAGGGTCAACAGAAGATAAGTTATATGCAGTAATTGAGCGTGGCGGGCAGTATTATGTGGAAATAATGGAAAGCCGTGATAAAAGTACTAATGTAGAGGATCAGTTTTTCGTCGATAGTGGGATAACCCATGAAGGAGAGCCGACCGATGAAATATCAGGTCTTGAGCATTTAGAAGGTTATACTGTGGCTATATTGGCAGATGGAAATGTACTTCCTCAGCAAACTGTAGAAAACGGCAAGGTTCTTCTTGGAAATAAATATAAGAAGGTTCATGTAGGGCTGCCTATAGATGCGGAAATAAAAACACTGCCTATAGATTTTACAGCTCAAGATGGCACATATTTAAGTCGGAAGAAACGAATTGCTACAGTTACATTATTACTTAAAGATAGCCGTGGTGGATTGTTTGGAATGAAGGAGAATGAGTTAGATGAATTTAAATGGCGCAGTAATGAAGACTATGGGGAACCGATTGATTTACAAACAGGCAAGTTTAAAGTAACGATCAAGTCTGCTACTTATGATGAAACTCAGCAGATAATAATTAAACAGCCTGATCCGCTGCCGATGACTGTATTATCTTTGATTCCGGAAATAGAAGGGTAAGGTGTATTATGGCAAAGTATGAATTTGTAAAGCCCACAAGGGCAGATGCTGAGTATATAGCGGCTAATCTTAAACCAGATAATTACAGTGAACTATTTTGTGCTATTGGTCCTAACGCTCTTAATGATATTTTAGATGGATTGAAGCACAGTGATGAAATCGGCTGCCTGCATATCAACGGCGTACCCGCTGCTGTATATGGAGTGAGAAAAGCTTCGATAATGAGCGACGAGGGGCGCGTATGGCTGCTTATGACGAAGGAAACGGAGAACCATAAGGTATTATTCGGAAGACAGACTAAAAAGGCTGTAAGAGAGCTTTTAAAGAGATACGACAGGTTATATAACTGGGTCAACGTTGGAAATGATAATATAATGCGTTGGCTTAAATGGCTTGGCGCAGAAATACATGAACCAGCGCCGCATGGAGTTTATAATCTGCCGCATCACTTTTTTGAGTTTAGAAAGGATGATGAATAATGGGCATAGCAGCAACAATAGGCGCCACTCTTTTGGGTGGCTTTATTTCAGGCAGAGCGCAGCAGCAGCAATATAACGCTGCCGCTCAACAGGCAGAGGTAAATGCTCAGATAGCGAATCAGAACGCAGATAAACTGCAGGCACAGGCTGAAGAACAGTCTAAGTCAAATACTATCAACGAAGAAAATAAACGCCGTCGTATGAACGCTATGTTAAGCCAGCAGAGGGCTAATATAGGTGCTTCCGGTATAACAGCTTCAGGCAGTGCGGCAAACGCTTTAGCTGATAGTGCGTATAATATGGAAACAGAGCTTGCTATTGAACGCTATAATTCAAGGCAAGGCGTTGAGAATATTTTTCAGCAGTCTACTGACCTTGTTAATCAACGTGATATCTATAATCAAAATGCACGCAATTACCGTAAAGCCGGTAAGCGTGCACTTATGAATAATATGCTTATGAGTGGGTTATCCCTTGCAGGTAGTTTATACAGTCCTAAGAGCTCAGGAAAGCAAGGTGCTTCCTCGTATGGAAAAGGAAGTGACGGGTATGGATGGGGTAATAGTGGTAATATATCTTTAGGCGGTTATGGTTCTAGTAAATGGGAAACTACTTATGGTACAAGCACAGGTTATAACTGGATTTAAGAAAAGAGTACCAAGAGAGTGGTAAGAGAGTGTTGCATTAGTACGAAATGTATTATATAATAAACGAAAAGAGATAGTCAGTGGTCGCACGCTGGCTCTCCCTCATAATTGTAAAATGTGAAAAGAGATAGTTTAACGTGTGGTAGCGTTAGCTCATCTCGTAACAAGAATGTGATTGAAAACGAGCCCGCGACCTTACGTTGGGCTTATTTTCTTGCTATTTTACGGCAAGAATAATGGTAGCCACGAGAATACCAAACGCTATCATTAGGGATAATGCTTGATATATGCTCATAGGATCACCACCAATCAGTTACGGACTGATAAGCCAACATAGTTAAACTATCTCGGACAACATTATAACACACCTTTAAGCGCTTAACAATTTGTTAAAGCGCTTTTTCTATACCCAAAAGGAGGCTAGAATATGGCAATCGACATTTTCCAAGTAGGTGCGCAGTTAGGAGCACCGGCAAGTAAAGTATCTAATGTCCGCTATGATAACAGCGGTCAGCAGGCTGTTGCAAGAGAATCATCCCAGACCGGTAGAATTATTCAGGCCGGTGTTGAGCAGGTAAGAGAGCAGATCATAAGAACCGACGTTCTGCAGGCTAATAATGAGTATGTAAAACGTACTAACGATCTAAGAATGCAGTTGATGCAGAAAAAAGAAAAAGGTGCTCTTGACATTGTCGGTGAGTATGAAGCTGGCGAAAGAAAGATACGCAGCGAGCTTATGGCTCAAAGTCCTCAAAGCGTAAAGTACGGCAAAGGTGCTATGTTATTTGATTACAGCACCCAGCAAACTGACAATGCTAATCGCAGAGTTTTGGGGCAATACAGAGCGCAGCAGTTTGAAGCCTGGCAGAATACTACTTTTGCTAATTCTATAAATAGTTCTGTTCAAAAGGCTGTTTTATCTCCTAATGACCCTGCAGTTATAGCCGATGTACAAAAAGAAATTGATTACGCCATAAATTCCAGATATGGAACATATGGAAGAGAAAGGCTTGATTTAGAGTATAGAAAATGGACTGGAGTATTAGGTCAGGCGTTGATAGACAGAAGTTATGCTAATGGCGATATAAATACGGCCGAAGCTTATGTTGAAAAATATGGTCCTTATATGGATCCGGGCGTAACGAGTGCCTATGCTAAAAATGTTTATGCTCGTAAACAAGAAGAACGGCTGTTTAACATGGGACAGAACCTTTATGCTACTTTTGGTGAGGATGAAGGCGCTGCACGTGATTATATCTTTGGCGATAATTTTTCTAATGAAATAGATACAAATGCAATTTTAAAAGCAGCCAATGGTGATATAGGTAAGAATTTTGGTGAAAATCAGTGTACTGTAGGCGTTAATCGCTGGTTGAAAGCAGGCGGGGCTAAAGAAGGAAATACGTGGGCGCCAACCAATATGGAAGATGCAAAGAAAAATGGAGTGTTTTTTACCCAACGGAATCAGCTTCGAAATGGTGACATTGTTTATTGGGACTGGGAAGGTAATGATGACAGTGATCATGTTGGTATTTATGAAAAATCTACAGGGAAAGTTATTCAAGCTGGTTCGCACGGAACAGAGAAACTTGATTTAGATCATTATAAAGTTTTAGGGTTTGCTCATCCTATAAGTGCTGCTCCTACATTAGAAGATAAGCAGAAGGCCTGGAACAATTATGTGCAACAGGTAAATATTAATAAATCCATTAAAGCTAATCAGCAAAATATGATCATAAAAAATATAGAACAAAGATTATGGGACAATTTTAAAACAGGTATTATTGATTCGCAGGATATGAGAAATATGGTTTTTAGTGCTTCTGGTGGAGATGCAGATGTAGAACGGACGTTATTAAAATTCGGTGATGATTTAATAGGCATTCAGACAAAAGCTGCCGCTGCGGTATCTAATAGTGGCATTTATAAATCAATCAAGGATGCAATTACGAATAGCACTGTAACACCAGCCGAAGCAGTATCGTTAATCAACCAAAATGCAACAGTCTTGGGTGAAGCAGATAGAAGCAGGTTATTGGCTTTTGCTAGGAATCAAGATCCAAGAAATAAGGATGTTGATAAACAGTTAGCTACTATGATCAATGAAGCACTTTCTGATCCAGTGGAAAGAGGAGAAGCTCAAATTTACTTGGATAATGCAATAGAAGATAAAACTGATCCTCAGAAAAGATACGACGATGGATATGGTGTATTGTATGGGACAAAGGATAAACCGGGAATTTTGCAGAATAAAGCTATTTTTAAAAATTATAATAGCAAACAGCGTGAATGGGGTTCGTTAAAGAGCAGCCTATCTCCTAAGCTTTATCCTTATATAGATGCTTATCAGATACAGAACGGCAATAATATTGATTTGGGACAGGCAAAAACAATCTTTGAATCCATAAACCCGAATGATAAATATCAGATTTCAGCGCTTCAATATGCTACGGTTTATAATAGTCCGATGGATATTCAAGAACTCAATAAGCAAATTGCGGCTATGGCAGTTCGTGATGGTGTAGATGCTGCACCACATTTGCTAGATATTCCGCAGCAGAGTAATACGGCAGTACAGCAAAATGAAAGTGCTCCCTGGTTCAGTGATTGGGGAGCCAGTGAGCGTACTGGTTTAGCAGCAATGAATTTCAGTGATGCTATTGAATCTATCAAACAACGTCACTTAGCGGCATTAAGAGGAGAAATTAACGAGGAGTGGTAATATGGCAAGGTCTGTATTGTACGATGTAGCAGCGGCAGGAAAGTTTATACCAGACGATTTAAAGACTAAAGCATTACAAGGAGCTAATGCAAATAATATATCGCTTCAAATGGCAGCTCGTAATCCTGATTATTATTTACCTAAAAACTTTGATTATGACTGGAATAAATATGAAAAGATCGCACCAAGAACAGCAGAGGCGTTAAAAGACCCTGTGCTTATGAGCATTGCCGGTACTAAAGCTGCAGAATTTTGGGGCGAGCAAGAAAATAACTGGAAAAGTATTACAGCGCTGAAAAATGGTTTTAAGAATGTTGCTCGCAGCGGTTATGGTGCAGTTGCACTGCTTGCTGATTTGGGTGCAGATAAAAAAGATGTTGACTTGACAACGGAATCCAAGGTTTTTAGCGCAGATACAATAGGACGGCTTTTGTATGCTGTCGGTGGAGATAAGCTAAAAACTATTGGTACTGAAGCTAAACGCATTGGTGGCAGTGAAATATTTAAGCCGGAAGAAGTAAAGGCTGAAACTGCGGCAGGCCAGTTTTATTATGACTTACTGCAGAATGCACCACAATTAGCGGCACAGGTCGGCGTTGCAATCAGTACAGGCGGCTGGAGTGCTGCTGCCTTTATGGGCAGTCAGATTGCAGGCGGACAATATTTAGATCTTACTGAAGCTGGGGTATCTAATGACAGGGCCAGAGCTGCGGCGTCGTTAAACGCTGTTGCACAGTCTGCTCTTGAAAAAGTTGGCTTGGGCAAAGTCATGGGAGCAGGAGCAAGAGCCGCTAAAATCGCAACTATGGGCGGTAAGACCAAAGAAGTTTTTAAAACTGCATTGACAGAAGGCATTACTGAATGGATTCAGGAATACCCGGATGCTGCTGCTGAAATATGGGCTAAAAATGCGAATCTTTCCACTCAAGAGCAAATACTTAAATTTTATCAGGAGTTTGGAGAAATCACTAAAAGAGGCGCTTATTCCGGTGCTATTGGTGCGGTGTTTGGTGGGCTTGGAGGTTCGGTAAGCATTGCCGTAGACCGTAATGCAAATAGAGTTATGCAGGAGCAGGCTGTACGTACTGCGGAAACGATGAAAAACAGTAAGGACGTAGATATTACTGCCAGCAAACTAGTACTGAACCAAACGACAGAAGAAAAGGCTTATGTAGATGCTGAAACCCTTTTTACATATGCGCAGGCAAATCCTAACCTGGATGTAAAAGATACCTTTGGTATAGAGGTTTCTGAACTGCAGGCGGCTGCTGTTCGTGGTGAGGATATTGAAATGCCAATGGGTACGTATTGTGCGGCAGAGGCTCAAAATCCTGGCTTTTTCCAGGCTGTAAGCAATAACGTAGCTTTTGAACAGGGTGGTTATACAGAAGAACGCGCCAGAAATAAAAAAGCTCTCCAAAGCGCTTATAAAAAAGCGTTGGAGAACGACGAGGAATTTAGAACTGCAGTTAATACTTTTAGAAATGAATTGACCGAAGCGGGACTAAATCAAAAGGAAACAGGTGACGTCCTGGCTATTTTAACCAGCCGTGCTATGATTGCTAATCCTGATGACCCTATGCAGTATTTCAGAGATAACCCTTTAAGCTTCAAACGAGTTGTCAGCACTCCTAAGGGCCGATATATGCAAACTAAAAGCGCTAACGAAAAATTGCTTGAGGATGAAAATAACTTCGCTGCTAATATTGATAAGTTTATATCAGGAAAATTGGTAGATAAAACTATTAGAGTAATGCAGACACCTCTTGCGTTAGAAGTTGCTGGTGCTAAAATATTGCCGGTAGATATGTCTGTTGAAAATCTTGATAAAGTTTTAAATGGAAAACATAAAAGTGATATGTCTGCTGATATAGTGAAGCAGATACCTAGGGCATTAACTGATCCCTTAATGATATTTGATACCTATGATGGTAAGAATGGTGCAAAAAGAAAAATAGTTGCTCTAGATTTAAAATCTAAAAATGGAGCAACCCTTGTAGTGCCTTTTGAGCTTGAAGTAGATAATAAAAGCAATAAATATGTTATGAACGAAATTATAAGCGCATATGGTAAGACTGACAATAAGACAGGCGAACCACGCTATGAATGGTTTGCTAAGCAAATTGAAAACGGAAAATTAAGATACATCAATAAAGAAAAAACCGCTAAACTGATTGAAAACGAGAAGCCCGAATGGCTCATGCCGTTTTCAACAGATAGCGGTTTTGTTAAGACTGACAATTTGTTACAATCTCCTAGCAGCGATTCCGCTAGCAAAGGCAACAACCTTGGCAGTCTTCTTAATAATAGTATACCAGATGAAAATGCACTCCGCAAGAGACGAGAAGAAATGCAGGGATACTACCAGACCGCTTTTCACGGAAGCCCACATAAATTTGAAAAATTTGATTTGGGATCTGTTGGTACAGGAACAGGTATACAGGCCCATGGGTGGGGTTTGTATTTTGCTTTCAGCAAAAATACTGCTAAACGGTATAGGGATAGATTGAAAGGCAGCCGTGATACATATACTGGCGAAGGCTCTCTAGTTGAGGTTGAAATCCCTGAAAATGATGTATTACTTGATGAAAATAAATCTATTGAAAAGCAACCGCCTAAAGTACGCGAGATTATTAAAGCTGAATTAGAAAGAATTGGTGGGAGTGCGAATAGCGGCAGAAGCTTTTATAAAGAATTAATGTTTGAGATGAAAAGGAGGGGGGCGGAAAATCCAGCCAGAGCAGCATCTGAACATTTAAATAAATTAGGGATAAAAGGAATTAAATATGTTGGAATGGTAGATGGAGAATCATATGTAATTTTTGACGATCAGGCAATAAAAATAATCAACAGTTATAATCAAAAAGTTAATAACGATAAGAAAGGCGCTATCACCTGGGACGAAGAAGGCAAAGCAATTATCAGCCTGTTTGAAGGTGCTGATATGAGTACTGTTATTCATGAAGCTGTTGGCCATTATTTTATTGAGAACCTCATGCGTGAAGGGGCACTCCCTAATGCTACAGAGCAGATGAAAAAAGACCGTCAGACTATGCTTGATTATGCCGGTGTCACTAAAGACTGGGATAGCTTGTCGCAGGAAGAAAAAACAGCAGCACATGAACGCTGGGCAGAGGCCGCAGAAACTTATATGCTTGAAGGCAAGGCACCTTCAAAAGAGCTGCAGCCGGTATTTAACAGGTTCAAAAAATGGCTGCTTGCTGTTTATAACGCCGTTTTTTCGGATAAGCGCAGTAAAAATGCTGTTCCAATCAACGATGAAGTAAGGCAGGTTTTTGACAGGATGCTGGCCAGTGAAGAGCAAATATCAGAAATGGAGCGTATTGACGGTTATTTTTCTGCTTTGCCAGATGTTGTATTAGATGCACTTTCAGAACCACGTAAGCAAATGCTGCGTAATTTTGCTGCTAAAGCTCACGATAAGGCAGTACAGTTATTAACAAAAGAAAGCCTTGTTAATTTCAATCAGGAGCGTAAAGACCGAATTCAAAAATATCGTGAAGATGTAGAGCCGCAGGTTAAAGAAGCGATTGCAAAACAGCCGTTATATATGGCTTCGGAGCAGATACTTGATATTGCATCTGATTTAAAAACGGCTAAGGGCATAGCTAACAGATATTTAGAAGGTAATTTTGATGAAAGTAAAATGGCAACTTTTGATATGATAGCTGAAGCTAATGGTTTTACTTCCGGTGACGAGCTGGCTAAAACGATTATGTCAGAACCATCTTTTAATGGTGCGGTTAACAGACATATTGATGAAATGGTGCAAGACGCCTATCCTGATATTTACAAAGAGAGAGGGCTTGCTGAAGAAGCTGCACGTGATGCTATGTATAATGACGAGAGCGGTCTTTTGATAAATACAGAAGCACAGCTTATTGAGGATAAAGCACAAGGCTTGTTAAAGAGTCAGCGTGATGCTGAAACTCTTAGAAAACTTGCTGTTGCACGCAGGCAAACGGCTAAAATACAGGCACAGATGGACCTGCAGAACAGAGTAAAATTAAAGGAGGCTTTGAATACCCAAAAGTATATTACTGCCGAAAGAAACGCTGCGGCTAAAGCTGCTGTGGCATTGGAAAATGATGATTATTCTGCTGCGGTCCGATATAAAAACGTCCAGGCGTTTAATCATGCTTGTGTAGTTGAAAGCGTAAGACTGCGCAATCAGTATGCTAAGTGGCAGAATTATTTCAGGAAGCAGGCTAAAGCTAAAAGGGAAACGTGGGGTAATGAAAGAAACTTTATTCAATCAGCAGCAATTATGGAAAGGTTCGGTTATAAGCGTAAAGATTATTCTGATTTTGAAAAGACAGAAACTTTATCAGACTATCTGAATGATATGGATGATCTTTATGACAATGTTGCAGTTGCTGATTGGATAATGGATGAGGATGTTAGCATTACAAATCCTCGTGAACGTATGACGGCAAGCCAGCTTGAAGATGTAGTAAATGCGCTTAAAAATATCAAAGCGATCGCTAAACAGGAAATGAGTATCAATGCTTTACAGAAAGGTGCTACCTATGCTGAATTTAAAGCTGAAGCACAGGAAACACTTAATAAGCTGAAAACTATCTGGAAACCGCAGGTTGGCGTTGCACAGCAGCCTACAGTAATGGAGAAGCTAAAAGCATCTTTGCGCAGTACGGACAATCTTTTTGAAATGATGGACGACTGGCAGTATGGATTTTTCAGCAAACATTTTGGCGCATCTATTCGAGAAGCAGCCGATAATGAAACAAGAAAAGTTTTAGAATATGAGGAAAAAACAGCGCAGGCTTACAGGGAATGGCTGCCGGATAAAGCTGCAGAAAAGGCGGCCGATTATCAGGAAAAATATGACGAGCTAGGTACTTCTGTAGATAAGCACGTTTTAGTAAAAATGCTTATGAATTTAGGAAACGAGAGCAGTGCCAGAGTATTGTGCAGCACTAGACCGGTAGGCTTTGAAAGTTCTGCCTTGTGGGTAGATGGCGATATCGTACAGACTAAAATCAATTTACTTGACTTCTTAGGGCGTAATCTTACTGAAGCGGATATAAAATATGCACAGGCTAAGATAGAAATTGCAGAGATGTACTGGTCTGAAATGGAAGCTCTTGAAACTCGTTGGACAGGTTTTAGTCCTAAGAAAGTAGAAGCGTCGCCTGTAGAGCTGACGTTATCAGACGGCAAGACTGTTGTTATGCGTGGCGGTTATTTCCCGCTGATGCGTGACGGTGATACTGGTTCTAAACACGCTGGGCAAGAAGTTATTTCTGATACTGACCCCAGACAAGGCCGCAATATTAGAACAATGAGCACCAGACGAGGCCATTTAAAAGAACGTGTTAAGGCTAAATATCCTGTTAATCTAAAACGTGGAGCAGAGTTTAATGTTGCTATGGATGCGATACATGATCTGTGTTTCCGTGAGGTTATGGGCGATTTCCGCAAAATTATGAACGATCAGGAAATGTATACTCTGATTAAAGAAAAATTAGGCCTGGCCGATTTCTCCGCCTTTAAAGAATATCTTGAACGTGCGGCAAATCCTCAAGGTACTAACAGCGGCTCTGTTGGTGAAAGCTGGATGGGCAGTGTTGCTAACTGGCTTAGGGCTCGTACTGTAAATGCTGCCATTATGCTTAACCTTAAAACTGCCGTTCAGAACTTGGGTAATCCCTTGCTTTATGGTAATGCTGTAGATGGTTTTGGATATAGTGATGTCGTTGCCGCTGTGAGTAATTACAGTATGAATATGCAGCTTGCAGAGGGCTATAAATCGGCTAAGGAATTTGTTTACAGCAAATCCCCTTGGATGAAAGAAAGGTCTGTGCTTCCTGATATTTCCTTGCGGGATATGAAAGAAATGGAAAGCCTGAATCCTATAGAAAAGAAAGCTGTTGAATTTGGCACAAGATTGCTGGTCGCTACTGATAATCTTTCTGCTATTCCGGTATGGATGCAGGCGTATGGCAAGAAAATAAGGGCTGGTGCAGGCGAAGCAGAAGCGGTGGACTTTGCCAATACGGTTATTAGACGTACACTTGGCAGCAGCAGAGTTACGGAGGTTGCACCGCTTTTGCGTGGCGGACCTATGCTTAAACTGTTTACTACCTTCCAAGGCTTCTTCAATACACAATATAATCAGTGGGCCAGAGAGTATAATATTTTCTTAAAAGAAAAAGACATAATGCGTCTTACTTCGTTTGTGGGAGCTAAGTTTGTAATGTTTGCTTTTATAAACTTGATGTTGCCGCCCGAAGATCCATTTGAAGAAGATAAGGATGAATATCAAAAGATATCAAAAGAACTGCTTACTTACCCTATGAGTTTAGCCGGACCGGTTGGGCAGGTTGGTAATGCTATCTGGAGCAGGGCTTTAGGAATGCAGACTTACGGGTATAGAATGACTGCAGTACAAGGCACGATAGAGCAAATGGAACGTGCTGCCGGTAAGGTACAAAAGGTTTACCAAGGCAAAGCAGATTATGACGAATTGGTTGAGCCTACTGCTACATTTGTTGGAACAGCATTAGGTGTGCCTGCACAATTAAACAAATTATTCTTTAACGGATATGATATCTTATTCAATGATATGGAGCCGGAAGTTGGCGACATCTTTAGACGTCGGCCGAAAAAAGAACGGTAAAATAAAAATACCCCCTCAAATTTGAGGGGGTATTTTATCAGAATCCATTGTTGTATCTATAAATTACGTCATTTGCTTTACGGATAGCCGCAGCTTGTGCTTCTTGAATACGCTGGATATCATTGTTACAGTTTTCTACATATTTCTTTGCTTCTTCAACATAAAGTTCAACTTCATATTTGCTCGGATTGTAAGGTAAATATGAATTAAATTCTGGATACATTGACAAACTTAAATTAGAGCCACCGAAAACATATGCAAACGCTATACTTGAACACCATAAAATAGAAATTATTGAAATTATTAGAATCTTTTTAAGCATTAATTCTTCTCCTTTTTGCTTTTATAGGATTTTATCGCTTTTTGCACCATAAATATTTCTAATAAATATAGTGGTAGTAACCATAAAAGTCCCCAGCCAGATTTAGCCAATGAATTAGTAAATGTAAGTAAAACTAAAGCCGCTACAATCAATAAAATTGATTTGAACATTTTATACCTCCACGTTAAATGTTTTGATTGATTCATAATAACTTTTTTTGCAGTTATCAAAGTATTTTTTTGGAGCAACATAGCTAATGGCAAACATTATATTTTTATTAAATATATAAAATTGCTGTAATAGTATATCTGAACTTTTTCCTTTTAGCATACATAATACATAAGCTGCTTTATTATTTTGTGTATTGATTATTCCACGATCAATAATTTCCCCGGGTAAATTTAAAGATTGCGGGTCTTCTGCAACTAAGTTATTGAACTCTTCTGCTGTTATTTGTTCATCAATAGTACGTACCAGTATATTTATATTGGCTATATGAGATTCATCTACAGCAGACATTATTATATTAGGACTTTTAGGAGAAACGTAATCAAATTCTTTAGGAATTTCTATACTAAAATTATATTTTGTATTTTCATATAATTTCATTGCAAAATTTTGTTTAGTACTATTCTTTTCAGACATTGGTGATTTATTTGTGCTTTGTTTATTAACGGATGTATTTGTTACCGAAATATTATTTTTTTCGTTGGATGAAGAACATCCAGAAATGAAAATGACAAAAAAGATAAGTAATAAGATAAAATGTTTTTTCACAATAACCCTTCTTTCATCTTTTTCACAATTATAACATAATTATAAATTGTATGGTATAATCGTGTTGAAAACTGAAAAGCCAATTTTTAGGAGGTCGCTTATATGGAATTTAATAGATTTACTTCATATGCAAAATTTTTATCATCAAAAATGAAAAAAGAGTTTATAGAAGATAAAATAACTTTATCTTTATTAGATTATACAGATAAAGTTTTTAAAATGTATGCTACATCTCCAACGTATACTCCAGCAATGATGTTTGTGATATATGAAAATGTTTATAATAAATTAGGAAAATTGCGTTTTCCTAAAAATGCAGAGTATACTTTTGAAAAATATATGATAATTATATATATGTCATCTGTTGAGGAATTATATGATAGTATCCTTCGGGATTTAGTTGCTATAGATAGGAGCTTAGATATTAGAATAAAAGGACGGATATTTTTCTTTTTTTACTTTTTATATGATGGCGAACGAAAAAAATACTTGACGACAAAGTTTATAGAAGAACATAAAATAAAAATGTATAAAAAATTAGAGATTTTTGATAAAGAATTTGATGAAAGTTTGTTATATGATTAATTCAGATAAGACGTACTTTTTAATAATATTAGGTTACTTCTATTTTTATTCTTGACTTTCGGCAGACAATAATGTAATATAATTATGGCAGACAAAAGTGAGGTGAAGAAATGGCTGCAAAAATTGGTCGTCCTACTAATAATCCTAAAGAAGAGCGTGTTACTGTTCGGTTAGATCAAGAGAGCATAGAAATTTTAAATAATTATTGCCAAAAAACTGGAGAAAAACGCGCAGAGGCAATTCGAAAAGGGATTAAGGGCCTAAAAAATAAATAGACTGATTGCCGCCTCGCAAGCAAAACAATCAGTCTATTACACCAGAGGTTTCCCTCTGTGAAATAGTCTATCATAGAGGGCGACTTCTTTCAAGTGAAAGGAGTAGTCAATATGAATAACATCAACCGTTTAACCTTGGACAGTCGTGAAGTAGCAGTAATGTTAGAAAAAGAACATAATCATTTATTAAGGGATATAAGTGTTTACGCCAAATATCTTACTGAGACCAAAATTGGACTCAGTGATTTTTTCCAAGAATCCACATATAAAGACATTACTGGTCGCACATTAAAGAAATATCAAATAACCAAGAAAGGCTGTGAGTTTTTAGCTCATAAGCAAACAGGTCGTAAAGGATCGTCGTTTACCGCGTCTTATATCAACCGTTTTCACGAAATGGAAGCACAGCTAAGCAAAAAGCCTTTGCAGCAAACACTTATTGAGGAAGCTTATAAGCCTACGTTAAAATATTGGAAAGGCGTACCGGTGTTAACTAAGTTAGACGTAGCTATGATTTTAAAGGTTGATGCGTCGGCGATTCAAAATTATATTCGTAGACCGTGGTTTATGACAGAGAATGTAGATTTTTACTTTTTGCGTGGACATGACTTATTCGAGTACCGCAGAGAGAATAAAATCAAGTCTACGATCGCTGCCTTAATAGTACTTACCGAAAGTGGAGTTAGAAAGATATACGAAGCTAGAAATCGAAAATTTACACCTGCTGAATTGTTCCCAGTAAAATCGTCGTGTGAGCCACAAAGACCTATGCTTGTTAATGCGCCTATGAATATAGAGCTACAGAAGAAGATAAAGGATTTAGAAGGTAAGTTGATTGCTTTGCATGAAGTATTAAAACTTTATAACTACTGTAACACGCCTGAAAAATCGCAATGCTTCGCCACAACAATAAAAGACATAGGTATAAAAATATCGTGTGATGCACTTGATGTAATCAATACAAAGCTTAGTTTAATTCCTGCCGAGGGTGTCGGTTAAAGCTACTCCCTTCCTGTTGGGTATTTAAAATTTTAAAAAGTTTCCGACAAAATGCCCTTTAACAAGAGTTAAAATAGTAATGTAAGGTTATTGGATATGAGAGCAGAGGCGATGTAAAAAAATTAAAAATGTATCCGACAAAACCACTATAAAAATGAGTTAAAATAGTATCATAAAGTTAGTTAGAACTTAATAGAAAGCGCTTACTTCGGTAGGCGCTTTTTTATTTGGAAGGAGAGACGAGTTATGGAAAATTTAATACAAATCATTGATAGGCAGGTAGTTATTTCTAATCGGTATGTGGCGGAGCATTTTGGGAAACGTCATTCTGATGTAATTAAAGCCGTTGAAAACATATCTTGGATTTGCAGGCAACCGGCGTAAAAGTTCGTTGGTTTGATGAACACCGGTACATAGAACAGGAGTGAAATTATGGATAAAGAGGCTATCATACAAGACCAAATAAATTTACTGTTGGAGGAGCAGAAGAAGGCTGCATCTTTGGACGAGAAGTTAAAGATAGCATCAACTATAGCCAGTATGTTAAATGCTACTGTAGTTAAAGATGCTCCGGCCGCAGTAAAGGTTTAAGGGTGGTGAGAATATGACGGTACAGAATACGACAGTTAAAGATATTTATGTTGGCAATGGAGCGACAACGAAATTCCCAATAACATTTCAGATGACGGATCATCCTGAATATATAAAAGTATATATTACAGGTGATGATAGCGTTGCCGTAGAAACGGAGAATTTTTCTGTTGATCTTGGAGCTAAAACAGTTACTTATCCAGCTAATGGCGATCCGCTTCCTGATGGACATAAAATAACTATTTATCGTGAGCTGCCATTGTATCAGCTAATGAACCTGGTTAATCAAGGTCCGTTTTTTACAGAGAATATTGAATTGTCTTTTGACGATCTAACTTTTATATGTCAGCAATTAAATGAAAAATTGAATAGGACATTAGCTGCTGGTATTGATGTAAATAATTTTAATAATACTTTTCCTGTAAAGGCTGGAATGAGTTTTAGAATCAACGATGCTGGTGATGGGCTTGTGCTGACGGAGGACCCTGCGAGGGTGTTACCTTTAGCTAAAGATGTATTAGAGCAAACGAAACAGGTCAAAGAGAGCGCCGTTAACGAAACAACAAATATTAAAAATACTGCAATCGAAGAACTGACCGCTATAAAAGATGCTGCAGTAAATGAGACTACGGAAATAAAGGACGAAGCTGTTGCTGCTAAAAATACCGCTGTTGAAGCTGCGGCTACTGCAGCAGAAGATGCTGTCAATAACGTTCAAACGTTACTTGATGAAAAAGTGTCTGCCGCAGAAAACGCAAAAAGTGCAGCTGTTTCTTCTGCTGAATCAGCATTAGCAAGTAAAAATGCTGCGGCTGCATCACAGTCGTCTGCTGCTGCCAGTGCAGAAACAGCCCAGGCTTCGGCAGAATCAGCTTCTAGCAGTGCTAATGCAGCATTAGCAAGTGAGAATAATGCGAAAGCTAGTGAAACCAAATCTGCAAAAAGTGAAGAAAATGCTAAGGCTGCTGAAACTGCTGCAGAAAATAGTAAAAAAAGTGCTTCAGATTCCGCTAGTGCGGCTTCTAGTAGTGCTGAATCTGCATTAGAATCTAAAACGTTAGCTGCAGCATCAGCAAATTCAGCTTCTGCGAGTAAGACAAGTGCAGAAAGCAGTGCTGAATCGGCAGCATCTTCAGCAACTACAGCTACAAGAGAGGCAGATAGAGCGCAGGATATTGCTGACAGCTTAGAAGGTTTAGCTGGCATTACTGGTATAGCAACAACAGATGAAGCTATCGCTGGTGTAGTTGATAACAAAGCAATGACGCCGTTAAAGACGAAAGAGGCTATAGAGTCATTAGTACCAATGCAAAGGTTAATTGATTTAATTTACCCGGTAGGCAGCATCTATATGTCTGTAAATTCGACATCGCCTGCTGATCTTTTTGGCGGCACCTGGGACACAATGCCAGCAGGACGTGTCTTGCTGGCGCAAGGCAAATCCCAATGGGGCACCACTTATACAGCGGGAAGTACCGGCGGTGAAGCAACCCATCAGCTCACTCCCGAGGAGATGCCTCGGCATAAACATGATGCTGTCGCAAACAATGAAAATATATCAGGGACTGCTTATTTACAAATGGGTAATGGGGTCAGTATTGCTACTGGCTCTACAACAGGCGTCTTTAGTGCGATAGGAAGTGGTACGGTCGAAGGTTATGGATCAGGAAGCAGGTCAGGTACTCTAGGACTTAAATTTGATTTTACACATACTCCTACAATATCTATTAGCTATACTGGTGAGGATACTGCGCACAACAATTTGCAACCGTTTATTGCTGTATTTATGTGGCGCCGCACTGCTTAAGCAGTTCTTACCCATACAAAAACAGCTAAATATGGCTGCATATTTGGATGAGGTTTGTCGCCGCCTTCACTATTGATAGTAATTTCATGTAAATGAGTTGCATTTAAATTGATTTTCACAGGAGAGACCACATTGTCTGATCTGCAATTGGAGCCACTGCCGACATCAGCAGAAAAAACTCCTGTCGCTGTACCAGGTCCGCTCCCCCATCTATCTGCGGTGTAAGTACCAGTTAAAGGTGTTGTAGTTGCGACAGCATCATGTTTATGCCGAGGCATCTCCTCGGGAGTGAGCTGATGGGTTGCTTCACCGCCGGTACTTCCCGCTGTATAAGTGGAAAAGATCAGCAGTTGTAATAGAAAGAAAGGATGATAACTTATGAAATGTTTTCAACTATTAAATGATGAGATTTTAATAATTAAAGAAGATAAGATGTATAAAGATACCGCTGATAACTTTATCACTGACGGTGGTCGTTTACAGGTTGGCAAGATAATATTAAGAGAGGTAATCTATGACGATCAGCAGAGCCACGCTGTTATGAATGGTGAATTTTGCGACAAGCCCATTGCTGTTATTGAGGATAAAATCAATGAAATTGATACCTATATATCGGCTAAAGCAACACGTGAATATATACATCCGACGTTTGAAAAATTAAAATCAGTGAAGTTGGGCCAAGTAAACGCATGGACAGAAGATAAAATTACTGGCGGTTTCATATCTGAATGTACTGGTAACCCTGTGAGGTATGATAGCGATAAGGATACTCAGCTTACGATGCAGGGAATTGCACTGAATGTCAGCACAGAACGTTTTGCAAACGAATATCCGTTAGGATGTCCAGTCCGGGGCTATAAAGAAGGGGAAACTGAAAAAACAATACAGTATCTTAACGCTGCTCAGGTATATACCTGGTGTGCTGATTTATCGTCTCATATAGGGGCTTGCAAGCAGCAAGGATGGATTAAACAGGCACAAGTAGAGGCAGCGTTAAGCAAAGAGGATTTGGACGCTATTATATTAGATTAGGCGGTGCAAAGATGGTTGAAATGGCAATGGCCTCAATAACAATCTTTAGCTTTTTATTTGGCATAGTAGGTTTTGTATTTAAGATTTGGATAATAAATCCTTTGTCTACGGCGATAGAAAACCTCCAAAAGACTGTTGACGCTTTAGCAAAGACTATTAATAGGGAGCAAGAACGTACAACAGAGTTAAAGATAAAATTTGCTGAGATTGATCAGAAGGCAAAATCTGCACATAACAGGATTAACGAAGTTGGTGAACGGCTATTACTGATTGAAAACAAATGTAATAACTGTTCGTGTAAGGATAAGTGATATTTATGCTTGAAAAAATAAAAAACTTAATAATAGGTGCTAGAAATAAAGTAGCCTCAATGTCGCCAAAAATAATGGCTGTCATTGTAGGCTATTTTATTGCAGTAGTTTTACTGATACTGACCTATTATGCTGCGTGGATGTATATGTGGTTGTGGCTAGATAAGATTATTATGTCTGACCTGCTGGCGTTGATACGTGAGATCACAGGCCCAGCTATGGTTGCATTTGTGACTTTCATAGCTACGAGTTTAGTAGATAAGGACGAGAATGGAGTACCTGATCCATTTGAAAAGGAGGCAGAGAACAATGGTGACAAAAAGAATCACTTTAGATGAGCTACGGCAGTTAGCAGCAAAGGCTAGAGGTAATATTGATAAGATCTATCTACACTGGTCAGCTGGTATTTATCACCAGTTTTTTAGTGACTATCACCTAAACATTGACAGCGACGGCGCTGTTATGGCGACAACCGATGATTTAACTGAATATAAGGCTCATACATGGCGGCGCAATTCTAGAGCTATTGGGATTGCTTTAGCGTGCTGTGTAGATGCTGTAGCCTATGCTGATGGTAGTATCGACTTTGGCAACGTGCCACCGACAGAGTTACAGATAGATAGTATGGCGAAAGTTGTAGCTGTATTGTGTGAGGAGCTTGGATTGGACATTGATGCCGATACCGTAATGACACATGCAGAAGCAGCAGACTTAGACGACTACGGCCCGGCAACTACTTTTGAACGATGGGACTTGTGGAAATTGCCAGATGTGCCAGGCGACGGAGAACTGAAACCAGGCGGTGATGTTATTCGTGGTAAGGCGATTTGGTGGAGCAACAACTGGTAAAGGAGCGAAAAAATGAAATATAGAAAAAGGCCTGTTGTCATTGAAGCATTTCAGTTTGACGGTGACTTCATGGATAGTAACGGTAATTATTATGTGCCAGAGTGGGCAGTAAAGGCATTCCAAGAAGGTGTTTTATATTTTGAAGGTGCAGATCTTTTCGTAAAAACACTTGAAGGCATTCATTCAGCAAGTTGTGGTGACTATATTATCAAAGGTGTAAAAGGGGAACTGTATCCCTGCAAACCTGATATTTTTGAAATGACATATGAAAGGGAGGATTGAACGATATGCAAAAAATAAAAGAATGTTTAACGAACAAAGTTTTTTGGACTGGTATGATTATCGGTTTTACTTTAGGCGCATTGCATAATTATTTTGGGCTGTAAATGCTCGTTTGAAATTCGCGCGAAACGAAGTGCTTTTACTTGACTGGCAAAAATAAAATGCCGGTCAAGTCATTTAAAATGGATTAACCATGCGGTTTATCTAACTTGCTGGTAATTTGCTGCTTATCGTTTTTTCTCGTACGTTTATTGATAGCGGGAATAGTGTTTTATTGACAGTAGTGGAATGAATTTGCTTATTTTTGTTGTTTTTGCAACAAAAACGAATTGACAATTTGCAATGCGAGTAGTAAAATTAACCTAACAGGTAAATGAGGTGACGTGTTGCAAATCAAATATAAAAACAAAAAAATGGAAGCAGTTTGCACTGACGCCTCAGAAGCCAAGAAAAAATATGGCGAACAAATGGCAGAGATAATTCATTTGCGTATAGATCAAATAAGTGCTTTTGATTCAGTGGAATGCTTGTTGCAGTATAGAATTGGCAGATGCCACACACTGGTAGGCGAACGGAAAAATCAATATGCTATGGATTTAATTCATCCACATCGTCTTGTTTTTAAAAAGGTCGAAATAGAAAAACAATGCGTGTGTATTTTAGAAATCGTGGATTATCATTAATTATTGTACAAAAGGAGGATGTTTATTATGGTAAAAAGTCGTACGATAATCGCAACGCCTCCTGGCGTTACAATAAAAGAACAACTTAGTGATAGGGGAATGAGCCAAAAGGAGTTTTCCACTAGAATGGAGTTGACTGAAAAGCATATTAGCCGTCTTATAAATGGAGAAGTAAGATTAACCACTGATGTTGCAAATCGATTAGAAATGGTGTTAGGTATACCAGCTAACATTTGGAACAATTTAGAGGCGATTTATCAAGAAAAACTGTTTAAAGCAGAACAAGAAAATATGATGGACGAGGATATTGAAATAGCAAGAAAATTACCATACAAGGAAATGGTAAAAAATGGTTGGATAAAAGAAGAAACAAACAAGCCTGAAAAAGTTATAACCCTTAGAAAGTTTTTTGAAGTAGTAAGACTGGGCTGTATTGAGAGTCAGTTAATTAATAAGATTGCTTGCAGGAAGTTAGCAGAAACAGAGCGTAGTGATTATGCGCTTATTGCATGGGCTCAAAAAGCAAAACTTGAAGCAAGAAAAATTAATGTGAAAGTTATAAATGTAGAAAAATTAAAATCTTCATTAAATGATATTCGGGCTATGACTAGAAAATTGCCCGAAGAATTTTGCCCAGAGTTGAGGAAAGTTTTATCAGATTGCGGAATTGCGATTGTTTTTTTACCTCACATAGGCGGTTCTTTTTTGCATGGCGCAACTTTTTATGATGGGAAAAAAATAGTAATGGGATTGACCGTTAGAGGTAAAGATGCAGATAAGTTTTGGTTTAGTTTGTTCCATGAAATTGCGCATATAATACATGGTGATATCGGAAAAAGTGAGGGTCTGTCTGATGCAGATGAAAAACAAGCTGACATTTTTGCGAAAAACATACTTATACCAGAAAAGTTATATGAGGACTATGTTCACATAGGTTGTCTTTCAAAAGAGGGGATTATGCGTTTTGCTAATAAAATTGGAATTGATGCAGGAATAGTAGTGGGGAGATTACAAAAAGATAATTTTATACAATATAATTGGCACAATGAATTAAAATGTAAATATCAAATTTCTTGACTTTAACACTAAAAAGCACTTTGCGTAAGCAGAGTGCTTTTTTCTATGGAGGTAAGCCATGTATGAAAAAATTAAAAGTTGGATATCTAATAATCGCTTTCTTGTTGGTCTGGGTGTTGGTGCAGTTCTTTTTCTTGCCTGCTACCTGTTCAGCCGAGCCGGCATACATGATAACGGAAAGCGAGCTGGTGACACTGGAACAAAACTCAACCAGGCAATTAGAAATCAGCAGTCAATTAGCAGTGGAATTGCAAACAGCCAGGGAACAGTTGATAGTATCGGATCAGGAATTGACCGAAGCCAAACTGCAGAAAGAGCTGCTGCAGAAGCAGTTGACAGATGTACTGAACTCGTCGAAGAAACAGGAAGAATTGCAGCAGACAATATTGAAATCCTTGCCACCATCCGCACCAGGGGTATTGCGGGAGATCGGAGCCAAGATTAATGTTGATCACTACGTTACAGGTATCAGCTACGGGGTGAGCCGCCGGATAGGTAGCAAATACATAGGATTTCGAGGCGAGTATGATTGGCGGGATAATAAAGCTGGCTTGTGGGTGACTTATGCATACTAAAAGAGTAAAAGCCTACCGTAATAGGTAGGCTTATTTTTTATGCAGAAAACAAAGTTTCTTTTTCTAACTTATGATATATTGAGCCGAAAAACATAGTCATTGAAGTGGTATAAAGTGGTCGCAGTTTTGGTCGCACTTTAGTGTTTTTTAATGCCATTTCACGACTTCTTACGGCACTATCAAGAATATGATTCACAAAAAATAAAAACCGTCAAAGCCCTTGAAAACTAGGCTTTGACGGTACTTTTTTGCTGGTACGCCCGAGTGGAATCGAACCACCGCACACGGCTCCGGAGGCCGATGCTCTATCCACTGAGCTACGGGCGCATAGTGTTTGGTGCACAATGCACCATAGCGAATTATAGCATAACGGCAAGCTTCTTGCAAGTTTTATACTGGGTTGATGAAATAAAAAATATAATAAAGAAGCAGGAAGTGCAGTAAAATAAATATTAAATTTTTTCTAAGGGATTTACTTAGTTCTGCGTTTTATATATAATCAAATCATTAGATAATATTGGCGGAGGAAAGCTTTATGAGCTACTGCAGATTGTTATTGACGCCGCGAATGACGTTATTGATTGTTATCGGTTCTTTGATTTATTCTGTAGGTTTGAATCAGTTTATAGTGCCTGTTGGTCTGTATAATGGGGGATTTTTAGGTATTGCCCAGCTCATACGACACTTCATGGAAAGCTGGTTCGGTATCAGTTTTGGCAATACCAATATCGCCGGTATTTTATATTTTATTTTGAATATACCGTTGCTGGCGGTTTCCGTGAAACGTTTTGGGAAGGAATTTCTTGCTAAAACCATTTACTGTGTTTGCTGGTACAGCTTGTTTTTGACTGTAGTGCCGATTGCAGATCATTTACTGGTCGACGAACATTTGACGGCCTGTGTAGCAGGCGGTGTGATCTGCGGTATTGGTGCCGGGATGACTTTGCTTTCTGGCGGCAGCGGCGGCGGTGAAGAAATTTTGGGACTTTTACTGATGCAGAAGCATTCAAATTTGAGTGTCGGTAAGGTTTCAGCGATGCTGAATATTTTTATTTTTGGGACATGTGCGGTAATTTTCAGTATTTCCCAGGCAATTTATTCAGTTTTGTTTACGGGTATCGTTTATTATGTGCTGGATAAGGTACATTTCCAGAATATAATGCTGACGATGCTGATCATTACGAAAAAGCAAGGATTGGAAAAGATAATCTTCGAAAAAGTCAATCGTGGCGTTACAAAATGGAATGCTTATGGTGCATATAGAAATGAAGAAAGAGAAATTCTGATGACCGTAGTTTCCAAAAGTGAATTTCTGCAGCTGCGGCGTCTGCTTTTGGCTGCCGATCCTGAAGTTTTTATAATTATAGAAGAAAATGTTTTTGTTGTTGGTAATTTTCAAAAGCGTGTCAATCAATAAAAAAAGCTCCTGATTTGCAGGAGCTTTTTCTTTTACTATATTATTTGGGGACGATATCACCAACACCATTTAAAATATAACGGGGACGATAAGCAAAAACCTGCATATTTTCAAGGTCAGTAACACCTGAAAGTACCAGGACCGTAGTCAGGCCGCTTTCCATTCCTGCAACTATATCTGTGTCCATACGATCGCCTATCATGGCAGCTTCATCTGAATGGACGCCAAGCATTCTCAGACCGGTACGCATCATCAGAGGATTGGGCTTGCCTACAAAGTACGCCTGTTTTCCTGTAGCAAGTTCGATAGGAGCAACCAAAGCACGGCAGGCGGGAATGATACCGGTCTCAGTGGGACCCGTCAGATCAGAGTTTGTAGCTACTAAACGTGCACCTTTTTGTAGGAGGCTTACAGCTTTTAAAATCATATCATAATTATAAGCGCGGGTTTCGCCGACAACTACGTAGTCAGGATTAGTATCGTTCATCGTGATACCGGCATCATAAAGAGCATTGACAAGTCCTGGTGCGCCAATAACATAAACACTGCATTTTGGAGACTGGCTTGCCAGAAATTTAGCAGTAGCCAAAGCGCTGGTATAAAAATGGCTTTCATCAACGTCAAGTCCCATTCGCGCTAATTTTTGCTGCAATTCTTTGGGAGAACGCTCACTGGAGTTCGTCAGGAATAGGAATTCTTTTTCTTCTTTATAAAGCCAGTCGACAAATTCTTTTACTCCGGGCAGTAAACGGTTTCCGTGATAGATGACGCCGTCCATATCGCAGATAAAGCCCTTTTTAGCATAAAGTTCCTGTAAAGTATCTATGATGTTCACTTCCTTAATAATGAAAAATTTAATCTTATATTATAATTATCGACTATTAAAGTAATAATTTCAATGTTTTCAGCTGATGAAATTCGTGTTTCAAAGTAAAATTTATGAAAATTTTTCATTAAAGAGATATTTTGTTATAATATTAAGCAAATATAAGACGTAAGTGAGGAGAAGATTATGCGTATCGCTGTGATAGATGGAATGGGCGGCGGACTTGCCGCACAGGTCGTAAGCCAATTGACCGGCAAGCTTCCGGAACAGGTTGAGCTTATCGGGTTGGGAACTAATGCTTTGGCAACGGCAGCAATGCTCAAAGCAGGAGTCAAACGCGGAGCCACAGGAGAAAATGCGATCTGTATTTCAGCGGCTGCAGCAGATTTGATCGTCGGCCCTATCGGCATCATCATACCCAATGCTATGATGGGTGAAATCACTCCACGTATTGCGGAAGCAGTCGGCAGCGCTGCTGCTAAAAAAGTTCTTTTGCCCGTGAGCCAAAATCATTTTGAAATAGTTGGCGTGGAGCCTAAGTCACTGGCTTCGTTAGTGAAAGAGGCTGTAAGCAGAATTTTGACTTTGGTTGAAGCCTGATGGTAAAAAGTGGTATAATATAAATTAGTTTTATTTGAAGAAAGTAAGTAAAGGAGAAAGCCGAAATGATTGCTATCCGTGACCGGGTGCGTTTTGTAGAAACAGATATGATGGGCGTGGTGCATCATGCCAATTATCTGCGCTGGTTTGAAATGGGTCGTGTGGCTTATCTGCGTGCCGCAGGTGTTGAATTACTGGATTTAATGGCACACGGTGTTATTTTTCCGATTACAGAAGTGCATGTGAAATATAAAAATTCCTGTACTTTTGATGATGAGTTTGAAGTACAGACGATAATGACTGAATTCAGCCGGGCTAAAATGGATTTTGCTTACAAGGTGATACGGCTTGCTGATGGCGTGGTGCTGGTTGAAGGCAGGACCCGTAATTTATTTACCAACCAACAGGGAAAGATTATTCGTTTAGATGCCTGTTATTTTGATAAAATCAATGCGCTGTTTCAGCAGGAAACAGCCAAGGAGTGAGAAGATGGAAACAAAATTTGAAATCGTGCCGGTTCCGACACGTATCCTGACCCATCACGACGATATCGTAGAAGCCATTGTTGAATATGGCGGAGACAAGATAGGACCTGATGATGTAGTTTGTGTTGCTGAAAGCGTTGTGGCTATTACACAGGGCGGGGCCAAACGCAGTGAGGATTTTAAGCCAGGTTTGCTGGCAAAGGTTTTGTGCCGTTTATTTCCGTCCAAGGGCAGTATCTCTGGCTGGCATAGTATGCAGGCTCTGATCGATGCTGAAGGCGGAATGAGGGTTTTGATTGCTGTTATCTGTGGCTTTGCGGCAAAATGCGTGGGTGTTTCCGGTGTATTTTATCGTATGGCAGGAGAACAGGCACGTTTGATCGATGACGTTACGGGTACGATGCCTCCATATGACAAGCATATTGTTTACGGACCGCATAACCCCAGTAAAGTAGCCGAGGAAATTACCAGCGGCACAGGTGCTTTTGGAGCGGCAGTAGCGGATGTTAACGATTTGAAGCGTTCCTGTGTTCTGGGGGTTTCCAAGGGTGTTAATGCTGATGAAGTAGCACAGATTTTGATTGATAATCCTTTTGGTAATGGCAGTCAGAAAACACCGGTCGTTGTTATAAAAAACTATCGCAGAGCACGTTAAGGAGGCTAAAAAATGCTTTTCATTTTAAAAGTTATTGCAGCACTGATTTTATTGGCAGTTGTTGTAATCGGAATATATATCTTGCTTCAGGGCAAGGAAGAAATGTTTTTTGAAGTTACTCAGCGTACTAAAGCCAGACTGATTAAACGCAGCGAAAATAAGCTGGAGTTTGAAGTTGAGCTGCCGATGCATAACGATGGCAAAGAAGAAGGCATTATCTTGGATGCATTTATCCGTGTGTATCTGCCGCAGGAACAATATGCTGATGCCCAGCTGCGCGGACGCGTCAATTTAAAAGAAGCGCCGCGTGAAGATGATTATTTCGAAGCAATGCTGCTTGGACCTGGTGTAAAGAAGACGATGGTTGTAAAATTTGAGCTGGTGCCGGAACATGGCGTTACTTTGAAGCAGGCTGTCGAAGGCATGCCGGATGTGGACATTGCGCTGTTTCTGGATTGCCGTGGACGAACTGCGCTCTATACTGTCAAAAAAATTATTACTTTGCATAAAGATGAGCTGCAGGCTTTGCTGGCATAATATAAAAATTCAATTAAAACCGCCGGAAGGCGGTTTTTCTTTTTGGAATAATTTTTCTTTTTGGCAGGTTTTTTCAGTATGGATATGGAATTATAAAATGTTAATGAATGTACGGAAAAGCGGGGTGAGGATATGCTACTGGGAATTGACGTCGGCGGGACATTTACAGATGCCGTGCTGATAGGGAGAGGTACAATAATAGCGCAGGCTAAACGCAGAACAACACATGAAGCAGTATTGCAAGGTATTTTAGAAGCTCTGGATGAGGTTTTGCAGGAGCAGGAAGTTTATAATATTGAACGGGTAGTGATTTCCAGCACAATCGTAACTAACGCTTTAACAGAAGGCCGAACTGATCCGGTATTTTTGGCTGTGATGACAGGACCGGGAATGAATGTTAGTAAGAGCTTTCCTGTAGAGCCTTATTATGTGAGCGGCTATGTCGATCATCGCGGTAAAATAACAGCTCGTATTGACTGGCAGAAGCATCAGGGCTTACTGTCTAAGGCAAAAAACAAAATGGCGGCTGTGTCCGGAAAATTTTCGGTACGTAATCCTGAAAATGAATATGCACTTGCAGGGGAACTGAAAGATTGCGGTTATGAGAAAATTTTTCTCGGTTCGGAGTTATCAGGCGAATTGAATTTTGTGCGGCGTACTAATTCTGCTTATTTTGCAGCTGCTGTTTATAAAACCTTTAAAAATTTTTGCCGTCAGGTACAAGACAGCCTGAAGGAACGCAATATTACTGCACCGGTACATGTGTTAAAGGCTGACGGGGGAACTTTGCCGTTAGATATAGCGCTGAAACAGCCTGTGGAAACTATTTTTACAGGACCGGCAGCCAGCGTTTTGGGTATAGAGGCCCTGGGCGCACCGCAGGTGAAAAGTATTTCGCTGGATGTAGGTGGGACGACTACTGATATTGCTTTTTGGGAAAATGGACTGCCTTTGCTAGCCAGACATGGAGCTAAAGTTGCCGGCTATCCGACAGCTGTACGTTCGTTCCATATGCGAAGCGTTGGCATTGGCGGTGATAGCCGTATCCGTCGGACAGAAACCGGTTTTGAGGTTGGCCCTGAACGTATTGGTCCGGCGATGGCAGTGGGAGGCTGTGAACCGACTTTGTCAGATGCTTTGATAGTAGCTGGGCGTGTTGGTTTTGGTGATAAGGCGGCGGCTCATAAGGGGATGCAGCAGCTGTGCCTGATGGGTGAGACAGCAGCTGAGGTTGCCATGCAGGTTGTCGAAGCGGCAGTGTCTGTTATTGAAGCTACGATTAATGAAATGCTGCATGAATGGAGTATTCAGCCTGTTTACACTGTCAACGATGTTATTAAAGGGACTGAATTTGAGCCGGAGCTGCTTGTAGGAGTCGGCGGTGGCGCAGCAGGTTTGATTATGGCTTTGGGAGAACGGATGGGACTGCCTGTGGAAATACCGGCTGGCGCAACTGTTGCTAATGCAGTCGGAGCGGCACTGGCCCGGCCGACTTTAGCTGCCAGTCTGCGGGCCGATACTACGGAAGGATATTATCTGATCCCGGAGAGCGGACAGCGTGAACGGCTGCCCAGTGGCTTCAGTATGAAAATGGCGGAAGAACTTTTGGCAGCATGGCTGCATGAGCAGGCTAAAGCCTGGCAGCTGCCGGGGCAGGAAGCTGAAGTGATCAGTAAAGAGTTTTTCAGAACTATCCATGGCTATTACGACAGTGGTGAAATTATTTCACTGAGGATGCAGTTGAAGCCTGGTATCCTGCAAACTGTCATTGGCAGGGAGGTGGCATTTTGAAATCGAAGCTTGGCTTGATATTTTTTCCGGCTTTTGACTGGATGATATCGCCTACACACCCGGAGCGGCAGGAGCGTTTGTTATATACGCGTGATCAACTGCTGGAAGAGGGGCTTTTTGATTTGCCGCAGATCAGAGGATACCGCCCCCGTTTGGCAGAAATCAATGATTTGCAGCGTGCACATATCGGCGTGCCGTCCATTGCACGTCTTATCACACCGGCGCACCTTACTTCTGCAGGCGGTTGTTTAGCCGCAGCTGATGCAGTAATGTCAGGTGAAGTAAAGCGGGCTTTTGCTTTAGTCAGGCCGCCTGGGCATCATGCAATGCGCGTAGTTCACGGAATCCGCGGTTTTTGCACTGTTAATATCGAAGCGGTGATGGTGGAGTATCTGCGCAGTGTTTATGGAATCAAAAAAATCGCTGTTGTCGATACTGACGTACATCATGGTGATGGTTCGCAGGATATTTTTTATCATGATCCTGATACTTTATATATTTCTTTTCATCAGGACGGCAGGACCTTGTATCCCGGTACGGGTTTTCCTGATGAAGCCGGCAGTCCGGCAGCCTGGGGTACAAATATCAACCTGCCGTTGCTGCCGGGCACAGGTGATGAGGGACTGCACAGATTATATGATGGTCTGATCCAGCATATTCTTGATGATTTTGAGCCGGAGCTGATCATTAATTCAGCAGGTCAGGATAATCATTTCAGTGATCCTCTGGCTTCAATGGCTGTAACAGCGCAGGGATATGCCAAATTAGCCGATAAATTGCAGGCTGATATTGCAGTACTGGAGGGCGGCTATTCTGTAGAGGCTGCGCTGCCCTATGTTAATACAGGTATCATTTTGGCAATGGCGGATATTGACTACAGCAAGGTGGTAGAACCTGACCAAAGCGATTTGCGGCAGCAGGATGAGCGCTGTAATAAACGTGTCGATCAGCTGATTGCTGAAACAGGTGAATTGTGGCGCAGTCGGTTTAGCACCAGAAAAGAGCTGCTGGCAAAATGCGGTAATAGCTGGAGCAGGAAGAAAAGCATTTATTATGATGAAGAAGGGATCAGAGAAGAACAGATCGAGACCGCTCATTATTGCAGGCAATGCAGCGGTTATCTTACGATCAGGACTGCGGCTGCGGGAACACGTTTCGGAGATCAGAGCGCGTTTATCATTTCGTTGAAACGCGATACCTGCAGTGAATGCCGGCAAACTGCTTATGACGAAGCACAGCTGGAAAAACGTAATGGCAAATGGCAGTATGTTTTAGTGCAGCACATAGCTGATGGTGAAATAGAAAGTTTGTAATTAAAATAGGCTGATGCCTTCAAAGATTAGGAAACGGAGTAAAGAAAACTAATGAAAGAAATTGTTATTGCAACACGTAATCCCGGTAAACTTGAAGAATTCAAAGTATTGATGAAAGATTTGGAGGTGGAATTACGTTCATTGGAAGAATGGCCGAATGTACCTGAACCAGAAGAAACAGGGAAAACTTTTATGGCCAATGCCCGACTGAAGGCTGTTTATTATGCTAAAGAAACAGGGCTGCCATGTATCGCCGATGATTCAGGATTAGAAGTACTGGCGCTGGAGGGGGCTCCAGGTGTGCGCAGTGCGCGTTATGCCGGCGAGGAAGCTACGGACGAAGAAAACAACAAACTGCTGCTGCAGACGATGAAATTTCAGGTAAAACGTACTTGCCGTTTCCGTTGTGCATTAGCCGTGGCAGCTCCTAACGGAAAAATTTTATTGGAAAGCGACGGCATTTGTGACGGTATGCTGCTGCATGAGCCGTTAGGGACAGAGGGATTTGGTTATGATCCTCTGTTTTGGTCAACAGAACTGCATAAGGGTATGGGCGAAGCTACGATGCAGGAGAAAAATAAAATCAGCCATCGCGGCAAAGCTATTAAAAAACTTGTTGCGAATTGGGGGAAAATGAAGTGAAAATCGGTATTACCGGCGATACTCACGGCAGCAAACAAGCCATCAGGCAGGTTCTGCATGCTGTGCCGCCTGTTGAATATTGGTTTCATACCGGAGATTACAGTCAGGATGGACGTTTTTTAGTTGCCGAAACCAAGCTGCCGTTACTGGCAGTATGCGGCAATACAGATCCCGGCGAAGGGAAAGCAAATGTAGACGAATTTATTACGTTGGCGGGGCAGCGTATCTGGCTGACGCATGGACATCGTTATCTGCATGGGTATCAGGTATCCGAACTGGCCTGGTGGGCACGTAAGCTGGAAGCTGATATTGTGGTTTTCGGACATACACACGTACCTTTGGTAAAATGGTTCGGTGATGTACTGCTTGTTAATCCCGGCAGCCCTGTTTTACCGCGCAGCGAAATGGGAGCTACGTTTGCTGTATTAACTGTTAAAGAAGGAGAACGCCCGGAAGCTGAGCTTTACAAATTATAGTGCCATCGTGTCAGGTAAGCTTTTAATTTGTAAAAAAACTTAAAATTCTGACGCTTGCTACTTGAAAAAGCAGTATAATTCATTTACAATATTTAGTATATACTAAATTGAAATTACGGGGGTAATAATGTATGACATTACGTGACGATGCTTTGAAACTCCACTTAGAAAACCATGGCAAGCTTGCTGTTGTGAGCAAGGTTCCCATTAAAACCCGCGAAGATTTGGCCTTGGCATACACCCCTGGTGTTGCTGAACCATGTAAAGAAATCAAAGAAAATAAAGACTTGTCCTTTGAATATACCTGCCGCGGCAATATGGTCGCTATCGTCAGCGACGGTACCCGTGTACTAGGCCTGGGAGATATCGGACCGGAAGCAGCAATGCCGGTAATGGAAGGCAAGGCAGCACTATTTAAAACCTTTGGCGATGTAGATGCTGTACCTATCTGTATCGATACTAAAGATCCTGCTAAAATTATTGAAACTGTACGTTTCCTGCAGCCCAGCTTTGCCGGTATCAATTTGGAAGATATTTCCTCTCCTAAATGCTATGATATCGAATGCGAATTGAAGAAAATCTGCGATATCCCTGTTTTCCATGACGATCAGCACGGTACTGCAATTGCCTGTCTGGCAGCAGTTATCGGTGCTTTGCGCTTCGTGAAAAAAGATATGAAAACAGCTAAATTTGTTGTTAACGGCTGCGGCGCAGCAGGCTCTGCTATCGGCCGTCTGCTTATCAGCATGGGTGCTGAAAATGTAACCATGGTTGATCGTTTCGGCGCTTTGTATGAAGGCATTGACGCTAATCTTGACCGCATCCAGTCTTATCTAGCGACAGTCACTAATAAAGAACATAAAAAAGGCACTTTGGCGGATATCGCCAAAGGCGCTGACGTTTTGATCGGTGTTTCCGCTCCTAACGTCTTTACGAAAGAAATCATCGCCAGCATGGCAGATAAAGCTATAGTTTTTGCACTTGCCAATCCGGTTCCGGAAACTTCTTATGCTGACGCTATCGAAGCTGGTGCTGCTGTTGCAGGTACCGGCCGCAGTGACAGTCCGAATCAGGTCAACAACGTCACTGTATTCCCGGGTGTGTTCCGCGGCGCTATTGATGTACGCGCTAAAGCAATCACCGAAGAAATGAAAGTAGCTGCTGTTTATGCAATTTCCGAACTGATCGACGAGAAAGACCTGCGTGCCGATTATGTTGTTCCGGATGCGTTTGATCCGCGTGTTGCGCCGGCAGTTGCGGCCGCGGTGGCCCGTGTTGCTATTGAAACAGGCATTGCCCGCATTAAAGTCGATCCAGAAGAAGTGCGTGCCAACACTATGAAACGTGTCGGCAGATAAGGAGGCTATCATGCGCGAGATAAAAGTTCAGGAGATAACTGCTGCTGTCAGTAAGCTTTGTAAAGATTCCTGCTATTACCTGCCGGAAGAGCTGCTGGAAAAATTAAAAGCATCTATCGCCACCGAAGAATCTCCTTTGGGGCAGGAAATATTGACGACTATCGTTGAGAATGCCGAACTAGCAAAAGCCAAAGACGTGCCGATTTGTCAGGATACCGGTTTGACAGTTGTCTTTATGGAAATCGGACAGGAAGTACATTTTGTAGGCGGAGATCTTTATGAAGCGGTCAACGTCGGTATCGCCGATGGTTATGTTGGCGGTTATCTGCGTAAATCTTCTGTTGATGATCCTTTATTTGTACGTAAAAATACCGGTGATAATACGCCGGCGATCATTCATACAACGATAGTGCCCGGTGAACAGGTCAAAATAACCGTATCGCCTAAAGGCTGCGGCAGTGAAAACATGGGCGCACTAAAAATGCTTAAACCGGCTGACGGCGTTGAAGGCGTTATCAAATTCGTTGTCGACACCGTGCGCAGTGCCGGCCCTAATCCATGTCCGCCTGTTACCGTAGGTGTCGGTATTGGCGGTAATATGGAAAAAGCTGCACTTTTGGCAAAGTATTCTCTTACTCGTAAGGTAGGGGAGCACAATCCTAATCCTCAGTATGCAGAACTTGAAAAAGAACTGCTGAAACGTGTCAATATGACTGGCGTAGGTCCTTCCGGACTAGGCGGCAGCACTACTGCCGTAGCTGTTAATATTGAATATGCACCGACCCATATCGGCGGCCTGCCGATTGCCGTTAATCTGAACTGCCATGCTGCACGCCGTGCAGAAATGGTATTGTAAGGAGGGGCCTGAGATGAGTGAAGCGATTATCAAATATATAAATGCGCCGTTAAGCGAAGCTACGATCAAAGACCTGCATGCAGGTGATGTAGTACGTATCAGCGGTTACATCTATACTGCCCGTGATGCGGCACATAAGCGTATGACAGAAGCGCTGGCCAAGGGAGAGCAATTGCCATTCGATGTAAGGGATCAGGTGATTTATTACGTAGGTCCAAGCCCTACTAAACCCGGTGAAGTAGTTGGCAGTGCCGGACCGACGACCAGTGGGCGTATGGACAAATATACCCCGACGATGATCGAACAGGGTATGCGTGGGATGATCGGTAAAGGACTGCGCTCACAGGAGGTTATTGATGCCTGCGTGGAGCATGGCGCTGTTTATTTTGCTGCTATTGGCGGAGCGGCAGCAGTTATTGCAAAATCTATCAAAGGCGAAGAAATGATTGCCTATGAAGATTTAGGGCCTGAAGCTATTCGCCGTTATGAAGTTAAAGATTTTCCTGCTATCGTTTGTGTCGACAGCGAAGGCAACGATTTTTATAAAGTTGGCATTGCCAAATACAGTAAAGAGTAACAAATTTAACAAATCTTTAAGGAACTGCAGAAGCAGTTCCTTATTTTTTGCAAAGGTCTTGACAAGCTTATTTAGTTGAGCTATCATAATGCCAATCGAATAACACACTCTTATCGAGAGCGGTGGAGGGACAGGCCCTGTGAAACCCGGCAACCAAGCCTAGCTATGGTGCTAAATCCTGCAAGAACATTCTTGATAGATGAGAGGAAAGCAGAAGCAAGCGCTCTTTCCTCGGAAAGAGCTTTTTTGTTAGTCCGACCGAGCTAAGATAGGTACTGTGTTAAATTCATTTTAAAGGAGAGATTGTTTATGAAAAAGTTATTTCTGGCTTTGCTGGCAGTGTTCAGCATTGCATTAGTCGTTGCCGGCTGTGGCGGCGACAGCAAACCAGCCGCTAACAGCGGCGATAAAAAGGTGGTGCTGAAAGTAGGCGCAACGCCTGTACCGCATGCCGAAATTTTGAATCTGATCAAACCGCAGCTGGCTAAAGAAGGTGTTGATCTGCAGATCATTGAATTCAGCGATTATGTTAAACCAAATTTGTCTTTGGCTGATAAAGAATTAGACGCCAACTTCTTCCAGCACACTCCGTATCTCGAGAAATTTGCTTCCGAAAGGAATCTGCCTCTGGTTGCTTATACCAAGGTACATATCGAACCAATGGGGGTTTATTCAAAAAAATTAAAAGACTTAAATAATGTTCCAAGCGGAGCCAAAGTTGCAATCCCGAATGATCCTACTAACGGCGGCCGTGCTCTGGCATTGCTGCAAAGCGCCAAGCTGCTCAAGCTGCGTGACGGTGTAGGCATTTCCGGTACGCCTGGCGATATTGTTGATAATCCTAAAAATCTGCAGATCGTGGAAATAGAAGCAGCTTTGCTGCCGCGTTCCATGGATGATGTTGATCTGTCTGTTATCAATTCCAATTTTGCTATGGAAGCACAGCTGAATCCAGTCAAAGATTCTCTCTTTACTGAACCGAAGGATTCTCCGTATGCCAATATCTTAGCAATACGTAAGGGCGACGATAAGCGTCCGGAACTGCAAAAACTGGACAAAGCTTTGACCAGTCCTGAAGTAAAGAAATTCATTGAAGAAAAGTATAAAGGCGCGGTTGTACCCGCATTTTAATGAAAATTTTGTTTGATTTAAGCAGATAATGATTGTAAGATAGAAGATAAAAAATATTCCCCTCTCAACGGAAGTTGAGAGGGGAATATTTTTTTGCCTGGCTCTATGGGAATAGAGTCAGGCTTTTTGTTGTTGTAGATCAGGTGCTGGCAAGTGGGATTGTAAATATTGCCGCACAAGTACGATGAAAATATAAGTAAGAGCAAAAATGAGACTGAAATATAAAATAAAACGTGCTTATGTCTTGCGGGGGGGTACAACCGTGGTACAATAATTATGAATTATAGGTGAAATATTTTAGCATAAACAAAAAATACAAAAGTATTGATTATAGGTGAATTCTAGTGGGATATAATTCTTTGCTGCGAAAGATAGTTTTGATCATAGGCGACATAATTTGTTTGTATCTGGCTACCAGCATCGCTATGGCGCTGGAGCTGGGGAATAAACAAACGGATAAGATAGCTTTCCATCTGGAATTTCTGCCGATCCTGGTCATTATGATGTTCTTTATGTTCAACGTCTATGGCTTGTTCAGTCTGATCCGCAAAAAGCTGGTAGATATTTTTCTGAATTTATTGGTAGCGGTGACCAATATTTACATCATAGCGATGGCCATGACCTTCTTCTTTCGTCAATTTGATTACTCACGTG